>OHMH01001195.1_pt1 | contig 10832 bp, 12 predicted proteins | sample 1569311 | NCBI WGS metagenome assembly OHMH01 (sample SAMEA3879503, study PRJEB24766) | human gut metagenome | biome: human-associated habitat; feature: feces | place: USA | collected 1985/1987
TCTTCAATGCGAACACCGAATTTACCCGGCAGATATATTCCCGGTTCATCGGTTATTATCATACCTTTTTTCAACATTATTTCACTTCTCGGAGATACAACGGGAGATTCGTGGATATCAAGTCCTACACCGTGACCGGTTGCATGACCGAAATATTTTCCGTAACCGTTTTCCGAGATTATATCTCTTGCAATTTTATCGACATCAGAACATTTTGCTCCGGGTTTTACGCTGTCAAGTACAGCAAGCTGAGCTTTTAATACGATGTCATAAACCTTTTTCATTTCTTCGTCAGCCGACTTGATTGCTACCGTACGTGTAGTATCGCTGTGATAGCCGTCAAAAATTGAGCCGATATCAAAAGTAAAGAAATCTCCCTCACTGACAATGTCATCTGACGGAACTCCGTGAGGCAATGAAGTCTTTTTGCCTGTAATCGTGATGAGATCAAATGAAACACCTTCACCGCCGTTAAGCTTTATGAGATGTTCAAGCTCAAGTGCAACCCTGCGTTCGCTGACACCGGGTTTTAGGTAATTCAACACTTCGAGATATGACTTTTCGGTTATCTCCTGCGCTTTAGCTATTTTTTTAATTTCTGATTCATCCTTGATACATCTGATTTCTTCAATCTTATGATCAAGACTGCCGTCACAAACGCACTCAATATTATTTTCCGAAAAAGCCTTTTTAAAACGATTATATTTTTCAACCGTAATATCGGATGCCTCAAAAAATACATTCACAACAGAATTGTTCTTCAATTCGCTTATAAGGTCTTTAAACAACTTAGTAAAGCAAACAACCCTGCATCCGCTTGATTTTTTTAAAGCAGCCTCATAATATCTGAAATCAACAAAAAGAACAGTTTCATTTTCAGTCACAAGTAAATAACCTTCGCTGTGAAAGAATCCGCAAAAATAACCGATATTCTTCTCATTAGTCAACAAAACAGCCTGACTGTTACTGTCAAGAACCGTCTTTAAATTTTTAAGTCTTTGCTCAAATAAAGAGTTTTGCATTACATCAAGTCCTTTAATGCATTGATTGCGAGAAAGTAACTGTTTTTGCCAAAACCTGCAATCTGACCGACACAAACAGGTGCGATTACAGATGTATGTCTGAACTCTTCTCTTGTATGTACATTAGATATGTGCACCTCTATCTTAGGAATAGATGCTACTGATGCAAGTGCATCCCTTACTGCATAACTATAATGAGTAAATGCTCCCGGATTGATAACTATGCCATCAACATCCGTATAATAAGCTTCCTGAATCTTATCTATAACAGCTCCCTCATGATTACTCTGGAATACTTCGACTTCTACCCCAAGCTCCTTTGCTTTATTCTCAATCATGTTTACCAGTGTTTCATAATTATCTGTTCCATATATTCCTTTTTCCCTTATTCCAAGAAAATTAATATTAGGACCATTCATAACTAAAATTTTCATTTTAATGTTCTCCTTATAACTCATTAATCTTGTGATAAAGCCCTCAAAAAGCGCTGTATGCACTGCGTATTATCGCATTTTTTGTGACATGATCTCTTCATACATATGTCCAAAAGAAACATTTTCTGTATTAATCACTACATCTGCGGCATCCATATATATGTCTTCTCTTTGCTGCATAAGCGTATGTATTTTCCCCTTAAGATTACCACCTTTAAGAAGCGGTCTTGTATTATCTCTGCTAAGCCTTTTACACAGCTCCTCCTCTGATGCCTTAAGGTATACAACAGTTCCGATATTCTTTAAGATTTCTCTATTTTCCTTTCTCACCGGAAGGCCACCACCTACCGAAACAACACATTTTTTCAGGGAATCAGCGAATTCCTTTACAGTTTCTGTTTCCATATCCCTGAATGCCGCCTCCCCTTTTGATGCAAATATATCATTAATCGTTGTTTTTTCTTTCTTTTCTATATACTCATCTGTATCACAGAATGAATATCCATATTTTCTTGATATCCACTTCCCGAAAGTAGTTTTACCGCTTCCCATAAATCCTATAAGAACAATATTATCATTCAATTCCAAGTTCCTCTTTCATTTTGTTGTATACTATATCAGCTTCTTCCTTTGATATTTTCGTATTGTTCCATAGCTCATACGCTGCTACTCCCTGATACAAAAGCATCTTAAGACCGTTAAATGCCGGTTTTCCTGCTTCCATACATAATTCCATGAATTTCGTTGTAGATGGGTTATAGATTATATCTACTCCCGCCTTTACCTTTTTATAGAACTCTTTATCTTCTATAACTGTATCATTCACATTAGGATATAGCCCTACACTTGTTGTCTGTATAACGATATAACCGCTTTCTTTAAGTAACTTATAATCATCCATGTGCATTGGCACAACACATTCCCTGTTAAAGTATCCATTGACCGCATCAGCAATATCCTCTGCCTTTTCAACAGTCCTGTTTAACATATATACTTTATCAGCACCACTTTGTGCACAAAGAAATGCTATTGCTCTTGCTGCGCCACCAGCTCCAAGTATTATGCAGTTATTTTCTTTAAGTTCTATACCTTCCTCTTCAAGCTCTCTTTTAAGTCCAAGTATATCTGTGTTGTACCCTTTATATCCACCAGTTGTCCTTACAAGTGTATTAACTGCACCTATCGCACGTGCAAGTGGGTCTATATCCACAAGCACATCAATCACTTCCTGCTTATGTGGTACTGTTACATTAAGACCAAGTATATCAAGTGCATATGCACCATCAACAGCCTTTGCAACACTTCCCTTTTCAACCTTAAAAGTTGTATATACCATATTGGTTTTGGTAATATCCGCCAGCGTATTATGTATAACTGGTGATATGGAATGGCCCACAGGATTACCTATAAGACCACATACTCTTGTTGTTCCTTTAATATTCATCACTATACTACCTCGAATAATTTTATCGAAAATAAATAATATTATGCCTTTTTATTATGCTTATGTAATCTTCTTTTATAAAAGAAAAGAACTATCCATTCAAGCCTGCGTTTCAGTATAATCTGAATCTCCTCATGCTTATCTATGGGCTTTACAAGTATCGACATTATGCCTGCCATATTAGCTCCCCATACATCTGTAAAAAGCTGGTCGCCAACAAAATACGTAGTATCTTTATCTGTATGCATATACTCCATAGCCTTTATATAATTCTTAGGTGATGGCTTATCTGCTTTACTTACATACTTTGAAGCAACTTCATCTGCAAGCGGCTTAACACGATATTCTTTGTTGTTTGATATGATACATGTGTCATAACCTATATTCCTTAACTCTTCAAAAAGTTCCTTCGCTCTTTTAGTTACAGGTGCACCATGTTCTACAAGTGTATTATCAACATCAAATATAATCCCTCTGTATCCCTTATCGTATAATCCCTTATAATCTATATCATATGCAGAAGCTATATACATATCAGGGTAAAATCTTTCTAACATATCAATCCTCATTTTCACTCAGCTTTTTTATTAATTGTTAAGGATTTTCTTTATTTCATCCATAAATGTATTAACATCCTTAAACTCTCTGTACACAGAAGCAAATCTTACATATGCCACTTCATCAACATTCTTAAGCTTGTCCATAACTATAGCCCCTATCGTGGTTGTTGGCACTTCTTTTTCCCCCATATTGAATATCTGACTTTCAATGTCATCTACCATTTCATTCACCTGCGCCATGGATACAGGCCTTTTGTGGCACGATCTTACAATACCTGCAATGATTTTTTCTCTGTCATAAGGTTCTCTGTTATTGTCTTTCTTAACTACAATAAGAGGCAATGTTTCAATCTTTTCATATGTGGTAAATCTTTTGCCACATTCATCACACTGTCTCCTTCTTCTGATCGAACTATCATCTGTAGGTCTTGAATCAATAACTCTTGTATTCTCTTTTCCACAATAAGGACACTTCATAGCAGTTAAACCTCCCAAGCAGCTTTTATCTTATATTTAATCATCGTTCCATGTAAATATATAGTTAAAATAATTATATCCCAGAGCAATGATTCTGTCAAAAACTTATGAAACATATCGTATAAAATTTCTTTTGCTGGCAATGATTTAACTATAGGCGAACAAAGCATCACGATTAACCAGGATACTCATGTAACTAAAGCTAAATGTTCGCAAATTCTTTAGGAGGAATATTCATGGCAGGTGTAAGAGTTACCATATGTGGTGTAAATACTAAGGATTTGCCGCTGCTTAGTGCAAAAGATAAAAAAGAACTCCTTACAAAAATCAAGGCAGGCGACAACAGCGCACGTGAAGCTTTCATCAAAGGTAATCTCCGGCTTGTCCTAAGCATTGTTGGAAGATTCTCTAACAGTAACGAAAATATGGATGACTTATTCCAGATTGGATGTATTGGATTAATAAAAGCCATAGATAATTTCGACTTAGGACAGGGTGTACAGTTTTCAACTTATGCAGTTCCAATGATCATAGGTGAGATAAAAAGATATCTTCGTGATAACAGTGCCATCCGTGTAAGCCGCAGTCTTAAAGATATGGCATATAAAGCTATATACACTAAAGAACAGTTATTAAAGAAAAATCAACATGAACCAACCATATCCGAAATCGCTGGTGAAATAGGTGTATCTAAGGAGGACATAGTCATAGCACTTGAAGCAGTTTCTCCAACCGTATCTTTATATGAACCGGTTTTTAACGAAGGACAGGATACTCTCTACGTCATAGACCAGCTAAAGGATTCTAAAGATGGCGAAGACAGCTGGGTTACACATCTTGCACTAAACGATGCATATAGAAAGCTTGACAGCCGGGAACAACAGATTATAAAAATGCGGTTCTATGAATATAAAACGCAGATGGAAATCGCATCTGAAATCGGCATATCACAGGCACAGGTAAGCCGTCTGGAAAAATGTGCATTAAAAAATATGAAAAAATATATTTCCACATAGCATGATTACAGGGGCAAAAGGTCTATGCCTGCATAAGACAGCTCTTAAGCAGGAAAACGACCTTGAACCCTTCACAATATTAACCGGATCTTTTAATCTATCCTTTTAATTCTTCTAAAAACTTATCCTCTATAACTTTTCTTATATATGATGCATCCCTGTTATCAAGACTGGAATAACTAATAAAGCCACCAGCCATATGTTCATGTCCGCCACCATTGCCTATGCTTTTAAGTGCATTATTAGATATACGTCCTGCATCATACACGCCACTGCTTCTTATAGACAGCTTAACACCTTCTTTTTTAGCTGAGTATGTTACAGCAAAATCTATACCATCCAGCGACATTATAAAATCACATATAGATGCTATGAGTGATTCCTGGCAATTATCTCCTGTACTTGCAAAACAGGCATCTTTTTTTACATCAAGATTGGCTATAGCATATGCATATGCCTTAAGATCATCATACTGTCTTACACTCGTATCAAGCTTATTAAGCACTTTATGGTCGGCCATATTATATAGACTATAAAACATATCAAGATCAAGCTGTGTCACTCCTCTTTTCATATCAGCTGTATCAACCTTGATTCCATATAGAAGCGCCGTAGCCATATGAACATCTATATTTATATTATTTTCCATATAATAGGAGGCTATTATTGATGCACAGGCTCCAACATCTGGTCTTATATCTGAAAATACATACTTGTTTGAATTATATATGGGATGATGATCTATGCATATTGTTTTATCTGAATGTGCGTCAACTATATTAGCGTTTCCCTTCTGTGCATCAACTATAATGACTTCCCGTTCAGCATCAAGCTCCTCTGCACAATTAATCTCCAATATATCTATATTAAGAAGAGATACCATCTTAGATGTAACTGTTTTTTCTATATTACCCTTATATACTATCTCAGCACTGATTCCTTCAGCCTCAAGAAGCTTCTTCATGCCATACGCGCTTGCTATAGCATCTGGATCTGGAAAATTATGCATCTGTACATATACACTTTTACCTTTTATATATGATAATATTTCTTCTAACTTTGTCATACAACTTCCTCATTAAATAATGTATTTTCCCTAAATAATATATTTTCCTTTTTGCTTGTTTTTCATGCAAATCCGTATCCTGCAGAATTATCTGCTCCTTACATTATATCCTTAATCTGTTTATTTGCAAGACAGTTTAAAAAATCTGCCCTGCTCTTTAACTGTAACAATTCTGCCAACGTATGCATAAATTATAGTAATATATTATATGTCGGAGGCAATCTTGGATATTTATGAAAACGTTTCTACACAAAATAATAAAACCGCACCTCTTCTTTCGCTAAAACATATATCTTACTCTTATAATACACCTAAAGCTGAAATACCTGCACTTACCGATATCTGCCTGGATATTGCACCCGGCTCTTTCGTATCTATTGTTGGTCCTTCAGGCTGTGGTAAATCAACCCTTCTTTCTATAATATGTGGTTTACTAAAACCGGATAAAGGCGAAATAGTATCATCAGCGTATAACAAAGACGATTCTTATATAAAGCATATAGGTTTCATGCCACAAAAGGATACTCTTTTTGAATGGAGAACTGTATATGCCAATGTAACTCTTGGACTTGAAATCAACCACTTAAAGGATGAAAAACATCTTGCTGATATCGACAATATGCTAAAAGAATATGGTCTATATCAGTTCAGGAATGTTCACCCGGGCGAATTATCCGGAGGTATGCGCCAGCGTGCTGCCCTTATAAGAACGCTTGCACTGAATCCAGATATCCTTCTTCTTGATGAGCCTTTCTCAGCACTTGATTATCAGACACGTTTAGAGGTTTCAGATGATATCGGAAATATTATTAAAGAACAGAAAAAAACAGCATTGCTTGTAACCCATGATATATCTGAGGCTATATCTATGGGTGATCAGGTTGTTATTCTTTCACAGCGTCCTGCAACAATCAAAAAAATCATAGATATACATTTTTCCATACCTGACAGGACACCTTTTACATCCCGCCAGGCTCCTGAATTCGCAGGCTATTTTAATGATATATGGGAGGAAATCCAATGACTAAAAAAACTTCTTTTAATAATCTTAGTCTGCAACGGCAGACCTATATAAGACAACAAAAACATTATCATGCAATTATAACTTTTGTACGTTTATTTATTCTTGCAGGTTTTATTGCACTTTGGGAAATATCTGCAGCAACCGGCGTAATTAATCCATTTATTTTCAGTTCACCATCAAGAATTCTTAACACATTTATATATATGGCTAAAGATGGCAGTATATTCATGCATATATTTGTAACTCTTTTTGAAACTTTTCTCTCTTTTTTTCTTATAATAGTTTTGGGACTTGGAACTGCCATCATACTATGGTTATGGCGTGGTCTTTCTGATTGTCTTGAACCATACCTTATTGTACTTAACAGTCTTCCTAAGTCAGCACTGGCCCCAATGATTATTGTATGGCTTGGAAATAACATGAAAGCTATTATAATCACTGCGATATCTGTTGCGATATTCGGAATGATCATCAACATATATACAGGTTTTCTTGAAACAGATAAAGAAAAGATTATACTCATAAAGACACTTGGCGGCACCAAAAAAGATATCCTTACTAAGCTGATACTTCCCGGCTCTAAAAAAATCATAATAAGTAATACAAAGGTCAATATCGGACTTTGTCTTGTAGGTGTTATCATAGGTGAATTCCTTGCTGCCAGCCATGGTCTTGGATATCTTATAATATATGGCTCACAGGTATTTAAGATGACTTATGTTTCTATGAGTATTGTTATACTATGTATTATATCCACCCTGCTATTTAAGCTTGTCGATGTGCTTGAAAAAACCTGGTGACATTTTCGCTCATGACTTTTCAATAAAATAGTAGTGAAATACTTAAGAAAGCATAGTATAATTAACTGGGGCAAAAATACAGATTGGAGATTATTACATGATTTCACTTAGAATTAAAGATACCAGAAAATTTATGTCACATCTTCTTGTTAAGGATACCTTTGATAACTTCCTGTTATCAGAAGCTTCTATCAACACTTCCTGTCTGCATTCTATTGAAGGGAAGATTAACCATTCCTTCTACTCAGATGAGGAATGGGCAGAACTTGATGAAGATGAAAAAAAATACACCTCCTGGCTTGTACAAAAGCCATACTGCTTTAGTCTTATTAAGGGCAGCAAAGTTCCATCATCTATGAAGATAGTAATGCTTTTGTCATCCAGTGCTACTGTAAAGCTTCTTAATGATTCAGAGGCTTTACTTTCATATGATAACATCAATGGACTTTTTATCAATATAAAATATCAGGATGGGCATGCAGATATCATTACAGGAACATCTTTAAATATCTTCAGCCTTGACAAAACACTTGACTCTTCTTTTGATTCATACATAAGAAATTTCCTTATTTATAACGGACTTGATTTTGAAGAAACAATATAAACCCATTCTTCTATGAAAAAGCTTCTATGCAAAGCTGTATTCATAACTTTTTATATTAATTTAATATTTTCCGGAACCCTTGATTTTACTGGGTTTGCGGCTCTTTTATTAGCACTCACCGGTTTTGAGTGCTAATTTCTTCTTGACTTCCTTTTAACAGAATATTAAACTACATATTATGAAATTGCTTTTATGCAATAAAACTGCTGCGGGCATATATGATGATGTCGGGGTCAAAAGCCCCAGACTTTGATACTAATATAAACCGTAGTATATAAATATCAGATTTAGGCGTATATTACGCAGATTGGAGAATTTAATTATGGCTAATACACATGGTAGTTTATCAATTAACAGTGATAATATTTTCCCTATTATCAAAAAGTGGATGTATTCTGATCACGACATTTTTTACAGAGAACTTATATCTAACGGCTGCGATGCCATCACTAAGTTAAAGAAGCTTGATATGATTGGTGAATATGAAGCACCTGAGGATATTGAATATAAGATAGATGTTAAAGTAAGCGCTAATAACAAGACAATTAAGATTATTGATAATGGTATAGGTATGACTTCTGATGAGGTTGAACAGTACATCAACCAGATAGCTTTCTCTGGTGCTGAAGCTTTTCTTGAAAAGTACAAGGATAAGGCTAATGACGACCAGATTATAGGCCACTTCGGACTCGGTTTTTATTCAGCATTTATGGTAGCTGATAAGGTTACTATTGATACTCTTTCTTTCAAGGAAGGTTCTAAGGCTGTTCACTGGGAATGTGATGGTGGTACAGAATATGATATGGCTGATGGTACAGCCACAGCACCTGGTACTACTATCACTCTTTACCTCAATGAAGACAGCTATGAATTTGCCAATGAATACAAGGCTCGTGAAGTTATAGAAAAGTACTGTTCATTTATGCCTATACCAATCTTCTTAACTAACGAAGATGCTGGTCAGTTAACAGAGGAAATCCCTGAAGATGAGGTTACAGAAAAGGATACTGTCCTTGACACATTTATTAAAGATGCTGTTACTGAAGAGGTTGAAAAAGAAGATGGAACTAAGGAAACAGTTGAAAAGGTTCCAGCCAAAAAGATGGCTAAGATTGTAAAAAGACCAGTTGCACTCAATGATATACATCCTCTCTGGACAAAGCATCCTAATGAATGCACAGCTGATGAATACAAGGAATTCTACCGCAAGGTATTTAATGATTATAAGGAACCTTTATTCTGGATCCACCTTAACATGGACTATCCTTTCAACTTAAAAGGTATACTCTACTTCCCTAAGATTAATACTGAGTATGAATCTATTGAAGGAACTATAAAACTTTATAACAACCAGGTATTTGTTGCTGATAACATCAAAGAAGTTATTCCGGAATTCCTTCTTTTATTAAAGGGTGTTATTGACTGTCCAGACCTTCCTCTTAATGTTTCGCGTTCTGCTCTTCAGAATGATGGTTTTGTTAAGAAGATATCTGATTACATCACTAAAAAGGTTGCTGACAAGCTTACTGGTATGTGCAAAACAGACCGTGAAAACTATGAAAAGTACTGGGATGATATTAATCCATTTATCAAGTTTGGCTGCTTAAAGGATGAAAAGTTCGCTGAAAAGATGAATGATTATATTATCTTTAAGAATCTTGAAGGTAAGTATGTAACTCTTAAGGATTATCTTGAAGCTAACAAAGAAAAACATGAAAATACAGTATTCTATGTAACTGATGAAAAGGAACAGAGCCAGTATATCAATATGTTTAAGAAAGAGAATATGGATGCTATCATTCTTACTCATAATATTGACCAGCCATTTATCACTCATCTTGAAGGTAAGAATGAAGGTCTTAAGTTTGCAAGAATTGATACAGATCTTTCAGATATATTCAAAGAAGAAACTAACGAAGATGAGTTAAAGGATACTACAGAAGCTCTTACTGCTGCTTTCAAGAAGGCTCTTAATAACGATAATATAAATATTAAGGTTGAAAAACTTAAGGATGCATCTGTATCTTCTATGATCACTCTTTCTGAACAGGACAGACGTATGCAGGATATGATGAAAATGTATGGTATGTCTGGTATGGATCCAGCTATGTTTGGTTCAAACGGACAGACACTTGTTCTTAACGCCAACAATGAGCTTGTAAAATACATCGTAGAGCACAAGGATGGTGAAAATACTGACATCATCTGCCAACAGTTATATGATCTTGCTCTTATAAGCCATGCACCTCTTGCTCCTGCACAGATGACTGCATTTATACAAAGAAGTAATAAGATTATGGAATTACTTGCAAAATAACTTAATATAACATATTATATAAGCATATATTAAATTGTGCTTAGTATTTCAGATAACCCCATCTGTTT
>OHMH01001209.1_pt1 | contig 10749 bp, 8 predicted proteins | sample 1569311 | NCBI WGS metagenome assembly OHMH01 (sample SAMEA3879503, study PRJEB24766) | human gut metagenome | biome: human-associated habitat; feature: feces | place: USA | collected 1985/1987
CCCGCGGCGGTGCCCACCGCCCCGGCAGTCACGGCCCTGCCCGCCCCCACCCATGTGACCGTGCAGCCGCTGGCCGCGACGCGGGACGCCCTGGCCGACACCCAGCGCGCCGACGCAAGCGCCCACACCACGCCCGAGACCGCAGCAGTCCCTGCCGCAGCCGCAGGCGAAATTCTGCCCCGGTACCGGGCACTCTACGAGAAAAACCCCGACCTCATCGGCTGGCTGCGCATCGACGGGACGGACATCGACCTGCCCGTTGTGCAGACGCCCGGCGACAACGAATACTACCTGCGCCGCGGCTTTGACCGCTTTTACGCCGTGGGCGGCACGCTGTTTCTGGATGAGCGCTGCTCGGTCAGCGCCGACGCGCCGACGGCCAACTGGCTGATCTACGGCCACAATATGCACGATGGTTCGATGTTCGGCCAGCTCGTGCGCTACCGGGACGAAGATTTTTACAAAGCCCACCCGACCTTCACGTTTGACACACTGTACGAGGGCGGCACCTGGCAGGTCGTGGCCGCGGTGGATACCGCGCTCGGCGCGGACGCGCTGCCCTACTACACCTTTTTTGACGCCGACACCAAGCTGGACTGGCAGCACCGCGTCAGGGCCATCACCGAAAAGGCACTGTATGACACCGGCGTCATGCCGGAGTACGGCGCGCAGCTGCTGACGCTCTCGACCTGCGGCGACCCCCGCCCCGACACCGACGCGCGTTTTGCCCTGCTGGCCGTGCGGATCGATTGATTTTGCTCTTGCATTTTCCGGCAGAATCGGCTATGATGTTGCTTGACCCAGTATTATTGATAAAAGGAGTCTGTAATCATGGCAGAATTCACCTATGAAGTTACCGAACGCATCGCCGTTCTTTCCACCAACGCCCGCGGCTGGGAGCGCCAGCTCAACCTCATCAGCTGGAACGAAGGCGAACCCAAGTACGACATCCGCGACTGGTCCCCGGACGGCACTCGCATGGGCAAGGGCATTTCCCTGAGCCACGACGAAATGGCCATCCTCAAGGGCCTTCTGGACGAGCTGGAGCTGTAAGCATGGGCGGCCGCGAAGAGTTTTTGCAGATCTGGCAGCAGCACATCACCCGCCCCGGCAGCGAAAAGCTGCTGGACTGGCTGGACCACAAGACGGATTTCTTTACGGCACCGGCCTCCACCCGGTTCCACGGTGCCTGTGAGGGCGGGCTGTGTATGCACAGCCTGAACGTCTACCATGCACTGCACGATACCTTTTTTACCGAGGGCGACAGCGAGGAGACCTTTGCCATCTGTGCACTGCTGCACGATCTGTGCAAGGCCAACTACTACAAGCCCGGCACCCGCAACGTGAAAAACGAAGCCACCGGCCAGTGGGAAAAGGTGCCCAGCTACAGCGTGGAGGATCTGTTCCCCTACGGCCACGGCGAAAAGAGCGTATTCCTCATCGAGCGGTTCATGAAGCTGCGGGTCGAGGAGGCCGTTGCCATCCGCTGGCACATGGGCGGCTTTGACGATGCGGCCCGGGGCGGCTGCTTTGCCATCTCGGAAGCCTACGACAAGTATCCCCTTGCCGTCAAGCTGCACATCGCTGATCTGGAAGCCACCTATCTGATGGAGCACCGCACCAGCGCTGTGCGCTGAAAAAACAAAAATACCCGGACAGGCACAGCAGTGCGACACTGCAGCCTGTCCGGGCTTTGTTTTGTTTAATTTTTGCGCTCGGCCTTGTTCTGGTACATTTTTACGTCCGCCTGACGGATGGCCTCGGTGAGCGGATGTACACCGCACACACCGCCAACACTGGCCGAAAGCTCCAGCTCCGGGTAGCCTTCCACTCTGGCACTGGCCGCAGCCTCCCGCACGCGCTGTATCACATGTTCCCCGGGCCGGATGTGCGGCACCAGCAGCAGAAATTCATCGCCGCCGTAGCGCACCAGCACATCGGTCTGGCGCAGGTTGCTCAGGATGGACTGTGCCACGCTCTGCAGGGCCTTATCACCCACCAGATGGCCGAACCGGTCGTTGACCTCCTTGAAGTGATCCACGTCGATCATCACTACGCCTTCCACCTGTTCGCTCTCCGCAAGGAAGCACTCGAAGTACTGGCGGGAGTATGCCCCGGTCAGCGAATCCACAAAGGCGCTGCGGTCAAAGTTGGAGCCGCGGTCCAGCAGCATCCGGCGGCCGCCCATATCCAGCCAGCGTCCGTCCGAAAGCTTGGACACCATTTCCAGCACGCAGCCGCGTCCACCCACTTCCACATACTTTGCCATGACAAAATAAGCCTGATCGTCCTTGAACTCGATCTTGTTCAGGGATTCCTTGCGGGCAAGGGCCTTACTGGAAATGCAGTTTTCGCACCGGCCCGATTTGTTCCACACCATGTGGCAGATGCCGGGCATCTCGGTCAGCCGGCCATCCTTGCCCAGGCTCAGCACCTTGGTGCTTTCCGGGTCCACCAGACGCACGATGTCAAAAATGCCCTTCAGGCGTTCCAGCAGTGCTTCCGGCTGGTCGCTGTTCACATCGCCCAGCATCAGCTCCTGCAGGCGGGCATGGTCATCTGTGATCTGGCCCACCACGCTTACGCAGTGGCGCACACCGGCGCGGCTCCACATGGTGTGCATCACCAGCCGGTGCAGCCGGTATTCCTGATCCACCGCGATCAGCACCGAGAATGCGGCATCCGGCTCTTCCGGCGTTGCGGCTGCAATGGCATCCAGCAGCTTGCGGCGGTCCTTGCCGGAGAGAAATGTCAGGCCCATGCCCTTATCAAAGTCCAGCTTCTGGGTTCGGTTGACCGGATCCTCGTAGCGGTTCACCACGGTCACGCTGCCGCTGAGTATATCGTAATCGAACTGAATACCGCCGCGCTGCTCGGCATAAAAAGCGGTGCGCTCCCGTTCCAGATCCAGCAGGCGCTGGGCACGATCCTCACGGGGCAGAGCTTCGCGGTGCAGGATCTCCTCCGAAAGGCGGCGGGTCTCGTGGCGGAAACCGCGGTCATACTCCGAGCGCTGCAGCTCTGTGCGCAGCAACTCCGAGGATTCTTTCAGGCATTCCATCAGCAGCGGATTGAAGCTGCCGCACTCGCCGTGCAGGATCATGTCAACGGCCTTTTCGTGGCTGTAGGACTGCTTATAACAGCGCTCGCTGGTCAGTGCGTCGTACACATCGGCCAGTGCCACCACCTGTGCTGCAATGGGGATCTCGTCGCCCTTGAGCCTGTCCGGGTAGCCGCCGCCGTCCCACCGCTCGTGGTGCCAGCGGCAGATAGCGTGTGCCACCTTTACCAGCGGTTCGTCCTGCCCGATGGCAAGCCCCTTCAGGATCCTGGCACCCTCGGTGGTGTGGGTCTTGATGGTGGCGTACTCTTCCTCTGTCAGGCGGCCGGGCTTGTTCAGGATCTCTTCCGGGATCATGATTTTGCCGATATCGTGCAGCGCCGATGCTGTGCTGATCAGCGAGATATCACTCTCATCCAGCTGGTAGCGGTCAGTCTTCTGCGCCAGCTGATGCAGGAGCAGGCCGGTCAGGGTGCGGATGTGCAGCACATGCTGGCCGCTCTCGCTGTTGCGGAACTCCACCACATGGCTCAGAATGCTGATCATCAGCACACCGTTGTGCTCTTTTTCGTACACCTGATCGGTCACAAGGCGGGTAAGGCGCTTCTGCTTTGCGTAAAGCATGAGCGCATTCTTCACCCGGCGCAGCACCATGACCCGCTCGAACGGGCGGCGGATGTAATCGGCCACGCCCATATCATAGGCGCGCTCGACGCTTCGGTTGTCCTCTGCCGCGCTGATCACAATGACCGGGATCTCCTCCTGCCATGCATAGCACTGCATCACCCGCAGCACATCAAAGCCGTCCATTTCCGGCATGATCAGGTCCAGCAGCACCAGCGCGATATCGGTGCGTCTGCGCAGAATTTCGATCGCGCGCAGGCCGTTCTCGGCTTCCAGATATTCGTAGCCCTCACCCAGAATCTCCTTGAGCATGGCGCGGTTGATCTCCGAGTCATCCACGATCAGTATTTTCTGTTTTGGTTCCATCTCAACCGCTCCTCGCTCCTGTACTTCCGGCCGCAGGGTCTTCCGTTTCCTACCGGACCACAAAAAAAGCTGCTGCAACAGCTTTGCGCTTTGCAGCAGCTTTTCATTTCACTCATATCTGCTTTTTTTTGCAGATCATCCGGCTTTCCGTCATGCGCCCATCATATCGTCGAACCAGTTCATCAGCTCCACCGAGAGGTGCTCCAATCTGGTCTGGGGCTTCCAGTCCGGCTGAGCAGGCTGCGGAGCCTCCGGCCCGGGCTGTGGAGGCTGTTCGGCCTCCGGCTCCGGCCGCGGACTCTGCGCTGCCGATGGTTCCGGCTGCGGGGGCGTATGCGCCGCAACCGGCACAGGCCGCACAGCTTCCGCATGGCGGGCCAGCTCCTGACGCAGCTGCTCTGCATGAGCGCCCGCGCACTCAGCCTCCTGCCGCGCCTGCTCACAGGCCGCTTCCAGCTGGGCATTTTCCTGCCGCAGCGCGGCCATCTGCCGTTCACAGGCAAACAGACGGGTCTGATAGCGCAAAATTTCCGCACTGGCCGCTGCCAGCTTTCGGTTCATCTGCTCCAGCTGGGCACACACCGCCTTGGGCGGCTCTGCCGGAGCCTTTGCTGCGGCAGACTGGGCACAGCGCTGCCGCGAACCATTGTTCTGCTGCCTGCCCTGCGCCATGGTGTCCCTCCGATCCATCCGATACGCCTGATCCGCTTATGACGGCCAGCCTTTTATCTGCGCTTGTTCAGCATGGCCATCAGCTGGTCGTAATAGCCATTATCGCTGTTGTCCTCTTCCACGGGCTTTTCAGCAGTGGGTGCCGGTGCAGCGCCGCCTGCGGCAGAAGCTGCCGGGCTTGCAGTCTCGCTGCTGAACACAGCAGACGGAGTGGACTGTGCGCCGCCCATTGCATTGCTGATGCTGCTGCGCAGGTCGCTTGCGCTCTTGTTGTCAAAACCGGTAGCAACCACGGTCACACGCATCTCGTCCGAGAGGTTCTCGTCGAACGCAGTACCCCAGATGATGTTTGCATCGGGATGTGCGCTCTGGGTAATGAGACCTGCTGCGGTCTCCACATCCTCCAGACCGATGTCCGGGCTGGAAGTGATGTTGATGATCACGCCGTGTGCACCGGCAATGCTAGTCTCCAGCAGCGGAGAAGAAATAGCAGCCTTTGCGGCGTTCTCGGCCTTGCCTGCGCCCTTGGCGCTGCCCACGCCCATGTGTGCGTAGCCGGCATCCTTCATGATGGAGCGCACGTCGGCGAAGTCCAGGTTGATGAAGGCAGGCACATTGATCAGAGCGGAAATGGACTCAACGCCCTGACGCAGCACGTTATCGGCTGCCTGGAAGGCATTCATCAGAGTGATCTTTTCCTGGCTGATCATCTTCAGGCGCTCATTGGGAATGACGATCAGACTGTCCACATGCATGAGCAGGTTTGCAATGCCCTGCTCTGCCAGACCCATCTTGCGCTTGCCCTCAAAGGAGAAGGGCTTGGTGACGATGCCAACGGTCAGGATGCCCAGATCATGTGCCACCTCGGCCACAACGGGTGCTGCACCGGTGCCGGTTCCGCCGCCCATACCGGCAGTGATAAACACCATCTGGGAACCCTTGAGCGCATTTGCGATCTCGTCCTTGCTCTCTTCAGCGGCGCGCTGGCCGATCTCGGGGTCTGCACCGGCACCGCGGCCCTTGGTCAGCTTGGAACCCAGCTGCACCTTGGTGGCAGCGTGGTTCTTGGCCAGAGCCTGCTGGTCGGTGTTCATTGCGATAAATTCGACGCCCTGCAGGCCGTCGCTGACCATGCGGTTGACAGCGTTGCCGCCGCCGCCGCCCACGCCGATCACCTTGATCGTCGTAACGTTTTCGTCCATTTCTTCATCGAGCATGAGTGCCATAACTTTGTCCTCCATCGGATTTTATCGTAAAACTGCGCATAGCGCACAGAAATTATCTGCTTACACTTATATAACTGTATCGTATCATCTTTTTGCCCTGAATGCAAGTCAATTTTGCTTTTTTGAAGGTGTTTTTTTCTCGCTGGCGCTTTCCCGCGGCATTTCCCGCTCAATTTGGGCACCAAGTTCCGCCAGCATCTGTGCAAAACCGGCATATCCGCGGTCGATGTAACCGGTGTCGGTAATGCGGCTCCGTCCCCTTGCCGCCAGCGCGGCCACCACCAGTGCCGCGCCTCCGCGCAGGTCCGCAGCCCGTGCACACGCGCCCTGCAGCTGCCGCACCGGCCGGATGTCCAGTGTGCGTCCCTGCACCTGCACAGCGGCTCCAAAAGCCGCAAAACCCTCTGCACAGCCGAATCTCCGCTCAAACACCACATCCTCGATGCTGCTGGCGCTGTCGGCGGCAAGCATGGCAGCAGCAAGCAGCGGCGCTGCGTCTGTTGCCAGTGCCGGGTATACCCCGGTAAACACTCTGCCCGCGCCGTGCAGCGCGCCCAGCCGGGTAATGACCGCACTTTCCGGCCCTGTTTCTACCCTGCAGCCCATTTGTGCCAGAATTTCCAGCAGCGGTGCATAGGTCTCCGGCCTGCAGCCGGTCAGTTCCACCCGGCCTCCTGCCGCCGCGCAGGCACAGGCAAGGGTGGATGCCACGATGCGGTCGGCCATGGGCGCAAAGCTGCAGCTATACAGCATTCGTCTGCCCTGCACCCGGATGGTGCTGGTGCCCGCGCCCTGTACACAGCCGCCGCAGCGGTTCAGGAATGCTGCCAGATCGCTGATCTCCGGTTCTCGTGCGGCCCCGCGCAGGACCGTCTCGCCCTGCGCCGCAGCTGCTGCCAGAAGCAGGGTCTCGGTAGCACCCACGCTGGGGAACCCAAGTGTGATGTCCGCACCGTGCAGCCCGGCAGGCGCTGTCAGGATCAGCCTTGCCCCCTCCTCCCGGCAGTGCACGCCCATCTGCGCAAGGCCGGAAAGGTGCAGGTCCACCGGCCTTGCACCAATGCGGCACCCGCCGGGCAACACCGTTTCCACCCGGCCAAGCCGCGCCAGAAGCGGTGCGCAGAACAAAATGGATGCCCGCATCCGCGCGGCGGCTTCCGGCGCAAGGCGGCAGGTGGAAGGCACGCCCTGCACCGTGATGTCGCTGCCCTGCCAGCGGGCCGTGCAGCCCGCACCCTGCAAAAGCTCCACGCTGGTGTCCACATCCGCAAGATGCGGCACCTGCAGAAAACGCACCGTGCCATTGCACAAAAGGGCCGCTGCCAGCAGCGGCAGCACGCTGTTTTTGGCTGCCGGGATTTGTACTGTGCCGTTCAGCGGCATGCCGCCTGTGATGATAAGATCTCCGCCCATGCAAAAAGCCCCCGTTCCGCAAAAGATACCTCATGCTATGCGGCGCGAAGGCTTTTTGTTTATTTTGTCTGCAGTTGTGTCATTTGTTTGTCCGGTCATTTGTAGCTGAACCGGCAGAGGATGCTGTCGTTTTATGGCAGGGAACGCCCGGTTTTATGTCTCCCCGCGGGACACCGACAGCACGATGCCCATCTCCCCCAGCAGCATCAATAAGCTGGTGCCGCCCGACGAGAAAAACGGCAGGCTGATGCCGGTGTTCGGGATCGTGTTCGTCACAACGGCCATGTTCAGAATCGCCTGCAGCGTGACCTGCACGACGAACCCGACGACGAGCAGTGCGCCGAACTTATCCCGCGCGCGCACCGCAATCGACATGCCGCGCAAGAGCAGCAGCAAAAACAGCGCCACGACCAGCGCCGCCCCGATAAAACCAAGCTCCTCACACAAAATCGAAAAAATAAAGTCGTTCTGCGGCTCCGGCACGTACAGATATTTCTGTCGGCTGTTGCCCAGCCCCAGCCCGGCCAGCCCGCCCGATGCGATGGCGTAGAGGCTCTGGATCGTCTGGTGACCTTCGCCCAGCGGGTCGGCAAAGGGGTCGAGCCACGAGTTGAGCCGGTCGGCGGCGTAGGGTACGAGGTCGGGCATGACGGCCACTGCCGCCGCAACGGCTCCGATGCCGCCTGCCCCTGCCAGCAAGAACCACCGCAGTCCCGTGCCCCCCACGAACATCAGCACCGCCCCGATGCCGAGGATAAGGACGGTGCCAGAGAGGTGGGGTTCCAGCAGCATCAGCGCTGCCACCACCCCCAGCACCAGCGCGAAGGGCAGCACTCCCACGCTGAAATCCTTCATCCGGTCGTGGTTCAGCGCGATGATGTGGGCGAACACCAGCACCACCGCGAACTTTGCGATCTCGCTGGGCTGCAAAGTGCCCAGCCCCGGGATGACCAGCCACCGCTTGCAGCCGTTGTACTCGGGCATGAAGAGCACCGCCGTCAGCATCACCAGCGACAGCCCCAGCACCGGCCATGCCAGCTTGTGGAAGATGTGGTAGTCCACCCGGCTGGCCAGCCCCATGCCGCACAGCCCCAGCGCCGCATAGAGCAGCTGCGGCCGCAGGTAGGCCCACGCATCCCCCCGCCGGTAGAGGGCCACAGCGCTGGACGCGCTGGCCAGCATCACCAGCCCGAAGCCCACCAGCGTGAGCACCAAGATCAAAAACGGCAGGTCCATGCCGGGCATCGGGCGCAACAGCTTTTTCATCCTCTCCCCCCTTCCCTTTAGTGTACGCAGCCGCCCGGGCGGCTAGTCACACCGACCGCCGCATATCCTGTAGAGAGGGAGGTGCTGTCATGTCAAACGATTCCGACACCCTGCGCACCCTGCCGGAGCGGGCCTTCCGCGCCCGGGCGGGGCTTGTGGCGGGGGTGTTTTGCCTCATCTGCCTCGGGTTGGCGGCTGCTGTTCTTGCAGGTGGTGGGCGGCGGCTGGTACGCCCAGCGCGCCCTCGGCCAGCAGCTTCGGGACACCGTCGTCCCCGCCGACCGGGGCCGCATTACCAGCGCCGACGGCCTCCTTCTCGCGGCCAACAGCAGCTGCTGGACCCTCCGGGCCTCCCCCCGGGAGATGCCGGAAGACCGCCTTACCCTTGCGGCCAAGGGCCTTTCCGACCTTCTGGCGCTGGACGAAAAGAAGCTGCTGGAAAAGTTCAGCGACCGCCGCTCCAACGACTGTCTTCTCCGCTACCGGGTGGACCGTCAGACCGCCGACGCCGTCCGGGACTTCTGCGAGGCCAACGGCATCACCGGCATCCGCATCCAGCAGGATTCCAAGCGCTGGTATCCGCAGGGAGAATTTCTCGCGTCGGTGCTGGGCTTCACCAACGTGGACAATGCAGGCGTCTCGGGCCTCGAGCTGAAGTATGACGATCTGCTCACCGGCGAGAACGGCGTGGTGCTAACCGCCGTGAATGCGTGGGGCTACACCCTCGAGCAGAGCTATGAGACAGAGATCCCGCCCACCGAGGGGGACGGCCTCCGCCTCACCATTGACACGAATATCCAGCACTACCTCGAGAACGCACTGGGCTACGCGGTGAAGGAGCACCATGTGGCGGCCCGGGCCGTGGGCATCGTCATGGACGTGAACACCGGGGCAGTGCTGGCCATGTCCACCACCCCCTCTTACGACCCCAATCAGCCCCGGGTGATCGCTGACAAAGCCGCCCGGGAGGCCGTGGAGGGTCTGACCGGCAGCGAGCGGGCGGCAGCGCTCCAGCTGGCCCAGCAGACCCAGTGGCGGAACAAGGCCGTCAGCGACCTCTACGAGCCGGGCAGCGTTTTTAAGCTCATCACCTGCGCGGCGGCACTGGACACCGGGGCCATCGGCAAACATTCCAGCTTCTACTGCGGCGACTCCATCTCGGTAGCAGGCACCCGCTTCCACTGTGCCAACCACAAGCGCCACGGGGCGCAGACCGTGACGCAGGCGCTGGAAAACTCCTGCAACCAGAGCTTCATCCAGATCGGTGCACGGCTGGGCAAAGAGGCTTTCTGCGACTACTTCGAGGCCTTCGGACTCCGCGCCCCCACCGGCATCGACCTGCCTGCCGAGCCGAAAAAGAGCCTCTACTACACCGCCGAGCGGATGGGGCCTGTGGAGCTGGCCTCCTGCGCCTTTGGCCAGAGCAGCAAGGTCTCCTACCTCGAGATGGCGGCGGCGGTCTGTGCCGTGGTCAACGGCGGGCGGCTGATGCAGCCCTATGTCGTCTCGGACATCCTCGGCCCGGAGGGCGAGGTCATCGACCATCTCGCCCCGGTCTGCCGCCGCCGGGTGCTCAAGGAAGAGACCTCCCGCACCATGCGGGAGATGATGGAGGCCGTCGTCCTCTACGGCGGCGGACGGAACGCCCGGATCGCGGGCTACCGGGTAGGCGGTAAGAGCGGCACCAGCCAGAAGCTGGACAGCGCCGACGAGAAAGCCCGCATCGCCAGCTTTGTGGCCGTGGCCCCCATCGACGACCCCCAGTTCCTCTGCCTCGTCTGTCTCGATGAGCCTCACAGCTGGACGACGGCGGGAGGCAGCCTCTCGGCTCCGGTCTGCGCCGAGGTCCTTGAACAGACGCTGGTCTATAAGGGCATCCCCCGGGCCAGCCTCCCTGCTCCCTCCACCGCTGAGACCTCCGCCGACCTCCCCGAGGATGGAGACAGCTTCGATGGGGCGTGATTTTTGGACAAAAGAAAAGACCGCCCGGAGGCGGTCTCGAGTGCATATTCTCCTTAGCTCTGCTGCGGCTGGTCGCGGAAGGTGATCTCGCCGGTGGCGCTGTCCATGGCATCGACGATAGCGAGGCTCTCCAGCTGGATGCCCTTGCTGCGGATCAGC
>OHMH01001217.1_pt1 | contig 10702 bp, 4 predicted proteins | sample 1569311 | NCBI WGS metagenome assembly OHMH01 (sample SAMEA3879503, study PRJEB24766) | human gut metagenome | biome: human-associated habitat; feature: feces | place: USA | collected 1985/1987
CGAATACAGACAGTTCCAAGATGGCGGAAGTTATCGGGGTATCAGAGGCACAGCTTAGATTCGTAACCAATACCGCATCGGGAATGGGACTTATCAAGTGTGGCTCTGTGGTGATTCCGTTTGATAATCAGATTAGCAAGGATACAGACCTTTACAGACTGTATAACACCAATATTCATGAGAAGATTGCAGAACAGAAGAAGCGTGAAATGCAGAACAATGTCGAATAATGCTGATAGAGGTCGCAATTTGCGACCTCAAAGCATAGCCATCCGGGAAGCTGGGTGGCTGTTTTGCATATTGAGTGAAAGAAGGTGAGAACATTGAAGATAAAGAAAGTGGATGACAAACCAATGGTCATTCACACCAAGGAGAAAGCCAAGATTCATGCCCACGAGCCAAAGGGTGCCAAGATTAAAGGCAGCAATATCTATACAGTAGAGAGAGGACCGAAAGTGCATGATGCTAAAGCCAATGAAATGGATAAAAAAGCATCTGCAAAATTGATGCTTCAGAAAAGTACTGATGGAAAGAGTACTTATAGAAAGAGTACCATTCATCAGTCGGAGGCTAAGGATAAAGGTCTTTCTAAGTTTAAGCGTAACATCAGAGAGTCAGGAACTTCAATCAAGACCAAGAATACCAATCTTCACATTGCAGGAAGAACTGGAGCACTTGCAGCCGGGGCAGTAACAGAGCAGGTAGAAGGTGGGCATGAGGTATCGCAGGCAGCATATCTTGCATATGAAGCAAGCCGCCCTGTTACCGGAACTGCTTCTAAGGGCGCAGCACTTTTCAGGAAAAAGGCGGCAGCCGAGGCAAAGAAGCGTATCAAGAAGGTAGAGGCAGGAAAGAAGCTGGCAAAAAAGACAGCAAAGAAAGCTGCCAAAGATACAGCCAAGGCGGTAGCTAAAGAGACGGCAAAAGAAACAGCCAAGACTACTGCCAAGGTTGTAACAAAAACTGCAACAAAAGCAGCTGCTACAGCGGCAGGAACAGCGGTTGCACCGGGAGTTGGCACTGCAATCGGCATGGCTGCCGGATATGCTGCAGGTGTGTCCATAGAGGTCAAGGATGAAAAGATGACCAACCGGAGCAGGAAGATAAAGTTCTTTCTGGATAAGATGAAAGCACAGGAGAATCAGACGGACAGCGTGGCAAAGCTGGTAAAGGATCTGATTGTGCGAAAAGCGATTACCTGGGTAAAGGCAGCGGCACCGATTGTTGGATTGGTGCTTTTATTACTTGTTCTTGTAGTTGCCATGATTGCGGTTCCGGTTATAGCGGTGATAGCAATCCTTTACAATTCACCATTTGCTTTATTTCTGCCACCACTTGAATCAGGAGATACCGTGCAGACAGTAACGAGTGCTTATGTGCAGGAGTTTAACCGGGATGTGAACACGAAGGTTAATGAGCATACCGGATATGATCTTGGAGAGCTTGTATATGTGGACTATGAAGGTATGGAAGAAAACCCAAGCAATTACTATGACATCATGGCAGTCTATATGGTCAAGCATGGTATCGGAGATACTGCAACAGTCATGAATGATACTTCTAAAGGCTGGCTGCAGGCAGTTGTAAATGATATGTGTTCATACACCACAAGCACCGGAACAAAGGCTGTGGAAGAAACGGATGCAGACGGCAATGTGACTACTGTCACGAAGTCTGTTCTGTATGTGAATGTTACACTGAAATCGTACAGGGATATGATTTCGGTCTATGGGTTTAACTCTGATCATGTGGAAATGCTTGAGCAGATCATGAGTCCGGAGTTTATGGGACAGCTTGGATATGCCGGAAGCGGAAGTGGCGGCGGAGGCGGAAGTCCGGGAGTAAGCTCCATGACTGAGGATGAAATCAATGCCATCCTAAACGAAATTACAGACAGCAGGCAGAAAACAGTCTGCTCCTATGCACTTCACAGAGTTGGCTTTCCTTATAGTCAGGATTTAAGAGACAGCGGTAACTATTATGACTGTAGTTCCTTAGCCTATTATTCATGGAAAGATGCAGGCGTGGATATTAGTTACGGCGGTGCAACCACAGCGGCAGCGGAGGCACAGGGACTGGATGAAGCCGGAAAGACAGTCGCCTTTGATGAGTTACAACCGGGAGACCTTATTTTCTACAGTTTTACAAGCAACGGAAGATATAAGAACATCAGCCATGTGGCAGTATACGTCGGAAATGGCAAGGTGGTAGAGGCGCTTAATGAAAGTCTTGGTGTGGTCTACAGGGATGTGGCAAGCACAGGAAAGATTGTTGTGATAGGAAGACCATAACAGGAAATTTGCAGAGAGGGCATAGTCCCTCTCTGAGACTGGAGGTAAGAATGGATTTAAAAGATATGATACTGGTAACAGAAAACGACAGGGGAACAGAGACAAATATGCTGATGACTCTGGATGATTATAAGAGTTTTATAGCAGTTGATGACATGTCAGAGCTTGCAGACAATTTGTTGCAGCTTGGAAAAACACTTGGTGAAGCAGATAACTTCGCAGAGTATTACAGGGCAGCAAATGTAACTGTATCTGCGAGATTCTGTCTGGATGATATTCAGCTGGGGCACTTTCTTCAGGGACTTTATAACGATTCCAAAGAATTTCGGTTTGATAAAGAAGCCAGTTCTTCTGAATGTGTTGCAAAGCTTAAGGAGATTGGAATGACCGATAAGGGCTGGGTGGATGATTTTAACCTGCATTATGAAAGTGTGGACAGATCATTTGAAAGGGGACAGACATTTCATAACTTCAATGACCATGATTACATGGTGCTTGAAGCATTATCACCAAGGAATCTCGTGGTGATGGATATGAAGTCAGGTTCCCTTACAATCGCCCTTGGTGCGACAGAGTATAAGCGTTATCCGAAGGATGAGAAGCCTACAAAGGACAATACCACAATCGGAGTATCGTGGGAGCATGGCATTTATCTCGGTTCCACACTCTCAACCACGAATTTCAAGGCATACAAGAGGGAGTATGGCACACCGGAAAAGATAGAGGATATCTATGATTACAGGGCAAAGCTAAAGCAGAAGTTCTATTTTTATCAGGATATGTCAAAGGATGATGATGTGCCAAAGAAACTGCAGAATGATTTCCTTCACCAGATGTATGAGGATTTCGGAACGATTGAAGAGGACTGTTTTTACGACAGGCTGGAAGATGGAAAGTACGATGAGGGCTTTAAGGAAAGACAGGTAAAGGAAGAAAAGTGCCGGTGATGAGATTTTTACAGGAGGCGATATCATATGGAACAGGAATTTGATGTTGAGATAAAAGAAGTGCTTTCACGAGTACAGAAAGTAAAGGCAGAGTCGCTTGACGATGCCATCAATAAGGCAATGGATATGTATTATGCAGAGCAGATAGTCCTTGGAGCAGAGGACATGAAGGGAGTTGATTTTGCGCCTATCAGCGAAGGTCAGCTCCCTTCTTCATTAAAAGAAAACGGAGGAAAAGCAAGATGAAAAGTGATTCAACAACAGTAATTAAGAACATGGAGTTTTTAGTAAAGGAACTTCATAAGGAGTGGGACAGAACGGGTGCTTCTAAGGCATCCGTTATTATTTCCCTTGAGGAAGTAGATGGTATCAATGATAAGTTAAAAGAGATTATCTATCAGACACAGAAGTCAGTCGATGAGGATGAGCTGACCTTTAAACAGAGCATTGCAAAGTCCAAGGAGTGCTATGTGCTTCTTCGTGTGGTGCGTAAGATTGCAAAGAAAAAGGATAAATGCGAAGAACAGGCAATCGACAATGAATTTGCAATCGAGCTGGATAAGGATGAGTTAAAGCTCTTTAAGGGATTGTTTGCAGAGATGTTTAAGTAGAGGAGGACAAAGGTATGGGCGTTGATATGAAGGTCAAAGCGATATACGATTCTGAAATTGGTAACATCACCAGATCAGAAAAGAACTGGAAGGATGTGTTAAAGGTCGCAGGTCAGTTATACCGCTATGAATTTGACAATATCGTTATGGTAACAGCTCAGAGACCTCCGAAAAAAAGCACACTCATGGCAGATTATGATACCTGGAAAAAGGTGGGAAGATATGTAAAGCGTGGTGCGAAAGGCTGCGCTATCTTCCCGTCAAGGGCACTGAATCCACGCATGAGGTATATATTTGATATCAGTGATACCGGAGGGAAGAATGTTAAGCTGACATGGGACCTTGAGGGAGAAAATCTTAAAGATTATGTGGATTTTCTCGTATCAGAAGGTCAGATTGAGCAGTACGATAACAGCAACAGGGAGTCTCTAAAAAATATATTAAAACAGTTTACAGGAACAGATGTTTGGCTTATAATAAAAGAAGAGTTCGGAGACCGAATGACCGAGCTCATGCAGCTATCAGGTAGTGTGATAAAGGAAGAAAGTAAGAAACGCAATGGCTTACAGCAGGAAATGGACATGGAGCAGCTTGTATATGCAAGTGTCATGTATGCTGTAGGGACGAGATGCGGATTTGACTTATCTGTGCAAGAACAGGATTTCAGTCAGATCGTAAATATCAAAGACGAAGAGATCATTTACCGTCTTGGTTCCATTGTATGCGATGTCTCCTGTAGTGTTCTTAGAGAATTTAGTCGTAACTTAAAGGCAATCGAGAGCGAAAGGAGAATTGGATATGTTAGAAGAAATGACTTACAAGGAAGTGGACGGACTGCTTTATCCGCAGATAGAGATGCCGGACGAGACGGAGGATCTCACGAAGCTGGGCAAATACGGAAGGATGGCGATGAACTATCTCAAAGAGAACGAGCCGGCAAGATACAAGACGCTGATGAGATTCGGGAAGATGTACGAGAAGATGTCAGCGGTAGAGGAGGAAGCGAATCAGCTGTACGACCAGTTAGAGATGCAGTATCTGGCGAAGCACAAGCCACAGGATCCGTCATCGACAATGGAGATGTGGAAGATAAGAGAGCAGGCGAAGATGCAGGCAGAGGAAGTGGTACTGAATCAGATAGTGATGCGATTCCACTAGAATCAGATGATACAGAACTGAATAGGGAACTTGATGAAATCAATTCATTGGGTGTCAGTAAGGAAGCCGAATATACACAGGCTTCCTTTTTTTTCGACCAGAACGGGCAGGCAAGCATTGGCACCATTCATACTGAGGACGAAAACAATAATCAGTTTATGAGTCAGTTCGAGCAGGACAGAAAAGCTGCATTAGCAGGTAAATACAATTACCTGAATCCCAAAAAGTCTGCAACAGTACCAAGTGAGTATATCAAACAGGTGCTTATGGGAGGTACAGGTTTTATCGGTGGTAAGGGCAGGGTATGCAAGATTTTTGAAACAGAGATTGATGCAGGAACCAGAGCAAAGCGTATCAAAGCAGAATATGGTCAGGGAGGTGCAGGCTGGCCGGTTGACGGACTGGGACTGCACGGATATGACACATTTCATGGGAACGGACTGCGTTTTCAGTGGCGAGATGAGGATGGAGAGGTTGAAGGATATGTTTCATGGAAAGATATCGAAAAAGAGCTTGGTGTCCTTATTCTTACAGGGGAATACCAGCCTGAGACACCTCGTATTGATGAGCTTGCGATGGACGGACTCCGTGAGGATGATGAGGTCATTGATGCCGAATATCGGGAAGTGGAACCGGAAGAGGCAGAATCAGAGATTGATGATTATGCAATACCGGATGAGCCGGAGAGCTATGCTTCTAACAGAGATTATGTAAGTGCAAAAGGCATGACACCACAGGAAGCTGCCGATGAAGACCGCATGGTAACACAGGCAGAATATGGTGCCGAGATAGAAGCTGAAACAACTGAAAAAGATCCATCAGAGCTTAAGTATATTACACCGATTGATTATGCCAAGCGTATTGCAGAGCTTGATGAAGACCTGCGTGATGCGGCGGAGATTCTTGTAACAGATTGCAGCTGCTACACTCCGTTTAGGGCATTCCTTATGGATGTGGTGCAGTCTGATTTTGCATTTATACCCAATAAACTTGACCTTATCAGGGATATTGCATTAGGGACAGATAATGCAGAAAGAAAAGCATATTCCAACAATAAGTATGGTCTTGTGGAGTACTCAATCAGAAGCGGATATGTGAAGATCAGCTATAAGAACAGGAATGGTGTGCGTAAAGAAGGTGCTCTCGATTGGCGTGAGTTATATGAAATCTTATCTTATATGGTAAAACAGCCATTTTACTGCGGAGAAGACCAGAAGAAGTATTATCAGGAGACAAAGCAGAAGGCTGACAGGGATAAGATGAATCCGGTCTATAAGAGATTCTTTGATATCGAGGATAGTGTAAAAGCCAATCGTCTTGAAACCAGGGAAAGAGCAATAGCGAATGGCTGGGAAACCAAGATTGATGAGAATGGACATGTGGTTTCAGATGATGCAGTATCAGTATCTGTGGATGATATTCAGGCTGATACAGAATCACAGGAAACTGTAGATTTTACACCAAAGCAGGAACCAGTACAGCAAGTAGAAAGTCTTGAAAATGAGAAGAATGTTGCCGGGCAGACGAAACACAATTTCCACTATAACCTCTGGGAAATGGAAAAAGGCGGTGCTAAGACCAGATACCAGTGGAATATGGATGCAATCCGCACTTTAAAGCAGATTGAATCAGAGAACAGGCTTGCCACACCTGAGGAACAGAAAACTCTGTCGAAGTTTGTCGGATGGGGCGGACTGTCACAGGCATTTGATGAGAATAACGCAGGCTGGAGCAAAGAATATGCAGAGCTGAAAGACCTTTTATCTGATGAGGAATACAGTGCTGCAAGGGCAACAGTAAATAACGCCTTTTATACTTCACCGGAGATTGCCATGTGCATAAATTCGGCACTTGTCCAGTTTGGTTTCAGAGGCGGCAATGTATTAGAGCCATCTATGGGTATCGGTAACTTCTTTGGAAGTATGCCGGCACCAATGCAGAGAAGCAAGCTGTATGGGGTGGAGATTGACAGCATTTCAGGAAGAATTGCAAAGCAGCTTTATCAGAATGCCAATATCAGTATCACAGGATTTGAGAATACCACATATCCGGATAACTTCTTTGATGTGGTTGTCGGAAATGTGCCATTTGGTGATTATAAGGTATTTGATCCAAAGTACAACAAGTATAACTTCCGTATCCACGATTATTTTCTGGCAAAAGCACTTGATCAGGTAAGACCGGGAGGCATGGTTGCAGTAATCACCACAAAGGGAACACTTGATAAGGCAAATCCTACTATCCGAAAGTATCTGGCTGAAAGAGCAGAGCTTGTGGGAGCAGTAAGACTTCCGAATACTGCATTTAAAGATAATGCAGGAACCGAAGTGACAGCAGATATCCTGTTTTTGCAGAAGAGGGAGAGAAAGATTGATATTGAACCTGACTGGGTACACCTTGGTGTAACTGAGAATGGCATTGCAGTCAACTCTTATTTTGCAGAGCATCCGGAGATGATGCTTGGATCTATGGAATATGACACAAGGATTTACGGACAGGACAGCAGATATACAGTCTGTGTGAATAATGATGAGAACTTCAATATGTATGAGACTCTCAATAAGGCTATCGGTAATATCAAAGCCCAGATGACAGATTTTGAGAGAGTGGCAGATGAGGCGGAGCAGACGGAGGAAGTTATCCCGGCTGATCCGGATGTGAGAAACTACACTTACACATTTTTTGAAGGAAAACTCTATTACAGGGAAAATTCCGAGATGGTAAAAAAAGAAGTATCACAGACTGCCGAGGAGCGAATCCGAAGCCTTGATGAAATCAGACAGATAACAAGAGAGCTGATTGATATCCAGATGGATGGCTGCAGCGAGGAGGAGCTTTCTGATAAGCAGAGACTTCTTAATGTAAAATATGATGCCTTCGTAAAGCAGTATGGAGCCATTACTTCAAAAGCAAACAGAATAGCATTCAGGGATGACAGCGATTATCCACTTCTTTGCAGTCTTGAGGAAGTAAACGAAGATGGGGAGGTGAAAAAAGCGGATATGTTTTATAAGCAGACGATTAAGGCAAAGACAGTCATAGACAGAGTGGAGACCGCTGTGGAAGCATTAAATGTATCCGTCAATGAATTTGGATATGTAAATCTTGCCTATATGCTTTCTATCTATGAGCCGGATATTACAAATGCAAAGGAAGAACTTGCAGAAAAGTCCGGACAGACAGTGGATGAGATAACGCTAAGTGATGATGCATTAGCAGAGATTAGAAGGGCAGTTCTTGTGGAAGAGCTGGACGGACTGGTTTTCCTAAATCCAGACCGCTACAACGAGAACAATCCCGACATCGGCTGGGAGACAGCAGACGAGTATCTTTCGGGAAATGTGAGAGACAAACTTCGTGTAGCAAAGGCTATGGCGGCTGATACAGACAATCCGCAGGCAGAAAGATTTGCAGGAAATGTGGCAGCACTTGAAAAGGTGCAGCCGGAATGGATTGAAGCCTCGGATATTGATGTAAAGATTGGTACGACATGGATTGAGTCGCTTGATTATGAGCAGTTTATCTATGAGCTTCTCAATACACCAAGAAGAGCAAGGGCAGTCAGAAGCCAGTTTTACAATACAGGCATTCAGGTACACTTAAATAAGATGAGCATGGAATGGTTCATCGAGAATAAGAGCATGGATAAGCATTCAGTGGCAGCTACTAAGACTTATGGTACAAGCCGCATGGATGCTTATTCTATTTTTGAGGATACGCTGAATCTTAAAACTGTAACAGTAAGGGACAGGATTGATGACGGTGATGGCAAATATCATTACGAAGTCAATAAGAACGAGACAATGCTTGCAAGGGAAAAGCAGAACATGATCAAGGAGAAGTTCAAGGAATGGCTGTTTGCAGAGCCGGAGCGAAGACAGAAATATGTGGAGTATTACAACGAGACATTCAATAACATCCGTCTGCGTGAGTATGACGGAAGTCACTTACAGTTTCCGGGAATGAATCCGGCGATTGAGTTAAAGCCACATCAGAAGAATGCGGTGGCAAGAATCCTTCTTGGAGGAAACACCCTGTTGGCACACTGCGTTGGTGCCGGAAAGTCCTTTGAGATGATGGCTGCCTGCATGGAGCAGAAGAGACTCGGACTTGCCAATAAGACGATCATGGTTGTTCCAAAGCCACTTATCGGTCAGACGGCATCAGAGTTTTTAAGGCTTTATCCGTCAGCAAATATCCTGGTTGCCACAGAGCGTGATTTTGAAAAGAGCCGCAGGAAGCAGTTCGTATCAAGGATTGCAACAGGTGACTATGACTGTATCATCATGTCGCACTCGCAGTTTGAAAAAATCCCGATCTCAGCAGAGAGAAAGGAAAGAATGCTCAATGAGCAGATTGATGAAATCAGCTATGCGATTGATGAGATGAAGGAGCGTAACGGGGAGCGTTGGACTGTAAAACAGATGGAAAGCCAGAAGAAAAAGCTGGAGGAGCAGCTGAAATCCTTATCAGATGAGAGCAGGAAGGATGACCTTATAACCTTTGAGGAACTTGGTGTGGACTCTATCATGGTTGACGAAGCGCACAATTTTAAGAACCTTGCGATTTTTTCCAAGATGAATAATGTGTCAGGTATCAGCAGCAGTGGAGCGAAGAAGTCAACGGATATGCAGCTTAAATGCCAGTATTTGTCTGAGATAAATGATGGCAGAGGCATTGTGTTTGCGACAGGTACGCCAATATCCAATACCATGTGTGAGATGTATGTCATGCAGCTTTACTTACAGAAAGCGGCACTTGAAGAGATGGGGATTTATCACTTTGATTCCTGGGCAGCGAACTTTGGTGAAGTGACAACAGCACTGGAGCTTACTGTAGAGGGAAGCGGTTTCCGTTTTAAAAGCAGATTCAATAAGTTTACGAATCTGCCGGAGCTTATGAATATCTTTCGTGAAGTAGCAGATGTGCAGACCGCAGACATGCTTGACCTTGATGTGCCGGCTCTTCGTGGCGGCAAGCCTATCATAGTGGAGTCAGAGCCTGACTGGTATGTAAAGCAGGTTATGGAAGACTTTGTTGTGAGGGCAGAGCGTATCAGAGGTGGTGGAGTTGATCCAAGTGTGGACAACTTCCTAAAGATTACTCATGAGGCAAGATTACTCGGAACAGATGCAAGGCTGATTGATAAGGACGCACCAAATAATCCAGATGGAAAGCTCAATAAGGTAGCGGAGAATGTATGGAAAGAATATGAGAAAGGAAATGCCAACGGTCATATAGGCTGCCAGCTTATTTTTTCGGATATCGGCACACCGGGACCGGATAAGGATTTTACCATCTACGATTATCTGAAGGAAACACTGATACAGTATGGTATTCCGGCAGAGGAGATAGCATTTATCCATGATGCAAAGACCGACGCACAGAGGGATGCACTATTTAAGGAAATGAGAACAGGTAAGAAAAAAGTGCTTATAGGTTCTACAGATAAATGTGGTACTGGCGTTAATGTTCAGACACATCTGGTTGCAATGCATCATGTGGACTGTCCTTGGAAGCCAAGCTCAGTCGGTCATTTTTTGCGGACAGTTCAATACATGCCCTTCGGTTCCTCTCCCTACTCCTGCGTTTGCTCTCGTTTGATTTCTCCCTCTGTATCCTCTTAGCACAAGCGGGACAATACTTTGATATTCCAGAGCTGGGGACGTATTCAACACCGCACACCGTACAATTT
>OHMH01001221.1_pt1 | contig 10654 bp, 8 predicted proteins | sample 1569311 | NCBI WGS metagenome assembly OHMH01 (sample SAMEA3879503, study PRJEB24766) | human gut metagenome | biome: human-associated habitat; feature: feces | place: USA | collected 1985/1987
ACAAACCCTTGCAAGGGTGCTATCTTTATCTTAGTCAATGATTAGCACTCGTACTTGATGAGTGCTAACAAGACGAAAAGGGAGTGATGATATGGAACTGGATGAAAGAAAACAAAAGATTTTGGAGGCCATTATTCACAACTATATGGAAAGTGGTGAACCGGTTGGCTCCCGAACCGTATCCAAGTTTACCGATTTGAATTTAAGTTCTGCGACGATCCGCAATGAGATGGCAGATCTCGAGGAGATGGGTTACATTTTACAGCCTCACACGTCAGCAGGAAGAATCCCTTCGGACAAAGCGTATCGGCTTTACGTAGATACGGTGCTTCGCAACAAAGAAAAAGAAGTGGACGATGCGAAAGGGATTTTGATCGAAAAGGCAGACAAGATCGATCTTCTTTTACAGCAGGTAGCAAAACTGCTTGCAGAAAATACCAATTACACGACGATGGTTTCCAAACCCCGTTATGAACACAAGAAGATCAAATTCATACAATTGAATCAGATATCCGATTCGCAGATCCTTGTGATCGTAGTTTTGGATAACAATCATGTAAACAACAAATTTATTAATCTGGCAGCACCAATCGAGGACAATGTTCTGGCTCAGTTGAATTTTATGATCAATGCCGCACTTAATGGACTGGACGTCACAGAGATTAATATGGCGATTATGCAGCAGATCAAAGAAAAAGCCGGTGAATACGGTGAACTTGCTTCGAGCATATTAGATTGCATCGGAGAAGCGCTGAGTGATGAAGAGACGTCGGAGGTATATACTTCCGGGGCGACGAACATTTTGAAATATCCGGAATTGAGTGATAAGGAAAAGATGGTAGATCTCCTTTCCACGTTCGAAGAAAAGCAGAGACTGGAAGCCTGGGTCAATGACGAGGCGACCGATCCGGAAGAACATGGGATTCAGGTATATATCGGTGAAGAGTCACCGGTCGCATCCATGCGTGACTGTTCCGTGGTTACGGCAACATACCAGATCAAAGAAGGTGTGTATGGCAAGATAGGAATTGTCGGACCAAAACGTATGGATTATGAAAAAGTGGTTGGCACATTGGAAAGTTGCATGCAGCAGCTGGATGATATATTTAAATCCAAGACATAGTGACAAAGCAGAGTTGATGGAGAAAGGCGGTACAAAATGGCAGAAGAGACAAAGAAAGCCGAGCAGGCGGAAACGCCGGAAACCGAAAAAGAAACTGTAGCCAAAGAAACACAGGCGCAGGAACAAACCGTAGAGGAAACGCCGGCAAAGGCGGAAGAAAAAAAAGAAAAGAAAAAATCCAAAAAGAAAGATAAGAAGGATGAAAAGATTGAAGAGTTAAATGACAGACTTCTCCGTAATATGGCAGAGTTTGAAAACTTCAGAAATCGTTCCGAAAAAGAAAAAGCAGCAAAATTTGACATGGGTGCCAAAAATGTTGTGGAAAAAGTTCTTCCTATCGTAGATAATTTTGAACGAGGCTTGGCAGCCGTTCCGGAAGAGGAAAAAGACAATGCCTTTGTAAAAGGAATGGAAGCAGTATACAAACAGTTTACTACGGTACTTGAAGAAATTGGAGTTACTCCGATCGAAGCCGTCGGAAAAGAATTTGATCCAAATCTTCACAATGCGGTAATGCATGACGAAGATGAGACCAAAGAGGCAAACATCATTTCTGAAGAATTTCAGAAAGGCTATATGTATAAAGACAGCGTCGTGAGACACAGTATGGTTAAGGTAGTAAACTAACAGAATTTATTTTGGAGGTAATTATTATGAGTAAAATTATTGGAATTGACTTAGGAACAACAAACAGCTGTGTAGCTGTTATGGAAGGTGGAAAACCAGTCGTTATCGCAAATGCAGAAGGTGCACGTACAACACCATCTGTTGTAGCATTTACAAAAAATGGAGAGCGTTTGATCGGTGAACCTGCAAAACGCCAGGCAGTAACCAATGCAGATAATACAATTTCTTCCATTAAAAGACATATGGGTACCGATTATCGTGCCGATATCGAAGGAAAGAAATATTCTCCACAGGAAATTTCCGCAATGATCCTTCAGAAATTGAAAGGCGATGCAGAGAATTATCTTGGTGGCGAAAAAGTAACAGAAGCTGTTATCACAGTACCGGCTTACTTCAACGATGCACAGCGTCAGGCAACCAAAGATGCTGGTAAGATCGCAGGTCTTGATGTAAAACGTATCATCAACGAGCCTACCGCAGCCGCACTTGCTTATGGTCTTGACAACGAAGGCGAGCAGAAGATCATGGTATACGACCTTGGTGGTGGTACATTCGATGTATCCATTATCGAGATCGGTGACGGTGTCATCGAAGTATTGTCAACATCCGGAGATAACCGTCTTGGTGGTGATGACTTCGATAACAAGCTCTGCGATTACATGGTAAGCGAATTTAAGAAAACAGAAGGCATCGACCTTTCCGGTGATAAGATGGCAATGCAGCGTTTGAAAGAAGCTGCTGAGAAAGCAAAGAAAGAGCTTTCTTCCGCAACAACGACAAATATCAACCTTCCATTTATCACAGCAACACAGGAAGGACCAAAACATTTTGATATGAACCTGACACGTGCAAAATTCGATGAATTGACAGCAGATTTGGTAGAGAGAACTGCCACTCCTGTAAACAATGCATTGAAAGATGCCGGAATTACTGCTTCTGAACTTAGCAAAGTTCTTTTGGTTGGTGGTTCCACACGTATCCCGGCCGTACAGGACAAAGTAAAACAGTTGACAGGACATGAGCCAAATAAATCTTTGAACCCGGATGAGTGTGTAGCATTGGGTGCTTCCATTCAGGGTGGTAAACTTGCCGGAGATACCGGTGCCGGCGATATCCTTCTTCTGGATGTTACCCCACTTTCTCTTGCTATCGAGACAATGGGCGGTGTAGCTACCAAATTGATCGAAAGAAATACAACAATTCCTACGAAGAAGAGCCAGATCTTCTCTACCGCAGCCGATAATCAGACCGCAGTAGACATCAACGTAGTACAGGGTGAAAGACAGTTCGCCCGCGACAATAAATCTCTTGGACAGTTCCGTCTGGATGGCATTCCACCGGCAATGCGTGGAGTACCTCAGATCGAGGTTACCTTTGATATCGATGCCAATGGTATCGTAAATGTATCTGCAAAAGACCTTGGAACAGGAAAAGAGCAGCACATTACCATCACAGCAGGATCCAACCTGTCCGATGATGATATCGATAAAGCAGTCAAAGAAGCCGCTGAGTTCGAAGCTCAGGATAAGAAACGCAAAGAGGGCATCGATACCCGCAACGAAGCAGACAGCATGGTATTCCAGACAGAAAAAGCACTCAATGAAGTGGGTGACAAAGTAGATGCTTCGGAGAAAGAAAAAGTTCAGGCTGAGATTGACAAAGTAAAAGCAATTCTTGAGAGAACACAGCCAGAGTCTATGACAGATGCTGATATCGAAGAATTGAAAGCAGCAAAAGAATCCTTGATGACAAACTCACAGCAGGTATTTGCTAAGATGTATGAGCAGGCACAGCAGGCAGCTGGCGGCGCTCAGGGTGCAGCTGGTCCGGACATGGGAGCAGCAGGACAGCAGACAGCAGATAACGGCGGAGACGACGTTGTCGATGGAGATTTCAGAGAACTGTAATCAACCTTGATAGATTCCGATGTTACGGCTCGTACTCTGGTGCGGGTCGTACTGTCGGTTATAACGAAGAGTGAGTGAATGGAGGATAAAAATGGCTGATAAGCGTGATTATTATGAGGTATTAGGGGTAGACCGCAATGCGGATGATGCTACCCTGAAACGTGCCTATAGAAAATTGGCAAAAAAATATCACCCTGATACAAATCCCGGCGATAAAGATGCCGAAGCAAAATTTAAAGAAGCATCCGAAGCGTATGCCGTATTGAGCGACCCGGATAAGAGACGTCAGTATGATCAATTTGGTCACTCTGCGTTTGAAAATGGTGCTGGCGGAGCCGGCGGCTTCGACTTTTCCGGTATGGATATGGGCGATATTTTTGGCGACATATTCGGCGACTTCTTTGGCGGCGGAGCAAGAAGACGTGATCCCAATGCACCGACAAGAGGTGCGAACATCCGCGCGCAGGTCCGCATCACATTGGAAGAGGCCTGCTTTGGTGTAGAAAAAGAACTGGAACTGACATTGAAAGACGAATGCCAGACCTGTCACGGAACCGGAGCCAAACCGGGAACTTCACCGGAAACCTGTGCTACCTGCGGTGGTAAAGGTCAGGTGGTGACATCCCAGAAATCCTTATTTGGTATGGTGCAGAATGTATCCACATGTCCGCATTGTCATGGTACCGGAAAAGTGGTCAAGGACAAATGTTCCGACTGCCACGGAACCGGTTACATTGCAAGCAAAAAGAAGATCCAGGTATCGATCCCGGCCGGAATCGACCATGGACAGAGTGTACGTATCCGTGGAAAGGGCGAGCCGGGAACCAACGGCGGAGCACGCGGCGACCTTCTTGTAGAAGTATACGTACAGCCGCATGAGGAATTTGAACGTCATGACTACGACCTTTATTCCGAAGTGAAGATTTCTTACCCGAAAGCCGTACTCGGTGGCGAAGTAACGGTAAAAACCATCGACGGAGAAGTGGCATGTACGATCAAACCGGGTACCCAGACCGGAACCCGTATGCGCCTTCGTGGCAAAGGAGTACCTTCCCTGCGTAACAAAAAACTGCGTGGTAACCATTATGTGGACTTCGTTGTCGATGTTCCGACATCCGTTACGAAAGAGCAGAAAAAACTGTTACAGCAGTTAGAAGAAACCTTCGACGGAAAGCTGGGGAAAAAATTCAAAAGAAAATAAAGAGAAAAGAAATGATGCGCCGGTAGAAGTTGTCTGCCGGCGCTTTTTCATACGTTCGGTCTGAAAGGCAACGAAATTTGCTGAAATTGTGCTTTTATGTTGCTTTTAGAGGACAAATTTGAAGGAAAAGGCAACGAAATTCGTTTGGATTTTGCTTTTATGTTGCTTTTTGTAGACAGATTTGAAGGAAAAGGCAACCAGAATTACAGATTTCAAGTTTTAGGATGCCTATAAGAACTTTCCCCAAAATGCTTTCCCAAAAAATGTATATTTAAATATTGAAAATATAATTGGCATAAGATATAATCAAAGAAGACATTATATTATAATCAATAAAAGAGAGTGTGTGCAAAATGATTCGATACAGAAAAATAACAGCAATTCTCCTGACATTTTCCCTTTTATTTTTGTCTGCATCACCGATATCGGTGTCTCATGCGGCAGAGATAAAAGGAACGTGTGGAGCAAAATGTAGTTATACCCTGTCCGAGGATGGTGTGCTTACGATTTCCGGGACAGGGATGATAACGAAAAAATTCGATCAAGACGAGAAGATTAATAAAAAAATCAAGTCCGTTGTGATAGAAGATGGGATCGAAAAGATTGGAGATAATTGCTTTGATAGTTTGGGTACATCACCCGATGAAAAGATCGTGATATCGTTGGCAGAGACGATAACGGAAATTGGTGATGGGGCATTGGTTTCTCCACGTATAGCGGTAATAGAACTTCCATCTGGGTTGGAAAAACTCGGAAAGAATGCATTTGAACTTATCGGGATGGAAAAAATTGTAATTCCAGAATCGACAAAAGAAATAGGTGACTGGACGTTCTATGATTCGGATGTAAAGGAAGTGGTATTACCTCGTGGTCTTCAAACTCTTTCCGTCGGAATGTTTGCAGGGTGTAAAAAACTTACAAACCTTCAGTTGCCATCGCAGTTAGAAACGATAAAAGAATATGCTTTTGCGAGATGTAGTTTTACAAAGTTTGAAATTCCAGATACAGTAAAAACAGTAGAAAAATACACCTTTGACAGCTGCTCCAAATTACAGAACATTATCATTGGAAAGTCTGTAAAAAAAATTGATAAAAAGTTTGCGTCAAATTGCATTGCATTAAAAACAATTACGAATCATTCCAAGATTACCATTCCCCTAGATACGATGTCTGGAAAACGAAGCTGGTATGTTGGCAAGAAAAAGGTAACAAAACTTGCTCCGGGAAAGACGGCGACAGCAAAGCTTCAGAAGTATAAGATCAAATATAATCTGGACGGGGGGAAAGTTTTAGGGAAAAAACCAGTTTCTTATCAATATCATCAACAGCAGAAGCTGCCTCAGAAAGTGAAGAAAAAAGGTTATACATTTGTCGGATGGTATATATCGGCAAAAAACGATTGGGAATTATTTCCAAATCATATTACGGAAAAATTGTACGGCAATCTTACTGCCAATGCCATTTTCAAAAAGTACCGTGTGACTTCTACGAAAGGGAGAATACATGTCACGGTGAAGGATGCCGAATATGGAAAGAAAGGGTATAATAAAGAAGAAGACGCCTATTATTTTCGATATTCAGAAAAGAAAGATATGTCTGACGCAAGAATTCATCTCTATACAGCACCTTATGGAGACGGACTTTCTCCAAAGTTAAAAAAGGGAAAGACCTATTATGTCGAGATCACGAGACATGTAGCGTGGTATATGGAAGATAGTGAAGACCTCGAAGAGCCATTTTGCGGATGGCATTGTAAACGAAAGGTTAAGATACAGTGATAAGCGAGAAAGACCTCTGCATTAGAAATAGTGCGGGGGTCTTTTGAAAATAATAAATATCTCCCCTTTACATCCCCGCCTTAAAGTGTTATGATATATACTATATGTTGTGGCTGGGGAAAAACAAAACACTATATATTTGCAGATATCAGGGGCGAAAGACGTTAGTTCCTCGATATCCTTTATGATAAAAGGAAACCACCAACGTGCAACAGAAAGAAAAGATAGGAGATGACAGGCACAGATGGGTAGTGTATGGGTAATAAAGCGAAATGGTGAAGAAGTTGAGTTTGATGCGGAAAAGATCAGCAATGCGATTCAAAAGGCCAACAATGAGGTGACGGATGATAAGAAACTGACGCTTTTACAGATTGCGGATGTGACAAGAAAAGTGGTGGAGAGGATTGAGAAGGCATCGCATGCCGTCAATGTAGAGCGGATTCAGGATTTGGTAGAAATTGCCATTATGGAAGAGGGCGGATACGAGATTGCGCAGAAATATGTGCGTTACCGCTATCAGCGTGAGATTGCGAGAAAAGCCAATACGACCGATGCAGAGATTTTGTCGCTCATTGAGTGCAGCAACGAAGAAGTCAATCAGGAAAATTCCAACAAAGATGCAAGCATCAATTCGACGCAGCGCGATTATATGGCGGTCAGCAAGGACCTTACGATGCGTCTGCTGCTGCCGAAAGAAATTGTGGATGCGCACAATGAGGGAATCATTCATTTTCACGACTCCGATTATTATGCACAAAAAGAACATAACTGCGATCTGATCAATCTCGAAGACATGCTTCAAAACGGAACGGTCATCAGCGAGACAATGATCGAAAAACCGCATTCTTTCTATACCGCGTGCAATGTTACGACGCAGATCGTAGCGCAGGTGGCAAGCAACCAGTACGGCGGCCAGTCATTTTCTCTTGCTCATCTGGCGCCGTTTGTGGACATCAGCCGAAAGAAAATATATAAAGAAGTGGAAACCGAATTTGAGGAAAACGAACTGGAAAAAGACGAAGAAAAGATAAAGAAAATTACGGAAAAACGGCTTTTAGATGAGATCAAGCGCGGGATTCAGACCATTCAGTACCAGCTCATTACACTGATGACGTGCAATGGACAGGCGCCGTTTGTCACAATGTTTATGTATCTGGATGAAGTGGAAGGCCAGACGCGGTATGACCTTTCCCTGCTCATCCGCGAAGTGCTGACACAGCGGATTCAGGGGGTAAAAAATGAAAAAGGTGTGTGGATCACACCGGCATTTCCGAAGCTGATCTATGTACTCGACGAGGACAATATTTCGGAAGATTCCCCGTATTATGCGTTGACGGAACTTGCTGCCAAATGCACGGCAAAACGTATGGTTCCGGACTACATTTCGGCGAAAGTCATGCGTGAATTAAAACGGGGGGATGTGTACACCTGCATGGGCTGCCGTTCCTTTCTGACGGTGGAAGACAGTCAGCGGAATCCGGATGGAAGCCATAAATATTATGGGAGATTTAACCAGGGAGTCGTGACAATCAATCTTGTTGATGTGGCGTGCTCATCGTACGGCGACATGGACATGTTCTGGAAAATATTGGACGAAAGACTGGAACTCTGCCACCGTGCCCTGCGCTGCCGTCATGAGCGCCTTCTCGGCACCGTTTCCGATGTGGCACCGATTCTGTGGCAGCATGGAGCGCTTGCGCGCCTGAAAAAGGGAGAGACGATTGATAAACTATTGTATAACGGTTATTCGACCATTTCCCTCGGCTATGCCGGATTGTACGAAATGTGCGTGCGAATGACCGGAGAAAGCCATACGGCAAAAAAAGGACATGATTTTGCATTGGCAGTCATGCAGAAATTAAACGACAAATGTGCCGAATGGAAGGCTGCTGAAAATATCAGCTATTCGGTTTACGGCACACCGATGGAATCAACGACCTACAAATTTGCCAAATGCCTGCAAAAGCGGTTTGGACGGATCAAAGGCGTGACGGATAAAAACTATATTACCAATAGTTACCATATTCACGTGACCGAGCCAATCAACGCGTTTGATAAATTGACATTTGAATCGGAATTTCAGAAACTGTCGCCCGGCGGTGCCATCAGCTATGTGGAAGTGCCGAATATGCAGCACAACATACCGGCGGTACTTGCGGTAATGCGGCATATATACGAAAATATCATGTACGCGGAACTCAATACGAAAAGCGATTTCTGCGAGGCCTGCGGATACGACGGCGAGATTCAGATAAAAACCGATGAAAAAGGAAAACTTGTCTGGGAATGCCCAAATTGCGGTAACCGCGACACCGACACACTGTTCGTTGCCCGCCGCACTTGTGGCTATATCGGAACCCAGTTCTGGAATCAGGGAAGAACCCAGGAAATCAAAGACCGGGTGTTGCATTTGTAAAAAAATCCTTGCGTTATAATCCATAATCCATTATTATAGAAGATATTAACGCACTGACAGGAGGACTTTATGGAAAAGAAAAAACGAGGGAGTTTTACAGGGACACTGGGATTTGTACTGGCGGCAGCAGGGAGTGCCGTTGGACTTGGAAATATTTGGAGATTTCCGTATCTTGCAGCGAAAAATCACGGCGGCGTGTTTATTATCTGCTACATCATATTGGCATTGACATTTGGATTTGCACTTCTTACAACCGAGATCGCGATAGGGCGAAAGACCAAGCAGAGCCCGCTTACCGCGTATGCAGCCATTCATCCAAAATGGGGAAAATTAGGCGTACTTGCCTGCCTGGTACCGACGATCATTTTGCCGTATTACTGTGTGATCGGTGGATGGGTTGTCAAATATTTCACTGTATTTGCGACAGCCAAAGCGCATAATGCGGCGCAGGATAGTTTCTTTAACAACTTTATTACATCGCAGTATGCACCGATTTTCTTTATGATGATATTCTTAGGAGCGACAGCGGCAGTCGTGCTTTGCGGCGTGGATAAAGGAATTGAAAAAGCCAGCAAATTTATCATGCCGATCTTATTGGTACTTATCATTGGAATTTCCGTCTATTCGCTGACGATAAAATTCACGGATGCGAATGGGGTTACCCGAACCGGACTTGACGGTTTAAAAGTATATCTCGTTCCGGATGTCAGCGGAATGACGCTCAAAGACTGGGTTGTAATCATTATGGATGCGATGGGACAGCTGTTCTTCTCCATCAGTGTAGCGATGGGAATTATGGTAGCCTATGGTTCTTATGTGCCAAAAGATGTAAATTTGATGAAATCCATCAACCAGATTGAGATTTTTGATACCGTGGTGGCACTTCTTGCGGGCCTTATGATCGTACCGGCAATCTATGTATTTATGGGAATTGAAGGAATGTCCGGCGGACCGTGATTGATGTTTGTTTCCCTTCCGAAAGTATTTGACCAGATGGGCGGTGTCGGCATCGCCATCGGTGTCGCATTTTTCCTGATGGTGCTCTTTGCGGCAGTGACATCTTCCGTGTCAGTCATGGAAGCTATCGTGTCAAGTATGATGGATAAGTTCCATTGGTCGAGAAAGAAAGGTGGAATTATTGTAACCATTTATGCATTTATCGGTGGAATCATTGTCTGCCTCGGTTACAACTTGTTTTACTTTGAACTGCCGCTGCCAAATGGAAGCGTAGCACAGATCTTAGATATTATGGATTATATCAGTAACAATATTCTGATGCCGTCCGTAGCTGTACTTACTTGTATTTTGATCGGCTGGGTTGTGAAACCGGATGTCATCATCAATGAAGTAACGCAGAATGGAGAATACAAATTCAGCAGAAAAGGATTGTATATCGTCATGATTCGTTTCGTGGCACCGGTTCTGCTAGTATTCCTGCTGCTTCAGTCATTGGGAATTATAAATATTTAATGTAACTATTCAGGATCTTATGTATGGGAAGCAATGAATCGTCGTGCTTGCACGTAAGAGGCTTTGATTTCCACATAAGATCCTAATAGGGCTCCCCCTCCACATATGAGCATTTTTAGCCTTGTCAAAGGC
>OHMH01001225.1_pt1 | contig 10637 bp, 6 predicted proteins | sample 1569311 | NCBI WGS metagenome assembly OHMH01 (sample SAMEA3879503, study PRJEB24766) | human gut metagenome | biome: human-associated habitat; feature: feces | place: USA | collected 1985/1987
AGATGTAAAAATTGCTAATGCCAATGGTATAAGTGATGGTAGTATTTCTAAAACTTTCCGCATCAATAAGACGATAATGAATGGTTTCGGTGGATTTGTGTATGAAAGTGATTTTAATATGTGGACGAAGGCTACGATAGCGGCTCCCACCTTCTATTATGCTCCGGGATGGTCGGCTATTGCAGATCCTGCATATACATTGGAAAATGGTACTTATACTGTAAAATTGTCGGAGGCTACTGATGATACTTGGCAAGCGCAAATGGCAATGGCAACCAATATTTCAACAGAGGCTACTAAGAATTATGACTTTTCAGTAATTCTTACAGCTTCAGTAGCACACTCCAATGTTACAGTAAAATTGGTGGATAGTACGGATGATGGTAATTTCTATTTTGAAGAAAAAGGTATAAAACTGGAAGCTAACGAACCGTTTTGCTTCTGGAAGAGTAATATGCCGGGCATTGATATCGCTAATCTGAAGCTTGTTTTTGATTTTGGCCGCAATGCAGCTGGCACGGATATGACTATTGAAAGTATTGTGTTAAAAGACCATGCTAATGACGACGGCACTGAAGTTCCTGTAATCGATGAAACTCCTGAACCTACATGGGTTGCTGTTGATAGTAAGGATAACCTTTGGAATGGCATGACCTATGTTAACAAATTCTTTTATGCAAATAGTGACTGGAGTCCCAAACCTAATCCGGCTTTGGTCATTGATGGCAGGTCTTACTCTTTGTCTTTCCCGGAAGCTACTGCAGAAGCATGGCAGAATCAATTCTCATTTGAGACTGATCTTACAGCTGACACAGAGACTGCCTATGACCTCCATGTTATCTTATATTCAACAGTGGACCTTAAAAATGTAACTGTTAAATTGGTGCAGACCAATGAAATCGGTGAAGATGGTAAAGAAATCAAGCATGATGGTAACTTCTTCTTTGATAAGAAAGTGGATTTAGTTGCTGATTCCGAAAAAGCTGTTTGGGCAGCTTCTGTGAAAGCTCCTGAAGCTATGCATGCTATATCTTTAGTATTTGACTTCGGAGGTAATCCTGCCAATACTGATGTAACTATTAAAGACATCATCTTACAAAAGCATAAAGACTGACATGATTAAGAATATAAAGCTAATGACAATACTTTCTTTCTTTACTTGTCTGCTCGGTTGCTTTAGCTGTGGCAGTAGCGATGGCGAACCGGAAGTATCCTCTCCTGTAGTCAGCGTAGCGCCCACTCAGATAACGGCTACTTATGAAAGCTCTGTTACAACTCTTTCGGTTAAGTCCGATCAGGAATGGACCGCTTTCAGTAATGAAGATTGGATTACTTGTGAAATATCGAGTAATACTTTACAGGGGACTGTTGGAGTGACGGTCAAGGCTAATACCACTTACCAACCCCGAGAGGGGGCGGTGGTGGTAAAGTCAGGTACCACACGCGTTTCTGTTCCGGTATCACAAGAAGCAAAGCCTGACATTGTAGATCCGGATATTGATACTCCTGAAGGCTATCGGTTGATATGGCAGGATGAGTTTAATGACTCCCAACTGTCTACGCCCGACGAATCATTGTGGTGGTACGAGACAGGTGCCAGTGGCTGGGGAAACAATGAGATACAAAACTACATTCCCGGTTCGAAGAATGGAGAAACTTGTGCTCAGGTAAGTAACGGAACATTGAAGATTATCGCTAAAAAGGTGGGTAATGAGGTTTATTCCATTCGTATGAATACGGTTGAAAGTTGGAAGTATGGCTATTTTGAAGCTCGTCTCAAATTGCCCACAGGTAAAGGAACCTGGCCTGCATTTTGGATGATGCCGAAGAATTATACTGCTTGGCCCGATGATGGTGAGATTGATATCATGGAGGAAGTGGGTTATGATCCTAATGTGATTTTATCGACAGTTCATTGTAAAGCTTATAATCATTCTATAGGTACTCAAAAGTCAGGAACCATAAAAGTGCCGACTGCGCAGACGGAGTTCCATGTATATGCTGTTGAGTGGACGGAAGAGTTTATTAAAGGGTATGTGGATGGTAAGTGTTACTTTACTTTCGATAATGATAAAAAGGGTAACAAAGACACCTGGCCTTTTAATGCTCCCTTCTATTTAAAACTGAACCTTGCATGGGGAGGTGACTGGGGAGGTGCTCAAGGTATAGATGAGTCGGCTTTACCTGCAACTTACGAGATTGATTATGTACGTGTGTTTCAGAAAAAATAATTGAATAGGTATGAAAGCTATAAAGGTTTTCTCCGCCTGCTTGTTTCTCTTGCCTTTGGTCTCTTGTACGCAAGTAGCAAATAAAGGTAGTGATGCGGCAACCGAGAAAAAAGTAGAATCTCTCCTGTCTAAGATGACCCTTGAGGAGAAAATCGGTCAGATGAACCAGATTTCCTCTTACGGTAATATCGAGGATATGAGTGCTTTGATTAAGAAAGGTGAAATCGGTTCCATCTTGAATGAGGTGGATCCGGTGCGTATTAATGCGCTACAGCGCGTGGCAATGGAAGAATCCCGTTTGGGTATTCCTTTATTGATAGCGCGTGATGTCATTCACGGGTTTAAAACAATTTTCCCTATTCCCTTGGGACAAGCGGCTTCGTTCAATCCGCAGGTAGCGAAAGACGGTGCACGGGTAGCAGCTATTGAAGCTTCGTCTGTAGGTATCCGGTGGACTTTTGCGCCAATGATTGATATTGCCCGCGATCCTCGCTGGGGACGTATTGCCGAAGGGTGTGGTGAAGATACGTACCTTACTTCCGTAATGGGAGCAGCTATGGTAGAAGGTTTTCAGGGAGATTCGCTGAATAGCCCTACTTCAATTGCAGCTTGCCCTAAACATTTTGTAGGTTACGGTGCAGCCGAAGGAGGACGTGATTATAATTCCACGTTCATTCCCGAACGTCGTTTGCGCAATGTTTATTTGCCACCTTTTGAAGCTGCCACCAAAGCGGGTGCAGCCACGTTTATGACTTCATTTAATGATAATGATGGAATCCCTTCTACCGGGAATGCTTTTATTTTGAAGAATGTACTCCGTGACGAGTGGGGATTCGATGGTTTTGTTGTGACGGACTGGGCTTCTGCCAGCGAAATGATAAGCCATGGTTTTGCCGCCGGTTCAAAAGAAGCGGCAATGAAATCTGTGAATGCAGGAGTAGATATGGAAATGGTGAGTTACACTTTTGTGAAAGAACTGCCGGAATTAGTGAAAGAGGGAAAGGTGAAGGAAAGCACTATCGATGAGGCTGTTCGTAATATTTTGCGTATCAAGTATCGTTTAGGATTGTTTGATACTCCTTATGTAGATGAACAACAAACATCTGTCATGTATGCTCCTTCTCATTTGGAAGCAGCTAAGCAAGCCGCTGTTGAATCGGCTATTCTGTTGAAGAATGATAAGGAAGTGTTGCCGTTACAGCCATCTGTGAAAACTGTTGCAGTGGTAGGACCTATGGCTAATGCACCTTATGAACAGTTGGGTACTTGGATATTTGATGGTGAGAAAGCTCGTACTCAGACTCCGTTGAACGCTATTAAGGAAATGGTTGGCGATAAAGTACAGGTGATTTATGAACCGGGACTGGCATACAGTCGTGAGAAAAATCCGGCGAGTGTGGCTAAAGCAGCTGCCACCGCTGCGCGTGCAGATGTCATTCTTGCTTTTGTGGGTGAAGAATCTATTCTTTCGGGTGAAGCTCACTGTTTGGCTGATTTGGATTTGCAGGGTGATCAGGGAGCTTTGATTACCGCCCTTGCCAAAACCGGTAAACCAGTGGTAACGATTGTCATGGCAGGACGTCCGCTGACTATCGGAAAGGAAACGGAACTTTCTTCGGCCCTGCTCTATTCATTCCATCCGGGCACAATGGGCGGTCCTGCATTGGCTGATTTGCTTTGGGGGAAGGCTGTGCCGAGTGGAAAGGCGCCGGTCACTTTCCCGAGGATGGTGGGACAAATTCCTGTGTACTACGCTCATAATAATACCGGACGTCCGGCTACACGGAATGAAGTGTTGCTGAATGATATTGCTGTTGAGGCAGGACAGACTTCACTGGGCTGTACTTCCTTCTATATGGATGCGGGTTTTGATCCCTTGTTTCCGTTTGGTTATGGCTTGTCGTACACCACATTTAAGTATAGCAACATCAAACTGGCGTCTGATGTACTGAAAAAAGATGATGTGCTGACAGTGACATTCGATCTGGAAAATACCGGGAAATATGAAGGAACGGAAGTAGCTCAATTGTATATACAAGATAAGATTGGTTCCGTGACCCGTCCGGTGAAAGAACTGAAACGTTTCACTCGTGTGACATTGAAGCCGGGTGAGAAGAAAAGCGTTTCGTTTGAACTCCCTGTTAGTGAACTTGCATTTTGGAACATAGATATGGCTAAAGTTGTGGAACCCGGAGACTTTGGGCTTTGGGTGGCAACGGATAGTCAGTCCGGAGAAGAAGTTTTCTTCAAGGTAGTAGACTGATTGGTGATTTTAAGGTTAAAGTAGAAGAGGGGCGGTCCGTGATGGTTCGCCCCTCTTGATTATTTTATTTTTTGACACTTAAATAGAATTCATGGTTATTTTATACGTTTATAACCGTAAATAGCATTAGCGCCCAGTTCTTCTTCGATGCGAAGCAACTGATTATATTTTGCCATACGGTCGGAACGACTCAATGAACCGGTTTTGATTTGTCCGCTATTGGTGGCAACGGCGATGTCGGCAATCGTAGCGTCTTCCGTTTCCCCGGAGCGATGGGAGGTCACGGTAGTGTATCCGTGGCGGTGAGCCATTTCGATGGCATTCAATGTTTCGGTCAGGGAACCGATTTGGTTTACTTTAATTAGAATAGAGTTGGCGCAACCTTTTTCAATACCCATGGCCAGGAAATCAACGTTAGTAACAAAGAGGTCGTCACCTACCAACTGGCAACGGTCGCCGATGCGGTCGGTAAGTTTCTTCCAGCCTTCCCAGTCATTTTCGCTCATGCCGTCTTCGATAGAGTCGATGGGGAATTGGTTGATAAGTTGTTCCAGATAGTCAATCTGTTCGTCAGCTGTGCGTTTCTTGCCTTTCTCGCCTTCGAACTTGGTATAATCGTAGATTCCGTCTTTATAGAATTCAGAAGAAGCGCAGTCCATGGCAATCATTACATCTTTGCCCGGTTCGTATCCGGCAGCTTTGATGGCGGCAATAATACTGTTCAGGGCATCTTCTGTACCTTCCAGATTTGGTGCAAAACCGCCTTCGTCACCTACAGCAGTGCTCAGACCACGATCTTTCAGTACTTTCTTTAAAGCGTGGAATACTTCGGCACCCATGCGCAGACCTTCACGGAAGGAAGTTGCGCCTACAGGGCGTATCATGAATTCCTGGAAGGCAATAGGAGCGTCACTGTGCGAACCACCGTTGATGATATTCATCATCGGTACGGGCATTACGTATGTATTGGTACCACCGATGTAGCGGTACAGGGGTATATCGAGATAAGCGGCGGCAGCTTTTGCTACGGCGAGGGATACGCCGAGAATAGCATTTGCGCCCAGATTTGATTTCGTTTTTGTTCCATCCAATGCCAGCATGGTATGATCGATGCCCATCTGGTCGAGGGCTGACATTCCGACAAGTTTCGGAGCGATAATATCATTGATGTTTTCTACAGCTTTTAATACACCTTTGCCTCCATAACGTCCTTTGTCGCCATCACGGAGTTCCAATGCTTCGTGTTCTCCCGTAGAAGCGCCGGAAGGAACGGAAGCACGGCCCATAAAGCCCGATTCCAACATTACATCTACTTCCACTGTGGGATTTCCTCTTGAATCGAGAATTTCACGTCCGATAATCTTTTCTATTTTCATAATTATGATATTATTTGTAATTATTTTAAATAGGAAACAAGAAGCAATCGGTTTTTGTTCAGAATATAGTTGTGTTTAGTGATTAGTGGTGAGTGATAAGTGATTAGTGCCGACTGCTCCTCCCGCCAATGCAGCCAATATTCCCAACGTGATGCTGATTAAGGTATATGCTATAAATGTTCCATAGAAACCACCTTTCAGCAAGGTCAGACCATCATTGGAAAAGGTAGAGAAAGTGGTGAATCCACCGCAGAAACCGGCTGTCAATAACAGACGCATTTCGGGCGAGAGATTAAAACGGGCGGAAAGGGCATAAAACAACCCGATGAGAAAACTGCCGAAGATATTGACTGTAAATGTTGCCCAAGGAAAGGAATAAGGGATGATCCGTTCGTGCAGTAGTTCCTGCACATAGTAACGGAGCACACTGCCTGTTCCGCCACCAAGGAAAATGTATATCAATTCTTTCATTTTTATTCTGTTATTATTCCGATAATGCCTACAAAGGTACAATTTTTCATTTATATCGGGTTTATATTCCGGTTTTTCCCCTTAATGCTTAAAAATCAGAAACTAAACCAGTTATGCAAACGTTTGCCGGTAAATCATCTATATTTTCATTTTATTCCTTCGTTCACATGTCATTTCATCCTTATATTTGCATCACGATTATAATTCTCTAAAATAATTCAAATCATGAAAAACATGAAAGCAATCAAATTGTTCTGTCTCTTGCTCTTTTTGTTTGTAAGTAATTGGGCAATGGCTGAGAGTATCACCTCGCCGAACGGACAACTGCAACTGAACTTTTCAGTGAACGCACAAGGTGAACCGATCTATGAACTTTCCTACAAAGGAAAAGCTGTTATCAAACCTTCTAAACTCGGCTTGGAACTGAAAGATGCTCCGGGACTGATGAATGGATTTACACTGGCAAATACCCAAACTTCCACTTTTGATGAGACTTGGGAGCCGGTGTGGGGTGAAGTGAAACAAATTCGCAACCATTATAATGAGATGGCTGTAACGTTGAACCAGAAAGCGCAAGATCGCAATATGATCATCCGCTTCCGTCTGTTTGATGACGGTTTGGGTTTCCGTTACGAATTTCCTTTGTCTAAGAACCTGAATTATTTTGTTATCAAGGAAGAACGTACTCAGTTTGCCATGACAGGCGATCACACTGCTTTTTGGATACCGGGCGATTATGATACACAGGAATATGATTATACAGAATCTAAGCTTTCTGAAATCCGTGGCTTGATGGATGGTGCAATCACTCCTAATTCTTCACAGACTACGTTCTCTCCGACGGGTGTACAGACTTCTCTGCAAATGAAAACAGCTGACGGTCTTTATATTAACTTGCATGAGGCTGCTTTGGTGGATTACTCCTGTATGCATCTTAATCTGGATGATAAGAATTTTGTATTCGAATCCTGGCTTACCCCTGATGCAAAAGGAGATAAAGGATACCTGCAAGCTCCCTGTAAGTCTCCGTGGCGTACGGTTATCGTAAGTGATGACGCCCGTGATATTCTGAATTCCAAACTGACGTTGAATCTGAATGAGCCTTGTGCTTATGAAGATGTTTCCTGGATTAAGCCGGTGAAATATGTAGGCGTATGGTGGGAAATGATTGCCGGAAAGAGCACTTGGGCTTATACCGATGATCTGCCTTCTGTAAAATTGGGTGAAACGGACTATACCAAAACTAAACCTAACGGACGTCATGGTGCTACCAATGAAAACGTAAAACGTTATATAGACTTTGCAGCTGAAAATGGACTTGATCAAGTGCTGGTAGAAGGTTGGAACGAAGGATGGGAAGACTGGTTCGGTCATTCTAAAGATTATGTATTTGATTTTGTAACTCCATATCCTGACTTTGATGTAAAGATGTTGAACGCTTACGCTAAAAGTAAGGGTGTGAAATTGATGATGCACCATGAAACTTCGGCATCCGTACGCAATTATGAACGTCATATGGATAAAGCCTACCAGTTTATGGTAGACAACGGTTACAATGCAGTGAAGAGTGGTTATGTAGGCAATATGATTCCTCGTGGAGAGCATCACTACGGTCAGTGGATGAACAACCATTATCTGTACGCCGTGACTAAAGCTGCCGAGTATAAGATTTGCGTAAATGCCCATGAAGCTGTGCGTCCTACCGGACTTTGCCGTACTTATCCTAACCTGATTGGTAACGAGTCTGCCCGTGGTACGGAATATGAGGCTTTTGGTGGCAGTAAACCGTTCCACACTACCTTGCTTCCATTTAATCGCCTGATTGGTGGCCCGATGGATTATACTCCTGGTATCTTCGATACAAAACTTGATTTCATGGGCGATCTGCCTCATGGACAGGTACAGACCACTCTCTGTAAGCAGTTGGCTCTTTATGTGACATTATACAGTCCGTTGCAGATGGCTGCCGATTTAGTTGAGAATTATGAGAAGCACATGGATGCTTTTCAATTCATCAAAGATGTAGCGGTAGATTGGGATGATAGTAAATATCTAGAAGCGGAACCGGGTGATTATATTACGGCAGCTCGTAAGAAAGGAACGAATAACTGGTTTGTAGGTGGCATCACAGATGAGAATGCACGTACTGCTAACTTTACTCTGGATTTTCTGGAACCTGGCAAGCAATATGTAGCTACTCTTTATGCTGATGGTAAAGATGCTGATTACAAAGAGAATCCGACTTCTTATCAGATAAAGAAAGGTATTGTGACCAGTAAGACTAAGATGTCTGTGAAGTTGGCACGTAGTGGTGGCTTTGCCCTGAGTTTGATTGAGGCTACTCCGTCAGACAAGAAGGTTGTGAAGAAATGGAGATAGATAAGATTCATCGGAAACTCTCAGATTGAGAGCTACTCTAAAATTAGGGTAAAAAGAGGTTTTTATTAGGCATTAGGTAAATAAGGGGTGCACTTCAAAATTTGAAGTGCGCCCCTTTCTTTTTTCTTTGTATGACTTCTTGCTGAGTTTCTTAACTCAAGGGCCCAGGTTTGTTGCTGCAAAATAGAATCGATGCTTCCACAACTTAATAAGACGATTGAGCAAGAACTTGATGGTATGGCTTGATTACCCCTGAAATGGGAGGCTTTGCATTGACTCGATGGTTGCAGATAATGCACTGAATTATATCATTTGTCACTAAATTGGAATAAACTTTAGAAGTCTTGTGATGTAACAAAGTTTGTCCTGTTTTCAAGGTATTAAGAGCTTGTTTCCAAGAAGTTAAGAGTTTGTCGACAAACTCTTAACTTCTTGGAAGTGACTAATTCCCAAAGTGGTTTTAAAGTGCCTTTGTCGTTGAGGTAATGAGCGAAATAGTGTTGAATAAAATTCCTTATTGTCTGGTGTGTTAATCATAGCTTGTATATGGCTACACCTTTTGCCGCAAAGGGTGTAGCCTTACATACAAAAGGGTGTAGTCATCCGGGGTAAATGGTGTAGCCCTTTTGGAAGTGCCCTTACAGGTACTTGTGGATAGGATTAAATGATATGATTAGAATTATTTTTATTAAACACTTTGTTCTTTCGAAAATCCCCCTTATCTTTGTGCCCATTAAACGAACGATTAATAGTATATTTTGTTCTATTAAGTCTTTTGTTTACAGTATATTAGAAGTCGAGAATTGTGCTTTTTCAGCAAAATCAGCTTTTTCAGTCTTCAAAAGTGCCTGTTTGTACTTCCTGCGATAGGGAGTCTGAATTTAGGCCGTTGAACGTAGCAAATTCACCATCACGGATTTACGTTTTAACCGGAAGGAATTTTCATTCCCCGGTGTCCCCAAGAAATATCCAGACGAGAACAGTTAATCATTCATGAGCTCTCAATCTTCCATTTTGAATTCTGAATATCATTGGTATGCTTTGCGTATCACCTATAGCCGGGAACTCGTTTTGAAAGAGTTTTTGGACAAGAATAATATCGAAAACTTCATTCCTATGCGTTATGAATATGTAACGCGGAAGGAGCAACGTATTCGTAAACTCGTTCCTGCCATACATAATCTAGTTTTCATTTATTCCACTCGTAAGAAGATTGACGAAATTAAGGAGGAAAATGCTGTTCTTCTACCTCTTCGCTATATCATGGATCGTGAGACGAAGCAGCCGATTATTGTTCCGGAAATCCAAATGCGCCACTTTATAGCCATCGCCGGCTCTTACGACCAACAAGTAATTTACTTGCCACCTACGGAATATTCCATGCAGAAAGGAGATCGTGTCCGCATCACCGGTGGAGTTTTCGAAGGTGTCGAAGGTATATTTGTTCGTGTAAAAGGTGATCGTCGGGTAGTTGTTTCTATTCAGGGGGTTATGGCAGTAGCTACCACTTTTATTCATCCCTCTCTTATTGTTCCGATAACAGAAGAATAATTCATAATTCTGCACATTGTACTTTGTTACTTATACGCTTTGTAATTCATAATTTGTAATCTTAATTATATGAAGTCTCAAATCGATGCTTTGCGTCAACTCACGCATGAGCTTCTTTATCTTGGCATGGATGGTGAACCCATTTATGCGGATCGTTTTCGTCAACTAAATTCAGATGTTTATAACCAGGCGGAAGCCTTGTATCAGAAAAAAGCTCGGAATGATGAAGAAGAAGCGACTCTTTGTATTACTCTCTTGAAAGCTTATAGTGCTACGATTTATGATCGTGGCGATAAAGGAGGAAAAGTTCAAATACTGCTTGATCGTAGTTGGGAGGTTCTGAATAAAATATCTGATTCTTTGTTG
>OHMH01001227.1_pt1 | contig 10630 bp, 10 predicted proteins | sample 1569311 | NCBI WGS metagenome assembly OHMH01 (sample SAMEA3879503, study PRJEB24766) | human gut metagenome | biome: human-associated habitat; feature: feces | place: USA | collected 1985/1987
TTTATTGACATATACCACATAAGAAGTGATACTATAACCTGACAGATAAATTTACATGTATAATAATATATGGTTATGTACAATAGCATATGATAATGCGTAATAGTATATGGTTATGTATAATAGCATATGATAATGCGTAATAGTACATGGCGATGTATAATATTTGATGATGTATAAAGAATAGATTGAAAATACATATTTTGATGGAGGTTAGCATGTTTAAGTGGTTCATGTTAATAGTGTATATTATTCTTGGTACATATATGCTGTGGAGAATGATACACTGGTTTAAGATAGTTATACCACTATTCAAGCATAAGCGTATCCAGGCATTATGGATAGGATTATACTGCATATTTGCATCAACTATATTTTTGGGGGTGTTTCTTCCAAGAAGCAGTATACAGGTAACTATTCACAGAATAAGCAATGTGTGGCTTGGGTTTTTCATATATCTGCTGTTTTTTATGATAATTGGGGATATTGTTGTTTTTGTTCTTAAGCTTATAGATAAGAAGAAAAATGTTCCAATTCTTCATAAACTGTATGGTGCATTTATAATAGGCATAGCAGTAATAGCTGCAAGTACAGGTTTTTCCGTATATGGGACAATACATGCCAGACAGATGACAACAAGAAGCTATGATATAAGTGTGGATAAGCATGTTGATGATATCAGCAGTCTTAATGTGGTACTTGTTGCGGATCTTCACTTAGGTTATAGTATTGGCTGTAGCGATATGGAGAAAATGGTAGACAGGATAAATGCACTTAATCCCGACGTAGTAATATATGCCGGTGATATTTTTGATAATGATTATGATGCTCTTGATGATTCTGAAAGACTTGTGGAGATTATGAGGAATGTTAGTGCTGCATATGGTTCATATGCTGTGTTTGGAAACCATGATGTTACAGAAACACTTGTCGGAGGCTTTTCTACAGCTTCACGCACAAAGGCGTTCAGGGATCCACGTATGGAGGCATTTCTTGGGCAGGCTGGTATTAATATAATGCTTGATGAAGTTACCACAATAGCAGACGGTAAGATTAATCTTATAGGAAGGCTTGATGGTGAGAAAGCAGGCGATGGTACAAGCAACAGGAAAGATTTGTCAGAGCTTGTGAAGCAGTGCGACATGTCAAAGCCTGTGATTGTAATCAATCATGAGCCGGATAAGCTGCATGAGACCGCAGCAATGGGAGTTGACGTTATGCTTAGTGGTCATACACATGCGGGACAGTTTTTTCCACTGACTATAATGCAGCCTCTAGCATGGGAAAACTACTGGGGAATAAAGAAAATAGACAATATGTATAGTGTTGTTACATCAGGTGTAGGTTTATATGGTCCGGCAATGAGAGTTGCAACTGACAGCGAGGTAATGAGCGTAAGGATTAACTTTAATTAGAAAATAAGAGGTTTTATGTAAGCTGTGTAATGTTATGGACTATTATGGACTATTATATCCAGTATATAAAATATAATCAGAGTGAGGAATAATTATATTATGAAAGATCTTACAAAAGGGAAGCCATCAGTTCTTATATTATCATTTGCATTGCCTGTATTTCTTGCAAATCTTTTACAGCTTACATATAGTATTGTAGACACAAGAATAGTTGGAACATTTCTTGGGGAAAATATGCTGGCAGCAGTTGGTTCTACAACTACACTCAGTAATCTGATTATAGGCTTTCTTCTTGGACTGTCTAACGGCTTTGCCATAGTTACAGCACAGAAGTTCGGGGCCAAGGATATAAAGGCAGTGAAGAAATCTTTTGCAGCTGCGCTTATACTGGGAGTTTCAATTGCTCTTATAATTACAGCAGCAGGACTTATATTTCTTTGGCCAATACTTAAGTTTCTTAATATACCACAAGATTTATCTGGTGAAGCCAGTGCATATATATCAGTTATTATAGCTGGACTTCTTGCAACATTTTTATACGATATGTGTGCTGCAGTTTTACGTGCAATAGGTGATACTATAACGCCTCTTATTATTCTTGCAGTATCAGTTATGCTTAATGTTGCAGGGGACATATTCTTTGTTGTTATATTAAAGGAAGGCGTAAGAGGAGCTGCGATTGCTACGGTTCTTGCACAGTTTATCGCATTTGTTATATGTGCAGTATATATGGTTGGAAAGTATGATATATTAAGACTAACAAAGCAGGACTTTAAAGGCATTAAGGGCAGCATGTTTAAGAATATGCTTGGAGGCGGTCTTTCCATGGGCTTTATGAGTTCGCTTGTCAACATAGGTTCGTTAACGCTTCAGACAGCTATTAACAAGCTTGGTCAGGATATTATAGTTGCCCATACTGCGGCACGTAAGATATCAGAGATATTTATGATTATGTTTACAGTGTTTGGACAGACGATGGCTACATATTGCGGTCAGAATATAGGAGCTGGTGAAGTGGACAGAGTGAAAAAGGGCATTAAGCTTTCTATATTTTATACATGTATATGGTGTACACTTGCCATGATAGCAAGTTACACGATAGGAGGCTGGCTTGTTTATCTTGTGACAGGAAGCAGTAACTATGCAGTTATTAAAAATGCTACGGATTATCTTAAGTTTGATTCAATATTTTATTATGTTACGGCAGTTATCTGCATAGTAAGAAATGCCATGCAGGGACTTGGAGAACATATTACGCCGCTTGTATCAAGTTCACTAGAGATGATAGGCAAGATAATAATAGCAGCAACTCTTGTACCTGTTATGGGATATACAGGAGTTATTCTGGCAGAGCCAATAGTATGGTTTATAATGGTAATTCCGCTTTTGATAAAAATATACCGTATGCCTGTGCTTAAGGAGAGCCATTAGTTCATATTAGTGTTCAGATAGGTTTTGGCTGTTGCGTGAATAATGATAAATAGTTGCAGTTTTATTTGCGGCTGTGGTATTATAAAACAAGTTTGAATATTTTAAACAATCAGTTAATCCGTGATTTACATGATAAGAGATGTCAGGCTTGATCCAGTTAGCTTAAGTTAGGTGGATTGCATAGAAATACGAAAGGAATATGCAGAATATCTGCACAGGAAAGTTATGTTATCCACGATAGAAAGTATAAACAATGTAGTAAATGATTTTATATGGGGAGTTCCTGCCATGATATGTATCATAGGGGTAGGACTTTACTTAAGCATAAGAATGGGTTTCATACAAATTCGTAAATTCGCTTATGCCATGAAAGTAACAATAGGAAGAATATTCCGTAAAAGAGAGGCATCGGATGGCGCGCTCACACCATTCCAGGCAGTATGTACAGCACTTGCAGCAACTGTAGGAACTGGTAATATAGCGGGAGTTGCGGGAGCGATAGCTATAGGTGGGCCTGGAGCTGTATTCTGGATGTGGGTATCGGCTGTGCTTGGTATGTGCACTAAGTTTTCTGAGGTTATTCTTGCAGTACGCTTCAGGGAAACTAATGATAAGGGTGAGCTTGTTGGCGGTCCTATGTACTATATAAAGAATGGACTTAAAAAGCATTGGCATTGGCTTGCATACCTTTTTAGTGCATTTGGTGTGCTTACTGTGTTTGGAACAGGTAATGCTACACAGGTTAACACTATAACCTCAGCAATAGATACGGCACTTTACAATATGAATATTATTGCAGATGGGAATACAACAGTTATATCTACAGTAAATCTTATAATAGGTATAGTGCTTGCAATAGTGATAGCACTTATTCTCATAGGTGGAATCAAAAGAATAGGGCAGGTTACGGAAAAGCTTGTACCTTTTATGGCACTTATATATATAGTTCTTGCAATAGGTGTTGTTCTTCTTAATATTAAGAATGTTCCTTCTGTTTTTGTTTCCATATTCAAGGGTGCTTTTAACCCTGCATCGGTTACTGGTGGTGCAATAGGAAGCTTTTTTATGAGTATGAAGAAGGGGGTATCAAGAGGTATCTTTTCTAATGAAGCAGGTCTTGGTACAGGTTCAATAGCACATGCCTGTGCAGATACAAGAAAGCCGGTAAAGCAAGGTTTCTTTGGTATATTTGAGGTGTTTGTTGATACAATAGTCATATGTACACTTACAGCGCTGGTTATACTTTGCAGTAATGTTCCTATTAAATATGGAAGTGCAGCAGGAGCAGAGCTTACTATAAGTGGTTTTACTTCAACATATGGTGGCTGGGTATCTGTATTTACAGCTGTAGCTATGTGTTGTTTTGCATTTTCAACGATTATCGGCTGGGGATTATATGGAACAAGATGTATAGAGTTCCTTATTGGCTCTAGAGCCAATAAGCCTTTTATGCTGTTATACGCGTTTGTTGCAATAGTTGGTGCAACTATGGATTTAGGTCTTATGTGGGGAATAGCTGAAACATTTAACGGGCTTATGGCTATACCGAATCTTATAGCGGTATTCCTGTTATCAGGTGTTGTCGTTGGACTCGTTAAGGAATACTTTGCAGGTGAGGGAGCAGAGAGTGTTAAAAGATAAGTAAAATATAAAAATATTGAGCAATAAGTTGATGGAATATCGTACTTATTGCTCTTTTTGTTATCCGGCTGTTATTATTTATATCAGACGTATCTTTCTGTAAAATGCGGCATATAGGAGAATAATTCATATAGAGAACAGGCGGTTAATGCGCTAAGATAATGATAGTTTAGAAAGTGATTAAATATACGGAATGGAGATAACATATATGAAGGATATTGCTAAAAAGTATGAAAAAAAACACGTTATAGAGTGCCATAATGTTCCTGATATTGATATGAATAAACAGGATGGTGGACTGCCACATATGGCAGGTGTTTATACATACCAGGTACGAAGAAGCTGCAGGGCAGATGGAGATTATACATATAATCATGCACCTATGCTGACCGGGTTTAATGGCAGGCTGCTGTTATCTTATATCAGTGGTAAAAAGGATGAGCATGGGGCACCGGATGAGGTTGTATATACAACATCAAAGGATGGCATGATATGGGAGAAAGAAAGAGTTATGTTTCCATATATGCTTGCGGATTCTTCTGGATATATAGGACCAGACAAGGAGCTGCTGCCTGAACATGCTAAGATGATAGTACATTCAAGAATGTGTTTTTATCAGGCATCTGATGGAAGGATGCTTGCAACGACATTTTATGGTTTTTCACCAGATTCCCATCGTGCGCCTAACAACGGGTTTGGTATTGCAAGGCTTGTGCGTGAAGTATACAGTGATTTTACACTGTCAGATATGTTTATCATAAAATATAATACAGCGGGTGGATTCACAAAGGAAAACACACATTTTTATAGACCAGAGGATGACAGAGCAGTAAATATTCCATACTATGATGAGTCAGAGGATAGTGGCTTTATAAAAGCATGCAGGGAACTGCTGTCTGATAAACTTGTACTTGAGCAGTGGTATGAAGAGGAAATGTATGATAAGCAGCATTATATTCATGGCAGGGCATTATCATTTTATACAGCAAAAGATGGAAGTGTAGTTGGACTCTGCAAGAAGGGCGAGGGCTATATATTTGACAAAGAAGGAAATATAATACTGGACGAAAAGATACCTACGCTTGTTACGAATACTGCCAAGGTATGGGGACAGAAAACACCAGATGGGGATTATATTATATGTTATAATCCGACTACAGACGGCTCACACCGGTGGCCGTTAGCAGCCATGAGAAGCAGCGATGGAAGAGAGTTTTTTGATATGAAAGCAGTTATTCCAGAGATTCCACCATACAGATATGAGGGACATATTAAGAATCTTGGTGCACAATATATGAGAGGAATCTGTGATTACAATGATGCTTTCGATAAAAATGTGTGGATAACATACAGCTGCAACAAAGAAGATATATGGATAAGTAAGATAGCCGGGATAACATCAGATAATATAGATAAAAAGTATTCTGTTATGTCTCCGCTCTGGGGCAGCGTTAAAAGAGATGGAGATTTTTTATGGAAGGTTGTTGACAGGGATGCATGTGAGCGTGCAATTATAGAATATTTTCCAGATGCATGTGAAAATGTATCTGTAAAGCTTGATGTGAAAAAAATATCTGATGATAATGGTGTCAAGGTTGTGTTTTATAATGCAGCTGGCGATATCATAAAAGAAACAGTATGCAGGAAAGGCATGTGTATAGCAGCATGCAGTCAGGAAGAAATGCAGCAGGAAAATGTGGAGATTCATCGAGTTGCTGTATATTCTAAAGAGAAGCTTGCACTTAATACGCTGTCAGATGATGGAAGACTTGGGACACTTTCTGATATGGAATATGCAGATAGAAAAGATTATTATACGGAGTTTTGTGTAAGGTTTATAAGTGAATAATATTGATTATGAAACAAATATAGAGTACACTATTATAAATAGTTTGCATGGAATATATTGCGATTATATGACAGCGGCCAGTAAAAAAGCAGGAGATATGTTATGTTAAAGATAGATGCAAGAAATCCAAAGGAATCGGCAAAGGATTATGTTGTTAGACAGCTTGTATACAATATAATTCATATAAATCTTATTCCAGGACAAAGAATAGATGCAGATGAGCTGAGCAGTCAGCTAAACGTAAGTAAGAATCCTGTCAGAGAAGCTGAATTAGAGCTTTCACAGACACGTCTTATAGAGATTAAACCTAAAATAGGTGCTTTTGTGTCATATATAGACACTAAGATAGTTGACGAGGTGCGGGAATTAAGGAGTGTTCTTGAATCAGAGCTTGCAAGGCAGGCGTGTGATATTCTCACAAAGGAACAGATAGATATATTGTGGGAGAATGTTGCACTCTGGCAGATGTATATGAAGCGCAATGATGAAGAAAAAATATTCCAGCTTGATAAGGAATTCCACAAGAAGATGTATGAAATGTGTGGTAAAGATTACTGGTATGAACTGGTTAATAATATATCACCACAGAACAACAATATTAAGCTTCAGATGCAGGGAGGTTGGTCGTATATTAACAGACCATGAAGAACTTGTATCAGCACTAGAAAATAAAGATAAGGAAAAGGCATATGAGATATCAAGACGTCATCTCACACGTTATACAGAAAATATAGCTTCTATAAGAGAAAGTTATAAAGAATATTTCACGGGAGTATAGCATCATAATATATATGGTTATCATATGCAGAAACGGAGGTTAACATGGCACATTTAACGATAAACTTTAGATCAAAGGCACTTGGGATGCCAGTTATGCTGGATGTTCTTATGCCACAGGGCAGGGGAGGATATAAAACACTGTATCTTCTGCATGGAGCTGGCGGAGATCATACAAGCTGGGTTCTTAATACAAGGATAGCAGATTATGTTAATAACAGGAATATAGCGGTTGTTATGCCATCTGGTAAGAATAGATTTTATGTTAATAATGAGTATGGAAAGAACTTTTATACATACATAACTGAGGAGCTTGTGAATCAGTGTGAGCAATGGTTTGATATAAGTCGTAAAGCAGAGGACAGATATATAGCTGGTATGTCAATGGGCGGATATGGAGCAGTATATGCAGGACTTAAGAAACCATCTATGTATAATACCGTATTTTCATATTCAGGACTTCTTAATATACTTGAGCGTTACGATAAGCCGCAAGGTATAGATATGTTCCCAGTGTTTGGAACAAGGCAGCAGCTTATAGATAATAATTATGATCTATATACACTTATTAATCAGGCAGAGAATGTGCAGACAAAATATGTAATAGCTTGTGGAACACAGGATCCAAGAATACATATGAGCAGACAGCTTAGTGAAGCACTTACTAATGGCGGAATACCAAATGTATATAGGGAAAGTCCTGGAGCACATGATTTTGCATACTGGGATTATTGTATAGAACAGACAGTTAAGTACATATGTGGGGAGGAATCATTATGGCAGTAATGGATATAAATGTATTTTCAGTTATGTTAAGGCATGGCATGGATGTGACAGTTGTTCTTCCTGATGATATTGATGATGAAGAGCAGCTTAAATGTGTATGGCTGTATCATGGTGGAAGCGGTGATAACACAGAATGGCTGTATCATACAGCACTTGTTGATACAGTTGAGAAAAGACATTTTGCAGCAGTTCTTCCGAATGTTGATGAGTCCTGCTTTGTTAATATGAATATAGGAAACAGATATGAAAGCTATGTTGCAAAGGAGCTTCCATCAATAATATGGAATATGTTTAAGTGTATATCTGACAAAAGAGAGGATAACTATGTGTCAGGATATTCAAATGGTGGATATGGCTGCCTTCATACAGTTCTTAAGTACCCACAGATTTTTTCAAAGGTGGGAGCGTTTTCGGCAGGTGATAAGGCTGATTCAGCATATGTAAATGATGGAAGTACAAAGGCTAAAGGAAGAATCAATCTTTTTGGAGATGGAGATATACATAATACAGATTATTGTCTTACATATCTTGCAGATAAGCTGATTGCGGCTGATACAGATATTATACCAGACGTATATCACGCATGCGGAGGCAGAGATCCATGGCTTGATATGAATCATATTGTAAGAGATTATTTTCTTGAACATAAGGATGTGTATAAGAATTATGTGTATGATGAGATAGAGGAACTTGGGCATGAGTGGCGTTTCTGGGATATAGAGCTTAACAGGTTCCTGGATTATGCCGGTCTTAAAGAAGTAAGACCAGCAAAAGTTTAGATAATCTTATTTTATGATGTGCGTAAGCGGTAAGTGAAAGAAGATGTAATATGACAAAGTACATAGTTAAAGATATTGAAGAGCCGGACTTTGGATGTGAAGGTCTTTTGGATGGACAGGTTATAACTGATAAAGTTATACTTGAGGCAGAGAATGGAGATATTATTAGTATTGATGTAGCAGATGCGTATCTGTACGAGAAAGATATAAATGTTGGTGATAGTGTCTATATAGATAAATCAGCGGAAAATGTTATAACAAAGTGTTAATGATATTCAATAAAAAATTAATTGGTATAAAATATCTACAAATAGTAAAGAGAATATTATTTGGAAACGGAGGAGTATTATGGTTAAAGTGACGCTTGGAAGCACAGGAATAACAGTTAACAAAAATGGTTTCGGAGCGCTTCCAATACAAAGAATAAGTCATGAAAGTTCGACAGATATATTAAGGAGAGCTTATGAGGCTGGCATAGATTTCTACGATACAGCGAGATTTTATACTGACAGCGAATGCAAGTTAGGTGAGGCACTTTCTGATGTGAGGGAGCATATATACATAGCTACAAAGACTGCAGCAAAAAATGCGGACGAATTCTGGAAAGACCTAACTACAAGTCTTAATAATTTAAAGACAGATTATATTGATATATATCAGTTCCATAATCCAGAGTTCTGTCCAAAGCCGGGTGATGGCAGCGGATTGTATGAAGCTATGTGTGAGGCTAAAGAACAGGGCAGGATAAGACATATTGGAATAACTAACCACAGACTTAATGTTGCCAATGAAGCAATAGAGTCTGGGCTTTATGAAACATTACAGTTTCCTTTTAATTATCTTGCAACAGAAAAAGAGCATAAGCTGGTTGATGACTGCAGAAAGCATAATATGGGATTTATAGCTATGAAAGCACTTTCTGGAGGACTTATAACTGATTCAAAGGTGGCATATGCATATCAGGCTGAATATAATAATGTGCTTCCAATATGGGGGATACAGAGAATGTCAGAGCTTGAGGAGTTTATAAGCTATATAGATAATCCACCAGTTATGGATGATGAGATAAAGTCAGTCATAGAAAAAGATAAGAAAGAGCTGGCAGGCAACTTCTGCCGTGGCTGCGGTTATTGTATGCCTACATGTCCGGCACATATAGAGATTAACAGCTGTGCAAGAATGTCACTTCTTCTTAGAAGATCGCCATCAGAGCTTCAGCTTACAGAGGCTGTACAGGCAAAGATGAAGAAAATAGAAGATTGTATCGACTGTGGACAATGTAAGGCACACTGCCCATATGGACTTGATACGCCAAAGCTTCTTCGTGATAACTATAAGGATTATACCGAGGTGCTTGCTGGCAAACCACTGTAATATTAAAAAGGTATATGATTATAAAAATCAGCACATAATACATATGCATCATGAAGCATTTTTAATGCATCAATGGATGGCAGGATTTATTTCTGGTATTCATATCTAAAGTAAGCATGTTAGGAAAAGAGGTATATGTATGTTGTTGACAGAAAAAGAAATGACAGTATTAAAGGACCTTCAGACACAGGAGAAAAGCTGTGTTGATAAGTATGAAAAGTATGCAGGCCTTGCAAAGGATGAGGAGTTAAAGCAGCTTTTTGGTGAACTGAAGAAAAAGGAGCAGGAGCACTATAAGACAATAAGTGGAATGTTAAATGGTGATGTGCCATCCTGTGATTGCAATGATACGGCAGGAAAGGACTATAAGCCGGAAGGTCATTATTCAAAGAGTGAAGCCTCAGAGGATAAAACTAATGACTGTTTTCTTGCTACAGATTGTATAGGAACAGAAAAACTGGTATCTGGCGAGTATAATACTAACGTATTTGCATGTTGTGCATCAGATATAAGAAAGGTACTCGCTGATATTCAGATAGAAGAACAGAATCATGCCGAAATGCTTTATAAGTATAAGA
>OHMH01001233.1_pt1 | contig 10590 bp, 9 predicted proteins | sample 1569311 | NCBI WGS metagenome assembly OHMH01 (sample SAMEA3879503, study PRJEB24766) | human gut metagenome | biome: human-associated habitat; feature: feces | place: USA | collected 1985/1987
CGTAGCCGAATACTACTACGCCACGTTTCGCAACTCTCCCGACCTGCAAGCGCGACGCCAGCAGATGGCACACATGATGCGAGGCTTGCGGCCCGAGATCGTCCTCAAGCCCCTGCCAAAGTCTTTCTCCCTACCCCGCCCCGTGCCGCCTACCGACTACCTCAAGACCAAGGCCGACACATTATCTACAGTTTCTATCGTCAAGCCTCATCTTCCACAAACAGAACCACAACCTCCCGTAGGCGAACCAAAACCGCAACAGGAAGAACCACAACAGGAGGAAAGCCCTCAACAGAAGGAAAAGCAACAGGCAGAAAAGCAACCACAAGCAGAAAAGCCACAACAGGCAGAGCCTCAACAGGAGGAACACAAGGCAATAGACTAAGCCTCCCTTCATAGACCGACCGCTTCCCTTCACACACGTTATACAAAAAAGACAAGCCCTTGCGCACTCCTTAATAAAAAGGGAGGCACAAGGGCTTATACTTGTCGTTCCCGCAAAAGGGGAACGGGATAGTTGTTCGGTCGTTACTTCACGGGATTGTTCTCCGCAAAGATGGCCATACGCTCCTCGAGGGCAGCATACTGCTCGTCGCGGATAAAGGACGTGCAGACGCGGAGGCCCTCCTGTTCGCTACCAGTAGTGACAAGGCAGATGGCAGAAACTCCATAATACATGAGCTCGTGTGCCAACTCGCCACTCGTCATGCCCGGATAGCCGATCGTGAAGTAGAATCCGTCGGCAATAGGCTGGTCGAGATCCTTGTCATAGACGATATAGAAGTTATGACGCGTGAAAATCTCCTTCAACTTGTGAGCACGGTCGCCATAGATCTTGATCTCACTACGGAAGTCGAACTTGCCCTCGGCAGCAGCCTTCAGCATGGCGGCCATGGCATACTGGGCACTATGGCTCGTACCAGAGGAGAGCGCATAGAGCATACGCGTAGAGAAGACAGGGCCGAAAGGCAGTCCCTCGTAGCGCTCGGCCAGGTCGTGGTAGTGGCGATGGAAGAGCTTGTCGCTAATGCATGTCACGCCAATACGCTCGCCAGCATAGCTGAACGCCTTGGATCCGCTAATGAGCAGGATATAGTTGTCCGTATAATTGGCTACCGACGGCTGGTAGGGCTTCTGGAAAGGACGGATGTCACGACGGAAGTCCATGGCGAAATAGGCCAGGTCCTCCATGATGATGCAGTCGTACTTCGTGGCCAAAGAGCCGATCGTGCGCAACTCGTCGTCCGTCATGCAAATCCACGAGGGGTTGTTGGGGTTGGAATAGACGATGGCGCAGATGTTGCCATTGACAAGGTAGCTCTCCAGTTTCGGACCGAGTTTCTCGCCACGGAAGTTATAGACATCAAAGGTCTCATACTTCGTGCCCTGCACCTGGAGCTGCATCTTCTGCACGGGGAATCCCGGGTCGATGAAGAGGACGGTATCCTTCTTCTTGTCGGCCTGAGAGCAGGTGAGGAAGGAAGCGAACGTGCCCTGCATGGAACCGCAGACAGGCACGCAGCCCTCGGGATTGATATCGACGCCGATGAAGGCCTTGACAAACTCCGAGGCAGCCTCCTTCAGAGCGGGGAGACCCTGGATGTCGGGATAGCTGTGGGCGATACCGTCCTGCAGCGACTTGATCTGCGCGTCCACGCCTACCTGGGCGGCGGGAAGACCGGGAATGCCCATCTCCATCTTGATGAACTCGACACCACTCTCCTTCTCGGCATGGGCTGCCACACCCTTCACCTCGCGGATCGTCGCCTTGGCGAAGTCCTGTATGCCATGCTCGCGGATGGTGTTGTCAATCAACTCCTTGTTGATGGGTGTCGGTCTCATTTCTGCGCCTCCTTTCCCAGCTCAAGGGCCTTGAAGTTGTCCTCGATGACGCGCTCACCCTTACGGCCGAAGATGACGCGGATGGCGTCCTTCAGCTTGTCAAACTCGATACCCAAAGCCTTCTGGGCAGCTCCGAGCAGGATCATATTGGCCGAACGGGGAATGTTGTTCTCCTTGGCCACCTCTTCGATGTTGATGCGGATGACGTTGTCCAACTTGGCATAGTCGGCATCGATGACGGCCATGTCAGGATAGTTGGGGATATTGACGAAAGGAGTGCTGGAGGTGATGATCCAGCCGCCCTTCTTCAGATAGGGCAGGTAGCGGAGGGCCTCCATCGGCTCCATGGAGATGATGACGTCGGCCTGCCCCTTGGCGATGCGGTCACTATTGATGGGGTCGGAGCTGAGACGGAGATTGCTCTGCACGTCGCCACCACGCTGGGACATACCGTGCACCTCTGCCTGCTTGATATAAAGGTTCTCGTTCATGGCCGCCTGGCCGATGACCGTGGCGATGGAGAGGATACCTTGTCCACCCACGCCACAAAGGATAATATCTGTCTTCATTGGTTTTGAATGCTATTTGGTTGTTGTTTGTCAGAAGGGGTCGCGGGACACTCTCAGGCGTCCGCGACACCCCATAAAACCTGTTCTTCCTCCTCGCTTACTTCTGTTCGGCAGCCTTCTTGGCCTCGGCAGCCTTCTTCTGCTTGAGGTGACGCTGCAACGTGTTCATGCACTCGCGGCGCGGGATGATAACGGAAGTGCCGTGATACTCGATCTCCTCGCGGATGGTCTTGGTGATCTCCGGCATGTTCTTCGGAAGCGGAGTGACGACCTTCAGGTGATCCTCGCTCACGCCCAGACCACGGCAGATAGCCTCAAACTTGTTGGTACCGGCACTATCCTGACCACCCGTCATGGCGGTCGTGAGGTTGTCGGAGAGGATCACGACGATGTCGGAGTTCTCGTTGACCGCGTCGAGCAAGCCCGTCATGCCGCTATGGGTGAACGTAGAGTCGCCGATGACAGCCACGGCCGGCCATTGGCCAGCGTCGGCAGCACCCTTGGCCATGCCGATAGAGGCACCCATGTCCACGCAAGAGTGGATGGCCTTGAACGGGGGAAGGAAGCCGAGCGTGTAGCAGCCGATATCGCCAAAGACGCGGGCGTTGGGATACTCCTTCAAGACCTCGTTGAGGGCGGTATAGACGTCACGATGACCGCAACCCTTGCAGAACTGCGGCGGACGGCTGGCCAAGTCGGGGCACGGCTCGTACTCCTCGCCAGAGGGCAGACCGAGAGCCTGCTTCAGCTCGTCGGGAGACAACTCACCCGTGCGCGGCAGCTCGCCCGTGAGGCGACCCTTGATGACGGCATTGCCATCCATGACGCCACGCACCTGCTCCTCGATGAAGGGCTGGCCCTCCTCGACGATCAGGACGGAGTCGCACTCGGCAGTCATGCGGCGCACCAACTCCTTCGGCAACGGATACTGAGAGACCTTCAGGACGGGATAGGGCACGCCATCGGGATAGCACTCGTTGAGGTAGTTGAAAGCAATACCGCTCGTGATGATACCCAGCGAGTGGTCCTTGCCGTCGATATACTTATTGAACGGGCTCTCCACGGCATCCTGCTCCAACTGAGCCTGCTGGCCTGTGACAACCACGTTGCGCTTGCGGGCAAAGGCGGGAAGCAACACCCAGTCGCTGGCCTTGGCCTCATAGTTCAGGGGGTTCTGCTCACGCGGCGTCTCCGTGATATTGACCACGGCACGTGAGTGGGCCATACGCGTAGTGACGCGCATCAGCACGGGCAGGTGCATCTTCTCCGAATAGTCGTAGGCCACGGCCATCATGTCGTAAGCCTCCTGCTGGTTGCTCGGCTCGAAAGTCGGGATCATGGCAAACTTGCCATAGAAACGCGTGTCCTGCTCGTCCTGTGAGGAGTGCATAGAGGGGTCGTCGGCCACCAAGATGACGATACCACCATTGGCGCCTGTGATGGCGGAGTTGACAAACGGGTCGGCAGCCACGTTCAAACCCACATGCTTCATGCAGACCAACGCACGCTTGCCCATATAAGACATACCCAGAGCCTGCTCCATAGCCGTCTTCTCGTTGGTTGCCCAACGACGATGGACGTTGCGGTCCTTCGCAAGCTGAGAATTCTGGATGTACTCTGTGATCTCGGTAGAGGGGGTGCCTGGGTAGGCATAGACACCACTCAGTCCGGCATCCAATGCTCCTTGGGCGATAGCCTCGTCGCCTAAAAGTAGTTTTTTCATCTGATTTCGGTTTTTATAAATATTTAATTCTGTTCCTTACTAAATTAGGAGAAGCCAGGCTCCGCAAGCGGGCCGACCTTCTCCTAATCTATATTCACTCGTTTAAAGATTCTCGCAGAACCACTCTGCTACCTGGCGCAGCAAATGATTGCGGGTGTTGCCACCATAGATGCTGTGATTGCGGTTGGTATAAATGTTCTCCTTGAAGTCCTTGTCCGCCTGCACAAGTGCCTCGGAATACTCGAAGACATTCTGCGGATGGACGTTGTCGTCGGCCAAGCCGTGGCAGAGCAGCAGACGGCCGTGGAGGTTCTTGGCGCGTACCAACGGATTGAGCGCATAGCCCGTGGGGTTCTCCTGCGGCGTTCTCATGAAGCGCTCGGTATAGATGCTATCGTAGAAGCGCCAGTTGGTGGGCGGAGCGATCGACACGCCAGCCTTGAAGACCGGACGGCCCTCGCTCATGCTCATCAGGGTGCAGAAGCCACCATAGCTCCATCCCCAGATGCCGATACGCGAGGCGTCGATGTAGTTCTGCTTGCCAAGCCAGATGGCTGCCTCCACCTGGTCCTTTGACTCCAGGTCGCCGATGTTCAGGTAGGTGCACTTCTCAAACTCGGCACCACGTCCGCCCGTTCCGCGACCATCAACGCTCACGATGATGTAACCCTTCTGGGTGAGGTAGTAGTCGAAGAGTCCTCCGTTGCCCATCGAGCCGATGCTCCAGCTGTCCGTCACCTGCTGGCTGCCGGGACCGCTATACTGGTGCATGATGACCGGGTATTTCTTGGTAGGATCGAAGTTGGCAGGCTTGATCATCCAGCCGTTGAGGGAGACACCCTCGGAAGTAGTGAAGGTGAAGAACTCCTTTTTGGTCGGCTCAAACTGGGCCAGATCCTGCGTGAGCTTGTCGTTGTTGAGCACCTCGCGAACCACCTTGCCCTTGCGGTCCATGATCGTATAGACGTAGGGGTGGTTGGCGTCGCTCCAGCAGTTGAGGAAGTAGCGGTAGTCGCCCGAGAAGGTGGCGTCGTTCCATCCTTCCGTGCCCGCGAGGGCGGTCACACGGCCCTTCTTGTCGGCCACGTAGATCTCGCGCTGCATGGGCGAGCGGCGAGCAGCCTGGAAGTAAGTGTTGCCCGTGGCGGCATCATAACCGTAGATGGCCGTCACGTCGTAGTCGCCCTTCTCGATCTGGCGCAGGAGTTTTCCCTCCTTATTATAAAGGTAGAGGTGCAGATGGCCGTCGCGGTCGGAAGGCACGAGGATGTAGTCCTTCATGATGGCAATATCGCCCATGGCCTCGCTCTTGACATACTTCTCCACGCTCTCCTCCAGCAAGAGGCTCGTCTCGCCCGTCGTAGTGTTGGCGTTGTAGAGTCGGAGGCAGTCCTGGTGGCGGTTCATCGTGTAGAGGATGATGCGGCCTGCGTCGGCCGTCGTCTTGATGCGGGGGATGTATCCATCAGCATCCAGCGGCAGGTTGTACTGCTTCGTGCTACCATTGTCGAGGTTATAGACCCAAGCCGTGACCTTGGAGTTGTCCTCTCCCGGCTTCGGATACTTATAGCTATACTCGCCCGGATAGACCTTATACTGCTCGTTGGTCGGATACATGCCGGCAAATATCTGGAGCGAATAGGTCTTCACCCCACTCTCGTCGTAGCGGATCCAGCTCAGCGTGCGGCTGTCTGCGCTCCATGCGATGGCGTTGTTGAATCCAAACTCCTCCTCGTTCACCCAGTCGGGGATACCGTTGATGACCTCGTTGAACTTGCCATCGGTCGTGACCTGGCGCTCCGTCGTGCCATCGGTAATGAAGATGTTGTTCTTTCTCACGAAGGCGATCTTCTTACCATCAGGCGAGAAGGTCGGGATCTGCTGGGCTCCGTTCTTCGAGAGTTTGCGAAGCTCCTTGCTCTGGATGTCATAGACATAGAAGTCGGCAGTATAGGAGCGACGGTAGATAGCCCGGTAGTTGGTCTCGATGAGCAGATGCTGTCCGTCGTCGGCCATCTGGTAGCCGTCAAAGCTCTTGATCTGCTCGCCCTTCGTATCGTCGAGATCGAAGAGCACACCCGTCTCCTGACCTGTGACGAAGGAGTACCTCACCACCTTCTTGCGGTCGGCAGAGATTTGTGCATACTCGGAAGTACCCTTGATTGGACGCACGCCAGAGATTCTCTTGGCGACGTACTTCCAGCCCGTGACATCTTTCAACGAAAGAGGCTCCCCGGCAAGCACCTGTACTGCTGTCGAGAGCAAGAGAGCACACGCGATAAAAATGCTTTTCATCTTGTTCTTTAAATCTGTTCGAGTTTGGGTGGAGGCTTTCCGGCCTACCACTTGTTCATATTTTCTTTCCCGTGATGGGTTTCGTTTTGCCACCAGTTCCCGACAAAGCGGGGCCTTTAGTTATTTTCCGCAAAGGTAGGGATAATTATCTAAACTTGCAAAATATTTAGGAAATATTAGCGCAAGCCGCTATATGGTAACGAGCACACCTTGAGCCCAAACCATGTATCATGGGTCGAAAGCTCGTCAAAAGAGGGAGAAACGACTATTTGCCGACCTTAAACCGACTGAAATCAGTCATTTCGATCAGCTCCAAATAGGACGAATGGGGATGATGGCGCATATAGTGCTCGATGGCGCAGACATACTTCGTCTTGTAGAAGCGGGTGCCCATCAGCTGGTTGACCACCCATTGGAGCTTGGCCATGTGGAGGTCGCGCTCGATCTGCGGGCGCATCTCAAACTTGTCGATCTGAAACTCGCTCAGCAAGAAGAATGTGAGGCAGTCTGGCAGGATGTTCTGGCGGTTCATCTGGCGGCGTTGCTGCTCCGAGTAGTAGCGCTTATAGACCGGGTAGTTCTCACCCAGATACTTGTCGAGCGAGATACCGATCATGCCGTTGCCCACAACCACGCTTTGGTCCAAAGCAGAGATCTGCGTATAGATGCGGGGCACACGGATATCAGGGAATGCCTTCTTGAGCCGCGTGAAAGCGTGGCTGAAACCCGTATTCAAATCGTCGATGTCGGCATACTCGGCCTCCACGTCGGCAATGATACTCTGCAGGATCGTGTCCTGGTAGAACTTGAGCAACTTTGAATTGATGCTGGGGTCTGTGGCGTCGCCCACCTTCACGACATCCTCGATGAGCGTGCGCGTCTCGATAGGATACTCCGTGTTCATCTCCTGCAATGCCGAGAAGTCGCCTGTGGTGAGGTAGCGATACTCCAACTGGTCGTAGCGCGCGATGCTCACCAAGGGTTGCGTAGCAGCAGAGTCCTCGGGCATCAGCTTAAACTGACACCCGACACACGCTACCAGCAGCGACATCATTATATAAACTATTTTCTTAGACAATGCAATTTCCTTTCTTCAACACCTATATAACGCTGCAAATGTACTAAAAATTATTTAGACCGCCAAATATTACGCTAAAATATGTTTAGTTTCCCTTATTTTTGCAATTCAAAAGGGATATAGGGGCGATCGAGGGCAGACAAAAGGGCCTCACCAGACGATCCGCGATCCATACTGAGGCAGTCGCAGCCACGGGGCCAGTTTCCTCCTCCCTGGTCCCCAAATCGTCTTCCATGCGCATTTTCTCCTTATTATAGTAGGTATTTGAATATCTTTTTCGTACTTTTGCAAACAGTAAACAATTACCTACACAAATATGAAACTTCTACGATTAGCAGTATTCTGGCTTTGTGCAACCTGCTCCCTGGTCGCCATGGGGCAGCGATACACGCAGTATGTCAATCCGCTGATAGGCACGGGCGGCCACGGCCACGTGTTCCTGGGTGCCAATGTTCCCTTCGGTTATGTGCAGTTGGGCCCGACCGAGCCCACGCGGGGATGGGACTGGTGCTCGGGCTACCATGCCAGCGACACCATCATCGTCGGCTTCGGCCACCAGCACCTCTCGGGCACGGGTATCGGCGAACTGGGCGACGTGGCCTTCCTGCCCGTGAGCTGCTGCAAGCAGACCGAGGTGAAGTTTGCCCACGAGAGCGAGAATGTCGCCCCGGGCTACTATAGCGTGAAACTCAAAGACCCCAACGTGCTGGTGGAACTGACCGCCACGCAACGGGCGGGATTCCAGCGCTACACCACGGGAGCCAACGTGCGACGGGGCATGGTGCGCCTCGACCTTCACCAGGGCATCGGATGGGACAAGATGTCGAAGGCCAAGTATCGCCAGGTCGATGACCGCACGGTCTGTGGCTACCGCGAATCGACTGGATGGGCGCGCCACCAATATACGTTCTTCTATGCGGAGTTCAACAAGCCCATCAAACTGAAGCGCGACCAAGACTCGATCGCCGTCTTCACCTATGAGCCCGACAGCACGCCATTGCTCATCAAGACGGGTCTCTCGGCCGTGAGCGAGGACAACGCCCGCGAGAACCTCCACAAGGAGATACCGGGCTGGGACTTCAATGCTGTCGTTCGCCAGGCCGACGAGGCTTGGGAGAAACAGCTCTCCCGCGTGCAGATCAAGACTGACGACGAGGATGCGCGCACGATATTCTATACCGCGCTCTACCATACGATGACCGCCCCGTCCGTCTTCTGCGACGTCAACGGCCAGTACCGTGGCGCCGACCTGCAGGTACACGAGGGCCAATTCACCAACTATACGACCTTCTCGCTTTGGGACACCTACCGCGCTGCCCATCCCTTGATGACCATCCTGCATCCCGAGATGCTTGCCGACATAGGCGAGACCTTCGTCAACATCTACCAGCAGCAAGGCAAGCTCCCCGTGTGGCACCTCATGGGCAATGAGACCAACTGCATGATTGGCAACCCTGGCGTGCCCGTGCTCGCCGACCTCGTTCTCAAGGGCTTTATTGCTGACAAGCGAGGGGCCTACGAGGCGATGAAGGCATCGGCCATGCTCGACGAGCGTGGAATGGCGTCGCTGAAGCGCAACAACTACGTCGCCTTCGACGAGGACCCGGAGAACGAGACGGTTGCCAAGACACTCGAATATGCGCTTGCCGACGCTTGTATCGCCCAGGTGGCAAAGTCGCTGGGCGAGAAGAAGGACTACCAGTACTTCCTCCATCGCAGCAAGTCGTACCGCAACGTCTTCGACAAGCGGGTGGGCTTCATGCGCGGCCGCGACTCGAAGGGCAACTGGCGCGAGCCGTTCAATCCCTTCCATGCTGTCCATCGCATGGACGACTATACCGAGGGCAACGCTTGGCAATATACATGGCTCGTGCCCCACGACGTGCACGGACTGATCGACTGCTTTGGCGGCGAGAAGCCCTTCGTCACCAAACTCGACTCGCTCTTCTTCGTCACGGGCGACATGGGTGCGGAGGCTTCCCCCGACATTTCGGGCCTCATCGGCCAGTATGCCCACGGCAACGAGCCGAGCCACCACGTCCCCTATATGTACAACTATGCGGGTGAGCCCTGGAAGGGACAGAAGCTCATCCGCCAGGTCTTCGACGAGATGTACAAGAATGCCGAGGACGGACTCTCGGGCAATGAGGACGTAGGCCAGATGTCGGCCTGGTACGTCACCTCTACGCTTGGCCTCTACCAGGTGGAGCCGGCCGGAGGCAAGTATGTCTTCGGATCGCCGCTCTTCGACGAGGCGACCGTGCAGCTCCCCGAGGGCAAGACCTTCACGGTAAAGGCGCTCGACAACTCGCCCGAGAACGTGTATGTGCAGAGCGTGCGCTGGAACGGCAAGCCCTACACGAAGTCCTACCTATATTATAAGGACATCATGGGCGGCGGCACCCTGGAGTTCACCATGGGTCCGAACCCCTCGAAGTTTGGAACAGCTAAGAAGGACAGACCATGACCGACGAGAGAAACATACCAAGTAGGAAGGTGAGCCCCGTAGCCTGGGTGCCCACCCTCTACTTCGCCATGGGCATGCCCTTTGTGGTTCTGAACATGGTCTGCACGCTCATGTACAAAGGCATGGGAGTGAGCGACGCGCAGATAGCCTTCTGGACCTCGCTCATCATGCTGCCGTGGACGCTGAAACCCCTGTGGAGTCCGTTCCTGGAGATGTACAAGACGAAGAAGTTCTTCGTTGTCCTGACCCAATTGGTCTCCGGCATCGGCTTCGCTTTGGTGGCCTTCGCGCTCCACCTGCCCGACTTCTTCGCCATCACGATCGCCATCCTGGCGGTCATAGCACTAAGCGGGGCTACTCACGACATCGCCGCCGACGGCACCTACATGAGCGTCCTCTCCAAGGAGGAGCAGGCCAAATGGATCGGCTGGCAGGGAGCGTTCTACAATATCGCCAAGATTGCCGCCACGGGTGGCCTCGTCTATCTGGCGGGCGTCTTCATCAAGCACTTCGGGGTGACTACGGCTCACCCGATAAATCAGGGGGAGAATTCTTTAATTCTACCTCAAATCCGCAACTATTAGGACTTAGTGCGTTTTTTGCTTGCAAAGCGAGA
>OHMH01001236.1_pt1 | contig 10569 bp, 10 predicted proteins | sample 1569311 | NCBI WGS metagenome assembly OHMH01 (sample SAMEA3879503, study PRJEB24766) | human gut metagenome | biome: human-associated habitat; feature: feces | place: USA | collected 1985/1987
GAGCTTGGTCGGCTCAACCGTGGTCGGCTGAAGCGGCGTAGTTGTCTCAGTCATATCACTCCCCCTCTCGCAGGGTCAGGTAGGCTTCGGGCCGGCCGAGACGCCACATGGTGGCCAGCGAACCGATGATGCCGATGACCGTAGAGCACACAATGGTCACGGCAATGAATCCGATCACCGCAACCGGGCTGGCTTGCAGATACGGCAATTGAAGCTGTTTGCCGATCAGCGAACTGAATGGGAAAATCACCAGGCTGGCCGCGCCGACGCCGATTACGCCACCGATCAGACCGATGATGGCGGATTCCTTCAGAATGATGGCATTCAACATGCCGCGCGTGGCGCCCATGATGCGCAGGGACGCGAATTCGCGTTTGCGTTCGTTCACCGACGAGGCGAATACGGCGAGCAGCACAATCACGCCCATTACCCAGATCACCGCCACGAAAATCTTGAGGTAGGTGACAAGCGCGGTCAGCGAAGTTCTGGTGTTGGCGGTGATGCCGCCGGGGTATACGTACCCCAAATCGGCGAATCGGGAATCAAGACGCTTGATGTTCTCAGCTACGGTCTGCGCTTCGTACCCCTGCTGCGTCTTAATCATCACGGTGGAGACGGCTTTGCCGGCATATTCGGCGGACATGACCTGCTTGGAGACCTTGGCCGAGGCGGCGACCATGTCGGGCACGGTGTTTTGGTTGATGAACACCGAGTTGTCGAGGCTGGTGCCGGTGTTGGCGAGCTGGGCGACGACCGGCCATGAACGGCCGTAGAGTTCGATGGTGCCGTCGGTGGACACGTTGACGTTTGCGCCTGCAATCATCTGACCGTCTTCAAGGGGGCCTTCGAACTGGGAGGCGACCCATGGTTCGATGACGAAGTCAGTGTCCGGGTCGTAACCGATGATCTGCAGCTTTTCGGCACAGCAGGCGGCGGCCAGCGATGATATATAGGTCTGTTCGGTGGCCTGTGCGATGCCGTCGGCCTGCATGACCTCGTCGGCGATGTCTTTGGTGAAATAGAAAGTGCTGGGATTGCCGTTGGTGAGCAGCGCTTCGGCCTTCTGCACGGTGTTTTGCGGCACGACCATGAGGTCGGCGCCCAGGCGCTTTTCCATACTGGTCATGCCAGTGTTGAGGTTCATGGTCAGCATGGTGCCGCCGAAGAATGTCAGCGCGAGGATGGTGACGACGGCGAGCAGTGCGCCGGTGCGGAACGGCTTGCGTTTGAGGTTTTCAATCGGAAGGCCGCGCAATGCGATATGGGATGGCACGATGAATCCTTATGTTGCTTATAGTGCGGTTGCAATAAGCGAGGCCGGAGTCCAGCGTTCGGAATGGCTGGGCTCCGGCCGTCTGCTCGATCAGTTGCGCTTGGCGGCGCGAGAGTCGAGCCAGATGGCGATGGCCGCGAACACGATGGTGAGCACGCCGAGCACGATGAGCGTGGGCAGCATAACCATGCGACAGTGCATCATCGCGCCCTTGCAGATGCCGATCAGAAAGGTGGGTACGGCGAGTAGTAGCAGGGCGTCGGCTGCGGCGGCGATATTGAGGCCGATGCGAATCTGCGGGGCGACGAACAAAGCCACGACGCCGAACACGAGGATGACGACGCCGATGCCGGTGGCCGCCTGCTGCGAGTAGTGGCAGGCCCCCGGCATGTCATGGCCGGTGCAGGCGTGCGCAAAGGTCTGGGGCGCGATGGTGATCAGCGCGCCGAACAGAATATTGGGCACGGATGCAAACAGCTTGTTCTTCATAACTACTTTTTCCTCTCCCCTGTTCCCAGGGCTCGTAGGCACAACCTCCGCATTATGCCCACACTGTGATGAAGAACACAAGTCTTGTTTTTTGCGAATTTATTTGGTATATAACTCAGCCCCTCGTCAGAGGGGCCAATTTATCTACAACTTCTCAATCGGCGCTACGCGGAGCATGAGGCGTTTGACGCCGGCGGAGCCGAAGTCCACGGTGATTACCGAATTGCGGCCCTTGTCTTGTGCGTCGGTGACCTTGCCGAGACCGTACTGGTCGTGGCTGATCATGTCGCCCACGGCGAAGTCGGCGATATTCAGGCCATTGTCCTTGGTGAGCTTCGAGCTAGGCACGGCAGAGCCGGTCGAATCGGATTTCGGTGCGGTACGGCGCGTGGTGACCTTGCCGCCACGGGTGCCACCATATGAACCGGACGAAGAACCGGAACGGGAACGGGAGCGGGAACCATAGGAGGACGAGCCGGAGCGGGAACCATACGACGATGAACGGGAACCATACGACGAAGAGCCGGAACCCGAGCCATACGACGACCCATACCGCGACCGCGACCCATAGGACGAACCCGAACCGGACGAACCACGCGAGCCGAACGTCGACGACCCGCCAAATCGTCGGCGAATCCATCGGTCTCCCAGCTGGCGCGCATACGCTCCACGCCGGCTTCACGGCGTTTCCAATCAATCAGCGAATCCGGAATCTCGTCGAGGAACTGGCTGGGCATCATATCGGCGGCCTGGCCCCACTGGGAGCGGACGGCGGCGCGCGTGACATACAGTCGCTGCTTGGCGCGCGTGATGCCCACATAGGCGAGTCGGCGTTCCTCCTGCAGTTCAGTGGTGTCTTCCATCGAACGCGAATGCGGGAAGGTGCCCTGTTCCATGCCGGTCAGGAACACCACCGGGTATTCGAGGCCCTTGGCGGTGTGCAAGGTCATAAGCGTCACCTTGCCGGAGTCCTCCGCCTCGCCGGGTAGTTGGTCGGAGTCGGCCACAAGCGCGGTGGTCTCCAGGAATGCGGACAACGTGGCGTCAGGCGTGTTCTGTTCGAATTCGGCGGCAGTGGACTGCAGCTGGGAGAGGTTCTCCAGACGGGAGGCGTCCTGCGGGTCCACGGATTTCTCGAGTTCGGCCCTTAAGCCCGACTTCTCCAATACTTCGGCCACGATCTCGCTGGGCTTGGAGTCGTGCGCGCGCGTGAACTGCGAGAGCGCGCCCATCAGATCGCGGAATGCTCGTAGCGAGGTGGCGGTGCGTGTCGGCACCTCGATCTCATCCAAGTGCATGAGTGCGTAGAAGAAGCTGGTGCCATGCTCGCGCGCGTAGGCGAGCAGCACGCCTTCGGCGCGGTCGCCAAGCCCACGCTTGGGCACGTTGAGAATACGGCGTAGATTCACATCGTCGTCCGGATTGACGAGCGCCTGCAAATAGGCCAGCGCATCCTTGATTTCGCGACGTTCGTAGAACTTGGTGCCGCCGACGAGCTGATACGGCTGATTCGTGTTGATCAGCGCCTCTTCGAGCGAGCGGGATTGGGCGTTGGCGCGGTACATGATCGCCATGTCGGAGTAGGCGATGCCCGCTTCGGCGTGCAGGCGCGCGATTTCGGTGGCCACCCACTGGGCCTCCTGCTGGGCGTTGTCCGCCGCGTAGCCGACGATCGGCTCGCCCTTGCCGAGCGCGGTCCACAGTTTCTTGGGCTTGTTGCTGATCACCGCGTTGGCCGCATCCAGAATGGTCTGCGTCGAACGATAGTTCTGTTCGAGCATGATGGTCTTGGCGTTCGGGAAGTCCTGCTCGAAGTCCTGAATGTTGCGGATGTCGGCACCACGGAACGCGTAGATGGACTGGTCGGAATCGCCCACCACGGTGATCCAGGCGGGGCCGGACTTGCCGGCGTTAGGCGCGCCCGGGATGGCCTTCTCCCCCGTGTCCACGCCGGCCAGCTCGCGCACGAGCACGTACTGGGCGTGGTTGGTGTCCTGATACTCGTCGACCAGAATGTAACGGAAGCGGTGATGGTAGTACTCGGCGACGGCCGGGTCAGTGCGCAGCAACTCGACCGTGCGGCCGATCAGATCGTCGAAGTCGACGGCGTTGGCCAGGGCCAAGCGATGCTCGTATTCGGCGTAGATCACCGCGTAGATGGCTTCAAGGTCGCCCACCGTGCCGAACTGGTAGCCGCGCTGGCCGGGCGTGAAGTCGGGCGCGTGAACGGCGAGGTTTTCCTTCCAACCGGTCAGATTGTTCTTGAGGTCGGAGATATGGCCGAGAATCGAGCGTGGAGTGTAGCGCTTGATGTCGAGGTTGAATTCGGTGGCGATGATTTTGACGAGTCGCTCGGAGTCGGCGGAATCGTAGATGGAGAAGCCGGACTTGAGTCCGATGGACTTGCCGTCGCGCCTCAGAATGCGCACGCAGGCGGAGTGGAAGGTGGAGACCCACATGCGCTGGGCCACCGGGCCGATCAGCGAGCCGAGTCTTTCGCGCATTTCGGCGGCGGCCTTGTTGGTGAAGGTGATGGCTAGAATCTGGCTCGGCCATGCGCCGAACTGGCTCAAGATCCAGGCGATGCGGCGGGTCAGCACGCGGGTTTTGCCGGAGCCTGCACCGGCTCCGATCAGCAGCGCCTGACCGCGGTATTGCACGGCTTCCGCCTGCTGCGGGTTCAGGTCGCCCACGAGTTCCTGTGCGCTGCGTGCGATGACTTCCGGCTCGTCGTACACTGTTGCCTCCCTTTGAATCGCGACATTCATGTTTACCACATGCACGGGTCAGCGCAGGACAACGTACACTTACGAGTATCCATATCATTCACTGACATACAACAATGGGAGGTTCAATGCAGGAACTTGAGGAGCGAATCCAAAGCGAGGGAACGGTGAAGGCGGGTAATGTGCTCAAGGTGGACGCGTTTCTGAACCACCAGTGCGACGTACGCCTGTTCGACCGCATGGGTTCGGCATGGGCCGCTCATTTCGCCGGCAAGCACATCACCAAGATTCTGACCATCGAGGCGTCCGGCATCGGCATTGCGTGTGTGGCGGCCCAGCATTTCGGCAATGTGCCGGTGGTGTTCGCCAAGAAGGCGCAGTCCATCAACCTTGACGGCGACCAGTACACCACCACGGTCTATTCCTTCACCAAGCAGAAGGAGTTCCCGGTGATCGTGGCCAAGAAGTATCTGAACGCCGGCGACCATGTGCTGCTTATTGACGATTTTCTGGCCAACGGCAAGGCGTTGCGCGGTCTGATCGATCTGTGCGAAGCAGCCGGTGCCACGGTCGAGGGCATTGGCATCGCCGTGGAGAAGGGCTTCCAGGGCGGCGGTGACGCGCTGCGCGCTGAAGGCTACGATGTGGATTCGCTGGCCATCGTCGAGTCCATGAATCCCGAGACCGGCGAAATCACATTTAGGCACTGAGCACATTGGCTGCTCCCGCCGGCGGGAGCAACAGAGAGAAGAAGAGAATCATGTCAGAGAAGAAAACCAATCATTCCGTATCCTTTGAGGCGTTGTCTTCGCTGGACGCGCCAGTATCCTTCTGGAAGGGCATTCCGTTCGGCCTGCAGCATGTGATGGCCATGTTCGTGGCGAACCTCGCCCCGATCTTCATCGTCGCCTCGGCCGCGAAGATGACCCCGGCCCAATCGGCCACCATCATCCAGTCCGGCCTGCTGGTTGCGGGCCTGGGCACTTGCCTGCAACTGTACGGCGCGTGGCTCATCGGCTCGCGACTTCCGATGGTCACCGGCATCTCCTTCACCTACGTGGCGGCCGCCGTGGCGATCTGCGCGGACAAGGGCTATGGCGCGGTGGTCGGCGCGGTAATGGTCGGCGGTCTGCTGGAACTTGTGCTGGGTTTGACGGCCAAGTATTGGCGTCGGTTCGTGCCGCCCATCGTCTCCGCCATCGTGGTCACGTCGATCGGCTTCTCGCTGCTCAACGTGGGTGCCACGAGCTTCGGCGGCGGCAGCGGAGCCAAGGACTTCGGTTCCTGGCAGAACCTGACGCTCGGGCTTATATCTTTGGTTGCCTGCCTGGCGTTCCAGCTGTTGATGAAGGGCACGGCCAAGCAGCTGTCCGTGCTGTTCGGTCTGGTGGTCGGCTATGTGGCGGCTATCTGCATGGGCAAGGTCGATTTCTCCGGTTTCCAGAACCTCGCCATCGTGTCCGTGCCGCAGTTCATGCCGTTCAAGCCTGAGTTCGACTGGGGCTCGATCATCTCCATCGGCCTGCTCTACGTCGTCTCCTCGGTCGAGGTGCTGGGTGACACCGCCGCGCTGACCAAGGTGGGCCTGAACCGTACGCCCACCGAACGCGAGACCGCGGGCGCCATCGCCGGCGACGGCCTGATCTCCACCGTATCCGGCCTGTTCGGCTGTCTGCCGCTGACCTCGTTCGCACAGAACATCGGATTGGTGGCCATGACCAAGGTCGTCAACCGCAAGGTGATTCTCTCCGGCGGACTGATTCTGGTGCTGGCGAGCTTCGTGCCGGCCATCGCCGAGGTGTTCAACTCGCTGCCGCAGGCGGTGCTCGGCGGCTGCACGATCATGATGTTCGGCAACATCATTCTTTCGGGCTTCCAGATGATTGCCGAGGCGGGCTTCACGCAGCGCAACATCACGATTGCGGCGCTTTCGCTGACCATCGGCATCGGCTTCACCCAGGTGAGCGACATCTTCACGCAGTTCCCGGCACTGTTCCAACAAATCTTCGCCTCGAACTGCATCGCCGTGGCGTTCGTGGTGGCCGTGATCCTGAACACCGTGCTGCCCAGCGAGGAGCACTTCCTCTCTGCGCCCAAGGAGGCACCGGCCGCGGACGCCGAGTGATAACAACGCAACATATCAGCTGCGCATAATCACATGATGATGCCCTATCGTCTTGCAGGATGATAGGGCATCATTGATTTTGGGAGAGACTACAAGTTGAACCATGAGTTCGAGCCGGTGGCGTGTCGATCAATCGTCATCTTCCCATTCGAGGATGTCTCCGGGTTGGCAGTCGAGTGCCTTGCAGATGGCGTCCAACGTGGTGAAGCGGACGGCTTTGGCACGTCCGTTCTTCAGAATGGACACGTTGGCGGGAGTGATGCCAATTTGTTCGGCGAGCTCGCCGACGCCAATCTTGCGTTTGGCCATCATGACGTCGAGATTGATGCGAATCGTCATCTCAAATCACCTGCTCGAGTTCGCGCCCGAGCCGGACAAGGAGAACAGTTTCCATACGGCCACGAACGCCGCTTCGATGCAGAACAGGAACAGCACGCCCATAATGAGATATGGCCAGTGCATCGACGTCTGGCTCGGGTAGAGGCCGGCCAGCGCGCCGCTCAATCCCGGTACGGCGAATAGTTGGCCCCATAGGCAGGCCAGCCAGACCAGAATCACGATGGCTTTCAACGCGAGCAACACCCATCGGTTCATGTAGTTTTTCATAGCCCGGTCCTTTCAGGTGCCGACGTTTTTTTGGCGACACCGCGAACATCGATATGACTATATCGAAAAACGATATACCTTGCAAGGCGTATTGCGTCAACCGGCATTGGTCGCTCGTATACATATAGGCTTCGGCAGACTGTCAGCAGACCGTCAGCTCAACGGAGCGAACGCCATATGAGCCACCCATTCGCGCACGAGCGTGATGACGGCTTCGGGTTGGTCGATGTGCGCGTTGTGACCGGCATTGTCCAGCGTCACGAAGGTGGCGTTGGGATAGTGCGGCAACAGGGCTTGCTGATCTTCGTATCCGACGATCTGGTCTTGCTTGCCGGTGACGATGAGCACCGGACCCGCATATGTGCCGAGCATTTCCTCGGGATTATCGGCCAGCCAATAGCGCTGATCCAGTCGTTCGCATGCCGCACGGTCGCACAACGCCACGCCGGGCAGGATGAACCGTTGGTAGCGTCGCCACGCGTCGAATGACTGGTTGACGCCCATGGTAATGAAATCGAACACCTGTTCCTGCGGCAAGGAGTGCGTCAGCTTGGGATTGGGCTGTGCAACCACATGTTCGGCCACATGCCGGCCGGCATGCTGCGGGTCCACGACCGGCGCGATCAATGCCATACCGGCCACTCGGCGAGGTTCGCGCGCCAATACTTCGCGGACAAGCGCACCGCCCATCGAGTTGCCGACCATGGCGAATGGAGCCGCTTTACCGACAAGACCGTCAATGGCCGTTTGCAGCCAATCCGCCATTTCCGGCAGCCCGCAGGCATGCTCGGGCAATGCCGGCGTACGGCCGAAACCGGGCAGATCCAGATATATACGGCGAATTGAATCATTGCCGTCAAACGCCTTGTCGAGCATCATCAGCGAACGATGGTCCACACCCATGCCATGCACGAACACGACGGGCAATCCATCATCATTGCCCTCAATCGCGCAGTACGGCTGCAATTGCGCCATGTGTTCCTCTCCTTCAACCCGGTACAAATCGCCTTTCACACAATAGCGGCAGCAGCTCCCTTGGTGTCGGAGCAATCCCGACCGCCATTCTCGGTTTCGAGGGGCTGATTTGCGCGGATGTCATGAAGCGTGAAGACTTGTCACAAAGTCGCGTGATGACGCAGCCGCCGTTCAGGTGGATATGCCACGCTGTCATGATGACGGCCGAGCCGGAACACGGCAAATCCCGCATGCTGCATAGGCCAGCCGGTCACGGTCAGCCATGACACCGAAATATTGGAGGCGCAATGGGACAACAGGTGCGGTACGGCAGACGCCGCTCCCATGGCGCGGGCGCGCTGATTGCAGCCGTCATACTTGTTGTTGCGGCGCTGATCGCGGCATGGACGCTGCTGCCACGGCTATTCACGCCTCGCGAGACCGCGCGCACGGCCGAGGAAGCATATTGCGCGGCGGTGTCGTCCGACGGAGCCCGCCGCACCTTGACGCCTGATCAGGCGCAGAACGCGGCGCTGATTGCGAACATCGCCGTCACGCGCGGACTGCCGGATCACGCGGCGACGGTGGCCATCGCCACGGCCATGCAGGAGTCGAGGCTGACGAATCTGGACTACGGCGACTTGGATTCGCTCGGCCTGTTCCAACAGCGGCCCAGCCAAGGCTGGGGCACGGCGGAGCAGGTGTCCGACATGACCTATGCGACAAACATCTTCTACGATCATCTGCTGCAGGTGCCGGATTGGGAGACGATTCCGGTGGAGGACGCCGCGCAGGAGGTGCAGCGCTCAGGCTACCCGGAACTATATGCCGCATGGGATGCGATGGCACGCGCTTGGGCCTCGGGGCTGACCGGTGAACGGTCGGCGGGCGTCACGTGCGCGTTGGAGCCAGCAACCTCCTCGGACGCGGACGGGTTGGTTGCCGCCATAGGAGGTACACTGCCGAATGTCAATGTCTCGGTTGTGCCCCCAAATGGCAAAACCGGCACGAACAACGGCGCTGCGACCAATACGGCCAGCACAACGTTGACGATCACGCTGCCGGACGGCCTGTCCGCCGACAACCGCACTCGACTTTGCTGGCAGACGGCAGGCTGGCTGGTCACGCATGCACGTCAATACGGCATTGACGCACTGCACGCGGACGGCATGGATTGGAACCGCAAAGCCGGCACATGGATCGGCACCGAAACCGCCGAGCAGACCATCACCTTCACGCTTGCGTGATGTGACCTATACCGCCGTTGCGACCACAAATCCGACTGGTTGGAGCCTACGCCGTCGATGCCGCCTGAGGCACGATACGGATATGTTTTTACTCGTTCGAATGAGCCCAATCCACGACGGCTTCGATGTTATTGCCATCCGGGTCCAGCACGAATGCGGAGTAATAGCCGGGATGGTACGGGCGCGGACCGGGAGCGCCGTTGTCTCGGCCGCCGGCGGCGAGCGCGGCTGCATGGAACGCCTGCACGGCTTGCTGACTGTCAGCCAAGAACGCGATGTGTGTGACCGGCGTGACCGGCGAAGCCTCCGCCTCCAGCCCTTCAATCGGTGACACGTAGAAATCGGAGTGCAGGGTTCCGTCATCCACGCCGAATCCGAGCGTAGGCTCATGATGCGCCTTGACGATATAGCCGAGCGGTGCGAGCGCCTGTTTGTAGAATGTGATGCTACGGTCGATGTCTTTCACGTGCAACGTCAGATGGTCCAGCATGGTCTTGGTCGCCCTCCCCCGGTTCTTGTATTCGATTGCTGCTTGCAGTGTAAGCCCGAACGTTTCCCACAGGGCCGCGCATGGCTATGATGAGAGCAATCGCACGTCGAGTTCGAGACAATATTCAAAACGAATCCAAGGCAATAAGGGGAATGACGATGACCAAGGCACTGATTGTGGTGGATGTGCAGCCGACGTTCTGTGAAAGCGGCGAACTGGGTGTCGCAGGCGGCAACGCGGTCGCCGAGCGGATTGCCGATTATGTGAACGCGCATCGCAGCGAGTACGCGTATATCGCAACCACGCAGGACTGGCATATCGAGCCGGGCGCGCACTGGTCGGCGGAGCCGGATTTCGTGGACACGTGGCCGAAGCATGGTGCGGCCGGCACGCTGAACGCCGAATTGCATCCGGCGATCAAGGCGCTGAATATCGAGCATCATTTCAAGAAGGGCCAGTATTCGGCGGCATATTCCGGTTTTGAGGGTATCGAGGACAATACCGACCGTATCCAGACCCGCGAGGAGGTCGAGGCCGAGCAATCCGCCGGCAAGACGCTGGCCAACGCGCTGAAGGCCGCCGGCGTGAGTCGCGTGGATGTGGTGGGCATCGCCGAATCGCATTGTGTCAAGGACACCGCGCTCGATGCCAAGAAGCTC
>OHMH01001243.1_pt1 | contig 10502 bp, 10 predicted proteins | sample 1569311 | NCBI WGS metagenome assembly OHMH01 (sample SAMEA3879503, study PRJEB24766) | human gut metagenome | biome: human-associated habitat; feature: feces | place: USA | collected 1985/1987
CTACCCTTTTAAGGGTGGTTGCAGTCTTTTTTTATTGCGCGTTTTTTTACAGCCCCTTTCATTCAAATCATTAAAACTTCTTTATGAGTACCCGCTTTTAGTCAAGCGGTTATTTGTATTATTCAATATCGATTATCGGCTCCCACCGATAATGTCCGTTACACTCTTTATTAGTGCAGACAAAGTAATGTGCCTTATCTGCTGTTGTATTCACAGGAACATAGTAGCCGTTATGGCAAACAGGACACTCAACTTTTTCGCCTTTTTTTAACTTTGTGAGAATATCATTTTCTTCTGCCATGAACATAGCCCCCTTTTCTCCAGTTAAATTCAGGATAAACGTCTTTTACTGCAAGCTTTGAACACCACGCACAGCATTTGCTGTGGTCTGAGCGGATAACGTACACCCTAAGTCCTGCGTTGAAACGAAATTTGACTCACACGCTCAAGTGGAGCGTGACCAGCGTCCCAGCATATCCAGTTTGGCAGAGCTTTATTTCAACTCACACGCTCACGTGGAGCGTGACTTCTATTATATCACTTTTGCCCGATTTGTCAACATTTCAATTCATACGCTCACGTGGAGCGTACGTTAAAGTTACATATTTAGCAAAAGTTTAATTCTAAATAATCAGGCATTTCCAAACTGTAGGGTACATAGCCAGGATTTTCTGTGAATGTTTTATCCTTATCATATTCACCATTTACATATTTATCTAAGTTAATAGATTGCTCTAAATATTCAAAGTTCCACTCAAATTTACAAGCTTCCCAAATAGTCATATCTGAATATTCTGCAGAAGGACTACTCAAAAGTTCTTTAAGCAACTTCTTTTCATTATGCGAAAGTTTCCAAAGCTTTTGGTCTTCTGCATTTTTATTTTCAACATAATCTGCTGAATTAAATAAAATTCTAACCACCTTAGCAGCATCTCCATAATAAACGTTATTATAAAATTTGAAATAAGGATGTCCCTGCCTTTCAGAATTGGGATTTACAGCGATACTTACATTATTCTGATTATCCCTACATACAGTTGACATTTCATCTACGTATTCTTTCAAAAATAATTTAATCATTGCATGATACCTCTCTCTTTTTTACATTATCGTATTTCAACTCACACGCTCACGTGGAGCGTGACACAGGGTGACTTGAAATTATTTACATATGGTGAATTTCAACTCACACGCTCACGTGGAGCGTGACTGGAGGAACACGGCCAGATCTATGCCCTTGTCACAATTTCAACTCACACGCTCACGTGGAGCGTGACCCGATTATGCGTAAATCTTCGTCAATTTCCATAAATTTCAACTCACACGCTCACGTGGAGCGTGACGTGGAGATAACAGAGAATTTCTTCCTTTGTAACATTTCAACTCACACGCTCACGTGGAGCGTGACTTTTGCCGATTTTGTTATTTACTGTATCTGAATTATTTCAACTCACACGCTCACGTGGAGCGTGACACGTATGAGGTGCAGATGTCATTTACAGAAACGCATTTCAACTCACACGCTCACGTGGAGCGTGACGCTCCTGACGTTCAGTCAAAATTTTACGACAGCAATTTCAACTCACACGCTCACGTGGAGCGTGACGGATATAAACACTACAGTTACCACGGCAGGAAATATTTCAACTCACACGCTCACGTGGAGCGTGACACAACCTGGCGAGGTAGCCAATGCGTGGACAGCCAATTTCAACTCACACGCTCACGTGGAGCGTGACTTTTTAACTTTGTTGAATATGTACAAAAAATCAAATTTCAACTCACACGCTCACGTGGAGCGTGACTTTGTATCATTGATAAAACTATCGGACTTGTCAAATTTCAACTCACACGCTCACGTGGAGCGTGACGAAACATACTACTACGACATCACACACCAAGGCATTTCAACTCACACGCTCACGTGGAGCGTGACGCCAAGACGTGTGCAGAAGCAGCTTGCACAGCCGAATTTCAACTCACACGCTCACGTGGAGCGTGACTTCTTCCTCTGCAGGTTCTTCCTCAGTTTCTGTCATTTCAACTCACACGCTCACGTGGAGCGTGACGATATCGACCCGAAAACATACACACCTGAGAACTATTTCAACTCACACGCTCACGTGGAGCGTGACTGCATTGCGGCGCTTTTCAAGTCGGTCAAGGATATTTCAACTCACACGCTCACGTGGAGCGTGACCTGTGCGGTCATATACTGCCACCACCACTCAAAGGATTTCAACTCACACGCTCACGTGGAGCGTGACACTTGATGTTGTGTATATCTGGTGCTTGCTCAACGTGATGCGGACTTATTTTTTTATTTAATGGGTATCGGTTTGATTTTGTTCACTGTGCGTTCACAAATAGCATGGCATTTTCATGCGAACTTACTAGGGATTTGTGGATCACTTGGGGTACGCTGGTCAAAATATTAGGACGCCTTCAGGGTCATAGGTCTCTTTGGTGCCGTAGTGTTCTACTCTATGCTTCCAATTGTTGCCTAAGTAATATATCCGCAGACTATCATGCTTTGGGTCTATTATTTTCAGAAGTTTATCTTTCACTTTCAGAAAAGTGCCATAGTCTACGTCTATTTCAAACACGCTGTTCTGCACTCGCTGTCCATAATTTTGACACTCTTTCGACACTTTTCTCAGCCTTGTTTTACCCTTATTATCTGTTGTTGATACATCATAGCTTACTAAGGTCATCATTTATATCACCTCTATTTCAGCAAATAGTTCGGGTACTCATCTAGCTCGCCACGGATATATTTTGCGAGAAGCGAGCTTTGCACATATGGGAGTAGCCCTTGCTGTATCTTTTCGCCCAGATATGGGTGGACTATGCTTATGCGCTTACGCTCCTGCCATGCGGTGAGGACTTTTTTCTTGCCCTCTTTGGAGAGGTATACTGCGCCGCTGACCTGAGTTTCAAAGTCCTCGGGCTTTATCATTTTCAAGTTTATCATGGTAAGCACAAGTCGCTCCACCACGCAACGAAATTCCTCTACAAGGTCGCAGGACAGGCTGCTTCTGCCTGAACGCAGGGCGTGGTAAAAGCCGAGGCAGCTATCAAGTCCTACGCTTTCAAGGGCTGATGTATATGATGAAATTGCGATAGTATACAGAAACGAGAGCATGGCGTTTACTCTGTCGAGGGGTGGGCGTTTGGTGCGGTTGGCAAGGTAAAAATCTTCTTTTTGGTGGAGTATCAGTCGGTCAAATATATCAAAATATGCCTTTGCACAGCTTCCCTCTATACCCATGATGATATCTTTATCGGCAGTTTCATAGACGGTCTTTATGCCGTTTTCAAGATATTTTATACAATCTGTAAGCTCTCCGTCACTGTTTATATCTGGGTTATCGTGGAGCGAACGTCTGATAAGATAACGTGTATTTGAAAGCTTTGCGGCGACAGTATTCCTGATAAGGTCAAGCTGAGGAATAGAAAAAAGCTCAAACTGCTCTTTTCGCAGATAGACGTTGCCCTTTGTTTTGCCCTGAACTCTTGCGAGAAATTTACCTTGAGGAGAAATAAAATTAACGGCTATACCATATTCTGCACACTTGCCCATAAGCGCAGGTGAACAGCCCGAATAGCTGAAAATATAGATATCCTCGATATTAGTAAAAGGCACACGGAACTTCTCGCTGTCCTCTGCCCTGCACACTATGTTTTCGCCGTCAAGTGTGAGGTAGGCAGTTTCTTCGAGAATATAAAGTGAATTGAGCAGTTTACGCATTGTTTTCACCTCCGTTCATGGAGAAAATCGTATTTTTCACGCTATATTTCTTCACTTTTGGAAAGCACATATCCGACAGTGAACAGCCTGAACATTTCTGACCTTTTACACGCTTTGGAATAATATCCGCTGCAAGTATCTCACGCATTTTTCCAAGATAGTCGCAAAGCATTTTATCATACTCTGCGCCCTGAGTATCAAAGGGCAATTCTGATCGTCTGCGCACATCTGCATAGTACAGAAAACATCGACTATTGCAATGAAATACGTTATCCACGCAAAGCTTCTGCGCATAGACTTGTATAGCGTCGGTCTGATTGAACTCCCCTGCTTTGGGCCTGGTGGGTTTATACTCCACAATTTCCACACGGAATGTGCCGTCCAGAGTATCTATATAGTCACCGCTTTTGTCACGGACGAACTCGATACAATCTACAACTCCGAAAATATTGTACTTAGGGTCATCGTTATACACTGACACGTCACTTCGGACGATCTTACGCTTATTTTCAAAGTTGCGCTCGCCGCTGTGGACGTTCTCATGGAGGAGGTTTGCTTTGACGACAAAGGCGTTTTCAGCCCAGTCGTCATTAACTTCTAAAAGAGCAAACCTGCGTGGACAATACATATAATGCTGTATGTCACGGATATTGATAGTTACATCTTCGCTCATCAGAGCTTTTCAATAAGGGTAACGCCCTCAGGCATATCCTTATCTATGGAGATATCATAGTCTGAGTAATGTCTTGGAGTTGTCACGCCGTCTTTGAGCTTAACTGACACCTTGTCAAAGAGGATATGTGCAGGGGCATTGCCCAGGGCGGAGTCATGCTTGAACACGATAAGCTTACGCATACAAAGCTTTCCTCTTGCGGCGCTTCTGTCATGCTCGAACATATTGATGATAGATGTCCAAAGAAGCTCAAGGTCGTCCTCGCTAAAGCCTGTTATCTTCTGAGCGAGCATTGCGGAAACATAGCCCTCGCCACGATAGAGAGCATATGGGATTATGCTCTTTTTGCCCATTTCGGTCTCACCGCTCTGCTGTCTGTCTTCTGTTGTTCTTGCCTGTCTTGTGATTGTGATATCCTGAGCAAAAACAGGGTCGATACTTCTTGCAAAGTTGAGCTGTACAGGACCTCTTACAATGCCGCACGGGTCATCGCCTGTACTCATTACTGCACCGAAAGTTCTTACGTCAAAGTAGTTCTGACAGATATAGTCACGAACCTGCTTAACGTCATCAGGATTCTTGCCTTTCTGCTTTGTGGCAAGACCAAGGGTATTATAAGCTTCGGTGAACTTTGTATTGAGGGCTTTGTCTGCCTTGATAAGGATATTGTAGCCTGCTTCGCCCTCTTTGGTAAGCTCCACAAAGTTTCTTATCTTTCTTTTAAGGCACACGTCTGTAACGATACCGAGGCTTGTTTCTGGGTCTGTTCTAGGCATATTGCCTGCGTCAGGGTCGCCGTTTGGGTTGCCGTTCTCAACGTCAAAAAGCATTACAAATTCATATCTGTTCTTGATTGCGTTTTCCATAATATTTCGTCCTTTCTTTATTCTTCTGATTTAACTTCAGAATTTTCTTCCGGCTTATCTTTTGACTTTTTTGTATAAAGATCTCTGTACTGCTGTGCATAGCCTACAATAAATCTGCCCTGATCGTCTAGGGAGAGTGTAGACGGGAATTTGCCGTCAAGTCCGTCAAGTATCTCTCCGCAGAGTTTGTTATAGAATATTGGGCTTGAAAGCTTCTTGATATGGTTTTGTGAAAGCTTATACAGCTTTGGAAAAACTGTTGACGGCTTTGAGCACGCAGAAGCAAAGTATGAATCCTTAATTGTTCTGTTAAGTCCTCCGCCTGAAGCGTCCTGCTGGATCTTTTCAAGCACTGCGAAAAGTCTTCCACAGAGATAAGCCTGATTTTTGTTTTCAAGGTCTAATGACATTTTGATCTCCTCCTTATTTTGCTTACGGTTTATGCAGCCTTTTATCAAGCCTGCCCTTGTATCATTGAGTTTTATAAAATGGTTGTTCTCCTCGTCGCTGTCGGTCTTGACCCTTGTTATTACTGTAGAAAGCAGTTCGTCAGGGTATCTTGTGCCTTTGAGTATAGCTTCAAAAAGTGCGGCGGTGAGAGGTGACGGAACTTTTTCTTTGGACGATTTTGGTGAGATAAGCTCACGCTTGATACGTTCAATGCTTACTTGATGCTGACCCTCAGTAAATGAGATATCCTGCTGATGTTTGAGTACATTGTCAAATATCCTGCCGAACTTATCGTGGAAGATGAACTTCTGGGATATTCTTGAACTGTTTGGGGTAAAGCCTGCAACGTAAAATTCCACATTAGGGTCATATGGCATATCGGCTGTCCTGCCCTGTTTAAGCTGGGTCATGACAGTGTTTATGTTTCGGTCGGCTTCGGTCACAACGGTTTTATTTAATTCGTCCTCAAATCCGCTGAACATACCGGCAAACATATTGCATTCTTCTGCATCGTTCTTCTTCATTGCGAAATAGACTATTGTCATATCGTCAAAAGTCTTGTAATGGCTTCTGTCAGCAAGTAGAGAATTAAACGCAGAGGTATACATTTTCATGGCTTTCTCAGAAACATTGCTGTTGTAGGACTGCTTCTTGCCATAGGACTCAAAGGCAGATTCTTTCATGCCAACGAGAACACAGCCTGAGGACATTCCACCTTTGATACCCTTTATTTTATCATGGATACGGGCTTGCGGGAGCTTCTCACCAAGAATAGAACAGGTGGATAGTTCGGTATCGTCACTGTCGCTGTCGGTGCTGAGCTGGGCGAGATAACCTTCATAGGCAGCTTTGAATTTGCTGTCATTGTGAAGTTTTATTTCAGGAGAGCCGTCAAGTCCAAACTCATAGTAGGAGCTTGAATACTCCTTGCCTAGGGCAAGAAGGTGTGGGTTTTGGGTTTCCTGCTCAGGTTCCCATGTACGGATAAAGTTAAGATAGGCTTTGCAAATAGGTGAGTCGATATTCTCAAAGAACTTCTCGTTCCATTCGCAAAAGCATTTGTGTGATTTTGCCGCTTTGTTGGTGGCGTCTGTAGGAGTCAAAGTTCCTTTATCATAGTTCAGACCGAATATGTAGAGTGGTCTGTGTTCGATCGTATTTTTGTCTATGCCCGGTTTCTGCGTTCTTACAGGAAGCTGTTCCATTACTGGATCATAGACTGTTTTTGTCTTTTTATTTTTCAGAGGGATAACTCGGGGTACTCTCAAATCGTTTATTGCGGCTATCTTGCCCTCGGGGGTAAGAAGAATTTCAAAGTGTATGGCTTGCTTACAATAGCCTGCAGGAGTTTTGTTTTCCTGCAAAGCACTGTAATCGCACAAGGCTTTTATCAGCATTTAATCTCCTCCCTGTATTTTGCAACATCGATAACACCGTCTATCATATGCGGACGGTAGAAAACTGCGTCGGCCTTGTCAGAAAACTTAGGGTCATTCCAATCATTATTGACAGGCTTGCCTCCGTCCTCAAACTTCATGCCATAAAGCATAAAGCCAAGATCTTTATCACCCATATTTTGCGGTGCTATCTGTGTAAGGTCAAAGTCGTCAACAAGTTCAATACTCTTTATTGCAAATTCACGGCAGCCAAGGCAGGGCTGTCTGAAATGCTGGCCGTTTCTGAGACGTCTGAGCATTATGTTATAATGCTTCTCATCAGATTCGTCTGGGTGGTCTGATTTAAGATAGGTGCGCTCAAACGTGAACTCGATACCGTATTTCACATTTTTCAACACCATTGCCGCACGCTGACTTCGTATCTCCGAGGTGTACATCTCCGCCGAGCCTCCGCCTTTCATTTGCTGTTTCACTGATGATAACAGCAGCTTATCTTTGACCTCGTTTCGTCGGATATTGGTAAACTCGATAGGGTTGAACACCACTATTTTGTTTATCTGATAGCGCACGGCAGGCTTCCAATATACTGATTTGATAAGTCCCTCCAGTGCGCTTGGGGTGGGTACGTCATAACTCACCCGTTCAACTTTCATTTCAGGTCTTGAAAAGCAAGCGTAGTCACCTGTCACAATGATCTTAAAACCATAGCTCATTTTTACATCACTCCTTTTAAACTTATTTTAGTATTATATGTATACTTCTTGCTATAATTTAATAATACACCAATCGGAATAAAATGTCAATAGATTTTAGTGTATAAAAATAATGTCGAATATTAGGCAGTTTTCACAATACATTGATAAACAGTTTGTGGCATAAATCATTGACTTTTTAAGCTTATATTTGTATAATGTACTTGTCTATGCGTTACGCATATGTGAGTTGTAATATATTTGTATTCTATGTGGTACGGAACACGGCAAGTGGCAGACTGTCTTGGTGGCAGCCTGCCATTTGTTTTAGATGAAATAATCCTGCATTGCGGCTTGGGTGTTCAAGCCTGTTTCATTATTATAATAGCTTTGATTTTCAAGAATGAATATGCCTGTGCCGTGATCTTTGATAACACCCTGAGAATAGAGATCCTTGAAAACGTTCATATAGACGGACACTGAATATTTCTGCAATGCTCTTCTTACTGACATATCACCCTTACGCAAGGTTTCAACAAGTTCATGGCAAGTCTGGTCGTTAGGATCGTCGATAACGATAGAGATAGTGTCGGCGGAGATGTATTCAAACTGCATTGCGTAGCTTCGGAATGGTATGCTGTATGGTGACATTAAGCCTTGGCGGTCGAATGAGTTGCTTTGTTCGTTATATTTCGCAATAGAGTTTTCAGCTATACGACTTTGGTTGAAGTCGAAAATGCCGTCGTAGTATTCTTTAATACAATCATAGGAAGTTATGTCTTGGTACTTTTCCAGTAAACCTTTAGTCTTGTTAATTCTCATGGCAAGGTCGCTTCCCTTGCGATATGTTTCGTCAATGTCAAAAACGTACACATAGCCCTTGTCATCTTTACCCTCACGATTACATCTGCCCCCTGCCTGCAAAATGCTGTCTAATCCTGAAAGCTGGCGGAAAACTGTGTTAAAGTCAAGGTCAACGCCTGCTTCTACAAGTGAAGTTGAAACTACTGTGATAGGCTCGCCATTTTCAAGCTTCTTTCTTACTACTTCTATGACACGGCTTCTGTGGGCTGGGGTCATATTGGCGGAAAGGTGATATTTTTCACCTTGAACAAGGTTGTAAAGCTCTGCCGCTGTTTTCTTGGTATTCACAACGATCAGGGCATTTTTACACTGAGAAGCATTTTCTGCAATGGTTTCAAGAGTGGTTCTGCCCATGTCTTTATATTCGCATTTCTTGAAATACTTAAAATTGGTTCGGTCGGTAACAAGCTTATTATAGTTCACATCAGGCAGGAACTTATCAAAAAGCTTAGAATAATCGGGCATTGTGGCGGAGAGAAAAAGGGCTTCGCTGTTAAGATACTTTGTTATATAGCCCACAGCTTTAAGGCAGGGGCGAAGAAGTTCTGTTGGAATAAGGTGTATTTCATCAAAAACTATCACGCTGTCACGGAGATTGTGGAGCTTTCGCAGTGCTGAGCCTTTATAATGGTATATGGATTGGAAAAATTGCACGCTTGTGGTGATTATAAGTGGTGCATCCCAATTTTCGCAGGTCCTTTTGAGCTTCTCTGCGGTTTTCTTTTCTTCCTCTGTGTTGCCGTCATAGGAATAGTTTGAATGATGCTGTAGGACAGGGAGAACGTCACCGAACATTTTTTCAAACTTATTAGCGGTCTGTTCTATTATACTTGTGTAAGGTATGACGTATATGATTCTCTTCTTTCCACTTTCTAAGGCTAGTTTCAAACTACATAAGGTTTTTCCGCTACCTGTTGGCATATCAAGAATTGAAATATGACTTTTATTGACCGAATTATCAAAAGCTTGTTGCTGGATACGGCTTCTTGCTTGCCTTAACGGGTTATCTGACGGCATATCACTTAATTCTCTGTTCAATTTATCAAGTGCCTTTTCAAAATCACCGCTCATGCCACGTTCAACATTTTTATTGCAAAATATTTCGGTATCGAGAAAATCTGCGTCTGTCAGGCAAGAGAACACGTACTTGGTGAAAAAGGCGTAACGCTCGATAAGCTCGGTGGGGTCTTTTGCAGAACGCAGTTCATTTAATGGCGGTGTTATTTCTTCCAGTGTTAAAGAGGCAAATTCTATTTCAGTGGCGTATGCACTGTAGTCGCTTTCGCCCGTATATTCGTCTGCTCTTTTTAGTGTACCGTTTAGGGTCGGGCTGTCAGAGTTGTCTGCGACTGTGCCGCCGTCCATAAGTCCTGTGTGGTGTCCTGCGATGCAATACTCCATAAGGGGTGCGAAACAATCGTTTTTATCTGCAAGTGTTTTATACTCTATCGCTCCGCAGGAAGCGTGGCTGAATTTTACTTTGTCATCATCAAGCCGTTTCTGAAAGTTAAGAGCATACTTACCTATATCGTGATACAGGCTCGCTTTTTTCGCAAGGGGTTTCAAAAGATCTACTGAAAAGTCCTCCGCCAATTTGCTTACGCCTATAAGGTGGGCTTTTACAGTTTGCCTTTCACCGTCCTCACGGGTGTGTGCGTAATATTTCATGGTCATTTCTCCTTTTTTGGATAGACAAATCTATCTATATTTTTATTATAGCATACAATTTAATACTTGTGGGGAAAATTTTTGTACACATAAACAAATATTTGTACAAATTGTTATATTTTTATTATAATACATTATAAT
>OHMH01001248.1_pt1 | contig 10475 bp, 8 predicted proteins | sample 1569311 | NCBI WGS metagenome assembly OHMH01 (sample SAMEA3879503, study PRJEB24766) | human gut metagenome | biome: human-associated habitat; feature: feces | place: USA | collected 1985/1987
TTTTAATAATTAATACTTTGGTTTATTCTGATATTGCAAAGATAAAGGGAGATTCTGGAAAGAAACTGGAATCCTTTACCGAATGATTTGTTTCTCGGTGTGAAACTGTCAGTTTCATTACTTGGAACTGCTTGTTTCATTACTTGAAACTATCGGTTTCATTGCTTGAAACTGGAGGTTCCATTGCTTGAAACACTTCGTCCGGTCTGCTGAAACAGAACAGAGGGTCATTCGGCAGGTGGTAATAGGTTTTTGCCGGTGTTAGCGAGGATGTGATATCAATAAACTTTAGCTTTATTGGAATGACATCCTATTCTTTTTTTCCATAAATTTGTCGTCGATTTTAAAAGTAAGACTGCTATGCTTGAAGATATTCTGAAATTCAATAAGGAGTTCGTGCAGAACAGAGGATATGAGAAATACCTCACTAATAAATACCCAGACAAGAAGATTGCCATCATTTCCTGTATGGATACCCGTTTGCTTGAACTGATACCTGCCGCGCTCGGACTAAAGAACGGTGACGTAAAGATGATAAAGAATGCGGGAGGTGTCATATCCCATCCGTTTGGTAGTGCGGTGAGAAGTCTGCTGATAGCCATTTATGAACTTGGCGTGGAACAGGTGATGGTGATCGGGCATACCGATTGTGGTGCGCAAAGCCTGAATAGCAAAAGAGTGCTTGCACACATGAAGGAAAGAGGCATTGCAGACAAGAACATTGATATGCTGAAATTCTGCGGTCTGGATGTTGAGTCTTGGTTGAATGGATTTGACAGTGTGGAGGAAGCGATTAAAAGTTCCGTGGAGTTAATCAGGAAACACCCGCTTATCCCATCGGATATTAAGATAAACGGGTTTATTATTGATTCCATAACCGGAGAACTAAAAATTCTGATCTGACGAGACAGGAATAAATTCACTTGGTCGTCCGTTGTAGGTTAGTGTCAGTCTATGCATAGCCCTTGTTACAGCTACATAGAGCATACTTTTGTCAATGGCTGAGTTATAATTCTTGCCGTTGACATAGGGAACGATTACTTCGTCAAACTCCAATCCTTTTGCCATGTGAGATGAGGTAACGATAATACCTTTCATAAAAGCAGAGCTTTGATTGGACAGGAAATGGATATCACCGGTATGCACCCGGAGGCTTTCTGATAGCTCTCTTGCCTGCGTTTCGGTTTTGCATACTATCCCGAGTGACGTATAACCGGATTTTTTAAAAGAAGAAATTATACTGAAAATACCCAGTATTTCCTGTTTTACATCTTCAAACCGTAGGATTGCAGGAGGTTCACCATGGCGTATGATAGGTTCTAATTCATGATTGGTCTGAATCTTTTGCGAGAAATCCGTGATTTCAAACGTAGAGCGGTAACTTTTGCATAGTTTCATTATTTCGCCTATAGTGAATGTTTTCCGAATCATATCGGCTGTTGATGAACCATAAGGGTTGACAGATTGTGATGCATCTCCGAGAATAGTCTTCCGGCAGGGGTAAAGTTTCTGAATTACTTTGTATTGGATAGGAGAATAATCCTGCATTTCGTCTATCAAAAGATGTTTGGCACCGGACGAAGCAATATTTCCGTCTAAAGCCAGATGCAGGTATGCCAAAGGTGCCAGGTCAGCGTATTCCAACATCCGGTTCTTGCGTAATTTGAATAGTTCGGGTTTACCTACCCATACGAAAAACTCTTTATAAATCTGAAGATCGTTGTTACCTGCAAACATCTTCTTTATTTCTTTCTTCAACAGATTTTTCTCTGAAGTGGTAATTGTAAAGTAGTATTGCACCTTCATCATTTCCAGGATATAATCCGTCATAGCTTCAGAACGCTGGCGCATGGGATAACGGTTGAAGCGTCTGAATTGCTCTTCAATATATTCGGCTGGAATTGTGATGTGCCTGGTGAGTTTTACTTCTGCTGCTTTGAAGTAGTTGTTTTCCATATAGAGGATGAACTTATCGAGCTGTGAAATAAACTCGAAGGAAGATTTGTATTTGATCCGTTCAATGAAGTCCGAGGACGTTTTTTCGAGTAATTCCGTTACCTGTTCAAAGAAGTTCTGGTATTTGTATTTGTTTTCAAGAACTCCCGAAAGAATCTGCTCCATACTGGTTTCGGGCACACTTTCTTCGCCAAGCTCGGGAAGTACGTTCGAGATATAATCACCGAAAACTTTATTGGGTGAAATAATAAGTATATCTTTTGAGGAAATATTCCCTTTCAACGTATAGAGCAGGTAGGCGATGCGGTGTAAGGCAATGGATGTCTTGCCCGATCCGGCAACTCCCTGGATAATGAGCACGTGGGCTTCTTCATTACGAATGATCCGGTTTTGTTCCCGCTGGATGGTGGTGACAATATTCTTCATTTCATCATGTACAGTCAGCGAGCTTTCTATCATATATTCCATTTTGCCTTTACGGATGCGGTATTGGCGTTTAAGTGAAATATCTCCGCTGATTTCACCGGTAGGGGAGGTATAAACCGCTTTCCCCAGTTCGTAATCGTAGAACATACCGGAAATGGGAGCCCGCCAATCGTATATCAGGTTCGTCTTACTTTGTGAATCATAGAACGTATGTATGCCTATATAAATAGGTAAAACACTACTGCCGTTTTTCTTTTCCTCGAAATCTATCCGTCCGAAATAGGGGATATCCAATATTTTGCCCAACCGCCTGCATTTGTCAATTACGCTTTCACCCAGTGCGAAATGATTGAGGATGCTTTCGCGCATGGATCGGATTTCATGCGGATCGATATCTTTGTTTGACCAGATATAATCTTTGTATTCCTGTAAGGTTTCTACATGTTCTTTGACTGATGTATCGGTGTTCTGAATCGTATCGTTAATGATGCCGATGACCTGTTGCAAGTACTTTTTTTCCTGTTGTTCTGATAGATTGAATGTCATAACTCTTTTAATTTTTTATCTGGGAAGTTTGGAAAGGGTGGCAAAGTTAGTCCGAATTATCAGGTTATTAAATAGTTATTTATAGCTATATATCCGTCCTTTTTTCTACATTTGCACGTCATTACAAAAGAAAAACAATGGATATTCTTGATCTTGCCAGACGGAATCAACAGAAAGCCCGGAAAATTATAGAAGACACAAAGATCATCCCTATTTGGGAAAGTATAGGTGCCAGAGTAAATTTAGTAGGTTCTTTAAGTACAGGATTGCTGATGAAGCATCTTGACATTGATTTTCATATTTATACCTCACAATTTAGTCTGTGTGATAGCTTTCAGGCAATGGTGAAGTTTACGGAAAACAAGTCTTTCATGAAGATGGAGCATAAGAATCTGCTGGATACAGAGGAAGCATGTGTGGAGTGGCATGCTTGGTATCGGGATGCAGATAATGCGCTTTGGCAGATAGATATGATCCATATTTTGGAAGGTTCCCGGTATGATGGCTATTTTGAGAAGTTTGCCGAACGGCTTTCCGCTGTTTTGACCGATGAAACAAGGTATGCCATTTTAAAATTGAAATATGATACGCCCGAGTCGGAAAAGATTATGGGAATAGAGTATTATAAAGCTGTTATCCGGGATGGCATACGCAGTTATGAGGACTTTATGGAATGGAGAAGTCTGCATCCGGTTACGGGAATTATGGACTGGATGCCGTAACTTGCATATTTCTTTCGCAGAGCGGTTAGCTTAGTATTCCTGACTTTAATCCTGCATTGATAGCTTCGATAGAATTCTGTACTCCTAATTTGTGCAATAGGTTTTGCCGGTGAATATTGACCGTATGAATACTGATGCAGAGATTGTGAGCTATTTCTTTACTTAATAATCCTTTTTGAATAAGCTGTAAAATCTCCAGTTCACGCTGTGTCAGATGAATCCGTGGAATAGATACTAAAGTAGGCGAGAACATTTCTCCATTTTTGAGATTCAATACAGTGCATTCCACTTGATCAGTTTCTGTCTGATTGGGTGCAATCTCTATATTTCCAAGTATCAGCCATGCTTTTCCGTTGAGGCTTTGTTCTAAAACCTGTTGCCGGCTGATTACCCGTATGTACTGTTGTTTGGCATTCATCAGCCGGAAACTATATATATTACAATAATCATTTCTTTGTTCGTGAGGCAGGCTATAGATGAACTTGCTAAGGTTAATCTGCAATTGCTCCAGTCGGGCGAAATCGTCCGGATGAAAGCGTGATTCCAAATAATCTCCCTGCTTTTCCAGAGTAGCTATTTTCCGGCTGTCATATCCCAGTATATCTGCAAAGTTAGAAGATGCGAAAGCATATCTGTATTTATAAACATCAACTACAAATGAGCAACTTCTGCTGATTTGGGACATCTGTTGTAGCACAACTTTATCCTGTTCCCAAATGGCATAGTCGATTTCATTTGCAGACAAATGTTGCTTTGCCCACATTTCTTCTCTTGTGATTTCAGTTGATTTCATGCAGTGGAGTAATTTCACGCAAAAATAGAATAACCGTTGATTTATCCGGGTAAGATCACTTGCTTTTTTATTATTTTTCCTACATTTGCTGTGTAGAATTCACATAAAACGATTGTTCAACTCATGAAACATCAACTCTGTATATAGCTACGCTCCACGAATAGTACTTTCCAATAAAAGCTATTCGGCTATCCTGACGGATTTTTGTAATTCGTCACAGAGTTTTCCTATTTGATTATTTACATCGAGTGGCACGCAGCTATGCGCATAGCTGTGTGGCATACGTTTATTTTAGTTGAACAATGAATTATACGTATAAGCAAATATGGCTCATCAACTTTCCTGTGATGATGAGCATCCTGATGGAGCAATTAATCAATATTACTGATGCTATTTTTCTGGGACATGTAGGCGAAGTGGAGTTAGGTGCTTCTGCGCTTGCAAGTGTTTATTATCTGGCCATTTATATGCTTGGTTTTGGTTTTAGTTTGGGTTTACAGGTTATGATTGCCCGCAGAAACGGGGAACAAAGATACGAAGAAACAGGGAAGACTTTCTTCCAGGGATTATTGTTCCTGAGTGGACTGGCTATGTTTTTAAGTCTTGCGTCCTATATACTGTCACCTGTTATCCTGAGATATTTCATCCGTTCACCGGAGATTTATAATGCTGCAGTTGATTATCTGACATGGAGATGTTTCGGTCTGCTATTCTCTTTTCCATTTCTGGCATTCCGCTCTTTCTTCGTGGGAATTACGAAAACGAGAGTTTTGTCGTGGGCGGCTATAATGGCGGTTCTTATCAATATCCCTTGTAATTACTTGTTTATTTTCAGTCTCAATCTGGGTATATCCGGGGCAGCAATGGCTTCTTCACTGGCTGAAGCCGGTTCTTTATTAATTCTGGTTATCTATACTTTTCTGAAAATGGATAAGGAGAATTTAGGGTTAAAACCTGTTTATGATAGGAAATTGCTAAATTCACTTTTTCACTTATCCGTATGGAGTATGATGCATGCTTTCATAAGTGTTGCTCCGTGGTTTTTATTCTTCGTGGCTATCGAGCGGTTGGGAGAAAACCAACTGGCAGTGTCGAATATTATAAGAAGTGTTTCTACCGTTTTTTTTGTAATAGTCAATTCGTTTGCGGCTACTACCGGTTCACTGGTCAGTAATCTGATAGGTGCGGGTGAGGGGAGAAGTATGTTCCGGCTTTGTGGTAAAATTCTCAGATTGGGATATGCAATCGGTCTTCCTTTGATAATTATTGCTATGTTATTTAATCAACAGATTATCGGATTTTATACGGATAATGCAGAATTAATAGAACTTGCTCAGTATCCGTTTATCGTGATGTTGCTGAATTACACATTTGCTTTGCCTGGTTATGTTTTTATGAATGCAGTAACAGGTACAGGTAATACCCGGATTGCATTTATCTTTCAGATTTCCACTATTGTCGTCTATCTGGCTTATTTGTATCTATTGAGTTATTGTTTCACAACGACTTTACCGGTCTATTTGACGGCTGAGTATTTGTTTGTGATTCTATTAGGTGTTCAATCTTGCGCTTACCTGAAGATAAGCGGTATTAGTAAGGGAATAAAGTAGTATAGCCGATACCTTTATTTTATTGGTAAAGTGACGATCATTCGTATTCCTTCCTTATATGCAGGATCTATTTTTATCTCTCCGGCAAGTCGTTTTGTGATGAGCCGGCAGAGATATAATCCCAGTCCATTACCGGGAATAAAAGTGTCAAGTTTGGAGAAGCGGTTGAATACTTCTTCATGTTTCTCCTGAGGAATACCGCAACCGGTATCGGTGACGTATATCAGGATTTTCTCTTTGGATTTATCCACTCCATATCCTAAAGTGATCTGACCTTTTTCTGTGAATTTATTAGCATTACTCAGCAAGTGTTCGATTACTTGGGTCAGGTATTGGGCATTGCTTGGAATAATCATACTTTCTTCTGTAATCTCCAGCTTATATTCTATGCCCTCCTTTTTCTTGAGTTGCTCCATTTCATGTACACAAATATTTTTCAGATCTGTAGGCTGACAGGGAAGTTTTTCTTCGGAAACATCCAGATTGGCAACTTCCAGCATACTGTTGATAAGGCTTGTCAGTAATACAGTATTCTTTTGAATTTCCGGTGGAAACTCTTTGCGCATTTCCGCATCGATTTCTTCATTCATGATCAGATCGGAGAATCCGACAATAGCGTTGAGTGGAGTACGTATCTCATGGCAGATTGAGTTGATAAATGATTGTTTCATCTTTTCGCTTTCCTGTGCTTTGAGATGCAAGGCTTTTAATTCCATTTTCATCCTTTTCTCCTTCTTCCAGGAAAAATATAAATAGGTACAGATAAGTACTACGATTATTAATAAAATGCTGAGAGAAATGAGCATCGTTTTCTTATTTTTTATCTCCAGCATAGTCTTTTCATTATTGAGAGTATTCAGATCATACTTTACTTGTAATTCATTGAGCTGCTTATGTGTAGCTTCTGTGCTTAATGAATCCTGAATCAGATGTGAAATCTTCAAATATTTCAGAGCATTCTGATAATCTTTGATTGCTTCATAAGTCATGGAATTGATGTTGTATAATCCGGGCAGATTCTGTGGCGCTAATGTTTCTGCAAATTTAATCAGACTGTCATTGGCTGCTATTGCCTTGCGAAAATCTCTTTCGGTACGGTTATTGGAATAATAGTTGTTGGCACAAAGATAATAATTGTATTTATCCAGATCATTAGTCAAACTCTTACCAATTTCCTGAATACGCTTCCAGTAATATTTTTCTTGTTCTAATGTCAGATATGGCAAACTGCTAATCATAAATGAATAGTACTGAAGGAGATATAAATCTATATTATAGAAAGGACGCTGTTTTTGGTAATCATTTTTGTATTTTTGCTCTACCATATTAATAAGCTGTTCCATGATTTTCACAGCTTCTTTGTTCTTACCTGCTTGGGCGTATGTAAAACATACTCTCCAGGTAATGAATTTTTTGTAGATGTATTTTTCTTTTTCCGGGAGTGTTTCTGCAAGTTGCATGGCTTTATCCAAATAAGGTATTGCCTTTTTGAATTGATCACTCATATAGAAACTCGTTCCCATATTATAGGCTGATGCTATTTGTTTGTATACATTGTCTTCTTTATCTGTCTCTACATTCTTGGAATCTAATTCTTCTTTGATAGCTTCCGTTCTCTCTCCGGAGTAGCATCGTGAGTCAAAAGTTCGCATATGATAAAAAGGTAATAAACTTTTGAGTTCATCCTCGGTCGCTATCTTTTTAAAATATTCGGTGTATTTGGCTATTGTATCTTTATTGTATTCGCTGATTCCGGCGATAAGAATATCGTCGAGTGCATTCAGCATATTTTTTCTGTCATCGATTGTGGCTGCTTCCTGATACATCTTTAATAGATAAAGATGGGCTTCAGGATTTTCCTGATAAAGGTCTGCCAGATTTCTGTATATTTGAATTCTTTTCTCGGAAGACTGGGTGTTTTTTAAAACACCTAGGAGGCTATCTGCTGCCTGTGTTTGGTTTGAGGCAAGCACTGTCGAATTGATAAGTATAAATATAGCAGTTAGTAAATGTCGCATAATATGTTGCTACTTTGTAATGGCGCAAATCTACTGCTTTTTTTCGTGATTTTGTGTTGTTTGAGAAAAAAAATTTCGGAGGTTTATCTTTAGTATTTTTTACCTTTCTGATTTGCTTTCTGAATTTATCCGATTTAGTGATAAATACTTGTTTAACTGCAATTTCCAGAAGTGTAATTCTTGTGGATCAGAAAGAAAACCTTATATTTGTAAAATGACGATAAATGTCATATAAATCTTTATAGACTTAATACTTAAAAGCGTAACTAAATGGCAAAAATCAATTTTTACCTTCTCTTTAATGGCAATTGCGAAGAGGCATTCAATTTTTATAAATCAGCTTTTGGTATAGATTTTACTTTTATAGGCAGATATGGGGATATTCCTCCGCAGAATGGGATGCCTCCGATTTCTGAGGATGAAAAAAATAAAATAGAGAATATCTGTTTGCCTATTGCTGAAGAGACTGTTTTGATGGGAGCGGATGTTTGCGGCTATATGGCGCAAAATACTGTATTCGGTAATAATTTCTCTCTTTATATAGAAGCTGATAGTAGAGGAGAGGCAGATCGATTGTTTGCCGGGTTGTCAACAGAGGGACGTGTAACGATGCCTATGAGTGAAGCACATTGGGGGATTATTTTGGAATGTTTACTGATAAGTTTGGTGTGAATTGGCTGATAAATGTCCGCAAGAATATAGGGATAAATTAAAAGAATAATAGTTTTACTATGGAAGAAATGTATTGTCAGAGTTGTGGTATGCCACTTGTAAAGGTAGAAGATTTTGCAACAAATAAAGACGGAACTCCTATGAGTGAGTATTGCATCTATTGTTTTAAAGATGGAGCTTTTACAGGGGGATATCAGTATGGAGGATATGATCAATATCAGCCTGAAGCATATGAGGGAACTCTTCAAAGGTGATCCTGATTTCAACGAGCAGGCAGCATTGACTAAAATGAGAGATTTTTTCCCGGAGTTAAAGAGGTGGAAGAAGTCTCTATAATCTTTTTCTTTTGGAAATGCATTAGGTAACATTCTATAGAAAAAGAAAAGCGTTGTAAATAAGTTATTTACAACGCTTTTCTTACAAGTGGTGCCACCAGTAACCGAAAATCGGTTTATATAGCACTATTTCTCAATAAGTTATATCTTTATTACGATGTTAGTCCCTTGAATAAGGTTTTCACAGCTTTGCACCGTTCAACACAAGTTTGTATCTTGGGTACGATTTCTGAATGCAAAGGTAATATTTCTTTCTAAAATTAGTGCTTTTGCATAGAAAAAACTTATCTTTGCAAAAAAAATATGCCACAAACTATATCATTATATAAATTGTTCTTGGCATCACCAAGTGATGTAAAAGAAGAACGTTTAATTGTAGAGAGCATTATTAACGATTTTAATAATACATATTCTTCGCAGTTAAATGCAAGAATAGAATTATGTAGTTGGGAAAAATCGAGTTATCCTTCTGTCGGTGAATATCCCCAAGCTGTGATTAATTCCCAAATAGGTGATGAATATGATATTTTTTTAGGAATATTATGGACTAGATTTGGTTCAAAGACACTAAATTATGAATCTGGTACGGAAGAAGAGTTTTATAGGGCATTAGAGCGTAGCCAACAAGTCGGTAAAGTACATATAATGATGTATTTTGATATTGAAGGAGTACCTTTAGATTCTTTAGATATTGAACAATATTCTAAAGTTAGAGCTTTTCAAAAACAAATAGCAGAATTAGGCTGTTATTATTTTACATATGTAAGTTCAGAGAATTTTAAAAATGATTTGCGTGCTCATTTATATAAAGTTATAGAGAATTGGAATGTTAATAGTAAACCTTTAACTACACAAGTAAATTTGTCCAATTTACCTGTCATTATAGAACCCATTGAAGATGAAGTCTCCGAATTAGGATTATTAGAATTTCAGGATATTTTAAATACTAAGTCTGCGGAAGCTGTAAAATCTTTAAATGAAATAACCGTTTCAACTATTTGGATAGGTGAACAAATTTCTGAATCTGCCCAAAAACTGAATATAATTAATGAACAAAAGCCTGTAAATCAGATTCAATTAGCTAGAGCAGTTATTAATACTTCTGCTAAAGCGATGAATCAATACGCTATGAAAATTGAACAACCAATTCAGAATTGGATTATTTCTTTTGAAGAAATAGTAGGGGCTTTTAAAGGATTATTGCAAGTTTCTGATAATATTATTCCGGAGGAATCTTGGCAAGAGAATAAAGAAGCACTTCGTTTATTATTGAGTAATGTGGATTCGTCATATGGGCAATTAGTCGAATTTTACAAATCAGTTAAAGGGCTACCTAAAATGACTCAATATATTATATTGGCAAAGAAAAATGTTTGCTCTAAATTAAAAGAACTATT
>OHMH01001252.1_pt1 | contig 10463 bp, 10 predicted proteins | sample 1569311 | NCBI WGS metagenome assembly OHMH01 (sample SAMEA3879503, study PRJEB24766) | human gut metagenome | biome: human-associated habitat; feature: feces | place: USA | collected 1985/1987
TGGTCCTGCGGCTTCGGCTGCGTCTCCTCGCCCTCCTCTCCGGGGAGCTGGTCGAGGAAACTGTCGATGAGCGCGGCGGTGCGATCGCCCTCGGGGGCGTTCTGCGCGTCAGCTTCCTGCTTGGCGGCTTCGTGTTTGGTAGCTTCGTGTTTGGCGGCTTCGTGCTCGGCGGCCTGATCGTCCCGCAACTGGTAGTGGGGACCTTCTGTCAGGTCGAAAAGGCGCTGGCGCTCGGTGATATAGACGGCGGCCCTACGCAGCTCCTCGTCGAAGGTGGGATCGTGGAGCAGGTAGAGGTTCTTGAGCAGCAATAGCCGTGCGGGCTGGTAGTAAGGATAGCGTGCGAGCAGACTGCGCAGCTCGTAGAGGGTGTCCTTGCCCAGCCGTTCGGGGTGGCGCGTGAGGGTGGCTATGTTTATACTCATGATGTGGTGCTGATTGGAGGAATCCGTAAATAGTGGTGGCTGCCGTACATGGGTGGCGTGGGAAGCAGGGCTACCAGTTGGCCACGGTGGCATTGAATATCTGGTCGGTCAGATCCTTGACCATCTGCTCCACCAGCTCTTGCTGCACGTCGTTGAGGTTGCGCGTGGTGGGGTAGGAGGAGGTGGCCGTAAACTGGCGCTCGAAGTCCTCGGCATGGTTCACGTTGTTGGTAAACCGCACGTTGACCGTGATGGAGAGTTCGGTCTGGGCAGCGTAGCCCTCGCTCGACACCGACTTGTTGCGCTGCTGATACTGCGTGATCTCGCCCTCGATCTGGAGGTCGCCGTCGCGACGGACCTGCTGCAACTTCGTGTGGTTGGCAAACTGGTCCTTGAGCGCATTGTTGAACATGGGGCCCATCGGTCCCCACACATAGGCGGAGCGGATGGGGAAATCGGCTATCTGGATGGTCTTGGTCTTGGTGTAGTCGATGCTGGCGCCGTTGAAGGTGTACTTCGGAACGCAGGATGTCGCCAAGGCCAGCAGCATCCATACCACCACGGCCGACACGCAGAGGTGGGCGGCGAGGCGTGGGGTCCTTTGATTCTTATCGCTTCTCATGCTTTATTTTTCTTCAAGTCCGTACTCCTTGATATTTTTATTTGTCTTCGAGTCCGTACTCCCTTGACGTTTTATTTGTCTTCAAGTCCGTACGCATAGACGTTTTTATTTGTCTTCGAGTCCGTACTCCTTGATGCGGCGGTAGAGGGTGCGGTCGCTGATGCCGAGTTCCTGGGCCGCTTTCTTGCGGTTGCCGTTGTTGCGCTCCAGCGCCCTGACCACCATCTGTCGCTGGTTGTCGTTGAGGTTGAGACTTTCCTCCTCCCTCTGTGGGCGGGTCTCCTGTATCTCCTCGGCCACGGCGTCCTCCACCTCCTTGTCGTCAGGGCGGAAGGCATCCTGGGTCGTGGCAGGAAGCGTCTGGGCGCCCTCCGTGGCCAGGTGGCGGTAGTGGGCCGTCTCTTCGGGCTCGCGGTAGGTCTCCAGTTGCTTGCGCACGTTGTTGAGGTCGCGGCGCAGGTCGCTGACGTTGCCACGGAGCTCGTAGAGGATCTTGTAGAGGATCTCGCGCTCGCTCTCGTAGCTATGCGATCCTTGCCCCTTATCGACGAGGGCCAGTTCGGTGCTCTCCGTGTCCTGGGGGATGAAGCGCAGGATCTCCTCCCGGTCGATCACTCTCTTCTCGGCAATGACCGACATCTGCTCGGTGATGTTCTTCAGTTGGCGGACGTTGCCGGGCCATTTGTACTTGAGCATCACCTGCTTGGCCTCGTCGTCGAGCGTGATCTTCGGCAACTTGTATTTCTCGGCCATCTGCATGGCGAAGAGGCGGAAGAGCAGCAGGATATCGTTGCCACGCTCGCGGAGGGGCGGCATGTTGATGGGAATCGTGTTGAGACGGTAGTAGAGGTCCTCGCGAAACTTCCCCTCGCTGATGGCCTTGCGCATGTTGACGTTGGTGGCAGCGACGATGCGGACGTTGGTCTTTCGGATCTCCTGTCCTCCTACGCGGATGTATTCGCCCGTCTCCAGGACGCGGAGCAGGCGGGCCTGGGTGGCCATGGGCAGTTCGCCGACCTCGTCGAGGAAGAGCGTGCCCTTGTTGGCAATGCCAAAATAGCCCTCGCTTTCGCCGATGGCACCCGTGTAGGATCCCTTCTCGTGGCCGAAGAGTTCGCTGTCTATCGTTCCCTCGGGAATCGAACCACAGTTGATGGCGAAGTATTTCTCCCGCTTGCGGGGCGAGTTGTCGTGGATGACGCGCGGGATGATCTCTTTGCCCACGCCGCTCTCGCCGATGATCAGCACCGAGAGGTCGGTGGGGGCCACTTGCAGGGCCACGTCGAGGGCACGGTTGAGCGCGTCGCAGTTGCCCACGACGTTGTATCTTTGCTTGATGATTTGCAGTTTACTCGTATCCATTTCTTACCATAGTTGGGGTTAAAATAAAGCCGTCAGGCTTGTCGCCCGATTCTTTCTCCCGTTTTTTGCTTCTACTCCTTCTTCTCCCTTTTCTCCTTTTGCGTCTTCTTCTCCTTCTCCCTTGTCTTCTTCTGCTTCTCCCTTTCTCCTTGTTGCTTCTCCTCCTTTGCCTTTGCCTTACTTCTCCTTGTCTCCTTCTCCCGTTTTCTCCTTATATAATATATAGGCAGAGTGGGGAGAAGTCAGGTCGCCAGGGCCGCAGCTTGGAGTCTTGTGGTGCTATGAGCCGCAGTTTGGAGTCTTGTGGGTCGCTATGGGCAAGGCGGCTTCTCCGTTGGCTTTTCCCGCAGGCTGGTGCGGTCGAGCTTGATGAGCAGAAGGCCGATGGCCGTCCAGATCAGTTCGCGGATGCGTACCAGCAGGGCGACAAAGATGCCCGCCGTGGCAGTCAGACCCAGTCCTGAGACCGACATCAGGAAGCCTCCCTCGCGTCCGCCGAGCTGCAGCGGCATGAAGAAGAGCATGTTGGCGAAGAGCGTCGTGAAGGCGATGATGAGGATGCAGTCGATGTAGTTGACGCTCGGGTAGAGCACGAGCAGGATGAACATCACCTCCAGGGCCGAGCAGACGCGGCAGGCCAGTTCCAGGAGCACGACCGTGAGAAACGTGCGCGGATTTTGGTTGTGGAGGGCTGCCACCTGGCGGTCGATGTTGTCGAGTTGTTCGCGATGGCCCTCGATAAACCGCCGTGCCCAGTGCTTGATGCCGGGAATGTGGCCGAGGAGTTTCATGCCCCTCACGGCAAGTCCGCGTCGGTAGCCGGCAAGGAAAAACCAGATGCAGAGGGCGCAGAAGCCGCCTGTCAGCGAGAGCATGATGGCCATGAAGGTGTTCAGTTCTTGCGTCAAGACATAGAGCACGATACTCAGCATCCAAAACCAAAAGTGGCTGAAGATGTGGGTCATCACGTAGAGCAGTACCGAGGCCGTGGCGCGCTCCGTGCCGATCTTGGGCTTAAGGACCATGATGCGGTAGGGCTCGCCGCCCATCAAGCCTCCTGGCGTGGCGTAGTTGAGGGCAAAGCCTGAGACGGTGATCTTGTAGAGCCACCAAAAGCCCACGTGCGCTCCGGACGTCTCTTGCGTCCCTCGATTCTCTTGGTACCCTTGAATCTCTCGAGTTTCTTGATTCTCTTGTTTCTCTTGAGTTTCTTGATTCTCTTGAGCTTCTCGATGCTCTCGATTCTCTTGCGTCTCGCTTGCGGCGCCGCGTCGCTCTCCGCTGCGGATGATGGTGTACCAGGCAGCCGTATTGAAAAGGTAGAGAAAGGCCCAAACCAGTAGCCTGCGCGTTGCAGGCCCTGCCACACTTCGGCAAAGTGGAGCTGGCTTACCATGACGGCAAGGACCACCAGGCCAAAGATGAAGAAGATGTTCTGGTACTTCTTTTTCATGTCTCAACGAGATCGTTTACTCTGCCTTGGGTTCGCGCTTCTTGGGGATGGCGAAGCGTACCTTCTCGCTCTCGTCTTTCTTCTCCTTGTAGAGTTTGGGGAGCGGATGGGCACCCGCCTGGTCGTAGGCGGCGCGGTTGCGGAAAATGTCGATGGCCGTGAAGATGGCTTGGCGCAGCGGCTGCGGGTCGGCCACGCCCTTTCCGCCCAGCGGGAGCGTGTTGGCCAGGTCGGGGCAGGTGCGGACCAGCGGCAGACCGACGGTGTAGTGGACGCCAGGACCATCGCACAGCGCGTGGAAGGGGATCGTGCCCTGCTCGTAGTACATCGCGACGATAGCGTCGAAATGGGTGTAGTCGTTGCCGGCGAAGAGGGCGTCGGCGGCGTAGGGGCCAAAGGCCTGGATGCCCTCGGTGGTCAGCGTCTCGATGGCGGGGCGGATAATCTCCTGCTCCTCGGTGCCGAGCAGTCCGTTGTCGCCAGCCTTCGGATTGATGGAGAGGAGGGCGATGCGGGGATTGGAGAGGCGGAAGTCGCGACGCAGGCTCTGGGCGAGTTTGCGGCAGGTCTGCTCGATGCTGCCCTGGGTGATGCACTCCACCACCTGGCGCAAAGGCAGGTTGCGTGTGGCCAGGGCAATGCGCAGTCCGCCATCGACCATCAGGGTCTGGCCGTGGCCGTCGGTCTCCAGGTGGTCTTCGATATAGCGGCTCTGTCCGCTAAACTGAAACTCGCTGGTGTTGTCGATGGGATTGGTGACGAGGACGTCGAAGCGGCCCTCGCGATAGTCGGCCAAGGCGCAGTCGAGGGTCTTGAGGGCGTAGTCTCCCGAGGTCTCGCTGGCCACGCCAGGCTCCACTTTCACCTCTTCTTCGTAGGTGGTCAGCAGATTGACCACGCCGTCGGTGGCCTCGCTTGCGTCCGAGATGATGGTGAAGTTGGCCTCTATCTCGAGCAGGTTGCGGTAGTAGGCTGCCACCTTGGGGGAACCGTAGATGATGGGCGTGCACAACTCCAGCATCTCGGGGTCGGCAAAAACCTTGAATATCAGCTCGTATCCGATACCGTTGGTATCGCCTTGGGTGATAGCCACCCGTATTTTCTTGTTATTCTCCATAAGATATATACTCATTGAAAACGACAGTGCGAAGCTGCCGCATGATGTTTCTTTTTTCTCTCTCGGGGGCGTAGGCGAAGGCGAGGAGCACGAGGGTGCCCTGCCTTGTCTTTTTGACGGAGGCCACAAAGGGGCCTCCCATCGCGTCGTCTTCCATCATCCATTGTCCCGTCAGGAGGTGGATCCCATGCTCTTGCTGGATTTGGACGGTCGCCAGCGCCAGGTGCATGGAGCTGGAGGCCTGATCGCCGTGGATGTGCTGGGAGAGCATCTGGTCGATGGCTCTTGCCCAGTCGGCTTTCGGACTGTCCGGCAGGCGCAGGACGCAGAGGCTTCTGAGGTTTTCTGCCCCGTTGGTGGCTATCCACAGAAAGTCTTTCGACGTCTTGCTGGCACGCATGGCCTCGGGCACTTTCATCTGGACGCCAAACTGCCTCCGTATCTTCTCCTCCATTTTGGGATGGTGGTTGTGCTGGAGGAAGGCGTAGCTCTCTTGCTCCTCAAAGGCCAGAAGGTCGTGCAGGATCCGTGCCGAATCCTTCGCGGAGGCTTCGATGACGAGTTGCGGACGGGCGTTGAGGTCGTGTCCCGAAGCATACGGCTTGTCGCTCAGGATGACGATGGTGCGGGCCAGGAGGGCGTTGCCCTTGAGTTGGTCTTGCGTCGTAGGACGCACGTCGAAGCGGGGCTCCGGCTGGGGCAGTCCGGGTTCTGGCCGGGAAAGGTAACTGGCGAGTTGGCCCGTGGTGTCGCCGACGACCAGCACTTCGCCTGCGCGGGCCGAACTGGAGGGCAGTCGGTGGCGGGACGCTTGCCGGCATCCGAGGAGGGTGCAGGCAATCATGAACCCGGCGAAGAGGACACTACGCATCGTGGCGCTGCTTCTCTCTCACCTCGCCGATCTCCTTGCTCGTCGAAAGGAGTCCGCAGGCCGCGAAGATGTCCTGGCCTCGCGACGCACGGATCGTCGTGAAGACGCCGTGGTGGGTCAGGTAGTCGCGGAAGGCCTCCATCCGCTCCTCGTCCGACTCGCGAAGGGGCACGTCGGGGATTTGGTGGAAGCGTATCAGATTCACGCGACACTCCAGTCCTTCCAGCAGACGGACGATGGCGCGGGCGTGGGTCGGGGTGTCGTTGAGTCCACCAAACAGGATGTACTCGAAGGAGAGGCGGCGCTGGTGGGTGAAGTCGTACTCGCGTAGCAGTTTCACTACCTCCTCGATGCTCATGCCTCGTTCGGCTGGCATGAGCTGCGCACGCTGCTCGGGGATGGGGGAGTGGAGGCTGATGGCCACGTGGCAGTCGCTCTCGTCGAGGAAGCGGCGCAACTTCTTGCGCACGCCGACGCTGCTGACCGTGATGCGCTTCGGAGACCAGGCCCAACCGTAGTCGGCGGTGAGGATCTCCGTGGCACGGAGCACGTTGTCGAGGTTGTCCATCGGCTCGCCTTGTCCCATGAAGACGATGTTGGTGAGCTTGTCCACATCGGGAAGGGCATAGACTTGGTTGAGGATGTCGGCTGCCGTGAGGCTGCCCTCAAAACCTTGTTTGCCCGTCTGACAGAACAGACAGTTCATCTTGCAGCCCACCTGCGACGACACACACAGCGTGGCGCGGTCGCCGTCGGGGATATAGACCGTCTCGACAAACTCATGGCGGAGCTTCTCCTTGGAAGCGCCCGCATAGACGGGGAACAGGTATTTGATCGTCCCGTCCTTGGAGTACTGGGCGTCGATGGGCGCATGGCAGCCCACCGTGAAGCGCTGGGCAAGCAGCTCGCGGTGCTTCTTTGATATGTTGGCCATCTCGTTGATGTCCTTGACGTGCTGCACGTAGAGCCAGCGCGCGATCTGTCCGCCCACGAAGGCGGGCATTCCCAACTCGCGGGCCAGCGTGCGCAGCTCCTCAAGGGTCTTTCCTATCAACGGTTCTTTTGTTTCCTCTGTCATTTTTCTTTCGGCGTCTCACCGCGTTGGGCGGTAGGTTGCATAATAATCTGCAAAGATAACCAAAATAATCGGTAACGCTGACAGATTGCCGTACTTTTTGCCAAAATGTCGTATAGGCATGCTGATTTTCCACCCGCCATAGCCAGGGAAATCCACTCGCATAGCCAGGGAAATCCACCCGCATAGCCAGGGAAAATGTGCTACGGACAAGGTGTGGCAAAAAGCGTAAGCATCTGCTGCTTAGTGTGCTACCTCCTCTTGCGCGTGGCCGTCTTTCTCTTGTGCTTGCTGCTCTTAGGCGCAGTGCGGGTCGTTGTTCTGGTGGTCGTGTGCGTCTTGGGCTTGGCGGCCTGGTAATACTTTTGGGCCTCGGGCAACCATTTTCTGATATTGGCGATGCGCGTCTGGTCGGAGGGGTGGTCGCTCAGCCACTCTTGCGTGGACTGGCTGCCCGACGAGGACATACGCTGCCAGAAGGTGATGGCATTGGCTGGGTCGTAGCCTGCCATGGCGGCAAAGATCAGGCCCATATAGTCGGCTTCGCTCTCATCCTTGCGGCTGTATTTCAGATTGAGCAGGGAGAAGCCCGTGCCGGCTATCTGTCCGGCCACGTTGGCAGCGTCTTGTCCTGCCACTGCTCCGAGCACGCTTCCGAGCACAGTGGTCGCTACACCCTGATTCTGCTGCTTCGTCATCTGCTCGGCACTGTGTTTCGCCACGGCGTGGGCGATCTCGTGTCCCAGCACGATGGCCAGGGAGGCCTCGTTCTGTGTGTAGGGCAGGATGCCTTCGAAGACGACAATCTTGCCTCCGGGCATGCAGAAAGCGTTGGCCTGCGGGTCCTGGATGAGGTTGAATTCCCAGTGGAAGTTGTTCACCTCACTGGCGAAGCCGTTGTTTCGGAGGTAGGTCTCGACGGCATTGGCGAGATTGCGCCCTACGCGTACCACCATCTGGGTGTTGGCTGCGTTGGTCGATTTCTTCGCCTTCTGCATATAGGTGGAATACTGCTGCTGCGAGAGGGAGAGCAGTTGCTCGTCGCTCACGCCGATGCGATGCTTGCGTCCTGTCAGGGGGACAGTCTGGGTGGTACCACATGCGGTCATCAGTAGGGTGATGGCCGTCAAAAGAATCAGTTGGATCTTCTTCATTCGTTTTCTCTCCTAATTTGTTTTCTAAGACCTTGTTTTTTGTTTTCAAGACCTTGTATTTTGTTTCTAAGATTTTGTCAGCTGATGGTGCTGGGTTGCAAAATTAGCAATTCCGTGGCAAAACACAAAAAGAAGAGCCGAAAAAGTGGTGGCTTTTCGGCTCTTCTATCAAGTATGAAAATATCGTGTATCAAGTATGGAAACATCGTGGCGGAGTAGGCTGCCGCCAGCGGTTTTACTTGAACATCTCTTTGATGCCGCCGATGGATCCCATGAGGTTGGTGGCCTCGTAGGGCATAAAGACGGTCTTCTGGTTGTTGTTCTGCGCCATCTCGGAGAGCATCTGGATGTACTTCTGGGCGATGAGGTAGCTGGCGGGGTTGGTGCTCTTGCCTACGGCCTCGGTGATCTTGTTGATGGCAATGGCCTCGGCTTCGGCCTTGCGGATGCGTGCCTGGGCCTCACCCTCGGCGATGAGGATGGCCTGTTGCTTGTCGGCTTCGGCCCGGTTGATGGTCGAGGCCTTCTCGCCCTCTGACTGCAGGATGGCGGCTTGCTTCTCACCCTCGCTGGTCAAGATCGTTGCGCGCTTGTTGCGCTCAGCCTGCATCTGCTTCTCCATGGCCTGGAGGACGCTCTCGGGCGGCGTGATGTCCTGCAGCTCGACGCGGTTGACCTTGATGCCCCATTTGTTGGTGGCGTCGTCGAGCACGGCGCGGAGCTTGGTGTTGATGGTGTCGCGCGAGGTAAGGGTCTGGTCCAGCTCCATCTCTCCGATGATGTTGCGGAGCGTGGTCTGGGTCAGTTTCTCTATGGCGTTGGGCAGGTTGTTGATCTCATAGACCGCCTTGAAGGGATCGACAATCTGAAAATAGAGCAGCGCGTTGATCTGCATCTGGATGTTGTCCTTCGTGATGACGTTTTGGCGTGCGAAGTCATAGACTTGTTCGCGCAGGTCGATGGTGCTGGTATAGACATAGCGTCCGCCCTTGACGGCCACCACCTCCTTGGCGTGGTCGAGAAAGGGCATGATGATGTTGATACCCGGCTGCAACGTGGCGTAATACTTACCGAGACGCTCGATGACTTTGGTCTCGCTCTGAGAAATGATCACAACGGCCTTCATGGTGAAGAAGATGACCAGAAGAACGATGGCTCCAAGAACATAGGATGCTATTGACATAATCGTAAAGTGTTAAGGTTGAATATACTTGGTTTCTGTTTGGATCTTATGCTTCCTCGACGGTGATGATGATGGAGTCGATGCTGAGCACGCGGGCCTTCATGCCGTTTTCGACGGGGTGGCCGTCGCGGGTCTTTGCCTTCCAACTGTCGCCGTCGATCTGCACGCGACCATAGCCGTTGGCCTCGATCGGTTCGGTGACGCGTCCGATGCGCCCGATGAGGGCGTCCACATTGCTTACGCGGCGGTCCTCGCCTTTGTGAAACCAGCGTAGGGCCATCGGTCTGAGGAAGAAAATGCTCAGCAAGGTGGTGATCGCAAAGACAATGATCTGAATCGTCAGACTGTCGGTAAAGACTGATGAAATAGACGCAAAGAGGCCGCCGACTGCAAAGCAGACAATGAAGAAGTCGCCATTGGTCAGTTCGAGCAGCAGGCATAGGAGGCTGATGAGCAGCCAGGCCAACCAAAGGTTTTGTGCAAAGTAATCGATCATAGTCGTTATTTTTGTGTTAGTTATTTTTGCCGAGTGCAGCTTATCTTATGCAAAGATAATGCAAACGAGTGCAATGGGAACTGGTTCACAAATTGCCGAGTGCAGCTTATCTTATGCAAAGATATGGAAAAATATTGGTATTCCGTTTCTTTTTCATCACTTTTTTATTCTGTTTTGTGAATAGCTTCAAAAATAGTGTGTGGAGCGGGATGGAAGACTGGGGAAAAGTGCTTTTGGACCATGTTGTGAGGAAGCGGTAAACGAATAGGGCCTCTGTCGTTTTTCCCAAAAAAGATTAAATATAAAGAGGATTTCTTGGTGGAGAAAGGAAAAAATCGTACTTTTGCAGTTCAAAAACATGTTTGTAGCGTGAAAATAAAGGAAGTAATCGCTGCCCTTGAACGATTCGCGCCTCTGCCCTTGCAGGCTGGCTTCGACAATGCTGGCCTACAGGTTGGACTGACAGAGGCGGAGGTGTCAGGGGCTTTATTGTGTCTTGACGTGACGGAGGCCATCGTTGACGAGGCCATCGCGCGCGGTTGTAATCTGATTGTTTCCCACCATCCCCTCATCTTCCGCAAACTTTCGTGCATATCGGACGGCGACTATGTGCAGCGGACGGTCTTCAAGGCCATCCAGCGTGGCATCGTCATCGTGTCGATGCATACTAATATGGACAGTGCCGTGGGAGGCGTCAACTATAAG
>OHMH01001255.1_pt1 | contig 10446 bp, 2 predicted proteins | sample 1569311 | NCBI WGS metagenome assembly OHMH01 (sample SAMEA3879503, study PRJEB24766) | human gut metagenome | biome: human-associated habitat; feature: feces | place: USA | collected 1985/1987
GCCACCAGACGGTCCTGCACATTGGTGCCTGCGCCCATCTTGGCGGTGCTGCCCAAAAGGACACGCACCTGACCGGTACGGACTTTAGAGAACAGCTCCTTTTTCCGCACTTCGGTATTGGCTTCATGGATAAAAGCGATCTGGTCGGCAGGCATTCCCTGAGCAATGAGTTTCTGACGAATATCGTCATATACCGTAAAGACCGGTTCCTGCTCCGGCAGAGGCACAGAGCCTTCCAATGCGTGAAGCAGTGGATTATCCAGCGTTTTTGCCGCCTTGCTTGCAGGAGCTTTTGCCTGCGGTGTAGAAATGTCGCAGAACACCAGCTGGGTCAGCTTGTCAGCTTTGCCATCCCGCCAGATCTGCATGATGTTGTCCACGCACTGATTGACCTTTGTGCCAGGTTCATCCGGCAGCATCTGGTTGACGATTCTCTGGTCCAGGCCCAGCTTACGGCCATCCGAGGTGTCGGGTAGGATACCGGCGAGGTAGCAATGGCTCCTTTTCCGTTATCCCCCCTCAGAACCGGACGTGATACTTTCGCATCATCCGGCTCCCCAGTAATTCCATTTCAAGAACTTTTGGTTATATTACCATTGTGGATTGCTACATGGCATTCCCGACATACCACAAGCGTTTTTCTTTTTCTGGCAGACATTATCTGTACCCATTTAGGTACTTCTGCCTGTCCTTTCTTCTTTAAATCTGCAAGTTTTCTTATATGATGTACCTCTATATTTTTAGTACTTCCACATAATTCACACTTCTCTGCCAACAGTCTTTTAACTAATTCTGTTCGCCCACCATATACCTTGTATGGTATATCCTCTATAACAGCTTTTCGTTTATGCACAAGAGAAATTCCTCCCCATGTCGCAACTAATGGCTTTTTATTAGGACGTTCTACTACAACTTGCAGACACGGAACTGTTTTTCCACTTGTACTTGTTATGGTTGTTCTATACTTAGCCTTTTGCTTATTGATAGATGACCTGTGTTTACACGCAAGAGTTTTCAATAATGAAGTTTCCATATACCAGTACAACTTCGAGAACCAAGACAAATTTTGTGCGAGAATATAATACTGCACCAGTCCTCTGTACTCTTGCTGATATGTCTGTACAATAGAAAAATCATCATCTTGCAGAAGATTATTCCTATGAGTTGCTTTTCCACGTTTCATATATTTCTTGCATTTTTCTTCAATTACTTTTGCAGGGACTAATAGTGCGATTGCTCCATTTGCTCCTCTGCGCCCCTTTGGGTCAATATAGTCATTGACCCTTTGTGCTTTGATTTCATATCCAAGAAACTTTGCCGCCTGACTGCCTGCATTTGTTATTAGAGTCTTTTCTTCTGACATTATCAGATTTAATTTCTCTTTTAGAAATCTTCCTATTTCTTCTTTTATTTCTTCTGCATCTGCTTTAGAGCCAGTGAATTCAAGTAGAAAATCATCCGCATATCTCACATAGCGCAATCTGCGATAATTCTCATCTTGCGTATTAACAGAAGGTATTTTTCTGCGTTCAACCACAAGCTGATGGGCTGTCTTTGCATCTCCCTCCTTTCTGAGTTTTTGGATTTCAGCGGTCAACTTGTTATATTCTGGATTAGATTTCTGCCTTTTCCCTTTTGTGTATTTTGGGATTAAGACTTCTTCAATCCAATTATCAAATTCGTTGAGATAAATATTAGCCAGTATCGGACTGATAACTCCGCCCTGAGGCACTCCGCTGATTGTCTGCTTGAATTTCCATTCTTCCAAGTATCCAGCTTCTAACATATTCGATACCAGACGGATAAATCTTCCATCATGAATATTTCTTGCAAGTATTTCCAGTAAAATTTTATGGTCGATTGTATCAAAGTATTGAGAAATGTCTCCCTCAATAAACCAGCGAGTTCCTTTCCATACCTGTATTTCTTGTAGTGCTGTATGACATCCTCTGTTTGGACGAAAACCATGGGAATGTTCACTAAACTGTGGCTCATAATACGCTTCTAAAATCTGACGCATAACTTCCTGCAATACTTTATCTCCCCATACAGGAATCCCCAGCGGACGCTTCTTACCATTTTTCTTTTTGATATATTCCCGTCTTGCTGGTTTCCATTGATATTTCTCCTCACGGAGTATTTCAATCATTCTGTCTATTTTCTGAATGGACATTCCATCTACCGTTTCATTTGTAACACCCTTTGTCATTGCTCCGTTATTCGGGTATAACTTAGCATAGGCATTCAGATATAATTCACGGTTAAATAAGAGCTTGTAAACTCTTTCAATAGGTTTCTTTTGTTTTCCACGTTCTTGAATGACCGTTAAAACAGTTTTGGCTGTACGCATCTCACGCACCTACTCCTTTCTAACTAATCGAAATTACCTGTCACCCTTCGCCATGTACAAGGCTTTCCCTTGCTCGGACTACTATGGTGACTCCGTTACCATGGGGGTCTCCCCCTTTAGGCAATCCTGCTATTCGTCAAAAGTATACGTATCGAGTATCCCTTAGGTTCCTTGTTCGTCCCTTTATTCGCACTCACTGTGCGCTCTTTCATTGCAAAAAGTTACTCGTCCAAAATCAACAACAACGAGCATACAATGACATCGGTATCAATCGCTTTCCGATGGGCGATGCTTTGCACCAAGTCGGAACTAAGGTTCAGGCAGTATAGCTTTAACCATAGGATACGGAACTTGCGGAGCATCGAAGTATTGCGATTAACTCCTTATCCGCTTTACCAACATGCGATTGTCCCCTTTGAGTTTCCTCTCCAGGTAGGTTGGTTGTTCCCATTATTTACTTTTAATAATGTCCCCCTGCGGGGGAGATATACTTTTGCGCTTAGCAGCGCACAATCTTGAGCATATTGTCCTGGGACGGGTCAACGGTTCCGCTGTGTACCAGCGATGCGCGCTCCGAAAGGGCCTTGACCATTTCCTGCTGATGTTCGGTAGGCTGCGCCACGATGTTGTGGTATTCCACTTCCGGGGTAGGCAGATTCAGCTGGTCGGCAGTCTTAATGTCGGCCACTTCTTTGAACAGGTTCATCAGCTCCGGCAGATTAAAGAACTTGCTGAATCTCGTTCTTGCCCGGTAGCCGGTGCCTTCCGGTGCCAGCTCCAATGCTGTGACGGTCTCCCCAAATCGGGAAGCCCAGCAGTCGAAGTGGGTCATGTTCAGTTCTTGCAGGCGTTCATACTGAAGGTAACGCTGCATGGTGTAAAGCTCGGTCATGGAGTTGCTGACCGGTGTGCCGGTGGCAAAAATCACGCCACGGTTTCCGGTAATCTCATCCATATAGCGGCACTTGGCAAACATATCGGAGGATTTCTGCGCGTCCGATGTGGAAAGACCAGCCACATTCCGCATTTTTGTGTATAGAAACAGGTTTTTATAGTTGTGGGCCTCGTCCACAAACAAACGGTCCACACCCAGCTGCTCGAAGGTTACCACATCGTCTTTTCGCCCCTCGGCTTGCAGCTTTTCCAGTCTGGCTTCCAGAGACTTTCTGGTACGCTCCAGCTGCTTGACGGTAAAACGCTCGCCGCCACTGGCCTGTACCTCTGCAATCCCCTCAGTGATCTCGTCGATCTGTTCATAGAGAAGCCGTTCCTGACGCTCCCGGCTGATGGGGATACGCTCAAACTGGCTGTGTCCCATGATGATGGCATCATAATCACCCGTCGCAATACGAGCGCAGAACTTCTTTCGGTTATGGGTCTCAAAGTCCTTTTTGGTGGTGACTAAGATATTGGCGGAAGGATAGAGACGCAGAAACTCCGACGCCCACTGCTCGGTCAGATGGTTTGGAACCACAAAGAGAGATTTCTGGCACAGTCCCAGGCGTTTGGCTTCCATCGCAGCAGCTACCATTTCAAAAGTTTTGCCTGCGCCTACTTCATGTGCCAACAGGGTATTTCCTCCATACAGCACATGGGCAATGGCGCTTTTCTGGTGTTCCCGCAGGGTAATGGCCGGGTTCATCCCTCCAAAAGTGATGTGGCTGCCATCATATTCACGGGGACGGGTAGAGTTCATTTCTTCGTTGTACTGGCGCACCAAAGTCTGGCGGCGCTCCGGGTCTCTCCAGATCCAGTCCCTAAAGGCTTCCCGGATCGCCTGCTGTTTTTGAGCAGCCAGGGTGGTCTCCTTGGCGTTCAGCACGCGGCGCTCTTTTCCGTCTGCGTCCTCTATGGTGTCATAGATACGGACATCCCGCAGGTTTAAGGAATCCTCCAGAATCTTGTAGGCGTTGGCGCGGCTGGTTCCGTAGGTGGTGTAGGCTGCCACATCGTTGTAGGATACAGAAGATTTCCCCTTGATCTGCCATTCAGCGGTAAAGGACGAATAGTTGACCTCGATACTGCGCTGGAGATAAAACGGGGTGTTGAAGGTCTCGTACATAAACTGCTGGATGTACTCCTTGTCGATCCAGGTAGCGCCCAGACGCACCTCGATCTCCGACGCATCCAGGTCTTTGGGCTGGGCGGCGGTAAGAGCTTCCACATTGACTGCATAAACCGGGTCCTGCTGTGCCGCTCGCTGCGCCTGACGCAGTTTGCGGCGTACATTGCCGGAAAGGTATTCATCAGCAGTCACATAATGGGGTGTGCTGTCTTTCTCCAACTGTCCCGGTACACGGAAGATCACGCCTTGCAGTTCTCCGGCCAGTTCTTCTTTTGTTTTTCCGGTAAGCTGGCTCATATAGCCCATATCCACGCAGGCTTTTTCCGAGATGGACACCGCCAGTGCTTCACTTGCCGTATCCACCACAGCCACCGCCTGATGGGGCTTGATGGTCCGTTTGGTGAACATATCTGCCTTGCGTTCCAGCTTTCCGTCCTCGTCGATGACCTCCAGCGCACAGAGCAGGTAATAGGAAGAATCGTCTGCATAGGCCAGACGGTTTGCACGGTCATTGATGAGACCGTATTTGGCAGAAAAGCTGTCATAGAGGCTGTTCAGTTCCGCCTGCTTCTCCCGAATGGTGCTGTCCGGAACCGCTGCATCCATCTGAAGGTCGATCAGTTCCTGCACACAATCACGCAGTCCCACAAGACCTTTTACACGGGCTTCGGCGGTGGCGTTGAGGTCAGGGCGCACCATACGGCTGTTTTCCCGGTAGTACACCTGCCCGTCTACAATGGCATAGGAATAGTTCTTCACATTGGGGTCGGCAGGAATGGAGGTGTCAATGGCTTCGCCTTCGCCCAGCTCCGGCAGCTCTGCCTCTTGATAAGTGCCATGAATGTACTTCACAGCATCATGCAGCTGGTCGGAAAGCTCCAGTCCCTCGATAGGATTCACAGTGTAATCCATACCATGAGCAGTGCTTACCGGCTCCTGTCTGCCCAGCACCATTTCCGGGTGGTCGATAAAATACCGGTTGATGGCAAATCCGTCCTCCGTCTGTCCGGTCTGGGTCCATTCCGGCACGATGTCCAACGGGCGGTCCCGCTTTTGGAGGAAGATGATGTCCGATACCACCTCGGCACCGGCATTCTTTTTGAACGCGTCATTAGGCAGACGGATAGCTCCCAGCAGCTCAGCACGCTGGGCAAGATAGCGGCGCACGGTGGAATCCTTGGCGTCCATAGTATAGCGGGAGGTTACAAAAGCCACCACGCCGCCGGGACGCACCTGGTCCAGTGCTTTGGCGAAAAAGTAGTTATGAATACTGAAATTCAGCTTGTTGTAGGCTTTGTCATTGACCTGATACTGACCGAAAGGTACATTGCCGATGGCAAGGTCAAAGAAGTCACGCCTATCGGTGGTCTCAAAGCCGCCTACTGTGATGTCCGCCTTGGGATAGAGCTGCTTTGCGATGCGCCCGGAAACAGGGTCCAGCTCCACGCCGTACAGACGGCTGTTTCGCATTTTCTCCGGCAGCATACCAAAGAAATTGCCCACACCCATAGACGGCTCCAGAATATTTCCGGTCTCAAATCCCATACGGTCCACCGCTTCATAGATGGCCTGAATGACCGTAGGGCTGGTGTAATGGGCGTTGAGGGTAGAGCTTCTGGCGGCAGCATATTCCTCCGGGGTCAGCAGTTCTTTTAGCTGGGCATACTCTAAAGCCCATACCGGTTTCTCCGGGTCAAACGCATCAGAGAGACCGCCCCAGCCCACATATCGAGAAAGAACCTCCTGCTGTTCGGGGCTTGCCTGCTGTCCGGCAGCTTCCAGCTCTTTCAGCAAACGAATCGCATTGACATTTGCCTGGAACTTGGCTTTCGGACCGCCTTCGCCCAAATGCTCATCGGTAATGCGGAAGTTTTTTGCATTGCGGCGCAGGTTAGCCTTGTATTCCTCATAAGATGCTTCCTCGGCAGCTTTGGCATTGGGGAAGGTCTGCCACTGGCCATTGACCTGAATGGAAACCGGGTGTTCATCCAACACTTCCTCAAAGGTTTTCTCCGGCTCAGTCACAGGGGCTGGTGGCTCCGGCTCCTCGATATGCAGTCGTTCCACCACCACATCATAAGGCAGATTGTTCTTATCGCCCGGATAGACGGCCACAGTCTCGGAATGGAAGGTCGGGGATTCGGTAGCCGGTTGGGGCTGTTCCTGTCCAAAACCGTCCTGCTGACGGGCATACATCCCGCGCAGCAAAGGCGCAACCTCATCCCAGCGGAAATACAGCATAACCAGACGCTTTTCCTCTGCATCCATGACTTCCAGTTCTATGCCCTGTGCCGTGGTACGGTAATCGGCAATATCGCCGGTCTCCAGATTCAGTGTCTCAATCTCACCGGAATAGGCTCTGCTCAGCCAGTAGGCGATCTCGCTGTTGCTCCTGCCGGATTGCAGCAGCGTGGAAATCTGCTTTTTATCCGCTTCATCCATCAGTCCATGAGCCAATACATCCCGCAAGTCCTGATCTGCCTTGTCCGGGTCAATAGGAAGAAACTCGGTATAGTAAGCATTGCGGCGGTCTGCCCGAAGCAGCTGCTCGAACTGTTCTTTGCGCTCTGCCCGGTAGATGGGATATACCATCCCGGTGGGCAGAAGCTGTACGGTGTCCTCCCGCAGCTCGGTGATCTGATAGGCGTCATCCTCGATATACACGGTATCGCCCACGGCATAGACCGGGGCGGCTGGGTCATAGGAGGTTCTTTGCGGAATTGGGCGGCGAACTGCGTCATATTCCTCATCGGAAATGGAAACTTTGGAAGTCTGCTCTGTCTCGGCATCTGCGATCTGCTCGGCATCTGACATCACCTGTTGGATAAACGGATCATTGTCCAGTTTTTCCGGGTCTGTCACCTGTCCGTTGATGATTCCTCTTTCTTCCAGAGCTTCCCGGATGGCGATTGGGTCGATGTCGTCAAAACGGTTCTGTTCTTCTTCGGTATAGAACCGGTCCTCCTGAATGAGCTGGGCAATCCGGCGCTGTACCTTCGGCCAGGGCAGCTGCGTTTCCTCCGGGCTGCCGGCACGGACAACGAACAGGCTGTTGCTGTTACTGCCGCCGTATTCCTGAGCCAGCCATGCGGCGGTATCTTTTTCTCTTGCATGGTCTTTCATATAGCGGATAACAGCGTGTTTACTCTCGATATTGCCGTTCCATGCACAAAGGGCAGTATCAATATCTTCCTGAGAAAGAGGGCGCAGAAGTTCATGGAGCTTTGGATAGGTTTCGTCGATCACTTCCCGGTGCAGACGCTGGCGGAACTCCGGCACATCCGAATAGAGTCGGATCAGCTCCATATCCTTAGAACCAAGGACCGCACGGCGCACAGCGGCATTACCCTCGATGACAGCATTTTCACGGTCAGAATGCCCGCAGGCATTGCGGTATGCGGCATCCTCGGAAATAGCGGCAGTCACCACAGGCTTATACTGCTCAAACTGCTCCCGAAGGATAGGCTTTGGCGTTTCTTCTTCCATCTCCGGCTGCTGGGCTTGAATAGCATCTTCTTCGGCCAGTTCCTGTTCAGACTGGATTTTGTCATACTGCGCCTGTTCCTGTTCGGTAAGATAGCGGTCTTTCTGGACAAGTGAGGTAATGCGCTTGGCAACCTTTTCCCAGTTCAAGTGAACATCCGGGCAGTCCTGCTTTTTATAGTGCAGTCCTTTCCCATCGTGATCTTCGCCGCTGTGTGTTGCGCCGGACAAGGCATGAGAGCGTCCGCCAATGCCATACTCGTCTTTGAGGAATCTCACTTTCTCCTTATCCGTATGGTTTGCCATGAAGAACGCATAGATACGGCCTTTTCCTCCGGCGAAACTGCTTCCGCCGGTCATGGCGGCGTCGATCTCATCCTCGGTAATAAAGTGCTGGACGATTGGCACTTGGGAAAGCTCTGAAGAAAAGGTCCTGCGTGGCAGGTCAAGGTCCTTCAGGTTCTCCCAGATCTCCCTCGGTCTATGATAGTGAAAACGCAACAGGTCACGGTCCTGCTGATAGGCAGTCCAGAAGGCAGCGTATTCTTCCTTGAGGGTCTGGCGGAAAGCCGGGTCACTCAGCTGCTCCGTCAGGCGGCGGGTCTCCTCCGGGAACCCATTGCCTTTGATCTCTGACAGGCTGGACAAATATCCGGCTTCTCTGGCGTCCTCGCTGAAATCGTGATACAGATGCCAGAGCTTTTCCGAGAGGAGGGATTGTTCATAGCCTGCCGCTTCTGCAAGCTCTACATTGGAGGCAAACTGTCCGCTCTCCAAAAGCTCCCCGATACGCTCTGCGGCGCTCTCCCAGGAAATGACCTGGGCAGACCTGTCATAACGGACAGACTTCCCATGGGAAAGATGGATACCATCCTCGGCATACCATGCGCTCACACTGCCAAGGCCGTTGCCGCCGTGGTACAGCGTTTTCAGTATCTCGGCAATCTCAGCGGTGGTTTTCTGCTTTTCAAAGGCTGCAACCACACGCTCCCTCTGGCGGTCTGTATTGCCGCCCAAACGCAGCACATGGTCAATATCATTTTGGGCAAAAGAAAAAGCAGAGGATGTATGCGCTACATTCTCTGCTTCATCTATGGATTGGATCTGTTCCGCTTCGGAGAGGAACAGGTTTAGGGTCAGCTGTTGATAAGCTCCGCCATCAGGATTTCCTCGGCCTGAGCTTTGCAGGTGTTCATCAGCCCCACCCACTTCATGGGATCGCTGGCTTTCAGTTCCTCGGTGGCTCCCGCTTCCTTCGCCAGCTGGGGCATCATCTGCTCCAGTCTGCTCTGGGCGGTCTCGTCGATCTCCAGAAGGTGCGGGTACAGCTTCTCGCTCAGTAGCATCTGGTTGTAGAGGATGGGACGGTGTTCCTTCAGGTAGGTTTTCCTCATCCTTCCGTACTTGCCCAGGGATTTCTCCGGCTGCTGGCTCAGCTTCAGGTCGGGAATCAGATAGTCTCCGTTCTGGATATAGGTCATGGGATTGTTCATCTTGTTTGCTCCTTTCTTGGTTGGCTTCGCGCTCTGCATTTCGGACGGTAACGCCGATCTGCCGCAGCACCTGCTGGTTGATCTGGCTGACCGCTGTTCCCAGCGCCCCGATGGTGGACGGGGTGTTGAAATCAAAGATCGCCATGAAATCTTCGTGGTCGAAGTAGCGTTCCGGCTCCAGTCCGCAGCGGGACATCAAAGCGTAAGTGATGCTGACGGTGGCGGCTGCCTTGAACTGCACTCCGATGTTATACTCATCATATTCCTCCAAAAAGGAACCGTCAACGATATAGAAGAAGTCCTGCTGATGCTCCGTCCAGTATTCCTCAGCCAGTTTTCCGGCTACCTCGGTGAGCTGTCCGGCAAGGTCATCACCGGAAACATCATAGGTGCGCTCAAGCATGGCCTGCACCGAATCCAAATGGCGCTCCTCCAGCTGCCACAGCCAGGGAGTGCGGGAATGTTCACGGGTTCCGGTGTCGGAAATATCAAAAACATAGCGCAGGCGGGGCCTGTCCCCGGAATCGTCCACCAGAGCAATTCCCTTGGAGCCGCGCCTTACATACCGGCCCATCTTTTCATTCCACAAATCGTACTCTGCACAGGCGGTGGCGTCCGGTCGCTGGGCATAGATCATCAGCTGCTCATGGAACGGGTACTTGTAAAGGCGGGAAGCAGTGGTGAGAAACCCTGCCCATTCCTGCCAGCTCCCCGTGAGCTGCGTTGCCACCTTGTCCGCCATCTGTGCATATAGTTCAGCTTTGGTTGGCATGGTGTTCTGTCCTCCTTTCGGTTTTGGGGTAAAGAGGTGGGGTGGCAAATTGCCACCCCATCCCTGCGGTTATGGTGTTTACTGGTCAAAATCCGGGTACAGCTCCAGCTGGGCAAAGTCCTCATTGGTCATCGCACAGAGCTTCGTAAGGGCGCTGTCGGTCAGCTCCCTCAGTTCCGTTTCCTCCGGTGATAGCTCGCCGCGCATCTCACGCAGGCTGTTGATCAATCCGGTGCGGCTGCCGGTATTGTAAATGCACATCAGGTTCATTTCCTCAAAAGTA
>OHMH01001271.1_pt1 | contig 10323 bp, 10 predicted proteins | sample 1569311 | NCBI WGS metagenome assembly OHMH01 (sample SAMEA3879503, study PRJEB24766) | human gut metagenome | biome: human-associated habitat; feature: feces | place: USA | collected 1985/1987
ACTTACAAAATAATACCTACAAATTTATTTTAGTATGCAATTCAATTTACAGCAAGCTATATATATCATTCACCTTTATAATACCACTAATAACAATATTTTGCATTACTTTTCAATTTTTTTATTCATTGTTTACATTATCTATTAATACTTTTACACAAATCAAACAGGAGAACATATCTTCGCAATATGTTCTCCTGTATAATAAACTAAATTTCCTTTATCAAATATTCTTCGACTTTTATCCCAGTATGTTATTATAAATATTCCAAGTAATCCATATGCTTTCTGTTTTGCCATGATAAAATCCTCCTGCATTTTTAAATTTATAAGTCTTTCAACCTGTTATCAACATTATACCAAAGAACGCTGTCCCTCTATCTCCCCTTTGCTCGCAAAAACAGCCCTGCAAATGGGTACAGGGCTGTAAATTTAAAGATTTATTCATTGCTTATCAGATTTAATCGTCTGTAGCTTTGAAATTTATTTTATTTTTGGTCGCAAAGGTGTGTGCATAGGAATCTGTCGGGGCGTGGATTGTTAGGTCTTTTGAGTCTTTGAAGGCAGATTTTCCTATGTAGGACACATTTTTGGTCAGGTAGATATCCTCAAGGGAGTAGGATTTTTTGAACGCATTATCGGCTATGAATCTTACTGTATCGGGAACGACTGTTTCCTTTGCACCGCCGTAATTTATTGCGTCATCTGCAATTGAAATCACATCCAAGCCGTCAATATGTGCAGGAATTTCAAGCTTTTCCTCTGACGACATTGTGTTATAGTTAGTTATTACGCACACGGGCTTGCCGTCATCATAGATAACATCATAATTATAATATTCGCCGTAATACGCACCGTTTCTGATTTTTGAATAATCGGTATTTTTAGCCTCCGGATTTTCAGGCTCGGTCGTATAGTTTTTATAATTGATTTTATTTTCAACCGCAAATTTTTCGGCATAAGAACCCTTTTCGGCATATATCGTAAGGTTGTCAATGCCGTCAAAAGCGGTTTTTGCAATCTTATTTACGGAGGGCGCAATATAAATTTCCGTTATATTTTTTGAATTCTTAAATGCGTCATCCTTGATTTCACAAATGCCGTTGGGGATAACAACTTTTTTCAGACAATCAAATTCGCTGAAAGCTTCCTTTTCAATAGCGGTTATTTTTGTATTTTCATCATATGAAGTAGGAATATACGCATCGTCCAAGCCGTAATATCCGCCCTGAAACAAGCCGACAGTGGCATAAAAATTTCCGTTTTCATCGTCTTGAAACTGAATTACAAACTGACCGTCGGCAGAAAACTTTAGGCGATATTTTTGGTCAACAGCCATTTGTTCAAATCTGTTATTTACGATTGTTGCTCTGGCAAGGAAAGACAAGCCGAGCAAAGCGGCAACCGAGATGCAAAGAACAACGAAAAATTTATGAGTAAACAGTTTACTTTTCATGCAGCTCACCTTCTGTCATTTCCAAAACAACATCACAAACTTCTTCCAAATCCTCTTTGTGATGAGTTGTGATAACTACGAGCGCACCTCTTTCTTTTTCTTCTTTAAGAAGCTTGTAAATCAGCTGTACACCGTCATTATCAAGTGCATTTGTCGGTTCATCAAGCAGGATGATTTTCTGCTTTTCAAACACAGCCTGAGCAATGTTCAGCCTCTGTTTCATACCAAGCGAAAACTTTTTCACCTTTAAATCGGACTTTAATCCCACACGCTCAAGCGCTGTTTTTATATCCTCATCGGTGGCGGTTTTCTTGATTTTGCCGAGGATTTTCAGATTGTCAAAAGCATTGTACTGGGGCAACAGGTTCATATTTTCAATCACGATGCCTATGCTCGGAGGGAACGACATATCCTTGTGCAAAACCTTTCCGTCAATCACAACAGAGCCACTGTCGGGAACAAGCAAGCCTGCAATTGCTCTCAAAAGCATAGTTTTGCCCGAACCGTTGTGTCCGTAAATTCCGTAGATTTTGCCGTACTCAAAATTGTAACTTACATTATTTAAAATCGGTCTTGATTTGATACTTTTACAATAATTTTTTATTTCTACCATAATATCACCTCAAAAAATATCGGTTTTCTTAAATCTCAAATTCAGAATAAAAATGCACAAAGCATTTAACGCAACTATGAATAACAGGTATCCGTAGTAAATGCTCTCGCCCGACACAGCACCGTTCTGCATTCCGAACATCAAACTCGGGAAGAGAATCATTTTCCAAATCGGTGCGTCAACGAAATTCTGAACCAAATAGTACGCAATAAAGCAATAGGTGAAAATTCCTATGTTCACAATGTGTGCAGGAATACTGATTTCAAGCAAAGACTGAATAACTATCAGCGAAAAAATTGTCAAAAAGTACATAATCAAAGATTTAAGAGTTCCGCTTTCAACGGGAGTCATACTTTCTCTTGCAACAAAAAAGATTATGAACTGGAACAAAACAATGCAAATCAATGCTATAAAATTGTTAAGACAACGCTTTAAAATCAGCACTGTTTTTGAATAATTGCGTACAATCAACATCTTGCCGTAGCCTTGTTTAAGGTTCTCAATTGATCCGCTCGTAAAGAAGAGAATAAAACATACGGGCAGCAAAAGCGGCAGAAATTTTGTAATTTCAAAGCCGTAATTGCTTGGAGCTAAACCAATCATAAAGGCATTTTGAAAATCTCCCTGAAATACACAACTGAACAATTGAGCAAAGCACGCAACAATCAGTATTATCGACAAAACAAGCTTACTTTTTAACATTACTCAAAACATCCTTTTTCTGATACAAAAAGTAGGAAGAGAAGATAAGCATAAACATCATAAGCAATGCTCTTAATATAATGCCCCACATATCCGACAGAACCATTTCGCCGTGCATAAGTTTTGACACCACTACGGAATCTCTGAACGGCAACCATACTTTACTTATCATGAAAATAATAGTCGCAAATAACTCTATAAGATATAATGCAATAGTAATGAACGGAGCAACTTTGGGAGAAATTATTATTCCGAATGAGAGCATAACGAGTCCTGCTCTGAAATAAAACAAAAACAAAGTCAAAAGTTCAAGTGCCGAATATTGCAGAAAATTCAATTCTAAAATCAGGTTAATGTCAAAGCAGATGAGTGCCGCAACTACGTTGACTGCTTCTATCAAAAATGAAAACAAAAAAGCAAATACCGCACAATCAGCAATTCTTCCTGTCACAAAAGAGGCTCTCGATTTCAGTCTTACAATGTAGCTTTCATTCTCATCGGTAAATATGTAAAACAAAAACAAAACGAACAATATTATATAAAAACCGATAACATTGCCAGATGTGATAAAGTCACCATCACCGCCCGCAACATTATAAAAAATATTTTTTTGGCTTAACTTCTCAGAATAATCCGAATTCAAATAATTATAAAATCGTAAATATGTGTATGTGCAAAGCGAAATAAAAAACACTGCGCAAAGCGGGAGTACGATTGCATATTTTCTTAATTTACACCTGATCATACTTAGTCACCTTAAAGAACGAAAACAAAACAGCAACCACATTTGTAGCTAATACGAAAATAACTGAAGGAAGTGCATATGACAATGGATATTCGGTAAAAGGCTGAAAAGCCATCATAATAGACTGTTTAGCAATTGACGGTATATACCACAATATAAATATTAACGGATAAAGGATAAATCTGTTTGGAAATGCCATTGCAAGTGCCGTTGCACCGCTTCCCACAACGCCACCGGTGAGCGAAAGCAGAAGAATACAAAGCAGGTTATAAAACATTGGGTGGCTATAATACTCCGTCATACTTGGAATTGCTTTTATAGATTCCGGATCTATAAATAAATATGTACCTCCTGCAAAAACGATATGCACCATAAGGAGATTGAGTAAGAGAGGAATTATAAGCACAAAAAATGAAACAGTAAAACTTTTAAGCATATTTAATGCAAAATATTTATTCTTACCTCTTTTTGTGATAAGAATATTTTTGTATCCTATTCTGTAATCCTCAATGCAATCATCCGCAACAACGATTGCTAAAAGCAGTGGTAAATACCACTTTAGTAATTTTCTTAACCCTCCAATTGAGAAACCTCCTAAAAAAGTCGCCAAATACGGTGCAGGAACAGAAGCTCCTTTACTTAGATCAATCAGAGTCAACAGTATATCAAGTATAGGAGCAATAAAAATATACAGTATAACGCCTAATTTAAGTTTGTTATTAAATATTCGGGTAATATAATATGACATAATTTTCACCTCAATTTATAGGCTGATTCGTTATATATTTAATGGTAAATCTGCAAATGACTTATGAGGAATAAAAGTTAATTAACAAACAGTAGTTATTCAAAAAAGATTATATTTTTTAATCTGTGAACGGATGATATGCAGTTTCTTCATCCCAGTAACCTGCAACATAATATTTTGTCTTAACATCATTATTATTATATATAGCAAGACCAACATTCATATTTTTGCATGAATCATATGCAGCAAAGAAATGATCCTTATCTCCTTGATGAACCTTTTGAATATCTGATTGTTTCGAATACCAAGGACCTGAAAGATAGAAGTACATTATGGTACCTCTACCTTCTTCAGAAAAGGTAAAGTTTACCTTCCAAGGAACTTTTTTATCTGAATTTCCTCTGTACTCAGCATTACTATAAACTACATCTTGATTTCCTGGAACACGAACATAAAACGGAACATCGTTATCCGAGCCGTATGCTGATGCACCAAATGCAAAAACAGAAATAAAAACGGTTGCCACAATTGCCATTGCTAATAATCTTTTATAGAATTTCATTTCGTCACCTCATTTTTCTTAATATCCAGACCTCCTCACAAGCCATTGTACAGATTTACCATTTAAACAAACGCAAATGCACGATTTATCCGTTTAAATTATTTATAATATTTTGATGTTTCTAATTTTCAGTTATTGTATCTTTAGTCGTATACAACTGATAATTCAGTAGATTACACTTCAATTAACTCTGTAATTATTATTGCAATACTTTTTATACATTGACTTTATAATGCTATTATATCACATTTTAATAATATTTCAAGCAAATCAGGTAATTTTTACGACAAATTTTTACACAATAATTTGTAAATATTGCACAATGGCTATTATTTAATATTGTATTGCTATATGCTTTAAATCAACCAATTTCTTTTATATTCAAATTATATAAATGCAAAGTGACTGTAAAATGACTATAGCCCTTTTACAAAATAAAACAGGAAAACAAAGTGACAAATACGCATTTTGTTTTCCTGTTTAAATTATTTGATATTTTATTGTATTATTAAAAGCTTCCGCACATCATAGCATTTTCCAATTTTCCGCATCAAACACACCTTTGGTGGTTATTCTCAAGCTTGGAATAACGGGCAGACTTAGAAAAGAGAGAGTCATGAACGGATCAATGCTTTTATCCGCACCGAGTTCATATGCAGATAACTTTGCGTTTTCAAGCTTTTCGTTTACGGTTGTCAGCGGTTCATCGGACATCAAGCCTGCAATCGGGAGTTCGAGCAAAGCCTTGATTTTGCCGTTTTCAACAACTGCGATACCGCCCTTGCTGTCCTTGATTGCATTCACGGCAACGGCAATGTCATCATCATTACAGCCGACTGTGATAATGTTGTGCGAATCGTGGGCAACCGAGGTTGCGACTGCGCCCGATTTCAGCGAATAGCCTTTAACATAGCCGACACCGATATGGTTTGTGCCTTTGTGACGCTCAATGCAGGCAATTTTCAGAATATCGTTTTCCACATCAATTTTATCTGCTGTGCCGAGATTGCGTGTGAGCAATTCACCGCCGACAAGACCGATAAGCCCGAGTTTTCCGTCAACCTTGAAACTGCTCGGCGTTACGCTGTCAAGGTGGAAAGTGTCAAAGCATTTTTCGGCAAGCTTTTCATCAACTGTGGGAGCAGAAAAGTCCTTAACTTCGCCGTCAAAAACAAGCTTGCCACGCTTGAAAACAGTTTCAACATTGAAATCTTCAAGATTATCGACAACAACAATATCGGCAAGATAACCCGAAGCAATCGCACCTTTGTTATTGAGCAAAAAGTATCTTGCGGCATGGTGGGTTGCTGTTTTGAGGGCAACAATCGGATCTGCACCGTTTTTCAGCGCCTGTTTTACAATGTAGTCAATATGACCGCCGTGAAGCAAATCACTTGGATGCTTATCATCTGTTGCAAACATACACCTTGAGTAATACTGCTGAGTCAAAAGCGGCATAAGTGCCTTGAGATTATGAGCGGCAGTACCCTCTCTTATCATAATAAACTGACCTTTTCTCAGCTTTTCAAGGGCATTTTCAAAGGTGGAACACTCGTGGTCGGAATAGACACCTGCGGCAATGTATGCGTTGAGATCATTGCCCGAAAGCTCAGGAGCGTGACCGTCAATTTTCTTGTGATGAGCCTGCGAGGTAACAATTTTTGAAAGCACATTTTTATCGCCGTTGATAACACCGACATAGTTCATCATCTCTGCAAGTCCGAGTACCTTTTTATTATCCAAGTACAAGTCAATATCCTTGCAGTCAAGCTCCGCACCGCTCTCGTCAATTTCTGTGGCAGGCACACATGAAGGCATCATAAAATGAACATCAATCGGCAAATTTTGCGATGCCTGAATCATATATTCAACTCCGTCAATGCCCATTACATTTGTGATTTCGTGAGGGTCGGTTATGACTGTGGTTGTACCGTGGGCAACAACTGCCTTTGCAAATTCAGCAGGAGTCACCATTGAACTTTCAAGGTGAATATGTGCGTCAATAAAGCCGGGGAGAACGAGTTTTCCGCTGACATCAATCTCTGTTTTGCCGTCATATTTTCCGACACCGGCAATCAGTCCGTTTGCAACGGCTATGTCACCGCACAAAAATTCATTTGAAAATACATTAAGATACTTTGCGTTTTTCAAAACAAGGTCTGCCTTTTCCCTGCCTGCCGCAACTGCAATTATTCTCTGCTTTGCTGCAAGCTGTCTGTTTGTTTTTTGTCCGTATATTTCCTGCATAAAAGCACCGCCCTTCTTATATATATTTACAAGATTATAGCACTTTGCAAAAGCCATTTCCATAAGTATTTTTCACGAATATTCTTCGCAATTTTTTGCTAAATTGCATAAGATGTGTGCATATTTTCATCTGTCAGGCAATAATAATTTTAACAATTTATTGTGCTAATGTATTGAAATGCACAGACTGCGGTGATATAATTTATTTATAAGTATTGTTTTCGGAGGGATAAATTATGTCACACACATACAGCGAATTTTTACCGAGTTACAGCGTGGGAGTTGATTGCTACAAGGCGATTCCCGAAATTGTAAAGCCGTACGGCAAAAAGGCGGTTGCAGTCGGCGGTAAAACAGCTATGGAAAAATCAAAAAAGGCTTTGCTTGAAGGCATCAAAGGCTCTGACATTGAAATCATTGATTTTGTATGGTACGGCGGTGACTCCAGCTATGAAAATGTTGAAAAAATAAAGAACAATCCGTCTGTGCAAAAGGCTGATATGGTGTTCGGTATCGGAGGCGGACGAGCTGTTGACACGGCAAAAACCTATTGTGCTTTATATAACAAACCGTTGTTCTCATTCCCGACAATTGCATCAAACTGTGCGTCATGCACCTCGCTTTCGGTAATGTACAATCCCGACGGTACTTTCAAGGAATATTCGTACCACAAAGCCCCTGCAATTCACACATTTATCAACACAAAAATTATTGCCGAATCACCCGAAAAGCTCATGTGGGCAGGAATCGGTGACGCACTTTCAAAGGAATATGAAGTAATTTTTGCGTGTCGTGAAAAAAATATGATTCACACACCGTTGCTTGGCAAGGCAATTGCCTCCGCAAGTACCGAACCGCTCATAAGCTTTGGCAAAAAAGCCCTTGAGGACTGCAAAAACAATGTGCCGACAGAGGCAATTGAGCAGGTTGCGCTTGACATTATTATCACGGCGGGACTTGTTTCAAATTTTACCGTACACGAAAACAATCCGAATCCCGAGGAGGATTATTACTACAATTCATCGCTCGCACATTGTGTTTATTACGGTGCGTCACTCTTTCCGCAATGTGAACGGCAGCATCTGCACGGCGAAATTGTTTCATTCGGTGTGCTGTGTCTGCTGACATATGACGGACAATTTGAGGAGCGAAACAGAATTTTTGAATTTAACCACAGTATCGGACTTCCTTGCACTCTCGGCGAAATTGCACTTACTCCGGATGATGTGCCTGCAATTGCGCACAAAGCCGCAAGCGTTGTTGAGTGGAAGTATGTCCCGGGTAATCCGACCGAGGACGCATTCATCAATGCAATTCTTGCAACCGATAAAGCCGGCAAGGAATTTTTAGCTGATAAATAATGAAGTTTAATTGTAACTGACTGCTACATTATTTAGGTAAATGTATCCCATTTATACAGTTTATTTTCATCGTAAATTTTCTGCAATTACCTGCGGGCGGATAATATCCGCCCATACGGAATTGTGCGAACGGTTGCAATGTTAGGCTCGGGCATAATATGTTTTTTTGACATTACAAGCTATCTACACGAACTGGGCAAGGCGGCTCACCGTAATTTTCCATTTTCAATTTTACATTTAATTAAACCTTTCGCTCGGGCATAATATGTCTTTTTTCTTCACGAACTGGGAACGGTGGCTCACCGTAAAACTAAGCCGCCCTCGGCAGTGCATGCGCTGTCGAGGGCGGTTCGGTTTTACAAGGGGTTTCCTGGAGTTATCTTACTGAAATCAGTTGTTTTTAGGGGTTTTGCTGTTATAGATTTCTTTGTTGAGGCAATGTTCTTTTGCACAAACTATAACATTGGTAGCGGCGTCACCGATAACATTAAGTGTGATAACAGCCATACCCGGGAGGTAGTTCATAGCAAGAATAAGCGAGTAGCCAATCATACAAAGATCTGAGTTCAAGCCAAGTCCCATCATTACAACATAAACCATTGTTGTACCTGCAACAGGGATTGCCGGAGTACCGACTGCTGTGCAGATTGAGAGGAATGCTGTAAGGCAAAGGGTTGCAGGAGTAATGTTGACGCCTGCGGCTGTGGCGATGAATGTAATGGCAATCATATGCATTGCGGTTGTACCGTTCATATTGATTGTCATACCTGTTGGAAGAACAAAGCTGCTGATTTCTTCGGAACAGCCGAGTTCGTTAATACAGGTTTCCTTATTAAGCGGAAGCGTTGCGGCAGACGAGTTTGTTGCTGCTGCAAACATACCGATTTTTGCCGCCTTTTTAAGGAAGATAAACGGATTAAGTCCTGTTGTAATGAAAATACCGATTGGGTAAATTGTGCAAACAAGAAGAAGGCTTACAACATCATTGTCGGTGAAATGTACTCAATTCCGTAAACGGCGAGTGCTCTTACGATCATACAGAAAATTGCGATAGGAGCAATCTTGTTGATAAGGAAGTTGAGGAACATCTGAACGATATCGTTGATGTTTTCAAAAACTTTCTTAAGCGGATCTGCTTTTTCGCCCATCTTTGTCATACAAAGGCCAAAGATAATTGCGATAACAACAACACAAAGAATTGTGTTGTTAGATGACATTGCGTTAATCATATTGCTCGGAACAGCGTTTACAATTGTTACGAGCGGATTGTAACCCTCCATTGTAACGATGTCCTGAGCCTGTTGTGCCGGAAGATTGACTGTGAACCAACCAAGACTCTTTGCAAGATAAGCTGCTGCGCCTGCAAGAGCTGCTGCTACGATATAGAAGCAAAGGTAGGACACAAATGTTTTACCTGCGATTCGACCGAGCTTTTTTGGATTTGCAAGGCTGCAAAGTGCAAGTGTCAGCGAACAAAGGACGAGAGGAACAATCATCATCTGAAGTCCCTTCATAAACAGCTGACCTACGATGTAGAACAAGCCGAGTCCTTCGATATCTTTTGTTGCGGTGATGTCCTGGAACAAAATTGCCTCAACAACTTTCCAGGCTCCTTCGCCGTCTGTTCCCATTACCGCACTTTTAATCAGCAGACATATAAAGCCGACTACAAAACCTGCGACAACGGCAATCATCATTTTCTTGACAATTGAAGCTTTCTTCTTCTCCTTTTGTTTTGTCATTTTTACATCTCCTTATCTGTGAATTTGGGTAGCCCCTTTATTGCGGAACTGCCGAATAAACTGTATCAAGGAATATTTGCACATCCTATCCTCATATTTAATCGGTGTGTCCTTAATGTGACGGAAACCGTCTCCGATTGGTCTCCC
>OHMH01001283.1_pt1 | contig 10263 bp, 10 predicted proteins | sample 1569311 | NCBI WGS metagenome assembly OHMH01 (sample SAMEA3879503, study PRJEB24766) | human gut metagenome | biome: human-associated habitat; feature: feces | place: USA | collected 1985/1987
AATCCAAGTCGCTCCGCTAGAGGATTTTTTGTGTTCCGCCGATTTATAGTCGCTGCGCGACGGCGATAAGCCGACAGCAGCAACATGCCGTTTCCCGTTACGACTTTTCCCGTGAAAAAGTAACTCCGAAACGACCGCAGTCGTTTCGGAGTTACAAATTTAAAAATAATATTTCCGCTGATATTGCCAAAGCGAACGCGTCGGCAATTTTAAATTGTCCAGCGGTTGAAAGGACCCCCAATGCAAAACCAAGCACATTGTGATAAATCGGAGATAATACCGCCAACCGGCCGCTTTGCACCCAGCCCCAGCGGGCGGCTGCATCTTGGCAATCTGGCCTGCAGCCTGCTGGCGTGGCTCAGCGCAAAAAGTCAGGGCGGGCGCATCGTGCTGCGCATTGAGGATCTGGATGCCGAGCGCTGCCCGCGCATCTATGCTGACCTGCTGGAACAGGATCTGGACTGGCTGGGCCTTGCGTGGGACGAGGGCGGCAGCACCGGCGGGCCGAACGGCCCCTATTACCAGAGTGAGTGCGCGGAGATCTACACCGCAAGCTACAAAAAGCTGGAAGAGCGCGGCCTTGTGTACCCGTGTTTTTGCTCCCGCGCCCAGCTGCACGCGGCCAGCGCGCCCCATACCTCGGACGGCAACGTGGTCTATCCGGGCACCTGCCGCGGCCTGACCGCTGCCGAAATTGAGGAAAAACGCAAAAAGAAGGCCCCTGCCTACCGTCTGATGGTGCCGGACGAGGACATCACATTTGTGGATGGCTGCATGGGCCCGCACACCGAAAATCTTTTGCACGACTGCGGTGACTTCTACCTGCGCCGGGCGGATGGCGTGTTCGCCTATCAGTTGGCCGTGGTGGTGGACGATGCCCGCATGGGCGTTACCGAAGTGGTGCGCGGTGCAGACCTGCTTTCGTCCACGGCACGGCAGCTGTATTTATACCGCCTGCTGGGCCTGCAGGCACCGGGGTTTGCCCACTGCCCGCTGCTGCTGGCCCCGGATGGGCGGCGGCTCTCCAAGCGCGATGGCGACCAGAGTCTGGAAAACCTGCGGGAAAAGTATACCGCGCAGGAGATCGTGGGCAAGCTTGCCTACGCCTACGGCCTGCAGCCGGAGCCTGCGCCCCGCACACCGGAAAGCCTGATCAAGGACTTTTCCTGGGCAAAGGTGCCAAAGCAGGATGTCTGCCTGCCGGAGGATCTGTTCTGAACAAAAAAAGATGCGCTGTCTCCCGATGACAGCGCATCTTTTTTTTATAGAGATTCAGATGCGGCGCATCTGCGGCAGATCGTTGGTGTCCATCATACGGCTGAACGCAGTATCCAGTGCCAGCGCCAGCAAAGCGCCCAGCGCTGCATCGATGCAGCTGTGCTGCTTGAGCAGCATGGTGGAGCATACAATGGAGATGCACAGCACATCAGCGGCCGGGCGCATCCAGCGGAACCGGGGCTGCTCAAAGATGCGGCAGCGGTGATAGGCCAGCATCAGCGTGACCGAGTTGAACACATGGATGGACGGGCAGACATTGATGGGTGTGTCGGTGCGGTACAGGAACCGCACCGCACGGGCGAAGATGTCTGTGCCCGGCACATAGCAGGGGCGCAGATTCAGCCCGGTGGGCAGGATCACGTAGCAGGCCAGCGCAATGGTCATACCGCTGAACAGCGGCATACACAGCCGCCAGAAGTCCTCCCGGGGTGCCTTCCACAGAAGGAAGAACAGGGTGAACGGGATCCACGGAAACCATGCAAAATAGGGGATGACCGCATATTTGCAGAAGGGAATCAGATCGTCCAGCCGGCAGTGCACGAGGATGTGCGGCATATGGATCTGGGTGTTCAGGAAATTGAATGCGGAAAGATAAAGTATGAGATACAGCGCCATGAAGCAAAGCGGATGGCGCGAAAACCAACTGCGTTTCATTGAAAAAGCCTCCTTTTTGCAGAAGTGAAAGCTCTTAGCACTGTGAAATTATACGCCGGGAATGTGACAAAAACAAGAATGAAAGCAGACAACATTGCTGAAAAACAAATAAATTATTTGTGCGTATTGCGTAAAAAAAGAGCCTGCCTTCGCGGCAGGCTCTTATAAAATGCAGAGGAAAGATTCAGATGACCTGCTGTTCCAGCCACTTGCCGCGCACGAAGCGTACAAAGAAGCACAGGGAGCGGAACGCCCAGTCCAGATACATGCCCATCCAGATGGCCAGCAGGCCGCCGTGGAAGGCCAGCACACACAGGTAGCAGAAGCCCACCCGGAAGGCCCACATGGACACGATGCTCACGGTCATGGTAAAGCGGGCATCGCCTGCCGCACGCAGGATGTTGGGCATGGTAAAGCTGGAAGGCCAGATGAACAGCGAAACGATGTTGAACCACACCATCACTTCCAGCGCCATGGCGTAGGCTTCCGGCGAGAGGTTGAACAGGCCCAGTGCAAATTTGTTGGCAAACAGGAAGGCCGAAAGGTTCATGAACCATGCGCCGCAGTAGGCAAACAGCATCAGGCGGCGGGAGTAATACACGGCCTGATCTTTTTCGCCTGCGCCAAGGCACTGGCCCACCACGGTCAGCGCAGCCATGCCCACGGCGTTGGCCGGGATGTTCAAAAAGGTGGTGGTGGTGTTTGCCACGGCGTTGGCCGCAATGGCGGCGGTGCCCAGAGTGGAGGTCAGGCTGGAAACGGACAGCTTGCCGATCTGGAACATGCCGTTTTCAATACCGGCCGGGATGCCCACCCGCAGGATCTGCTGGATGAGCCGTGCCTTCGGGGCAAGGGCCTGCAGGCCGTCCACCCGCAGCGGGCAGGCGGGCCGCTGCAGCAGGTACAGCACAGCTACGCAGGCAATGGCGCGGGACACAAGGCTGGCCAGTGCGGCACCCATCACGCCCATTTTGAAGCCGTAGATCAGCACGGCGTTGCCGCCAATGTTCACCACATTCATTACAAGGCTGGACATCATGCTGATCTTGCTGTTGCCCTGCGCCCGGAACAGGGCCGCACCGGCGTTGTACAGGCCGATGAACGGGTAGCTCAGGGCCGAGAGCAGGAAGTAGGTCTCGGCATAGCGCATCACGTCCACGTCGATGGAGCCAAAGATGCCGCGCAGGATGGCATGGCGGCCCGCCACCACAACGGCGGCCACCAGCAGGCTGAAGCTGGACAGGATGAACAGGATCTGCGCCGCTGCATTCTTGGCATCCTTTGGCTCCTGCCGGCCGATGTACTGGCTGGTGACCACCGCGCCGCCGGTGGCAAGGGCGCTCATGATCTGGATCATCAGGGTGTTGAAGCTGTCCACAAGGCTCACGCCGGAAACAGCGGCTTCCCCCACCGAGGAGACCATCAGCGTGTCGGCCAGACCGATGGTCACGCTGAGCGCCTGCTCTGCGATCAGCGGCAGCAGCAGGGCAATGAGCTGCTGCCGGGTGAACAGCGGCGGCTTATGGAACGCGGGCGTTTTGGTTGCTGTCATAGGTTCCTCCGTGACGGTGACAAGATACACTTGGATACATGACCTATATCATACAGCAGAACGCGCAGAATTACAAGAGAAAATCTTCTGTCAGGAAAATTCCTGACTGGGGGTCAGGCTGGTGCCGTAATATACGATATAATCATACGGGACAGTCGGCCCGAACACCGTCTTGTCTGGGTACTTCCTCAGCATGTCCGCTTTCAGGTCGGCCGGGGTCTCGGGCACACCGGCGCAGAGCGTATCGGAGCACACGGCATTCCAGAGGCCCGCAGAGAACGAGGTGCAGTTGTAAATGGCCGACCAGTGGTCTGCGTTGGCCAATGCCTGATTTACAGTGTCTAGCTGGCTCTGGTCCAGTGAGACCTGAATGCCGTAAAGATTCTGATAGTAAGAAGCGTTCAGGTAATATTTGTAGTAGCCCTCCAGATTGTACCAGATGCCGGAATGCTCGCAGCGGTTGCCGCGGGTGCTTACGGTGATGGACGTATCCGGCGCAATGAGCAGTCCGCCCACATTGATATCCTGCTCCGAGACATTGGTGATGGTGAGGAAGCTGTGTCCGCTGGTGTTGAGGGGAACATCGCCGTGGTCATCGGCGCGGGCAAAAAGCCGCAGCACCGCAACGGCTCCCTCGGCAGGGGCATCACCGTAGGCCTGCGCAGGGGACTTGTGGTCTGCCTGCGCAAAGTGGTACGGCCCGCCAAAGTTGGTGGTAAAGCCAACGACATTGCGCATCAGGTCGGCAGAACCGGTGACGTCTGTTACCACCTTATCCTCTTTTGAGGCGGGCTGTGCGGCCTTGGGTTCCTGTGCGTAGGCGGGCAGGGCGCACAGGCAGGCCAGCAGCACGCAGCAGGAGAGGATGCGGAAAAACTGTTTTTTCATAGATGCCTCCATTTGTGTTTTTTTTTCAGGTAAAGCTTACCGTTTTTTGCAGGGTCTGTCAAGGAATGCGGCAGGCGGAAAAGCCGCGCCGCAGCGTGTTTGTTCCACTTTACCCGTGCAGGCAATTGTGATAAAATAAACCTGAGGTGCACTGTGCTTTGCAGGAGCGGGGAGTGCACTGTGGTAAATGAGATAAGAAATAAAAGGTAAATCAGAACCCAAAGGGGGAACAATATGCCAAAAGCAGCCCATAAGGTGGTCGTGATCGGCCACCGCAACCCGGATACCGACTCCATCTGCTCGGCCATTGCCTATGCAGAGTTGAAAAACAAGACCAGTGATCTGGTCTGTGAGCCCCGCCGTGCAGGCAAAATGAATCAGGAGACCGAGTTCGTGCTCAAAAAGTTCGGGGTAAAGCCCCCGCGCATGTGCACGGACGTGAACCCCAAGATCCGCGATGTGGACTACCGCGAGATGCCCGGCATCCCCGGCTCCACCAGCCTGCGCAAGGCGTGGGAGATCATGCGTGACAAGCAGATCGACACCCTGCCGGTCACCAGCCCGGACAACGAGCTGGAGGGCGTGATCACCGTGAAGGATATCGCCACCGCCAACATGGACGTGTTCGACACCGGCATCCTGGCCAAGAGCCAGACCACCTACCGCAATATTTTGGAAACGCTGGGCGGCACCATGGTGGTGGGCCGCGAGGACGACGTGTGCACCACCGGCCACATCCGCATCGGCACCGCCACGCCTGAAATGCTGGAAAGCACGGTGGAAAAGGGGGACATCGTCATCCTGACCAACCGCTACGAAAGCCAGCTGTGCGCCATTGAAAAAGAAGCGTCGCTGCTCATCATCTGCAACGGCTCCAAGGTGGGCCGCACCATCCAGCGCATTGCCGAGGAAATGGGCGTGGCCATCATGTCGGCCCCGGTGGACACCTACGCCGCCGGTAAGCTGATCAGCCAGTGCGCTCCCATCTCCTACTATATGACCCGCAGCGACATCATGAAGTTCACCCTCGTCACCCCGGTGGCCGATGTTACCCGCGTGATGGCCAAGGTACGCCACCGCTATTTCCCCATCCTCGACGAGGACGGCAAATACTGCGGCATGGTCAGCCGCCGCAACATCATCAATCTGCAAAAACGCCGCATCATCCTGGTGGACCACAACGAGGCCACCCAGGCCGTGGAGGGCTTCGATCAGGCCGAAATTCTGGAGATCATCGATCACCACCGCATCGGCAGTCTGGAGACCAGCGGCCCGGTGTACTTCCGCAACCAGCCGGTGGGCTGCACTGCCACCATCATCACCCAGATGTACGACGAGAACGGTATGGAGATCCCGCCGCAGATCGCAGGCCTTCTGTTGGCGGCCATCCTTTCGGATACGCTGGTGTTCCGCAGCCCCACCTGCACCCCGCTGGATGAGGCCCTTGCAAAGCGTCTGGCAAAAATTGCCGGTGTGGACATTGACGAGTTTGCCAGCGAGATGTTTGAAGCAGGCGAAAAGCTGGACGGCAAGACCGCCGAGGAGGTGTTCCTGCAGGACTTCAAGGTGTTCATGTGCGGCGATATCCGCTTTGGCGTGGCGCAGGGCAGCTACATGACCCACAAGAACCTGCTTGCCGCCGAAGCGCTGCTGCAGCCCTATCTGGAAGAAGCCCGCAACAAGCAGAACGTGGAGGATATCTACATGCTGCTCACCGACGTGCCCAAGGAGGAGAGCGTGGTCATCAGCGATGGCCGCTATGCTTCCGAGGTGCTCTCGGACGGCTTTGAGACCCAGCCTGCCGAGGACGGCAGCTTTACCCTGCCCGGTGTGGTGAGCCGCAAAAAGCAGTTCATCCCGGCGCTGATGACCGCCTATCAGGAGCTGTAAGATGTTTGATTTTCTGCATAAAAAAGCACAGGATGCCACGCCGCCCGCCCTGCCGGAAGGCACTGTGCGCCGCCGCTATTCCATCGAAGGGCAGGTGCAGGGGGTGGGCTTCCGCTACCGCGCCCGCTATGCGGCCCAGACGCTGGAACTGACCGGCTGGGTGGAGAACGAGGACGACGGCAGCGTGACGCTGGAAGTGCAGGGCGACCCGGAAAAGTTCCTGCGGCTGTTCGCCATGATCCAGAAAAGCGATTATATCCAGATCACCGGCATCCGCCAGAAGGATCTGCCGCCCGACCCATGGGAGCGGGGCTTCTCGGTAAAAGGGTATTGATCTGAACTGCAAACAAAAAAGCTGACGCGAAAGCGTCAGCTTTTTTGCTCTTTCTAAATTTATCAACCTGCTGTTTTTAGCGGGGAATTGTCTGTCCAGATGGTGCCGTCCAGCAGCCGGGTCACAGCCAGAGTGCCGTTTGCGGAAACACGGGCCGGGTCCAGCGCGTAGAAATCGCTCTCCTTCAGGTTCGCGGGGTCTGCATCCGCACGGATGCCCACCACACAGACCCAGTGGCCATAGGCGGCGCTGGTGGCGATGTGCGGGTAATTGACCTCGTTCCAGCCGGAACTGGTCAGGTGGTATTCATAGCTGGAGGTGCGGTTCGTGTGCCGTTTTACGCCGCTCACCGCGGTGTTTTTCAGATGCACGATCACCGGCTTCCCGGCGGAAAGCTCGGTGTAAAGCTTCTGCAGGCACTCGGACAGGCTGCCGGAATAACCGTAGTAGCCGCCTGCCGACCAGACCGCACCGTTTGACCACATGCCGCTGCCGGAGGAAACCTTTCCATCCAGAATGGTGCGTGCATAGCGCAAGGCGTACCAGCTGCATTTGCCGGAGGTCTGGTTGCCGATGGAAAGGATCTGGCTGGTGCTGAAGTCCAGCATCCGGATGCCGTGCGTTTCCTGCAGGGCAGCTGCGTGTGCGTGGGGAACGGCCAGAGCCAGCACAAGGCACAGCGCCAGAACTGCCGCCGCCAGCCGCTGTGCCGCGCGGGCGGGACAGTGTTGCATATTGAGCCACATCCTTTGTTTTTTCTACGACCTTATTTTACCATGCAAAAATGGTAGAATTGTGTAAAATCGTAATTTTTTGAAAGGATTCTGAAAGATGGATCAAGATGGATCGGAACACAACATCTGTTCAAACCGGGAAGGACTGTGCCCCGGAAAAGAACAGCATGGAGCTTCCGGCTGGAAGAAGATTTTCCAGCGCGGTAAAGAACCTTTGCGAAATAAGGACAGTGTATCTCAATACTGCAACAAAAAAGCCGCTGTTTCATTGATTTTGAACGAAAATGTTTCGGAAACTTTATGCATCTTCACGATTGACAAAACCAACTGCTGTCGGATATAATCAGGCCAGAACGACACCCGTTCTGTAGTGCGGAAAAACAGCACTGAAATGAGACAAATCAACAAAATCTTGAAATGACAGGAGGCGCTTTACAATGAAAAAGCTGAAGAAATTTGCTGCCCTGCTTCTGGTGGGTGTGATGGCTCTGGCCCTGCTGACGGCCTGCGGCGGTGGCGGCGGCAGCTCCACCAACAAAGCCGAAGAGCAGAAAGTGATGGAGCAGATCGGTAAGGAGAAGGGCATTTCGGTGGCCAGTGACGCAGAGCTCCGCGCAGTGGCTGAAAAGAGACTGAATGAGTCTCTCCAGTATAAACTTCTCGGCTATGCAGGAGCGTACAAGTTCTATAAAGAGCCAGTGGGAAATGATCTGGCTGTTACCATTACTGCCCGGCACAACTATGAGAATACGTTCCTGAGCACGGTTCTGACTTATATCTCGCGGTATATTAAAACGGATGTCAACGGCAACGTGAGTCAGGATGGCATCTGGTCGAATATAGGCGTGGTGGTCCAGAGCAACAACGAGCAGAGCTACATTGGCATCACCATCCGCATTAAGAACTACTACAAGTAAAAATCTATCACCCTTTCCCCCGGAGCGTGGCTGCAAGGCCGCCCTTCGGGGCTTTTTTGCGTTTGAACCCTCTCAGTCACGCCTTACGGCGTGCCAGCTCCCCCAAAGGGGGGAGCTTTTAGGCATCTGACGGTTTGCAGCAAATAAGCTCCCCCTCTCGGGGGAGCTGGCATCGCGCAGCGATGACTGAGAGGGTTGCCTCCCTCACTGAGGGAGGTGGCAAACCCGCAGGGTTTGACGGAAGGAGTCTGCCCCGCCCCTCGGGGCTTTTTTGTGTTTGGGGACAATTGCCAAAAAGAACTGCGGAATTTGGGCGATATGCCTGTTGACATGCGGGGGGGGGTATGGATAAAATAAATTCAGACGGGTAAAGCGATTTGGGGTCGCCCAAACCGTCAGAATTTGAAAACAGGAGGAACATTACAATGAAAATGTTCAAACGTTTCGCAGCCGCCCTTCTGGCCGGCGTGATGGTTCTGGCAATGCTCACCGCCTGCGGCGGTGGCGCTGGTGGCCCTGGTGAAAGTGAGTTCGAGAAGAAAGTTCAGGATGTATATATGGCTGCACTGAACAAGGAATACGGCACAGAATGGTCCAATAACAGTGAAGTCAAGGAACTGGCAACAGAAGCACTGAACAAAATTGCAGACGGCAAGATTGCATTGACTGCTATTACTGCAAAGAAAGAAACCGAGAAAAACTACGTAGGTGCAGTTGTTTGTGCTGAGAATGCGAAGCAGAACGCTGAAGTGTACACGGCTGTTTACTATGAAGAAACAACGGCAGGAACGATTACGGTTAATTCTGATATGGTTGAGTTGATGAAGACTGCAACAGATTTTGTAATCAATCTTGGTAAACAAAATAACACGAAAATCGAAGTTACTGGTTTGGGTGTTGGCACTAAGACCGTTGGCGGAAAGACCTACGTTGCAATTGGCTATAAACTGAGCAAGTAAGCGGATTACAATTAAACTATTGCCCCGAGGAGCACCCCGCTCCTCGGGTTTTTTTGCGTTTGGGAGCAAACTCCCCCAGTCGCCTGCGGCGACAGCCCCCTCAAAGAGGGAGCCTTTCGCATTGGCAAAGCTTCCGGCTCAGGTGCAAAGCTTCCGGTTTCGCCAGAGCCTCCCTCACTGAGAAAGACTTCCCCCGGCCGGGGGAAGATGTCACGCAAGTGACAAAAAGGGGAGCAGTGGCAAACCCGCAGGGTTTGACGGAAGGAGTCTGCCCCGCCCCTCCCGGCGGCAATTCTGAATGGTTTCTCTGTCAAACCGTGTCGTTTTGTGGTACAATAAAAACGTATTCTGATGTGAACAGGAAAGGACGTTTCCATGCAGCTGTTTGAACTGGTGTCCCCGCGGCTGTTCCGCCCGCTGGCGGGGCCGAACCGGGCTTTTTATGCGGAATTGCTGCTTCTGCTCTGGGAGGAGTGCCGCCACACGGCGGATTACAGCATTTCCCGTGCGGAGGCCGTCTGGCGTGCCGAGGATTACTTTGCCGCACTGGCAAAGCCCCTTGCGCTGGATGCCGACGGTGCGGGCGATGAGGACGAGCAGCCCACCCGCGACCCTCACACGCTGGCCGTGGGCTTTCTGCTGCGGCTGCGCCGCACCGGCTGGCTGGAAGAGCAGCCCGGCAGCTACGAGGGGGAAGCGTCCCTTGCCTTTGTGCCGGAGGTAACGCCGCTGCTGGAAGCGCTGGAAGAAATCCTGAACCCCCGCGTAGTTACCTATACCGGCAAGCTGTACAAGGCATGGCAGCTGCTGGGCAGCATCGGGCAGGAAAAAAGCCCCTATGAGAACGTTCTGCGGGAGGTGGACGCAGACCTTGACGCGCTGAACCGCTCTCTCCGGGCACTCAACGCCTCCATCGGCCACTATATCGACCGGCTCACCCGCAACCGCACCCCGCAGGAGGTGCTGGAACTGTTCGACCAGTACGAGGAAAAGGTGGTGGCGGCGGCCTACCACCGCTTCAAGACCAGCGACAACCTCTTCAACTACCGCGCCTTCC
>OHMH01001292.1_pt1 | contig 10183 bp, 11 predicted proteins | sample 1569311 | NCBI WGS metagenome assembly OHMH01 (sample SAMEA3879503, study PRJEB24766) | human gut metagenome | biome: human-associated habitat; feature: feces | place: USA | collected 1985/1987
GGGGACTGGGGGATGTCGGACGCCCGCCGCACAGGGAATGGCGGCTCCTGCCGCCCTACACCTCAGATACGAACCGACGCACCGGAATATTGCAGAAAGCTAAAAAATTTTTAGTCAATTTTCGTCCTGCAGAAAAAGACCGCTTCCGCACCGGGCAGAAACGGCCTTTTTCAGGAGAAATAAAGAAAACACGAACCCTCAAAAATGAGGAAGGGAAATGCTCAGAACATGCTCTCGTCCTTATAGCGGCCGGTGCGCACGAACTGCACCCACTCGGCCACATTCACGGCGTGGTCGCCGATGCGCTCCAGATACTTAATGACCATCAGCAGGTCCAGCGCTGCATCCACCTTGCCGGGGTCTTCGGCGATCTCCTGCGCCAGCTGATGCTTGATGGCGTTGAAGTCGTAATCCACCTCGTCGTCTGCGGCGATCACCCTGCGGGCGGCATTTTCGTCCTCTGCCGTCAGGGCATCGAGAGCATCCAGGATCATCTGGTGGGCCTTTTTGCCCATGGCAATGGCCCGACTTACCGCCGGGTCGCCCTCTTTGCGGACGGTGACAAGGTGGGGGATGATCTCGGCGATGTCGGCGGCATGGTCGCCGATGCGCTCAATGTCCGTGACCACCTTCATGGCAGTGGAGATGCGGCGCAGATCGCCTGCCACCGGCTGCTGACGCAGCAGCAACGTCATGCAGCGGTGCTCGATATCCCGCTCCATATTGTTGATGCGGGCATCCTCCTTCACGATGGCCGCAGCCGCATCGGCATCAGCAACGCAGAGCGCTTCCAGAGCGTTCTCCACGGCATCGGCAGAGTTGCGGCCCATTTCGGTCAGCGAATTTTTCAGCGATTCCAGATCGGTGTCGTACTGTTTACGGATACTCATAGCTGTTTCCTCCTTTAACCGAACCGACCGGAAATGTAGTCCTCGGTGCGTTTATCCTGCGGTGCGCTGAAGATCTGCGCCGTGGGGCCCACTTCCACCAGCTCGCCCAGCAGGAAGAAGGCGGTGCGGTCACTGATACGGGCCGCCTGCTGCATGTTGTGGGTAACGATGACCACCGTGTAGTTCTTCTTCAGCTCACTCATCAGCTCCTCCACCTTCATGGTGGAGCCGGGGTCCAATGCGCTGGTGGGCTCGTCCATCAGCAGCACTTCGGGCTTCACCGCCAGTGCGCGTGCGATGCACAGACGCTGCTGCTGTCCGCCGGAAAGGCCCAGCGCGCTCTTTTTCAGGCGGTCCTTCACCTCGTCCCACAGGGCCGCGCCCCGCAGCGAGCTTTCCACCAGCTCGTCCAGCTCAGCCTTATTGCGCACGCCGTGCAGCTTGGGGCCGTAGGTGATGTTGTCGTAAATGCTCATGGGGAAAGGATTGGCCTTCTGGAACACCATGCCCACCCGGCGGCGCAGGTCGGTGAGCTGCATTTCCCGGGCAAAGATGTCCTCGCCCTTGAGCCGCACATCGCCCTCGATGCGCACATTCGGCACAAGGTCGTTCATGCGGTTGAGGGTCTTTAAAAAGGTGGACTTGCCGCAGCCGGAAGGGCCGATGAGAGCGGTGATCTCCCGCTCGCCCACGTCCAGCGAGATGCCTTTCAGCGCCTTGAAGTCGCCGTACCAGAGGTTCAGGTCTTTTGCCGATATCACCGGCACATTCGTGTTTTCCATAGAATACCTCATTGTTGAATTTCAACAGGAAGTTTACCGTTTCGACCCTTCCCGTGAAAAGGTAGATTTGAAAAATCCGCAGATTTTTCAAATCTACGAAATTAAAAATAATTTTCCGCTATTCATGGCCAGAGCGAATGCGGAGGCCATTTTGAACAGTAAAATCAAATTTTACTGTTTCTGTTTCAGCTTAGTCTTTGCCAGCCGCGCCGCAAGGTTGATGGCCAGCACCAGCACCAGCAGCACCGCACCGATGCCCCATGCGGAAGCAAAATCGCCGTCCTCAAAGGCACGCAGGTACAGCAGCACCGACAGGGTTGCACCGTTGGAGGTGTAGGCTTTGGCCACGCCCTTGGCAATGACCTCTGCGGCACCGGCGGTGAAAAGCAGGGCGGCACTTTCGCCCACGATGCGGCCCACAGCCAGAATGCAGCCGGTCACGATGCCGTCGATGCTGCAGGGCAGCACGATGGTGCGGATGATGTGCCACTTGCCTGCACCCAAGCCCATGGCACCCTCACGGTAGCCCTGCGGCACCGTCTTGAGGGATTCCTGCGTGGTGCGGATGATGGTGGGCAGGTTCATGACTACCAGCGTGAGCGAACCGGACAGCAGACAGGTCTGGAAGCCCAGTGCCTGACTGAACACCAGCATACCCACCAGACCGTAGATGATGCTGGGGATGCCCGCCAGCGTTTCGTTGGTGAACTCAATGACCTCGATGAGCCGCCGGTTGGAGGCGTACTCGGTCAGGTAGACCGCCGCGCCCACGCCCAGAGGCAGTACGATCAGTAATGTCAGCACAATGACATACAGTGTGTTGAGGATGGCAGGCAGGATGCCGTCGGTCTTTTTCAGCACACTGGCAGTGGTAGAAAGGAACTTCCAGCTGATGTGGGGGATGCCCCGCACCAGCACCATGCCGATGATACCGGCCACCAGAACCATCACCAGAACGGCACTGGCCCAGACCAGTGCGGTCATGACCCGGTTCCACATCTGACGGGAAGGCGAAAGGCCCTTATTCATCGCGGCTTCCTCCCTTCAGCACAACGTTCAGCACAACATTGATGATCATGATAAAGACGAACAGCACCAGCGCGATGCTGAACAGCGCCTGCCGCTGCAGACCGCCGGCATAGCTCATCTCCTTGGCGATGGCGGTGGTCAGGAAGGTGACGCTGCGGAAGGGACTGTCCGGCATGTTGGGGCTGTTGCCTGCCACCATCATCACCGCCATGGCCTCACCGATGGCGCGGCCGATGCCCAGCACAATGCCTGCGGCAATGCCGCTTTTGGCTGCCGGAATGCTGATCTTGAACCATGTTTCGGTGTCGGTGGCACCCAGTGCCAAACTGCCCTGCTCATACTCCGGCGGCACGGCGTTCAGCGCCGTGACCGACACGGACACGATGCTGGGCAAGATCATGATGGAAAGCACCACGATGGCGCTCAGCAGGCAGGCACCGGAAGCCTTGCCGAAGGTCTTTGCCACGGCGGGCACCAGCACCTGCATGCCCAGCAGGCCGAACACCACGCTGGGGATGCCGGACAGCAGCTCGATGGCGGTGACCACCACGGTGCGCAGCTTTGGGTCGGCGGCCTTGGAGAGGAACACCGCCGTCAGCAGGCCGATGGGCACACCGATGATGGCAGCGCCCAGCGTGCCGTAGATGCTGGAAAGGATGAACGGCAGGATGCCGAACAGCGGCTGGGCTGCCGTGGAGGCCCACTTTGTGCCGAACAGGAATTGGAACAGGCCGATCTTGTGGATGGCCGGCACGCCGGAGATCACCATGTACACCGAGATAAGCACCACGCAGCCCACCGCCAGCATACCGCACAGGAAGAAGATGAAGTTCATCACCGCTTCCAGCCATTCGGCGGGGGTGCGGGGCAGCCGCACACGGCTCAGATAGGATTTTTTGTTCATAGCTGAAATCCTTTATAAAAGCCGCGTCGGCCCGCAGAAACGGCAGCCCGACGCGGCGGGGTATTTTGTGAACGGCCTTGCCCTCTAACCGTTACTCGTTCACCGGCACAGCGCCTGCGGTGCGGATGAGGTCGGCAGCGTCCTTGCTGGTGGCAAAGTCCACAAAGGCCTGTGCCTGCTCAGACAGAGTCACGCTCTTGTTGGTGACGAACACGAAGGGACGCTGGATCTTGTAGCTGCCGTCCTTCACGGTGTCCTCGCTGCACTCCACACCCTCCACAGTGACCATGGCGACGGTGTCGCCCACAGCGGACAGGGAAGCGTAGCCGACGGCCAGAGGATTGGCCTCCACAGCGCTGATGACAGCGCCGGTAGCGGTCAGCTCCTGTGCGTACTTGCAGCTGTCCTTCACGTCCACGATGCTCTCAAAGCCATCGCGGGTGCCGGAACCGGCCTCGCGGCCCACCAGAACGATCTCGCCTTCGTCGCCGCCCACATCCTTCCAGTTGGTGATCTCACCGGTGAACATCTGCTTCAGCTGGTCCACGGTCAGGTCTGCCACCTTGCTGTCCTTGTTCACGATGATGGCGATGCCGTCCAGCGCCACGGTGGTGCCGTCCACGTCGTTCTTCTCGTCGTCCTTCAGGGCGCGGGAGGACAGGCCGATGTCCAGCGTCTTATCAGTAGCACCGGTGATGCCTGCGCCGGAACCGGTGGGGTCGTAGCTGACGGTGACACCCGGCTCCACCTCGGCAAAGCCCTCGGTCAGGGCAGCGATGACGTTCTTCATAGAGGTAGAACCGCCGGTAGCCACATTGCCGGACAGGGTGCCTGCAGCGGTCTCAGCAGCGGCAGAAGAAGAGGTGGACTCCGCAGCAGAGGATGCCACAGTGGAAGAGGCTGCGCCGCCGCAGGCGGTCAGAGCCATAGCCGCAGCAGCAGCGCCGCAGACAGTGATAAACGAACGACGAGTGATCTTTTTCATAACTCTTTTCCTCCAATAAATGCCGGAATGCATTGCCGGCCGATGTTTTCTTGTTTCTCTGTGTTTTCCTTGGGAACGGCCTTATTGTACCGCACCGCCGTGTGCGCTGCGACCATGTACGCGCAAAATGGAGGTAAAGCTTTTGCACAGGCTCCGGCGGCTGTGTCAAGCCTGCGTAAAGCCGGCATGAAAAGCCTGTACTCAAATTTTACAAACAGGATAAATATGCCGAAAATGCCATTTTCTGGCTGGGCAAAACGACAAAAAGCCCCGGGCACTCTTTCAAAGAATGCTCGGGGCAAAAGGGTCTGCGGGTCAAACCGTGGTAAGGGAAGGCAGAGTCTTGGTGGCTGCATAGCCGCCATTCTTCTTGACAAGGAACAACGTCTCGCTGATGCCGTTGATGACGATCTTCAGCACCGCAGGCTGACCATTCCGGTAAGCTTCCTTGATTTCTGCATCGGGGAAGTTCAGCCTCAGATCTTTTTCCTCTGTGGCAAAGGGCTTACCCAACAGCGTGTCGGAGACAAAGAAAGTCCCGGCGGGGGATACCTGCTTCAGCTTTGCTTCGCCCACGGAAGCTTGGAACATGTCGCCGTACTGTCCGCCCTGCCAGCTGCCGCCGCCGGCGTCATAGCGCAGTCTCACCTTGCCGGTGATGGCACCCTTGTCCGTGCCGGATTCCGTGCCCAGATCCACATCCAGACCAAAGACCTTCACGGTGAAGGGTCCGATCTGGACCTCGTCGTCTGCCAGCTGACCGCTGCCGCCGCAGCCGGTCAGCACGCCGGACAAAGAGATCGCTGCAGCCGCAGCTGCTGCGCTCTTCATAAAGGTACGCCGGGTCATTTTTTCTGCCATAACATTGCCCTCCTCTAAAAGCGTTTTTCTGTGCTTTTAGCGTACCACTTTTTGGGAGTCTGTCAACAAAAATATGACAAAAAGGCGCTCTGTACACATAATTTGCACAGAGCGCCTTCTGCTCAGCAGTATTTTGTTCCGTCCGGGCAGTAGAACTGCACGTACTTCTGCCACTCGGTCTCGCTGATGGTGCGGCGGTAGCAGTCCACCAGGGCATCCACGGCCTGCCGGTCCGCAAAGGTACCGGCACCCGGGCAGTCCAGCACCAGAATGCGGAACCATGCATCAAACAGGTGCTCGGTGAAGCCGGTGTCCCGCGCGCCGCACCGGGAGTAAAAGCCCAGCCGCCGCACAGCCATAGCTTCGTCCTCCGCCTTATCCGGGCATTCGGCCTCAATGAGGATGGCCTGCGCACCGCGCTCGTGCTGCGGCAGGTCGGCCAGCAGCTGCGCGCCCAGCCCTGCAGAACGGTATTCCGGCAGCACGGCAAAGTAATCCAGCTGGCTCACCCTGCTGCCTGCCGGGCGCACCATGAGCAGGTACGCCGCCAGTGTTTCGCCGTCGAACACGCCCCATGTGTGGGCGGTGCCGTCCGCTTCGCTGTTCAGGATCATGCTCAGGGGCTTTAGCTCCGTGGGCGGAAAGTCCCGCCGCATTTCGTCCAGATAGACCCGCGTCAGTTCTTTTTCGTTCAGTTTCCGCCAGCTGTACACTTTGCTCATGGTTTTTCCTCCCGTATCTGCCTTTTGAACCAGTATAGCACACTCTGCGCGGGAACGCAAAAAGCCGCCGGGAGCGGCAGGTTCTGCCCTTCTCCCGGCGGCTTTTATGGGAATGCAGGAGCAACCAGTCTCCCGCACAAACTCCGTTCAGAATGCTGTGTGCGTTACAGCATCTTCTTCAGCTCGTCGTACACGAACTGAACCTTGGTGCCGATGATCACCTGGCAAGCGTTCTTGCTGGGGCGGATGACACCGGCAGCACCAGCGGCCTTGACAGCCTTCTCGTCCACCTTGGCGTTATCCTTGACCTCAAAGCGCAGACGGGTTGCGCAGTAACCAACTTCCTTCACGTTCTCCTTGCCGCCGACAGCAGCCAGAACAGCGGAAGCGACTTCGGTATAGTTGTTGTTTGCCAGAACGACCTTCTTCTCGGCCTCTTCGTCCTCGTCCTCACGGCCGGGGGTCTTCAGGTCGAACTTGGTGATGGCAAAGTAGAACACTGCGTAGAACACCACGAAGGCTGCGATGCCCAGAGGAATGATCATCCAAGTCTTGGCAGCTGCGGGCAGGGAAGCGGAGAACACCAGGTCGGTGGCACCTGCGGAGAAGCAGAAGCCGGCACGGAAACCGGAGTAGTAGGTGATGACGGTAAAGATGCCGTACAGAGCAGCGTACACAACGTACAGGGGGAAGCACAGGAACATGAAGCCGAACTCGAAGGGCTCGGTAACGCCGCAGACGAAGGCGCAGATTGCAGCGGACAGAACCAGGCCGATGGCAGCCTTCTTGTTCTTAGCGGTCTTGACCATAGCCAGAGCAGCGCCCAGGACACCGAACATCATGCAGGGGAAGAAGCCGGACATGTACATGCCAAGGCTCCAGCCCACATCAGCAGAGGTCTCGCCAGCCCAGAAGTGGCTCAGGTCGCCCAGACCGATGGTGTCGAACCAGAACACGTTGTTCAGAGCGTGATGCAGGCCGGTGGGGATCAGCAGACGGTTCAGGAAAGCGTAGATGCCGGCGCCGATGCCGCTCATCTTGGCAATGCCGTTGCCGAGGGCAACCAGAGCGCCGAAGATGATGGGCCAGACGAACAGCAGAACAACGGAAACCACGATGGAAACAACGGCGGTCACGATAGCAACGCTGCGCTTGCCGCTGAAGAATGCCAGCCAGTCAGGCAGCTGGGTGTTCTTGAACTTGTTGTAGCAGGCAGCACCGATGATGGCGGCCAGGATGCCGATGAAGGAGTTGCCGGCGATCTTGCTGAAAGCAATGTAATCGACGGTGCCTTCCTCCAGCGTGCGGACAGCGCCGACAACGCCGGGGCTGAGCAGCTGCTGCATCATCAGGAAGCTGACCAGACCGGCCAGACCTGCGGTACCGTCATGGTCATCAGACAGACCGACGGCAGCGCCGATGGCGAACAGCCATGCCATGTTGTCGATCAGGGCGCCGCCGGCCTTGATCAGCAGGAAACCTACGGTGTAAGCAGCACCGGAGGTCGGGCCCTCGGCACCCATAACGGCGGGAGCCAGAGCGTAACCAATGCCCATCAGGATACCACAGACGGGCAGAGCAGCAACGGGAAGCATTAAGGCTTTACCGAGCTTCTGCAGATACTTCATCATAAAAGCATTCCTCCAAAAATTGTGAGTGGGTCTTTCCCAACTCGGCGCCGGGCCGTCTGGTTCCGCAGCCGCGACACTTTGTTAATCTCATATTAACATATTCTTCACAAAAAAGAAAGTGATTTTAGCAAAATTGTCGAAAAGCCGAAAATTCAACGGTTTCTTTGTGCAATATTCAAACACGCCATTGATTTTTGCCCAAATTTCTTTGAAAATTTAACTTTTTTTGGAAAGTTATTTTCATAACGGGATGAATCTACACCTCGGCTACGTCCTTCGTCGCCACCACATCCACGCCGGTCCCGGCTGCATCGGGCAGCAGGACCTGACCGATTTGTACGGGGGCGGGCACCACGACGCTTTTCAGCGCACGGACAACGTCAAAAATTTTCTCCTTCGGGATGTCGCTGCGGGTCTTGCAGCTCACGGCGGGCAGGATGCCGCCGGTCACGCGCACCGTTGTGGTCACAATGCGCGTCGGGGCGGTGACCTCCCTGCGGGCGTAGGCGTCGCCGCGCGGGCAGGTGTTGCCCTGCACGGTGACCACCGCGCCGCCGTCCAGCGTCACAGTCAGCGGGCAGCCCATCGGGCAGCCGATGCAGATCAGTTCACGTTTTTCCATCGTCAGCCCTCCTCCAACGTTACCGTCACGGCGTCGCCCGGGCCGCGCAGGAGCTCGGCCTTCAGCCGCACAGTCTCCATCTCGCCGGGGGCCAGCACGGGCCGCTTGCGGCTGTAGATGCAGTCTGTACCGCGGTACACCGCGATTTTTTTATTTTTGTACACGCCGCCCACGCGGAACCGCAGCGTCACGGTATCCCCCGCGCAGTCGGGGCGGATGGTGGTCGGCACGGTGTAGCGCACACCGTTTTCGCACCGCACGGGCAGGGTGCGGCCCGCCGCGGCTCCGCCGCCCGCAATGTATGCCGCCGCGTGCTCACCTGCCGCCGCGGCCTCCTCCGACACATAATCCACCAGGTCATGCACATGCAGCACGTTGCCCGCGGCAAAGACGCCGGGCAGGTTCGTTTCCAGGCTCTCATTGACCGCCGGGCCGCCGGTGACGGGGTTCAGCGCCACGCCCGCGGCGCGGCTCAGCTCGTTTTCGGGCAGCAACCCGCAGGAAAGCAGCAGCGTGTCGCAGTCGTAGTGCTCCTCGGTGCCGGGGACGGGTTTTCCGTTTTCGACCCGCGCCAGCGTGATGCCGGTCACGCGCTCCTTGCCCTGAATGTCCACTACCGTGTGGCTCAATTTCAGCGGAATGCCAAAATCATCGAGGCACTGCACAATATTGCGCTTTAAGCCGCCGGAGTACGGCATCAGCTCCGCCACGCAGAGCACCTTTGCCCCCTCCAGCGTCATGCGGCGCGCCATGATAAGGCCGATGTCGCCGCGTGCCCGCGGTGAAGATGCCCGCGGGCCGGTAGCCCGGAATGTTCAGCGCGCCGCGCGGGCGCTCACGGCAGCCCATGGCCAGAATGACCGCCTTGGGGTGCAGCTGAAACAGTCCGTCGGTCTTGTTCATGGCGGTGACGGTCTTGTCCGCCGCCAGATCCAGCACCATCGTGTTGAGCTTGTATTCAATTTCCAATTCGCGTACCTGCGTCACAAACCGTGCTGCGTACTCGGGGCCGGTCAGCTCCTCCTTAAAGGTATGCAGGCCGAAGCCATTGTGGATGCACTGGTTCAGGATGCCGCCCAGCTCACTGTCGCGCTCCAGGATCAGGATGTCCTGCACGCCGCTTTTGCGTGCGGCCACCGCCGCGGCCAGCCCCGCCGGGCCGCCGCCGATAATGACCAGATCAACGTTTTTCATGGCAGACGCCCCCTTTCACAGGCTATCCTTGTTCGTGCCGACGATGATTTTGGACGCACCGCCGGACTTGGTGATCTCGCTCTGCGGCACGCCCAGCTCCCGCGCCAGGATCTCCATGACGCGCGGGCTGCAAAAGCCCGCCTGACAGCGGCCCATGCCCGCGCGGGTGCGCCGCTTGACGCCGTCCAGACTGCGTGCGCCGGGCGTGCGGCGGATGGCGTCGATGATCTCGCCCTCGGTCACGCTCTCGCACCGGCATATAATCTGCCCGTAGGCCGGGTTTTGCCGGATAAGCTCCGCCCGCGCTGCAAGATCCAGCGCTTTGGGGTCCAGAATACCCCTGCGCGTCGGGTCAAAATCGGGCCTATTGTGTAAGTGCAGACTGCCGCGCACGATGTCCGCGATCATCGCACCGATGGCCGGGGCGCTGGACAGGCCGGGCGACTCGATGGCCGCGCAGTCCACAAAGCCGGGCGCGATCTCGCCGATGAAGAAGTCGTGCCGCGCCTCGTGGGCGCGCAGACCCGCGAAGCTCGTGATGGTCTGGCGCAGCGGAATGTCCT
>OHMH01001315.1_pt1 | contig 10053 bp, 13 predicted proteins | sample 1569311 | NCBI WGS metagenome assembly OHMH01 (sample SAMEA3879503, study PRJEB24766) | human gut metagenome | biome: human-associated habitat; feature: feces | place: USA | collected 1985/1987
ATGCACATTGCAAAAGATTGTTTATATACTAAACGAGCCAGAATATTGCAAGGAAGGTTATGTAATTTTGGGCTTAGAGCCTTGCGCGATCGGAGAAATAAGAGAAAACCGCCGTATGCTGCAAGGTAGATCGGAGGAGGTTCCGGTATATGACAGAAAATAAAGAGATTATAAAGGCAGGTAGCGTATTTATCACACATAGGACACGCGAGGCAATACACGCAGCAGCCGCGCAGCGAACCGAAACAGAATTAAACGAATGTTTTAAAACGCTACATGACAGCATGGATCGGTTTAGTAAACAAATTGCGGTAGAGGAAATAATCGGACAAGATTTTATTATATATACGCCTGAAAGAAGAATAGGCAAAACAGAGGCGGCATTATATTTAGCCCACGAATACAATATGCCTTATTTGGTTAAGTCGGCGCAGTTAGATTTTGTTAAGTGGCAGGCAAAAGAGGCGGGATATAATATAAAATTCGTTCTTTTGAGCCACCCACAAATCGAGGGCATGAGATTAAGAACCATTTTAAAGGACGAATGTATAAAAACCAAAGAGGCGCGGGAACACATCGGCAAACATATTAACATAATCGGAATTGAGGAAATATAGGAGGCACACATGGCAAAAGGTATTAAATTAAACAGAGAACAATATAAAAACGTTAAACGCATGGATCACAAGCAAATGGAAACTTTCGTAGTGAATATGTATAACGCAGGGCATGAGGACGGCAAAAAGTAATTGCAATAATGAATAAGCCTGCAAATTGCCAAGTATGCGTTTTTGGAGTATGCAAATATTCGTTACCATTAACAACGCGCCGAAAGGGTTATTATTGTCAATTAAAAGAGCCAAAAGCCCGAATTGTAGAAGATTTTGACTATAACGCGGAAATACATTTAAGTAATTGCCCGCTAAAACCGTACAAGGAGGAACAATGCGAAAAGGTAAAATAATTTGCGTAGACATTGAAACCACCGGTTTAGATATGACAAACGATGAAATATTGCAAATTTCCATTATTAACGGCAGAGGAAAAACGCTTTATAACTCATATATCAGACCGGAACACAAAAGAGAATGGAAAGAGGCAGAAAAAATAAATAAAATCGGTTGGGAGGCAGTAAAGAACGCCACGACATTGCGGCATGAGAAACGGAAAATTGAAAAGATTTTGAAAAAAGCCGGTTTAATCATCGGCTACAATCACAAAGGGTTTGATTTGCCGTTTATGGCAGCCAAAGGCATAAATACAGCAGTAAAAGCCGAGGTTTTTGATGTAATGTTAGAATTTGCGCCGATATATGGCGATTACAACGAGCATTACAATAATTATAAATGGCAACCGTTGACAAGATGCGCGGAATATTACGGATATACCGGATATAAGGCGCACGATGCTTTAGAAGATGTGCGGGCAACGCTATATTGTTTTTACAAGATGCGGAGGAAGATATGAAAGAGAAAACAAAGGAATTTTACAAAGCAGTCTTTAAATATTGGCTGCATGAGCGTAAAGAAAGCATAAAAAGAATATTTGCAAGGAGGACGAAATGAACAGACGACAGAAAAAGAAACAGTTTAAAAAGCGTTTCGGTATCAACCCACCGCGCGGCATATCCATAAAAACAGCAACCCACACAATGCAACACCGGGAAAAAGTTATTGCAGCTTTCGAGAGAATTAAGAAAGCAATATTAGATTTATGGGAAATGATAAAGCAACCGGCGTTAGAATTAGCAACGGCACTAAAAGAGGCAACGACGGCACTTATAAGCAATAAAGAAAAACGCCGCCGACAGTATGCGGCGTTGCAAGTATTCCAAACAAAAGTAATAACGCAGCAGAGGCAGCAGGAAAGCGAGGTAATGCAAATTGAAAGCAATATTAACATATACAACCATGACAGACGGTAAGGCAGAGGAAAAACGAGGCTTTTCGATACAGCGAAGGCGAAAAAAATTTGCGATGTAAAAAACGCTTTCAACTATAAAGTGCAGGAAATATACATAACTGAAAAAGGCGTTGTATTTTTCCGCAACATGAATGAGGACACATTAGAGATACCAAACCAAAAAGAGGTTAAAAAGTGGATCGGCGCAAACAAACCGGAGCAATATATAAAATTTTTTGGAAAAGTGGAGGAAGGCTAAAATGGCGGTAGCAAAAGAAATTAAGGAAACAATAGCGGTAACAATCGACGAGGTATTTAAGAAAATGAATAGTATTTCGTGGTTGGAGCGTCAAAAAGCTATGAAAGACGAGGCATTTAAGAACACCGAGAAAATTCTTTATTGTTTCAACATTTTAAAAGAACACGTTGCAGACGAAGAAGGATATTTAGCAATGATCCAAAAATCAACATCGGGTAGTATTGTGAGGTATCAGAAAAACAAGGTTGACAAGCCGGACGAAGATCAGCTATTAGAGGACAGAATAGCATCATATAACCGCAGTAAAAACGACGTAGAGCGCATAGAAAAGGCTTTAAAAAAGATTGAAGGCAAAAAGGGTTATGAAGTAATTGAAATGCGCTATTTACAGCGAAAGAAAACGGTAGAAAATGGCAAACAGGTAGAGGAGGTTTATACATTCGAGGAAATAGCGGATATTTTAGGCGGGCAGCAGGGCTATAATGAGAACTTAAACGAAAAGACCGTAAGGAATTATAAAAACGCACTTGTGCGCGACATGGCTATATTTCTTTTCGGATCCGATGCAGTATAAGCGGCGGGCGGCAGCAGGCGAAATAAAGCACTTGACAACACGCCCGATTTAACGCCCTTCACAAGTCCGTTTAACTATGTTAAGATATTTACAATTCAAAAACCAACGATTTAAAAGCGGCATTTTCTAAACAGAAAACAGCCGCTTTATTTTTATGCCCGGAGGTGCGAAAGAATGGCATTGTTAAAGTATTGCAATAGAAACGGCTGCAATAAGTTAGTACCGCAGGGCGTGCGGTATTGCAAAGCGCATACCGTGAATAAGACGGCAGAGAACCGGGAACGCCACAAGGAATATGATGCACATTGCAGAAACCAAACGGCGAAGGCTTTTTATAATAGCAGCGAATGGAAGGCAACGCGCGCTAGAGTGTTGGCGAGAGATACCGGCATAGATATATATTTATATATCACAGAAGGCAGGGTTGTACCGGCTGATACAGTGCATCATATTGTTGAGTTAATGGAGGACTATTCAAAGCGTTGTGACTTAGACAACCTTATAAGTATATCAGAGGCAACGCACAGCATGATAAGCAAGGCATACAAAGACGAGATAAAGAAGGCACAGATGCAACAGACGTTAAGGGAGTGCATAAGCGAGTATAAAAAGAGACTTGCGGGGTAGGGGGTGCGAAAAAGTTTCGAGCCGTTCCTGCCAAGACCGCAGCCCCCCTAAATTCACGCAAAAACTCCCTAAATGAGATTTTTTAGAAAGGAGGTTGCAGGACAATGGCAAGACCGAGAGAACCAGTTGACCTAATAGCGGCAAAAGGGCGAAAACACTTGACGATTGCGGAATATGTAGAGAGAAAAAACGCAGAGATCGCAGCCCCCGCAGATAAGGTAAAACCACCCGATTTTTTATTAAAAAAAGAGAAGGAAAAGTTCGACGAATTAGCAAAACAGTTAGTTGATTTAAAAATTATGACTAACTTAGATTGTGACGTATTGGCACGATACATTAAAGCAGAAAGCGAATATATCAAAGTTACAAAGCAGTTACAGAAAATTAAATTTACGCCGGATAAAAAAAGCATGATACCGGCAGATGTGCAGCTTTCGGAACAATACACACAATATAACTATCTTTCTAAAATACAAAATAGGCTTATGAAAGCCTGCAACGAAAACGCGAAAGAGTTAGGTTTAACGATTTCGAGCAGGTGCAAATTAGTGATACCGAAAGAAAAAGAAGAAAAACCTGCAAATAAGTTTATGAAACACGCACAGTAATATGAGTAGGATTTTAAAAACAAACGATCGAATATCACGATTTGCAGAAAAAAACCTAAAAAACAAGAAAGAGTTCGGAGAAGATGCGCGGCTTGCGTTCAAACGTCATTTAAACGATCTGAAAAGATCAGAAAAGAACGATCCGGATTTTCCATATATTTTTGATCCGGAAAAGGCAGAGGACATAATAGAACTTGCAAACAAGCTAACCATAGCAGAGGGCGAGGGCGATCAGACGTTTACCTGCGCCGGGTTCCAAGAGTTTATTTTAGGTTCCCTTTTCGGTTGGGTTCATAAAGAAACCGGGAAACGCCGTTTTACTGATAGTTATGTGCAAGTGGCGAGGCAGCAGGGTAAAAGTGTTTTAAATGCAATATTGGGTATTAAGTGTAGTAATTTTGACAACTACAATTACGCACAAATCTATTGCACAGCGACAAAGCAAGATCAAGCAAGGATTGTATTAAATGAAATATCAAAATTCATAAATGCAGATGCAGACCTGCTAGAATTGTTTGAAATAAAGGATTATAAAAGCGAGATTACCGCGAAAATAACCAATGCTACTATACGCGCATTGGGGCGTGATACAAAATCAATAGACGGTTTCCGACCGTATTTAGGCATTGTAGACGAGTACCACGCGCACAAAGATAACCAAATGTACAAGCTGTTAAAAGGCGGTACACGAAAGCTAAAACAATCGTTAATATCAGTCATAACAACGGCAGGTTTTAATTTAAACGCCCCATGTTATGAATTATACAAATATTGCCGGAGGGTTTTACGAGGAATTGACGTAAACGACCGGCAATTTATTTATATCGCCCAAATGGACGTAAACGACGACATTTGGAACCCGAAAAATTGGATCAAATGTTGCCCATTGACAGGAAATGATCCCGAATTGCTTTCACAGATGCAGGAAGATGCAAAGAAAGCTAAATCAATGGGCGGCGAGGAAATGAGGGATTTTTTGACAAAATCCCTAAATATATGGGTTACAAATGCAGAAACCGCTTTTATAGACCTTGCGGAATGGGAAAAATGTGGCAGCAATAGGACATTAGAGGATTTCAGAGGGAAAAAAGCAATATGCGGCTTAGATTTATCAAGCGGCGGCGATTTAACGTCACTTGCGTTAATATTCCCATACGAGGATCCAAATACCGGGGATAAAAAATATTATATTTATTCCCATTCGTTTATACCTCAAAGGCGTATGCAAGAACACATGGACAAAGAGGACAACGCGCCGTACATCATTTGGCAAAAAGAGGGGCTTTTAACGGTAACAACGGCAGCGGGCGGCATAAAAACCGACTACAAAACCATATTAGCGCATTTACACAATATTATTGATAAATACGATATAGATTTAACGGCAATCGGTTACGATCCGCATAATGCAAGCGCATTTTTGTTAGATCTTGAAGATTTCGGGTGCGATTTGGTGGAAATCAAACAGAGCGCACGCAGCTTAAACGATGCAACAATAGATTTTCAACTAGAAGTAAAGGCGCATAATGTGGAATACGACAAGAAAAACAAGCTATTAACAAGATCTATGAATGATGCTATTTTGTCAGAGCCAAACAGTTTTGGCGAAATTAAAATAGATAAAATGCTGCAAAAAGTACGAATTGATCCATGCGATGCAATTATAGATGCGCATAAATTGGCTATGGGTGTAGAGGTTGAGGAAATCACGACAGATCAGAGCATAGAGGCGTATTTAAAAATGTTTGAAAAGGCAGGTGTGAAAGAAGATTGAAACTATTTGAAAAAATAAAAAATATGATTTACAGAGCAGCAAGACCGGCAGCAGGCGCAGACGATGAAAAGCTATTAGAATGGTTAGGAATTTCGAGAACGCCTAAAAAGGTTTTAAGCGAAGTAACTTATTTTACCTGCCTTAAAATGTTATCCGAAACGTTGGCAAAAATGCCTATAAAATTCTATCAGCAAACAGATAGAGGCGTAGAGGAGGCAGAAACAAACAAAGCGTATGAGTTATTAAAAACAAGACCAAACCCGCAAATGACACCTTCGACGTTTTGGGCGACGGTTGAAAATAATAGAAATCATTACGGCAATGCCTATGTGTGGATCCGGCGCGAATTTAACCGCATGATGTACGGCGGCGAAATAGAAATAAAGGATTTGTGGATCATGCCTTCGGCAGATACAACGACAAGGGCGTATTTGGCGACAGCGGCGATATTTACTATTGGTACACAGATAAATACAGCGGCGAAAGTTATATTTTCCCTTCGGGCGATGTACTGCATTTTAAAACATCAATGACATTTGACGGATATAGCGGCGCACCGGTAAGAGAAATATTAAAAGCGACCATAGAAGGCGGGCTTGAAAGTCAAAACTTTTTGAACAACCTTTATAAAGGCGGTTTAACAGCACGCGCAGTATAACAGTACACCGGCGATATGTCGCCAAAGTTGGAAAAAGCGTTAATCGCAAGATTGGAAGAATACGCAAACGGCGCAAATAACGCGGGTAAATTTATCCCGATACCGATCGGAATGAAAATAGAGCCGCTAAACATCAAATTAACAGATAGTCAATTTTTTGAGTTAAAGAAGTATAGCGCGCTACAAATTGCGGGTGCATTTGGCATAAAACCAAATCAAATAAATGACTATGAAAAAAGCAGTTACGCTAATAGTGAAATGCAAAACATTTCTTTTTATATTGATACAGAATTATTTATTTTAAAGCAGTATGAGGAGGAATTAGACTACAAACTATTAGAGCCGAGCGATAGACGGCAAGGCAAGTATTACAAGTTTAACGAGAATGTTATTTTGCGTACCGATGCAAAGAGCCAAGCAACAATTTTAACCGGGTATGTGCAGAACGGCATATATACACCAAACGAGGCAAGATCATATATAAATAAGCCACGAAAAGAAGGCGGCGATGAATTGATTTGCAACGGCAATTATATAAAGGTTGCGCAAATTGGCATAGAAGAAAAAAAGGAAGGAGGAGGCGACAATGGCTAAAATCTTAGAGTTACAGAGAAAAGACAAGCACAACAAGGAAAGAACAGTAGGCAGCATTGAGATTAAAAACCAAACAGAAACAACCGCGGATCTTTGCTTTTTTGGAGATATTAACAGCGAGAGTTTAGGGGAATGGCAAAAGTATTACCCGGAAGATAAAGCACCAAAAGACGTGCAGGATTTTTTAGATCAGCTTGAAGATGTATCTAAAATAAATGTGCATATTAACAGCGGGGGCGGTTCAGTATTTGGCGGCATTGCTATTTACAATATTCTAAAGCGGTACGATGCAGAAATAACCGTATATGTCGAGGGTTTGGCGGCAAGCATAGCAAGCGTTATAGCAATGGCAGGCGATAAAATTATCATACCGGAAAATGCGCAAATGATGATCCATAAACCAAGTAGCATTACATGGGGAAATGCGGACGATATGAGAAAAGAGGCTGATATTTTGGACGGTTGCCAAAAGGTTATATTAAATACCTATATGCAACACGCCAAAGAGGGTGTAACAGCGGAAGAAATAGACAGTTTAATAAATGCCGAAACATGGAAAAACGGCAAAGAATGGCAGGAATTTTTTGATATAGAAGTATCAGAAAAAAGCCAAGCAACAGCCTGCAAAAGCGAATATTTTGATAAATATAACCATTTGCCGGACAAGTTAAAGGAACAGCCACAACAGCAGATCAATATTGATGATTTAGCGGAGAGGGTAGCAGAAAAATTAAAAGATGCAACACAACCGGAAGTACCCAAAATACCGGAAAACGACGTAAAACGAAAAACAGCCGAGATTTTAGAGGACTTAGAGTTAATCTAAGTTCTATTTTTTAAAAAAACAAGGAGGATACTCACACATGAACGAAGAATTAAAGAAAATGCTTGATAGCATCAACGCAAAAAAGCAGGAAGTAAAGGATCTTTGCAAGGCGGGAAAAATTGAAGATGCGGCAACCGCAAAGGAAGAATTAAAGAAACTGCAGGCACAGTTCGATCTTGTCTATGATCTTGATGTGACAAAAACCGAAGGAATGGGAGAAAAGGCGGCAGCAGGCGCAGCTAAGACAATCGCGGACAAGGCGAAGAATATCGCAGGCGCATTTGTAAACGCAATTAAGGCAGCCGTAGGAAAGGGCGAATTATCAACAGAAGATAAAGAGATCCTTAATTCCATGAACGAAGGAAAGGACGAGGACGGCGGTTTAACAGTACCAAAGGATATTAAAACCGCTGTTAAGGAATTGAGAAGATCAGAGGACGCATTAGAAACGCTTGTAAATGTGGAACCGGTAAAGACATTAAGCGGCAGCAGGGTAATTGAACGTTACGCAGATCAGACACCGTTTGATAACATCGACGAAGCGGCAGAGTTCCCGGACGTTTCAACACCACAGTTTGAAAAAGTAGATTACAAGGTAAAAAAGAAGGGCGGCATCTTAAAGATCACGCAGGAACTTTTAGACGATACAGCCGAAAATATTATTTCGTATCTGAAAAAGTGGATCGCAAAGAAGGCGAAGGCAACACGAAATTTCTTGATTGTTGCCAAAATAAGAGAAATTACAACAGATGCGGAGGTAGCGGTAGACAGCTTAGACGATCTTAAAAAGATTTTCAATGTTTTACTTGATCCGGCAATCGCATTAACCGCGGGAGTTGTGACAAATCAGGACGGTTATAATTGGCTTGACAGCTTAAAGGATAAGGACGGCAAATATATTTTACAGCCGGATCTAACAAAGCCAACAAGCACGCTGTTATTTGGTAAATATCCAGTTAAAAAGGTAAGCAATAGAACAATGCCAAGCAAAACAACCGACGGAGGTTACAAAGTGCCGATTGTATGCGGCGACTTAAAAGAGGCGATTACAATTTTCGATCGCGAAACATTGACAATCGACATTTCAAGTAGCGCGGGCAAATTGTGGGAAACAGATCAGACCGGCATCAAGGTACGCGAGCGTTTGGATATTAAAGCAATCGACGAGGAGGCGATCGTCATGGCAGAGCATACAATTAAGACAACAACAGACGTACAGCAGACCGCCGCACAGTCAGCAACCGAAGAAACAAAAACCTACACGCAGGCAGAAATTGAAAAAATGTCACGCGAAAATATCATTGCATTAGGTACCCAATTAGGGTACACAATGACAACAACCGCAAGCGATGAAAAAAGCGCGGTAGTAGCTGATTTTATGGCGCAGCAGACAGCGGCACAGAATAAATAACAGCAATAAGGGCGGCGGGAAACCGCCGCTTTAAAGGCAGGTGTAACTATGATTGATTTACAAGAGGTAAAAGAGTATTTGCGCATTGACATTGAGGAGGACGATCAGTTATTGCAAATGCTTATTACGGCAGCAGTAGAGTATTTGAAAAATGCAACCGGCAAAGAATACCCGGAAAAAGACGAAAAAGGCAACGCAATAACTTATGAACTTGAAAAGGTGTATTTAAAATTACTAATTGCCTATTGGTATGAAAACAGAACACCCGCCGGTAAAGTTGGCGAAGAATTTAGCCAAATGACAAAATCGTTAATGCTGCAATTACAAAACAAGTAGGTGGCATTATGGATATAGGACGAACAAATAAAAGGATTACGTTTTGCAGATACACCGAGAAACAAAACGAGTTACTACAAACAGAAACAGTTTTAGAAGAAATAAAAACGGTTTGGGCGAGCGTTGAGCCGACAAGGGGCAGAGAGTACCAAGAGGCGCAGAGAATACGACCGGAATTAACATATAAAATAACAACGCGGTACCATAAAGAGGTAACGCCGGATATGTTTATTAAATTTAAAGACCGATATTTTCAGATTGTTTCTATAATCAACGTCAGAGAACGTAACGAAATGTTAGAAATTGTATGTACCGAAAAATTAACTGAAAATCCGGCGATAGAAAAATAACATTAAATGCGAAAAAATCTTATCAGTTGAAACCAGTGATCAATCCGATCACATGCACTTACAAAGCGATATATAAGACTTCTAACAAAAAGATCGTAAAAGTGACATCAAGAGGAAAAATCACAGCTGTAAAG
>OHMH01001322.1_pt1 | contig 10013 bp, 10 predicted proteins | sample 1569311 | NCBI WGS metagenome assembly OHMH01 (sample SAMEA3879503, study PRJEB24766) | human gut metagenome | biome: human-associated habitat; feature: feces | place: USA | collected 1985/1987
CCAACCTTTCCCGGCGGAGAAAAAAAAATTCCCCCGACGATTTTTCATTTCGTCGGGGGAATTTAAGTCGTTCAGCAGCCGTTGGAAGCGTTAACCCAATGGGTTTTCATCCAATCCACCGCCTCCACCTTCATTTCCACCACCTTCATTTCCAGAAGATTTAGTGACAACTCCAGTCTTTTTAAAGCTCAAAGTCTTCATCAGAGACTTTAGTTCCGGACAGGGCGTGAAGACGATACGCGCCTTAGTGATCAACGTTGAGTTGAACTTGTCTTCAGATACGGCACCTTTGGAGCCAATCACAACACGGAAACTTCCGAGGTCCTGCAGACGGACGATCTCACCGTTCGCAAGCTTATCTTGCATAGTGGTCATCAGGGAGTCGAGGACTGCCTTTGCATCGGATGCGGTTACCGTACAACGGTCAGCGGCCGCACGGGTTAAGGTTTTGAAGTCAGCTTCTCCACTGGCTTTTGTTTGGGCGTAAAATTTGGGCGCTTCGTCCGGCTTTGCCGGATTTTTGCGGGCGGATACAGAATAAGATACAGCCATAATCAATGGTTTTTTTTAGGGTTTATATTTCGGGGGCGTGTTCCTGATGTCAGGAAAACGTATACAAATGTACGCACGTACGCGCGAGGCCTTCGGGAGTTCGTGAGGATGCATACGGATTTGTGCGGTTATATCATCGGACGTGTTTTTTTACTCCCGTAAAGTGTTGGGAACCTATGGCGTAAAATTCTTCTTACTCCCCGTAAAATTTTGTTTACTCCCCCTAAAAAAAGGAAGGTTTACCCCGTAATATTTTCCTTACGGGGGTAAGAAAAACCTTAGAGTGACACCCTGAGGTATAGTAAAAATCTCACGGCTGATTATTACCATTGTTACCAGCGCTGTTGCCACATTGTGACACATCTGTTACCGCATTGTTACCACATTGTGACCGTAACCCCATTCAGAACGCCTGCAGCGGGCGTTGCTGTTACCGGATTGTTATCATCCCGTGACTCCGCTGTTACCGGTCTGTGACTCAATGTTACACTCCTGTTACACGTTCTCTCCGGATTGTTACCGCCTGTTACTGCCGGGCACAAAAAAAACCGCTCCATTTAGGGGCGGCTCCTTTCGTTTGAACTCTTCACCGGTTACTACTTCCTATCAGACTTTCGGTCGCCCGATTTACCCAACAGGGAGGCGATGAGGTCGATCACTTTCTCATTCGTAAAGACGAATTTTAAGGCGCGGAATGCCCACTTCAGTACAATTTTCATAGCAAAATCAGTATTAATTGTTCAGGCGGCGAAGGTACGAAGCCCGGGCGGAGCGGTGGCGGGTGCGTCAGGTTGGCGGCGGATGGGGGCGGTTATATGCGGTTATCGGAACAGATGCCGCCGGAAGGCCTTGAGGCAGAACGGGGCATATTCCTTAACTGCGTCGAAGCAAGGGCATTGCTTTATCCACTCCCGAGGCTCGATGATGCCGTTTCCGTTCAGGTCGGGGCTGAGGTCACGGTGTCCGCAAACCGTGCTTTCCGGATAGATATCGAGCAACATGCGGATGAGGAAGCGCAGCGACTGGCATTGGTCGGGCGTGCGGGTATCGGCGGCAGTGCCGTTCGGGAGTAATCCGCCTTCGTAGGCGATGCCGATGAAGCGGGCGTTGAAACCGCGAACATGGGCACCGACACGGTCGAGCGGGCGCATCGGAAAGATGATGCCTTCGCGGGATATGAAAAAGTGGTAGCCGCAACCATTGAAGTTGCGGCGGCGGTGTTCCGCCTCCAGCTCATCGGGGGTAAGGCGGCGGTCGCAGCGGGAGGCGGTGCAATGGATTACGATCAGGTTGATACTGCGGATGCAGTCCAGACGTAGCATAGGCATGCTGTCGGCAGGCATTGCGCTGACGGCAGCAGGAACAGGTTGGCGGATGATGACTGTTTTCATGGTCAGAAGGGTGAGCCGAAGGCGTTTTCAATCATACACGTCTGACGTGGGGTAAGCACACGGGCCGTGAGGTGGTAATTTGTACCGGCAAGAGTTTGTAACAATTCGGGACTGTCTTTTATCCATGCCTTCAGGCGAATGCTGGCACTGGCGGGGGCGATGTTGGGGAAATAAAGCACTGCAAGTTCTTTGAAACCGTAGGAGCGGCTTTCAAGATGTGCCGGCATACCGGCGGGAACGCTGCCGGAAGCGGTGTGCAGATTGGCGGTTGCACCGCCCGACTGGGCGATGATATTGCGGGATTGGGGACGGAAGGCATCGGAGGTCATAATAATAATTGTTTGATTTACAAGTGTAAATGTACGCTTTTTGTACGGAAGTGACGCGCGGATGAGCCCGGAGGTTATATATAAGTATAGTTAGAAGGCGTAAAACAGTGTACAAAGTGTACGAAAACGTGACATAGGTGCGCTAAATGGCGCGTGAAGCTTACGGAAACGTGCAAAGCATGACGGAAATATGACGGGAATGTCTTTCATGACAAGTGTCTGAAAAGTGCCCGATGTTCGTCCGGTAAGTGCCGGTAAGTATTTTGGTAAGTGCCGGTAAGTGTCCGGTAAGTGTTGGTAAGTGTCCACTGCATCGTCCTGTTTCTTGTCCACATAATTACTATACAATACTGTCTACAGGCTATCAAGAGGCCGAAAAGAAGGTCGTGTTTTGTCCACTATATAGCGGGGAATCCTGTCCACTGCGTGCGGCATGCGCTGTCCATGTGTAAGGTATACACCGTCCATGTGTGCGGCATACGCTGTCTACATATGAGGTATATGCTGTCCACATGAGCCGTATATAATAAGCATATCAGTGGCATACGCTGTCCATGCGGGTGGTATGTGATGTCCATGCATGGGGTATGCACTGTCCATATCGGTAGTATATGCTGTCCGCCCGCCGGAGGCGGAGGGAGACGGCGGCTTTGCCGCCTGGGGGAGTTGTGCCCGTCTTCAGCGGGCACGCACTGGGCTTGGCCGGACGGCAGGCGGCATCAGGCGGGGAATGAACGCTGGCACAAGGCGGAGTAACTTCGGGCATCAGGCGGAGTAACTTCGGGAAATCCGGGACGTCAGCGGAAGCCCACACCGGAAAACTTCCTGAGTAAACGCCCGCTCCCCCGCCTTGCCGCCACGACCGGGGCGCGAGAGTGAGCCGAAAACCCTGCATAACCGTACAATGCAGCGCCCCGAAGCACGGTGGCACAGCGGACTGCCGACACCCATCAGGCGGGGGCCGTCACGCCGAAGGGGCAGCCCCGTTGGCAGCGGGTAGCTGCGGGGCTTAGAAAAATGAGAGATATTAAATATAATAGTCATTTCTTGCGGATTAGTCTTTTGGGTGTATTCTCACCCAAAAGCCCGCAAGACAATGCCTATTATGTTTAATCAAACGATAAAAACCTCTCTCTTTTATCTGCATTCGTGCAGAGATAAAAGGGAAATACCACTGAAGGGGGAAGGGTATCTGCAACATCGGCGGGCGACGGGCCCGACGATACTGTGAGAGCGGCAACACTGACCTTCCACAGCAAACGGATGCCTGCGCGGCAAAAGCAATCTCCGGACTACTGATAGACGGAGTAATCTTTCTACGGACGCAGAGTTACTTTTCTACGGAGCTGGAGTAACCTTCGCCATCACCCGCAGGGAATGCCCCTCTGAGCCCGTTCCTTAACCGTAGAAACAGAATGCGGCATGCCCCGCCCGGTATAAGCAAGCATGAAGGGGCAGGCGGCATGGGCGCAAGAACCGAAAGCCCGATAACCACACAAACTCCCCAGCCGCCCCCGGGACAGAAACAGCCGCCCGTAATGCGGCTTGGCGCTATCGGTCGCAGCTGGCGCTGTAGTTTACGGAGGCACCAGCGGCGGACGAGAGCGACAAGCGGCATGATGATAGAAGCTCTGCCACCCATGCCGAAAGGGGTACTCCCGTCAGCATCCGCAAAACTGATAGCAATTCTTCGTGCCGGCCAGATCTTGCTGGTGCAAAAATGCTATCTCTACAGCTGGTGGATCCTGACTCGATCGGCGAAGCTTCAACGGAAATCGCTATCAATCTCCGGCAGCTGGCTTCATTTCTGGAAAGAAAATACTATCAATTTCATGCATAAGGTGTTATGTCTAATCGTATACTGTCTTGGTAGGTAATTGGTCGAACGCTGTCTGAAGGTGTGGTAATGGCGCGGCTTTCCGGCCAGTCTTCAATTGTACCTTGGAATCCCTCTTCTTCTTCTTCCTCGTTGATGGGAGGTTCTGGAGTGCTGCATGCTGCAATGCTTAATAAGCATACAGTCAATATTCCGATGGTAACGTGATAGATATTTCGTTTATTGTCGCGGTTCGTTCCGTAGCTGTTTGGTTGATGATTCATCTTTTTTTGAGTTAATTAATGTCTTATGACTTGACAAAGGTAATATGAATAATACGATTTTTATCCGTTTTTGTCTCTTTGTTTGGAATTAATTTCTACCTTTGCTTTACAATTACGTAAAGCAATTGGAAGAGTGATTAATGGGTTTGTAGTTAAATTCGGTGGCTAATTCGGTGGTATATGAATATATATTACGACTTATGAGGCTGATTTTAAAGTCAAATAAGGCCGAATGATATAGGGCAGGTAGCCCAACTAAAAAAGCTGCGAATGTAATAAGTTCGTAGCTTTTTTGCTTTTTTGTCCCTAAGTCTATTAATACGATAATGAAGCTTATGAAGAGATTCATTCTGTTTCTGCTGCTATTTTTCTTTATTTTAGGATTAGAGGGTAGAGCATGTGCCGAATGTGGTAAAAGCATTACGGTGAATGCTGTCGATCATCAACGTCTGAAATCGAAAGCGCATGAAGCAAAGGCATATTGCGTTAGTAAGGGATTCAGTACAAATTATTGTTTCTTAGTAGATTTCAGCATACATTCTGGTAAAAAACGTTTCTTTGTTTGGGATTTTAAAGGAGATTCCATTAAGTATGCAAGTCTTTGTGCCCATGGTTATGGGAAAGATAGTACACCTTCCAAACCTGTTTTTAGCAATACGCCGGGAAGTCTTTGCTCTTCTCTGGGAAAATACAAAGTAGGTATTCGGGCTTACAGCAAATGGGGAATCAATGTTCATTATAAATTGCATGGTCTGGAACCCACTAATGATAATGCTTTCAAACGTATTGTCGTATTACATTCTTATACTCCTTTGCCTGCGACAGAGGTTTATCCTTCACATCTTCCATTAGGCATGAGTCAGGGATGTCCGGTGATTTGTAATGAAACGATGAGGCAAATTGATGTGTTGTTAAAGGCTGAAACCAAGCCTGTATTGTTATGGATTTATAATGATTGATCATACTTTATGTTTTAAGTAATAATGTAGCAATTCTATTCAAAATAATTAAAACTATGGCAAAAGAGTTAGAACTCAAGTACGGCTGTAACCCTAATCAGAAGCCGGCCCGCATTTTTATGCAGGAGGGGGAGTTACCTATCGAAGTCCTGAACGGACGCCCGGGATACATCAATTTTATGGATGCACTGAACGGTTGGCAGTTGGTGAAAGAATTGAAAGCGGCTACCGGAATGCCGGCTGCGACTTCATTCAAACATGTTAGCCCTGCAGGTGCAGCTATTGGTCTGGAATTGGATGAGACAATGAAACAGATTTATTTTGTTGACAACTTGCCGCTTTCTCCTCTGGCCAGTGCATATGTGCGTGCCCGTGGTGCGGACCGTATGTCATCTTACGGAGATTTTATAGCTTTGAGTGATGTCTGTGATGAGGCGACTGCCCGTTTTATTAATCGGGAAGTATCCGATGGTGTTATTGCTCCGGGATATACGGATGAGGCACTCGAAATTCTGAAGAACAAGCGTAAGGGTACTTATAATGTGATTAAGATTGATCCTTCGTATAAACCTGCACCGATTGAGCGTAAGGATGTGTTCGGGATAACTTTTGAACAGGGACGTAATGAGATTCAGCTGAATGGCAGCGAACTGTTCGCTAATATTCCTACGCGGAATAAGACTTTTCCGGATGCTGCAAAGCGTGATTTAATGATAGCGCTTATTACTTTGAAATATACGCAGTCCAATTCTGTATGTTATGTGAAAGACGGACAAGCGATTGGTATCGGGGCAGGACAGCAAAGCCGTATCCACTGTACCCGTTTAGCTGGAAATAAAGCTGATATCTGGTATCTTCGCCAGCATCCAAAAGTATTGAACTTGCCCTGGGTAGAGAAAATCCGCCGTGCCGACCGTGATAATACGATTGATATTTACATTAGCGATGATCATGATGATGTGTTGGCTGACGGTATTTGGCAGCAGTTCTTTACAGAAAAACCGGAAGTGCTGACGCGTGAGGAAAAGCGCGAATGGCTGAATACTCTGAAAGGAGTAGCTCTTGGTTCAGATGCTTTCTTCCCGTTTGGAGATAATATAGAGCGTGCTCACAAGACTGGTGTGGAATACATTGCCCAGGCAGGAGGTTCAGTACGTGATGATCATGTTATTGAAACCTGCGATAAATACGGTATCGCTATGGCATTTACAGGTATTCGTCTGTTCCATCATTAAGATAAGATATAAATAACAAAGAGGGTGTTTCAAAATGTTGAAACACCCTCTTTGTATATATAGGCTTAAAATTATTCGGCGCTACGAATGGAATCGTCGATAACCTTAATCTTTTGTTTTACCAATTCAATATCTGCCTTCAGTTTTTCTACTTTGCGGTTTAGTTCTGTCAGCAGGCTGTTGCCTTTCTTTGAAGAAGCTGTCAGGAAACCAAGATTATTTTCATAAGTCTGCAATTCGTTCTTCATGGCATCTGCTGCACGTACCAGTTTCTCGCGTTCGCGATAGAGTGACTGCGGGCTGCCTTCCTGAATACTGCTGATGTTAGATTTGAAGTTACTCAACTTTTTATTGGCAGCGCTGATGTTGAAGTGGTCGAACAATTTGTCCACTTGTCCGTGGTATTGCTTATACAAACGGTCTTTTTCCTTGAAAGGTACATGGCCGATGTTATTCCATTCCTTCATTAATTCGCGTACCAACTGAGTAGCTTCATCCGTATCCATATTCTCATCAATGGCACCCAACTTCTCGATGATTTCCTTCTTCTTATTCAGGTTGTCTATCTCAACGGAACGTTGGGAGGAAGTAGCCTTATTCTTTTGTTCGAAGAAGTAGTCACAAGCGGAAATAAACCGTTTCCATATTGCATCAGAATATTTCTTTGCTACCGGACCGATAGTCTTCCATTCTTTTTGCAGTTTGGTTAGTTCGTCAGCGGTTGCTTTCCAGTCAGTGCTATCTTTCAGAGCTTCAGCTTTCTCACAAAGAGCACGTTTCTTATCCAAGTTTGCATTCATGCCCTCTTTCAGGGCTTTAAAGAATTCACCTTTCTTGCGGAAGAATTCATCACACGCTTTACGGAAACGTTCGAATATCTTCACATTCATCTTTTGCGGTGCAAAACCGATGGTCTTCCACTTGTTTTGCAGGGCAATGATTTCCTGTGTTTTATTGTCCCACGCAGCAAAATTGGTCAATTCGTTGTAGTCTATTGCTTCAATGATTTCACAAATCACTGTTTTTTGGTCAAGATTATGCTGCTCTACTTCCTTCAATGATTCGAAGTGTTGTTGATGACGGCGATTTACGGCTGTGGAAGCAGCTTTAAATCGATTCCATACTTCGTCACGCAGTTCTTTTGCAACTGGACCCGTGTCACGGAATTCCTGATGTAGCTTTTGTAACTGGTGGAAAGCTGACACTACATCTGCTTCATCAGCCAGCTTTTCGGCAGCTTCACATAGATGTGTCTTTATTTCCAGATTTTTCTTGAAGTCATATTCGCGGAATTCATTATTCAGCTTCAACAGATCGTAGAACTTCTCCACATAGAGTTGATAACTCTTCCACAGTTCGTTGACTTTGGCTTGCGGAATAAGTTTCACTTCATTCCACTGTTGCTGTAACTTCTTGAATTCTGAGTAGGATTTGTTGGCATCGTCGGGTGACTCTACCAGTTCTTTCAGTTCCTCGATAATGGAAAGTTTGATTTGCAGGTTCAGCTCTTTTTGTTGTTCCTGTTCAGCTGACAATGCACCTCTCTTTTCTTTAATGACGGACATGATATTTTTGAATTCCTCTTCAACAGCATCCGTTGTCGGAATGAAATTCTCTGCTACTCCCCCGTTTTCGATAAACAGCTTCTTTGTCGCTTCTTGTTCGGCATTATGAAGCTTATAGAAAGCCTGTTTCAGACTATCTATCTCCTGTTTGCCGGCGTTTTCCACATCTGCGGAAATCTCTTTCAATTTAGCCAGGATTTCTTCCTTGCTTAGCTTTTGTGCGGCTTCTACCGGCTGCTCTTCCTGCTTTGCTTCTTCAGCCGGAGTTTCCGTCAGAGCCGGTTCTGAAACCTCAGCTGCTTTCTTTTCTTCTTCTAATTCCCCTTGGTTCAAGGGCTGATTAGTGTCATGAGCGTCCATCATTGTATATTAGTTTTGGGTCACAAATTAATGAAATAAAACAATTACTTCATACTTTTTTCCTTAGTTTTTTTTCATTTTTCTTGTTTTAGGATAGAAGTACGGTAATTCCCATATATAACATCATGCCTATAATATCATTGGTAATCGCAATAAACGGACCGGTAGCGATGGCTGGGTCTACCTTCAACTTTTCCAGTGTCATAGGTACCAGTGTGCCGAAGATAGATGCGAACATCACTACTGCAAACAGGCTGATAGAAACGGAATAGGTGACGGTGGCAGTTGCACCGAACCGGACAAAATTATATATATATACTAATAAGGAAATAATAGTAGCGTTGATAAGGGCCACTACGGATTCCTTGGTAATTTGCTTGAAAGTATCTTTTGCATCCAGCGAGTTGTTGGCAAGGCCCTGTACGATGATGGCCGAAGATTGTGTTCCCACGTTTCCGCCTGTACCACCGATCAGCGGGATGTAGAGTGCCATCTCGGGATGGGCTGCGAAAGTAGCATCGAAATTACCTAAAATCATGGAATTGCCGATACCACCCAGCATACCGATAATAAGCCATGGCAAGCGGGCACTGGTCTGGCGCATTACATTATCATCTGTTTCCACATCCTGGGAAAGACCGGATGCCAACTGGTAATCACGTTCCGATTGCTCACGAACTTCATCCATGACGTCGTCTACGGTGATTTGCCCCACAAGCCGTCCGATACTGTCGATAACAGGAACGGCTACCAAGTCATATTTCTCAATGGTCTGTACCACATCGTCCACAGATGTGTCTACGCGTACAGAAATGGGGTCTTTCCTCATCACGTGTTTAACCTTGGATACAGAAGGGGAGGTAATCATCTTTTTCAGTGGAAACACGCCTTGCAGGCGGTTTTCGTCGTCGATGACATAGACATAATAGATCTCATCCAACTGCTCAGCTTGCTGGCGCATCTCTTTCAGGCACTCCGGCATACTCCAGTTCTCGTTTACGACCACCATTTCAGTACCCATCAAACCACCGGCGGTGTCTTCGTCGTACTTCAATAGGTCTACGATGTCTCCTGCCTGTTCGATGTCTTCAATGTGAGAAAGAATTTCTTCCTGTTTCTCTTCATCCAGCTCACGCATCAGGTCTACGGCATCATCCGTATCCATGTAGTCCACAAAGCGTTTGGCAATGGTTTCCGACGGGAGTATTTCCAGGAATTCTTTACGGACATCCTCATCCATTTCCATCAACACGTCTGCCGCCGTTTCGTTATCCAGTAAGCGGTATACGAAACGTGCTTCCTCAGGACTCAGGTCATTGCACAGTTCGGCAATATCCGCAGGGTGCAGGTCTATAAGGAGTGCTTTGACGTTCTCGGCGTCCTTTTGTTCTATGAGGTTTTTGACATTGTCAATGTATTCTTCGTCCATCTCCATAATCTTTCTCCTCTTTTTAAAATGATAATTTAGCGGGCTAAGCCGTGATAATTTTAGGCGCGGATTACGCGGATTTCACGGATTAAA
>OHMH01001325.1_pt1 | contig 9995 bp, 8 predicted proteins | sample 1569311 | NCBI WGS metagenome assembly OHMH01 (sample SAMEA3879503, study PRJEB24766) | human gut metagenome | biome: human-associated habitat; feature: feces | place: USA | collected 1985/1987
AGATCCTAATAGGGCTCCCCCTCCACATATGAGCATTTTTAGCCTTGTCAAAGGCGAAAAAAGAACACGAAGTGTTCGAAATGCGAATGTGGGAGAGGGGCGTCCTGAATAGTTACATATCCCCATTGTAATCGGAATATCCTGTATTGTAAAATACAAAAAAGAAGGGCTTTGTTATAGGTTGAAACTATGTCAAGTTATTTTATTATCGTATTCAGTCTCAGCGCATTGGAAACCACGCAGAAACTGCTTAAACTCATCGCTGCCGCGCCAAACATCGGATTCAATGTGAGTCCAAATGGAATCAGAAGTCCGGCTGCAAGCGGTATTCCGATGGTGTTGTAGAAAAATGCCCAAAACAGGTTCTGATGGATATTGCGGAGTGTCTTCCGGCTGATCCGGATGGCCTGTGGCACATCAGACAACCGGCTCTTCATCAATACGATCTCTGCCGCCTCGATTGCCACATCGGTTCCTGCCCCGATCGCGATACCAATGTTTGCCCTTGTCAATGCCGGCGCATCGTTAATTCCGTCGCCCACCATCGCCACTTCGCCTTTTTTACGAAGTTTGCGGACAACTGCCTCTTTGCCATCCGGCAGTACACCTGCGATCACTTCATCGACTCCTGCCTGCTCACCGATGGCTTTTGCCGTACGCTCATTGTCACCGGTCAGCATGACAACGCGGATTCCCATCTCTTTTAATTCACGGATGGCTTCTGCACTGTCTTCTTTCATCACGTCTGCTACTGCGATCATTCCCTGCAGCACACCGTCTTTCGCAAATAACAGCGGCGTTTTTCCTTCTTCTGCCAGTTTCTCAGCACGCTCTATCATTGTGGCGCTCACTTCTGACAAATTCTGGATATACATAAAACTTCCACCGACAAGTTTTGCCTGGTCGGCAACACGGACTGCTTCCAGTCCATTGCCCGGAAGTGCTTGAAATTCTGTTACTTCTTCGTTTTCCATGCCCTCTTCTTCTGCCTTTTGCAAAATGGCTTTCGCAAGAGGGTGTTCGCTTCCTTTTTCAAGAGAATATGCCATCTGTAAAAGTTGTTTTTCCGAAATGCCCTCTGCCGGACAGATATCTGTCACTTTCGGCTCACCGGCTGTGATCGTACCGGTTTTATCCAATGCCACGATTTTTACTTTTCCGGCTTCTTCCAGCGCCGCCGCATTTTTAAAGAGGATTCCTTTCTTTGCTGCGCGGCCGTTTCCAACCATGATCGCTACCGGTGTCGCAAGTCCGAGCGCACACGGGCAGCTGATTACAAGTACGGAAATTCCTCTGGCGATTGCAAATCCAAATTCCCTGCCAAGGAGCATCCATACAATGGTGGTAATGACCGCGATCGAGATAACGACCGGTACAAATACGCCTGATACTTTGTCCGCGATCTTCGCGATCGGTGCCTTTGTCGCCGCCGCATCGCTTACCATCTGAATGATCTGCTGAAGTGTCGTATCTTCGCCGACACGAACCGCCTCACAACGGAGCAGTCCCGACTGATTCATCGTCGCCGCCGAAACTTCGTCTCCTGCTGCCTTGTCCACCGGAATGCTTTCGCCGGTAAGTGCCGCTTCATTGACCGCACTGTTTCCTTCAAGAACAACGCCATCCACCGGAATACTCTCGCCCGGTCTTACCACGAAGACATCGCCCATTTTCACCTGCTCGATCGGAATCTCCACTTCGTTTCCATCCCGAATGACATTCGCTTTTTTCGGAGCCAGGCGCATAAGACTTTTCAATGCATCGGTCGTCTTTCCCTTCGAATGGGCTTCCAGCATCTTTCCTACGGTGATCAATGTAAGAATCATGGCCGCCGACTCAAAATAGAATTCCATCATATAGTGCATGACAGCAGCGTCATCTCCTGCTACCTGCGCAGCGGTCATTTCAAACAACGCAAAGGTGCTGTACAAAAAGGCAGCGGATGAACCGAGTGCCACCAGCGTATCCATATTCGGTGCCCGGTGCCACAAACTTTTGAATCCGGAGATAAAAAACTTCTGGTTGATCACCATAATGATGACCGTCAGCAAAAGCTGGGTCAGTCCCATCGCCAGATGGTTATTGTCGTAAAAATGCGGAAGCGGCCAGCCCCACATCATATGTCCCATGGAAAAGTACATGAGAATGATCAAAAATCCAAGGGACGCAAATAACCGTTTTTTTAACACAGGCGTATCATGATCTTCCAACGCTTCTTCTGCTGCCTCCCTCTGTATCGATGCTCCCGCCGTCTCTGCGCCTTTTACGGACGCACCATATCCGGCATTCTGCACCGCCGCAATGATCGTATCATCAGACACATTTCCTTCGACACCCATTGAGTTTGTCAAAAGGCTGACCGAACAGGATGTCACTCCATCCAACTTAGAAACTGCTTTTTCTACACGGCTGCTACATGCGGCACAACTCATACCTGTCACATTAAACTGTCGCATTGCCTCTTCCTCCTATTTGTGGAACAGAGAAATTTTCTTCTTTTCGTAAGGTTCCACTTCAATTTCAATGACTTTGTAACCGATTTCATCCACTTCCGCCTTCAATTTATCTTCGTCAAGTTTTTCTTCTGAAATGATCTGCGTCTCTGCTTTCTTATGAGAAGACGTTACTTCTTTGACATCGAATTTCTCCTGAATCATTTCATTCATGTGCTTTTCACAGTTGCCACACATCATACCTTCTACATCCATAATTGTTTTATACATCGCTAATTCCTCCTGATATTTAAAATAGTATTTCCATTTCTTTTTCTTCTATACTATACCCCTTGGGGGTATGTTGTCAAGAGGGTAAGTGATTATTTTTCTGCAATTATTCTTTTTCCCCATGGGATTCCTTTCCGCTTGGGACCGCTTGCGCTTAGTGAACACACGTAGCAGTTTCCGAGGACACAATACGTCCTCTGGAAACTGACGGTGTTCAAAATCCCGGTGCGGGAAGGAATCCCATAGGGGAAAATTAACATTACAACAAAAATAATAACTCTTTACTTCTAAAAAAATAATGGGTATACTATAGGTAAAATGTTCAGAATAAAAGTGGAGGATTATTATGTCGGATAAGAGTTGCTGTTGTCATAAAAAATATCGTTCGGATGAGGAAAAGAAGAAACTGATTCACCGCCTGAACCGCATTGAAGGGCAGATTCGCGGGCTGCGCGGGATGTTGGAGGACGATGCGTATTGTATGGATATTCTGGTCCAGTCATCCGCAGCTTCTGCGGCACTGACTGCGTTTAACAGGGAGCTGCTCAGCACGCACATCGAAAGTTGTGTGGTAGATGGCATCCGTCAGGGAGACGATGAAAAAGTCGAAGAACTTCTGTCGATCTTACAGAAAATGATAAAATAAGAAAACATGTGTCATAACAAGGGTACCTCATCACACTAGATAAGGTACCCTTATTTTACTCTTCTATCTGTATCCTCTACATACGATTATACAGATCCTGATATTTCTTCGCAGAATTTGCCCAGGAAAAATCCATCGCCATTCCACGATCTATGATCTTATTCCAGTCACGTTTACGGTCAAAATAAATATGCTTCGCATAACGAATCGTATTGAGCATCTCATGTGCGTTGTAATTGGCAAATGAGAAACCGGTTCCCTTGCTCTCATATTCATTGTATGGTTCTACCGTATCTTTCAAACCGCCGGTCTCACGTACGATTGGAACGGTACCATAACGAAGACTCATCAACTGACTCAAACCGCATGGTTCAAACAGGGACGGCATCAAAAAGGCATCGCAGGAAATCAGCTGGGTCAGACCGCACGGCTCAAACCGGGACGGTACCAGCATAGCATCTGCCGCAGCATACAGCTTGTGCGCCAGCGGATCAGAATAGAAAATATTTGCCGAAACTCGTTCCGGATATTTCCATGCAAAATGGCGGAACAGATGCTCATATTTTTCTTCTCCGGTTCCCAGTACCACAAGCTGTGTATCCTCGGCACAGATTTCCTCAATCACATAGTCGATCAGATCAAACCCTTTCTGGTCTGTCAGACGGGAAACAATCCCGATCATAAATTTCTTGTCATCCTGTGCAAGCCCCAGTTCTTTTTGTAAAGCGCGTTTATTTTTAATCTTTTCCTTGCGGAATGTTCTCGCATCATAATGTGCCTCGATCATCGGATCCGTCGCCGGATTATACTCATCATAATCAAGTCCATTGACAATTCCTGTTAAGCACGCAGAACGGGCATTCATCAGACCATCCAGTTTTTCTCCATAAAATGGTGTCTTGATCTCTTCTGCATACGTATCACTTACTGTCGTGATCTGGTCTGCATAAACAAGTCCGCCTTTGAGATAATTGGCATCTCCATAGGCTTCCAATTTGTCCGGTGTAAAATAATACGCATCCAGTCCCGTCGTATCCATGACTGTTTTCTTATCCCAGACTCCCTGGAATTTCAAATTATGTATCGTCATGATTGACTTAATTCCGCGGAAGAATTCTCCCTGCTGGAACGAATCTTTCAAATATACCGGAATCAAACCGGTCTGCCAATCATGACAATGGATGATATCCGGGCGAAAACCGATAACCGGAAGGGCAGACAATGCTGCTTTACTGAAGAACGCAAATTTCTCAATGTCCTGATAAATCTCTCCATATGGACGATTTCCGCTAAAATAAAATTCATTATCAAGAAAATAAAATGTAACCCCTTGGTATTGCATCTGAAAAATACCGACATATTGTTTTCTCCAAGCAAGTTCCAAATAAAAATGTGTGACAAATTCCATCTGATTTTTGTATTCTTCCGGAATCGAAACATACTTCGGTATCATAACACGTACATCAAATTCATTTTTATCAAAATACTTTGGAAGCGATCCAACTACATCAGCCAAGCCTCCTGTTTTGATAAATGGTACACATTCGGATGCTACAAACAATACTTTTTTCATACATACCTCCATTCTGAAACGTCACTTTAGTCTTCCAGTGCCTGCTTCAAATCTGCGATAATATCTTCTACATTTTCAATTCCAACGGACAAACGAACCAGATCCGGTGCTACTCCTGCTGCCAGCAGTTCTTCATCGCTCATCTGTCGATGCGTGGAAGATGCCGGATGTAAAACACATGTATGCGCATCTGCCACATGTGTCGCGATCATCGCAATCTTTAATTTCGCCATAAATTTTTCGGCCGCTGCACGGCCTCCTTTCACGCCAAAGGAAACAACACCACATGTACCATTTGGCATGTATTTTTTCGCTCTTTCATAATATTTATTGCCCGGCAGTCCCGGATAATTGACCCAGGTTACATTTTCGTTGGCTTCCAAAAACTCTGCCACTTTCTGTGCATTTTCGCAATGTCTCGGCATACGCACATGCATGGACTCCAACCCAAGATTCAAGAGGAAGGAATTCATCGGTGCCTGAATAGATCCGAGATCTCTCATGAGCTGAGCAGTCGCTTTCGTAATAAATGCGCCCTCCTGACCAAATTTCTCGGCATAAGTAATCCCATGGTAAGATTCATCCGGTGTCGTAAGCCCCGGAAATTTATCTGCATGAGCAAACCAGTCAAATTTACCGGAATCTACGATACATCCTCCGACGGTCGCATCATGTCCATCCATATACTTGGTAGTGGAGTGTGTTACAATATCCGCTCCCCATTCAAATGGGCGGCAGTTGATCGGTGTCGCAAAAGTATTGTCCACGATCAACGGAACACCATGAGCATGTGCTGCGTTTGCAAACCGCTCGATGTCAAATACGATCAATGCCGGGTTGGCGATTGTCTCTCCGAATACGGCTTTCGTATTTGGCTGAAAAGCCGCTTCCAACTCTTCGTCCGAACAGTCCGGATCTACGAATGTAAAATCAATTCCCATACGTTTCATCGTTACGGCAAACAAGTTATATGTTCCGCCATATATCGTAGAGGAAGATACGACATGATCGCCTGCGCTGCAGATGTTAAATACCGAATAAAAGGAAGCCGCCTGCCCGGAAGAAGTCAGCATCGCTGCCGTACCACCTTCCAGCGCGCAGATTTTCGCTGCTACCTGATCATTGGTCGGATTTTGCAAACGTGTATAAAAATATCCGCTCTCTTCCAGATCAAACAAACGCCCCATCGCTTCACTGGAATCATATTTAAATGTTGTACTCTGAATGATCGGAATCATTCGTGATTCTCCATTTCCAGGCTCATATCCTGCCTGAATACATTTTGTTTCCTGTTTCATTTTCCTTCTCCTTACTCTGTCGTCTGACCGTAATATGCATTTTCTCCATGCTTTCTAAAATAATGTTTATCCATCAGGTACTGTGGTGCCGGTTTTACGTGTGGATTGAGCGTCATCGTATGATGTGCCATCTCAGCCACTTTGTCCAGTACGACAGCATTGTAAACAGCATTTGCCGGCGAGGTTCCCCATGCAAATGGTCCATGATTTTTCACTACGATCCCCGGCACTTCCATGGCATCTCTGTCGCCAATCGTCTCCACGATGACTACACCGGTATTTTTCTCATAGTCCATGTTGATCTCCGCTGCTGTGAGATCTCTGGTGCACGGAATCTCCCCATAAAAATAATCCGCATGTGTCGTTCCCAGTGCCGGAATTGCCATACCTGCCTGAGCAAACGTAACGGCCCATGTAGAATGTGTATGTACCACGCCACCAAGATTATCAAAGGCTTTGTAAAGTTCGATATGCGTCGCCGTATCGGAAGATGGACGATATCTTCCTTCTACCACATTCTGATCAAAATCAACGACAACCATATCCTCCGGTGAAAGTTCATCGTATTCTACACCGCTTGGCTTAATGACAACCAGATTATTTTCACGGTCAATACCACTTACATTTCCCCATGTATAAATGACAAGTCCTTTTTCCTGTAACTCCATATTTGCTTCATAAACTTCTTTTTTCAATTGTTCTAACATGCTGTTTCCCTCCAAAAAAAATGTTATGTATAACGAGTCTGTAATCTAATTATAAACTAGTTATACATAACAGTCAATGAAAGTTTTTAATTGTAATTATTCTGTAAAGAGAGGAGTGGAATAATATCTGTCGCCGCTGTCCGGAAGGAGAACAACGATTGTCTTTCCTTTATTTTCCGGTTTCTTTGCTTCTTCAATTCCGGCCCACAAAGCCGCTCCGGAAGAGATTCCCACAAGGATTCCTTCTTCTTTGGCAATCAGTTTGCCGGTCTCAAATGCTGCTTCATTTTCTACTTTTACGATTTCATCATAAATTTTTGTATTCAATACATCCGGTACGAATCCGGCACCGATTCCCTGAATCTTATGTGCTCCGGATTTTCCTTCGGACAGAACCGGTGAAGACGCCGGCTCTACGGCAATTGCCTGTACCGATGCTTTCTTGTCTTTCAGATATTCACCAACTCCGGTGATCGTTCCGCCGGTTCCTACACCTGCGATAAAGATGTCAACCTCTCCGTCGGTATCTTCCCAGATTTCCGGACCGGTCGTCTTTTTATGCGCTGCCGGATTGGCCGGATTTTCAAACTGACCTGCAATGATACTGTCCGGCGTCTTCTCCTGCAATTCTTTGGCTTTTGCGATTGCTCCGCTCATTCCCTTGCTTCCGTCTGTCAGCACAATCTCTGCGCCATAGGCTTTGATGATATTTCTTCGCTCTACGCTCATGGTTTCCGGCATAACGATCACCGTGCGGTATCCTTTCGCTGTCGCAATGGCTGCCAATCCGATTCCGGTATTTCCGGATGTCGGCTCAATGATCGTAGAACCTTCTTTCAGACGTCCGCTCTTTTCTGCATCTTCAATCATTTCCAGCGCAATACGGTCTTTGACGCTTCCTGCCGGATTGAAATATTCCAGTTTTGCTAAAATTCTTGCTTCCAATCCCAGTTTCTTTTCGATATTGGAAAATTCCACCAATGGTGTCTTTCCAATTAATTCTGTCGCATTTTTATAAATTTTACCCATAATGGTCTACTTCCTTTCCTAGATAATATAATTGTCATTTTTTTGCTGCTGCCATTCCACAAGCTGTGCCAGGGTCACACTGTCAACGACATCGTCAATCGCCGTTTTCAGCCGCTTCCAAAGTTCCAATGTGGCGCAGGTATCCTGTCTGTCGCACGTATTTTCCTCAAACTCCAGACAACTGACCGGTGCAAGATTCCCCTCGGTCAGACGAAGGATCATCCCTGCCGTATATTCTTCCGGTGGCTTCACTAGCTGATAGCCCCCCTGCGGACCACGAATGGCCCGCACAAAGCCAGCTTTATTAAGAATCGACACGATTTGTTCCAAATATTTTACCGATATCCCCTGTCTTGTAGAGATATCTTTGATTCTCACCGGGGTTCCCGTGTCATACATTGCCAGGTCAAGCATGAAACGGAGAGCATATCTCCCTTTTGTCGAAATTTTCATCTCTTATGCCAGTGCCTTGAATGCTTCTTCAAGGTCATAGATAATGTCTTCTACGTTCTCGGTTCCGATGGAAAGACGAATGGTATTCGGCTTGATTCCCTGGTCTGCCAATTCCTCTTCGTTCAACTGAGAATGTGTCGTAGATGCCGGATGAATTACCAGTGATTTTACATCTGCCACGTTTGCTAACAAGGAGAATAACTGCAAATGGTCGATGAATTTCTTAGCTTCTTCATCACTTCCTTTGATCTCAAATGTGAAGATGGATCCTCCGCCATTTGGGAAGTATTTTTTATACAATTCCTGCTGTTTCGGATCATTGGAAACAGATGGATGATTTACTTTTTCTACCAATGGATGATTTTCCAAATAATTTACTACTTTCAACGCATTTTCAACATGTCTTTCTACTCGAAGTGACAATGTTTCCAATCCCTGAAGGAAGATAAATGCGTGGAACGGAGAAATCGTAGCTCCGGTATCACGAAGCAGGATCGCACGGATTTTTGTAACAAATGCTGCCGGCCCTACTGCTTTTGTGAAGCTGATTCCATGATAACTTGGGTTTGGAGCTGTCAAAGATTCAAATTTGCCGCTTGCTTCCCAGTCAAATTTTCCGCTGTCTACGATCACACCACCAATTGTCGTACCGTGGCCTCCGATGAATTTAGTTGCAGAATGTACTACGATGTCTGCGCCATACTCAATTGGGCGAACCAGATAAGGAGTGGCAAATGTGTTATCGATCACCAGGGGAATTTTATTTTCATGAGCAATCTTTGCGATGGCTTCAATGTCTACAACATCGGAGTTTGGATTTCCCAATGTCTCGATAAATACGGCTTTTGTATTTTCCTGAATAGCGCCACGGATCTCATCGAAATTTTCCGGATCAACGAACGTTGCTGTAATTCCGTATTCCGGAAGGGTATGAGCCAGAAGGTTGTAAGTTCCTCCGTAAATGTTCTTTGCTGCTACGATGTGATCGCCGTTGTGCGCCAGATTCTGAATCGTATAAGAAATCGCTGCTGCTCCGGAAGCTACTGCCAATGCAGCCACGCCGCCTTCCAGTGCTGCAATACGCTGTTCAAATACATCCTCTGTCGGGTTTGTCAAACGTCCATATATATTTCCTGCATCACTCAGACCAAATCTTGCTGCTGCATGTTCGCAGTTACGGAATACGTACGATGATGTCTGGTAAATCGGAACTGCTCTTGCGTCCGTTACCGGATCCGGCGATTCCTGTCCTACGTGAAGCTGAAGTGTCTCAAATTTGTACTCTCTCTTGTTTGTCTCTGCCATAATAATGTCCTCTCTTTCTTCTTCATTTATTTTTATTATCTGTTTGTTGTTTTTGTTGATGACATTACTATAACCCCTTTTTCCTACTTTGTCAATAGGAAAAGTAATATTTTTTATTTTTCTTTTGGGCGGTGGCGGAAAGCGGCGGAATTTCGTTTGTTTTCCTTTTCCGGGGTGCCGGTACCCATACTTGTCATGCCATACGCCACTTTTCTCCTCTCCGGCATGCCCCCCTCGCACCATCACTCCCACCAGCCACCG
>OHMH01001327.1_pt1 | contig 9989 bp, 10 predicted proteins | sample 1569311 | NCBI WGS metagenome assembly OHMH01 (sample SAMEA3879503, study PRJEB24766) | human gut metagenome | biome: human-associated habitat; feature: feces | place: USA | collected 1985/1987
TTCGCAGAACGCGCAGCCACAGAATGAAATTCTGTGTTCAAAGGGGCTTGGGGGCGCTGCCCTCAACAAGCAAGCGGAGAGGAAAATCACGGAGGGATTTTCTTCTCTGCGGGCCTGTGTGTATTAACACAGGCATTGCTTGCCAGTATTATCCCGAATCAGAATAATTTCGGAATAACCACCGTTCTCGCTATTCCGCATGATGGAGGTAGCGGGCGTCACCGAGGAACTGAAAGCCTGTGACCCTATGCGCTGGGTGGGGCTGATGAACACGCTGAAGGCGCAGGCGGAGGAAGTTATTTTTCAAGAGTTGATTTCCGCATGAGATTTTAGGCATAAGAAAGGCCGGGATTTTGCTGACAAGTGGCAAATCCCGGCTTTGTTCTTATCGGTTTTCCAAATTCTTTGACCGCCGGTATTCCAGCGGAGAAAAGCCAAACTGCTTTTTGAACACGGCGGCAAATTTCCCTTGATTAGAGTAGCCGACCTGTTCTGATATTTCGGCAATCGGACGCTTTGTGTCCGAAAGAAGTCTTGCGGCTTCGTTCATGCGGATTTCCCGCAGCCAGGTGGATATATTCTGTCCATATACGCCTCTAAAATAATTTTTCAGGCTGGTTTCACTGACCGAAAATCGTTCTGCAATCTGTCTTACAGGGATGTGCTGGCGAAGGTCATCAGAAAGGATTTGTGCCGCCCTTTTTGCAATTTCAACCTGTGTTTCCGTGTAGAAGCCGCAAGTTTTCGGAGGCCGGATTTCCATGTTAAGAAGCCGGTGGAGAAGTTCAAGAGTATAGATTTGCAAATGGAAGGCCGAGGGTCTTTCGGATAGCCGCCAGAGTTTTTGAAATATATTTTCCAGCTCGCTGTCCGCTTCGTTGATATATGTTTTATGGTTGCCACAATAACTTTTTTCCAGCGTAGGGAGGTCAAGTGAAAAAGATTTCAAAAGTTCACCGCAGGACTGTAAAAGAAGTGACAGGTCAAAATATATTTTTATCCCCTGATATTGCTTCGTAGGAAAGATATATTCTTTCTGTGCGGTCTGTTCACTGACACAAAAATCATTTTCCTTCAGGTAAATGTAAGAGCCGTCATCCAGAAGCAATTCACTTCTGCCTGAAACGCAATAGTTAATCAGCAAAGGCTTTAGATTTGAATTTTCATCCGACTCCGGCCATACGGGAGCATTTACAAAAATAAAAGCCAAAGTCAGCCCCGGAAAGAGCGTATGGAATGTCATGCGTCCCTTGCCATCTGCCCGATCCAAAAGCAATGTGCTGCTATTTGGACTGTTTTTCAAAGTCACATCAGAAACAGTATCGCTGTTTTCTAAAATGCTGTATATCATATCACGCAACTGCTTCGCCCCTTTCATCACACAAAATCGTTAATATTATTATACCCGCGAGAAAATTCACGGTCAATGGATATGCTGGCAAAACGAAAAAACTCCTTGCTATACGGGCCCAAAATACTGATATGTGCATAGAAGCATAATTGAATATGTGCTACCATTAGAATTGGTTAGCGAGATCTAACCGAGAAAGCAATCATGTTAGGAGGTTTCGCAATGAACAACAAATTGCAAGGAAAGGATCTCATCAATATCGGTATTTTCACGGCGATTTATTTTATCGTCATTTTCGCTGCGGCGTCCATCGGTTTTATCCCGATTTTCATTCCGCTTATCAGCGTGATCGTGCCGCTTGTGGGCGGTATTCCGATGATGTTGTTCTTCTCCAAAATTAAGAAATTCGGTATGCTTACCATCTGCGGAGTGCTGCTGGGTATCATTATGCTGCTGACCGGCATGGGCTGGTGGTGCATCCCTACCGGGCTGATTTTCGGGCTGATTTCCGATTTTATGATGAAAGCCTGTGACTACAAGAACGCCAAGCGTGAAGTGCTGATCCACGGCGTTTTTTCCATGTGGGTAATCGGGGCGTTTATTCCCATCGTTGTGACGCGTGACGCTTACTACCAGAGCCTGCTCCCCGGCTACGGTCAGGAATATGCCGACACGCTCATGGCTTATATGCCAGACTGGATTTTGCCGGCACTGCTTATTGCTGCTTTCGTCAGTGGTCTTGTCGGCGGCCTGATCGGACAGAAGATTTTCAAAAAGCACTTTGAGCGGGCGGGAATTGTGTAATGAGCCGCGAACTTCTTGCAAGTCAAAAAAACAATAGCGGAATTTTATTAGACCCCCGGACAAAACTGGCGGTACTGATTACTATAGCTGTCTTTATTTTAGGCGGTTCGTATGAAGGTATCATGCAGTATTACATCATCGTGTTGGCGGCGATCCCGCTGTTACTTTTGTCAGCGGCCAGAAAATGGAAAGGCGCTGTTCTCTATATCCTGATTTTTGGAGGCAGTCTGTGCCTGGAAATGTTCGGCCTGTCCCGACTGACCGGCGTAGCAAACTACATCGCAGTAGCCGTCGTTGGTATTCTTCTGCGGTTCACCCCCAGCGTGGTCATGGGATATTTTGTGGTAACGACAACTACGGTCAGTGAATTTGTTGCGGCGATGGAACGGCTCCACCTGCCGCAGCAGATTACCATTCCCATGTCCGTGATGTTCCGTTTCTTTCCCACGGTTGCGGAAGAATGGAGCGCCATTGGGGACGCCATGCGGATGCGTGGCGTCCGCTTTGGCGGTGGTAAAGCTGGTACGATTTTAGAGTATCGGATTGTTCCCATGATGATCTGCTCCGTCAAAATCGGGGAGGAACTGTCCCAGGCAGCCCTTACGCGGGGATTGGGAGGCCCGGTAAAACGGACGAATATCTGTAAGCTGGGTTTTCATGTGCAGGATGTTATTTTCCTGCTGATCTGTCTGGGAGCATTTGCAGCGCAAATCTATGTGCTTGCCGCAAGGGGGTGAAGGAAATGATTGAATGTCAAGATGTGTCCTTTTCTTATCCTGCCAGTACCCTTCCCGACAGTGAGAGGCAGGCCGGTGGCGCTTTGAAACATATTTCCTGCACCATTGAGGACGGTTCTTTTGTCCTGCTCTGCGGGACTTCCGGCTGTGGGAAAACAACCATGACCCGGTTGTTTAACGGCTTGATCCCCCATTATCATGAGGGGACTTATACCGGCTCCGTCTATCTGGATGGAAAGGATACCCGTGACCTGTCACTGTTTGATATTTCTCTGAAAGTCGGTTCTGTATTTCAAAATCCGCGTTCTCAGTTTTTCAATGTGGACACGACCAGCGAACTGGCTTTCGGCCCAGAGAATCACGGCATAGCGGAAGATCTTGTGCGTGACCGTGTAAAGCGTGTAGCTGCACAGCTAAAGTTGGAGCCGCTGCTTGATAGAAGTATTTTTTCTTTGTCCGGCGGTGAAAAGCAAAAAATCGCCTGCGGATCGGCAGCGGCGATTGACCCGGATATTTATGTGCTTGATGAGCCATCATCCAACCTTGACGCATACGCTATCGCTGATTTCCGGCAGCTTCTCTTTACTTTGAAATCGCAGGGAAAGACCATCATCATCTCTGAACATCGGCTGTATTATCTGTCCGGCCTCTTTGACCGTGTCCTGTACCTAAAAGATGGAGAAATCGAAGGTGATTATACAGCAGAGGAATTTTGCGGCCTGTCGGCAAGGCAGCGCGATGATATGGGATTGCGCCCTCTTGATCTTGCGGGGCTTTCAGAAGTTGTAGGCACGCCGCAGAGAATGAATGAGGCGGTTTGGACGATAAAGAATGTGTCCTTCGCCTATAAGCATGAGCCGGAAACCTTGCATATAACGGAAACCTCTTTCCCATCCGGCAGCGCCACGGCCATCATCGGACATAATGGTGCGGGAAAATCCACCTTTGCTCGGTGCCTCTGCGGGTTGGAAAAGCACTTCAAGGGAACGGTGCAGGATCAAAGCAAGAACTATTCCAGAAAAGAACGATTGAAACTCTGCTATATGGTCATGCAGGATGTAAACCACCAGCTCTTTACCGAAAGTGTTCTGGATGAAATTCTGCTCAGTATGAGAACCGAGGATAAACAGAAGGCAAGAGAAATCCTGCAGGAGATGGACTTGCTTTCCTTTGAGGACTGCCACCCGATGGGGCTGTCCGGCGGCCAAAAGCAGCGTGTGGCGGTTGCCTCTGCGATTGCTTCGGAGCGCCCTTTGATTTTATTCGATGAACCGACCAGCGGTCTTGACCTGTTTCACATGAGGCAGGTTGCCAATGTTGTTAATCAGGTGGCGAATACTGGAAGAACTGCGCTTGTGGTAACGCATGACCCGGAATTTATTCTACGCTGCTGCAATTATGTCCTTCACTTAGAAAACGGGCAAATTCAGGAAAGTTATTCCATAGAGGACAGCGATGGCCGAAAACGCCTACTAAAGTTTTTCCTGAGTGATATGAAGAAGGAGGTGTCCACAGAATGAAGGAGGAAAAGAAAGAGTCGCCCATAGGCGTCTTATGGGGATGGGGCAAGCCCTATCATGGAAAATTCATCGGCAGTGTTATCCTTGCGGTATTAGGCGTGGCCTGCCAGATGGTGCCCTATTTCTGCGTGGCGAATATTGTCACAATGATGTTGTCTGGGGAACAGAATTTTTCCCGCTATGTGACCGCTGGTATTATTGCATTGTGCGGCTACTTTGGGAAAGTGCTGTTTTCCAGTCTTTCTACAACGATTTCCCACACGGCGACCTATTACACGCTGCGCGATCTGCGAGAGAATATCACCGCAAAGCTGGCCCGCGTCCCGATGGGGACGATTTTAGATACTCCGTCCGGCCAGTACAAAACGACGATTGTTGACCGGGTTGAAGGCATGGAATCGACCTTCGCACACCTGCTCCCGGAAATGACCGCAAATGTGCTGGTGCCTTTGGTGATTGTCGTATATCTGTTCGTTATGGACTGGCGCATGGCGCTCCTGTCCCTTGTTACGCTGGTGGTGGGCCTTGCTGTCATGTCCGCCGGTATGAAGAATTATCCCGTCAAATGGGAGGGCGCGGTTAAAGCGGGAAAGCAGATGGCAAACGCCATTGTAGAATACATCGGCGGGATTGAGGTGGTAAAAGCGTTCAGCCAGTCCGCCGGTTCCTACAAAAAATATTCTGACGCGGTGAATTATAACGCCAACTATTATGTGGACTGGATGCGTGAAAACCAGAAAACCATGAGCGCCTACAACGCCATCCTGCCCTCAGTGCTAATCTGCGTGCTGCCCTGCGGCTTCGCGTTCTGGCTCTCCGGCAGTCTGGAGCTTTCCACCTTCCTGTCCATTGTGATTTTCTCGCTGGGGCTGATCGGGCCGATTATTGCGGCCTTTACCTTTACGGACGATTTGGCTGTACTGGGGACAAATGTGGAAGAAATCAGCCAGCTTCTGAACGCCGAAGAACTGAACCATAAAGAAACGCCGATCAAGCTGGAAGATACCGGCATTTCTCTCAGGTCTGTGTCGTTTTCCTATGACGGGACAACAGAGGTTTTGCATGATGTGAATCTCGCCATCCACCCCGGAACCATGACCGCCCTTGTAGGGCCGTCCGGCTCCGGCAAGTCTACGGTGGCGAAGCTGATTGCCGGGTATTGGGATGTTACATCCGGCAGCATTACCCTCGGCGGCCATGAGCTGAAGGATATGCCGCTGTCTGAAATTGCAGACCAGATTTCCTATGTATCTCAGGATAACTACCTGTTTAACCGCAGTATCCGGGAGAATATCCGCATGGGAAGACCCAGTGCCACGGACGCAGAGGTGGAGCAGGCAGCCAAACAAAGCGGCTGCGACGCCTTTATCCGCAAGCTGGATAATGGCTATGATACGGTTGTCGGCAGCGCCGGTTCCCATCTTTCCGGCGGTGAACGCCAGCGGATTGCCATCGCCCGCGCCATGCTGAAAAATGCGCCGGTTGTCATTTTGGACGAGGCAACTGCCTATATCGACCCAGAGAATGAGGCGCTGGTGCAGAAAGCCATTTCCACTTTAACTGTCGGCAAGACCCTGATTGTGATCGCACACCGGCTGTCTACCATTGTTGGCGCAGATAACATCGTTGTGGTGAAGGATGGAACCATCCACGCACAGGGTACGCATGAGAAGCTGCTGGAAACCTGCCCCCTCTACCGGGATATGTGGCAGGCGCACATCGGCGCGAAAGACCAGATGTAAGGGGGTGTTGTCAGATGTATGGAACATTGAAAAAAATCTTTGCTTTTGCAGGCAGCAAAAAGGGGCTTCTAAAAAAATCCCTGTTATTCTCATTCCTGTCCGGGCTGTTTTCAGCCATGCAGTTTGCCGCCCTCTTTGTGGTAATTGGTGCACTGGTATCTGACAACCGGGACGGAAAGTTTATCTGGCTTTCGCTGGGGATTATGGCCGTTTCCCTCATTGGGCGTATCATCACGACCTATTTTTCCACGATGGAGCAGACGGAAACCGGCTATTGCATGGTGGCGGAAAAGCGTATCCACATCGGAGATCGGCTGCGCTACATCCCGAAGCGCTGGTAGTCAGATTACGATGTTGCAGATGCTGGCATCTTCGATTGATACCGCAAATTCTGTGGATAATACGCCAGTCATGGACGAAAAGGGTACAGATATTACGCCGCAGGACACAAATATCGTCTTTGATAATGTGGATTTTTCCTATTCAACGCGAAAGATTTTAGACCATGTTAGTTTTTCTATCCCTGAAAAAACGACTACGGCCATTGTAGGCCCTTCCGGGGCAGGTAAGACAACGATGTGCAATCTGATTGCCCGCTTTTGGGATGTGAACGCCGGGAAGATTACCATAGGCGGTACGGATGTACGGGATTTCAAACTGGACAGCCTCATGAAGAATATCTCGATGGTGTTTCAGAGCGTGTACCTCTTTGCAGATACGATTGAGAATAATATCAAGTTTGGCTGCCCGGACGCCACCCATGAGCAGGTAGTCGAGGCGGCGAAAAAGGCTTGCTGCCATGACTTTATTTCCGCTCTGCCGGAGGGTTATGACACTGTGATTGGCGAGGGCGGCGGTACTTTGTCCGGCGGCGAGAAACAGCGTATTTCTATCGCCCGCGCCATGCTGAAAAATGCACCCATCATCATTTTGGACGAGGCAACAAGCAGCGTTGACCCGGAGAATGAGGATGAATTGCAGCGGGCTATCGAGGCATTGACCCATGACAAGACCATCATCATGATTGCCCACCGTCTGAAAACCGTCCGCAACGCCGATCAGATCCTTGTACTGGACAACGCTCATATCGTCCAGCGCGGCACTCATGCGGAGCTGATCCAGCAAAAAGGCCTGTATGCCGATTTTGTATCGGCCAGACAGGAGGCCATCGGCTGGAAGCTGGCTCAGTAAAGGAGGTTCAGATGAAACTTCATGCGTCCGGGGAGGACTACCTGGAAACCATCCTTGTTCTCCAAAAGAAACGCGGTATGGTGCGCTCCGTAGATGTGGCCCGGCACATGGAGGTGTCAAAGCCCAGCGTGTGCCATGCAGTGGCTACCTTGCGGAACGGCGGCTTTCTCACAATGGACAAAGATCATTTTCTCCATCTGACCGATGTGGGTCGCGAGGTAGCCGAAAAAATCTACGAGCGTCACTGCTTCTTTACCGAGCAGCTTATCGCCGCAGGCGTTGACCCCAAAACTGCGGAGGCCGATGCCTGTCGTATTGAACACATCATCAGCGATGAGAGTTTTGACCGGCTGAAAGAGGCAGCCGAACAAGAGCAAGACTAAAACCGAATAATCCAAGCGATCCTGCCCCGCAAGACGGGGAAAGAAAAAAACCGTTGCAGGGCAGGCAGCTTCGTGCGCCCAAAATGGATTTTCCGGGTACTGCGGCGGTTTTGAGTAACATCAAGGCCGCCGTTCCTTATGCCCTCGACAAAGGAGTGACGACTACACGCTGACACGGCGGCTTTAGGAGGGAACCGCCATGAAGCACATTGACCGCCGACAAATTCAGACGATATTTCACTACCGTCAAAAAAAGCCCAGTCAACGAACAGGCCCCGTCTGGTAGCCGGTGCGAAAATTGTCATTCTGTAAGTGAATATTGGAGTTTTTGCGCTCGAATAGCTTTTTGCTGTCCGGGCGCTTTTTTGTCCCTATGGAGCCGGAACATCGGGTCAGCATGGCCCGAACTTTATCCCCGGTGCCGTTCTCCGCCGCCCCATTCAGATTTTCCCGAAAAAATCTGAATGGAGGAAAGGCAGATGGAAGTTACCATCAATTATAACGGACAAGCTGTGGCCGTGGAGGTCACGCTGGAAGTCTATGAATTTCTTGACCGGGCCGATCACAAAACGGAGAACCTGTTCCATGAACAGCGGCGGCATTGGGATGGCCGGGAGTTTGACGAGTACATCATTACCACCGAGGGTGTAGGGGTCTACGGCGAAACGCCGGAAGAATACCTTTGCCGCATGGAAACGCTGCATGAGCTGATGGCTGTTCTGGACACCTGTACCGAGGCCCAGCGCCGCCGGTTCCTGCTCTATGCGCTTGACGGGCTGAGCCTTGCAGAGATCGGTGTGCTGTGCGGCTGCTCCAAAGTGGCTGTGTATCAAAGTGTGGAGGCGGTCAGAAAAAAATTTATAAATTTCTTTGAAAACAGGCTTAACGAATGACCTGTTTTCGGGCTACCAAGTGAAAGGGATTATTTCCCTTATCTCAGCGAGGGGCGGACAGCGGACGAGCTGCCCGCCTCTCCGATTTTCAGGAGGTAAGCCTATGAAAACAATCAATCTGCGGTGGATGTATCCCCACTACCGGCATGACGAGTTTGTGGATGTTACGGACGAGGTATGGGCAGCGATGTATCAGGCCCAGCGGGAGATGGAGAACTATGAGCGTCGGAAAGTCTACCACCGCGCCTACTACTCTCTGGACGCATACAGCTGGCTGGAAAATTACGCACTGGAACACAGCAGATCGCCGGAAGATATTTTGCTGGAACGAGAAGAAATGACCACCCGCCTGCACCTGATTGCAGCTCTGCCGGTGGCTCTGGCTCATGCCACTCCGACACAGGCCCGCCGTGTTCACGCCTACTACATTGCCGGTATCAAGCAGCCGGAAATCGCCCGGAGAGAGGGTATCCATAGCAGTAAGGTCAGCGTTGCCATCCACCGGGGGCTGCGGAATATGCGCCGCTGCTATGATGACCTTTTTCAAACTGAGTGAGGGCGTGCCTATGCAGACCATCAATCTCAAACAATATTATGCATTTTGCAAAGAGGACATTTTTGTGGAGGTGTCCGATGAGATCGTCGAAGCGTTTCTTCTGGACAAGAGAGCCGAGGTCGCCAGAGATCGCAAGATGTTCCGGTATAAGGCGTTTTATTCCCTCGATTGTAACGATGGAATCGAAAATGCCGCCATCGGCTGGGCGCAGCCATCGCCGGAGGACTACCTGATAGAAAAAGAAGAATTAGCCGAATACGAAGAACTGATACGGCGATTGTACGAAGCCATTTCTTCCCTGCCGCCTATGCAGGCTCGCCGTGTCCATGCCCGCTATATGCTGGGTATGAAAGTGAAAGATATTGCCGCAATGGAGGGTATCACACCATCGCAGGCGGGAAAATCCATCCACGCTGCACTGCGGAGGCTGCGCCGGTACTTTGCGCGTCAGAAATGGACGGTCAATCTATGAGTATTTCCAAAGAAAAGAGGTGCCTGACATGAACGAAAAAATTACAGCCCACCCCCAAAAAGAAGAACGGGAGAAAGTCCTGAAGGAAATCCAGCAGCTTGAAAACCGAAAGAAGATTTTGGAGAACAAGCAGCGGAACGAAGAACGCAGGGTTCGCACCCGCCGCCTGATTGAGCGTGGAGCCGTTTTGGAGGGGATTTTCCCGCTGGCTCCCGACCTTTCCGGCGCAGAGATTAAAGCATTTCTGATTTCGTCATTGACAGCCGATACCGCAGCCGCAGACCTATGATTATCACAACAAACTTGAAACTGTCCGAGCTGAAAAACCCGCCTGATCTGG
>OHMH01001335.1_pt1 | contig 9943 bp, 10 predicted proteins | sample 1569311 | NCBI WGS metagenome assembly OHMH01 (sample SAMEA3879503, study PRJEB24766) | human gut metagenome | biome: human-associated habitat; feature: feces | place: USA | collected 1985/1987
ACATTCCGGGCAGGCTGCCACTTTATCAATAAACTCTGCCTGATTAAATGTTTCATCATCTATGATCTGTTCAGCTCCTACCATCAGAGTCAGTGGAATGGATTCAAAACATTCATCTTTCTTCCATTCGTCCAAAAGTTCTCCACAACTATCTATGATAATCTTATATCTCAATTATATCGTCCTCTTTTCCATTATATGTAGTATTCAATACCAGATATATCTTATCACACCGCTTTACGTTTGAAAAGACTTTTTAATAAAAACACTGTTCTTTTTTTCAAAAGTGCTTTATAATAAAAAGACGCTTCCCGCAAAGTGCAGGAAGCGCTGCCTAATCCACAAAATATGTTCAGAAATATGCAGCAATCCAGAAGTCTTTTTTTAATTCTGAACAGCTGTAAATCATGTTATCAGAGAGGTGTTGTATGCTTGCTTTAAAAATTACTGATGTAAAAGATTTTATGAATAAACTCCTGATCGGTGAGGTATTTGACCGTTTTTCTCTTGTCGAGGCATCTGTGACAACCTTCAACACTTTTACCATAAACGGAAAACTTCATTACGATTTCTTTGATACTGACACAAAGGCTGCTTTTGAGGAGAATTCCACAGAATATTCCCTCTGGCATGATGTAAAACCTTATTGTTTTTCTATCATACGCGGCAGACGCACACCTTTGAATTTCAGGATTGTATTTGAACTTTCTCATGATCAGACACAGTCGTTGTTAAAAAATGAACAGCATATTGCAGATATTCCTGTGCAAAGCTTTTATCTGAATATCCGGTACAAGAACCAGTCCCTTTTATGTACAACAGGTGTTTCTTATACTTCATTCAGTCCGGATAAACGTCTGGAACATCTCTGGGATGATTCCATGACTGTTTTTCTCTCCAGTCATCACATTCCCTGTGAGAAATTATGAGTAGATTCTGTTATCAGTCTTTATCCGAATAACGCAGATAATAGACCAGAATATCTATAAACTCACTGTTCGTCGGTTTATCTGCCATTGTACATCCTGCCATTTCTTCCAGTGTATCCTTATGATTCATCCAACATAAGTTTACCAGTGTTCTTATGTTGTGTTCTACATTAGACGGCGTTGATTTATATTTTCTTGCAATGACCGGATAAATATCTTTGGTGACTTTTACCGGTCGCTCATAAATTTTCTGTGCCATTTCTACTGCATCCACAACATAATAATATCCTTTATACTTTGATGTTGCACCCAATTTTCTAATAACTCCATAAACTGCACTCATACATCGTTCCTCCTGTAACTTCCATAATCTGTGTTTTTACAGATTTGGATATCTCATTTATTTACACACATTTCTCTATAAGTAAATGAAAGTCACGATATTGGCTGCCCGGAAGCACCATTGCAGTCACTATTCTCTGTAACCCGTTATATTTTATGCGGATTCGGCATATTCATTAAAATATCGGCAACTTAATAATAGGAATTCATAAGACATTTGTCAATACCAATGTAATTGTTTTCCATAAAAATAAGGAGCAAAAGTTATTCTCCGCTCCTTATTTGATATTCTGCTATTCTGACAGGCGTATCTGTCCTCTCATTGATCTGCCGGCAAATTGCCTGCTTTCTATCTTATTTTGCAATCATCAGCAAAATTTCATTGCTTCTCTGAACAAATCTGGTCATTTCGTCCGGTGAAAGCTGTTTATGGCTCATCATCGCAAGGTCATACAACTGTTCACAGATAAGCGGAGCCTTGTCAGATTCCTGATTCTCTGCCAGATATTTAACCAATGGATGATTCGCATTCAGAACCAGTGTTTCCTGTCCGCCAAACATATTCGGATCCATTCCATACATATTATACATCTTCATCATATCCTGCATACGGCGGCTCTCTTCGGAAAGAGTCATCATTGCTGATACATTTTCATTTTTCAGATTCTCAACATGTACTTCCAGTTTATCTTTATTAAGGCTCTTGCGGAAAAGTTCTGTCAGTGCTTTGACAGTTTCTTCATCGGCAGTACCCTCACCCTTCATTTCTTCGGTCAGATCCGCATCAATACGCTTAAACTGTACTTCCTGATGTTTCTGCTCAAGACTGGAAATAAATGCACTGTCAATATTATGTTTCAGGATAACGGCATCTTTTCCTGCTTCCTTAAACATATTGATATACTGACTCTGCTGAACTTCATCAGTTACATAGAAAATTACTGTCTTCTCAGGTTCTTTCGCTTCCGCATTGTCTTTGTTTTCAGACTCTGCTGCATCTTCTTTCTTTTCTTCTGTCTGAGCCTCAGTTTCTTCTGTTTCTTTTTTATTCTCTTCAATGCAGTCCTTTAATGTGAGATATTTGCCATCAAGATTCTTAAAGAGTACATAATCTCCCATTTTCTCTGCAAACTTAGCATCTTTAATACAGCCATATTTAATAAACGGGCTGATATCATCCCAGTATTTCTCATAAGATTCTCTGTCAGTCTTGCACATTCCGGTAAGCTTATCTGCCACTTTTTTGGAAATGTATTCAGAAATCTTCTGTACAAATCCGTCATTCTGCAATGCACTTCGTGACACGTTCAATGGAAGATCCGGACAATCGATCACACCTTTCAGAAGAAGCAGGAATTCAGGAATTACTTCCTTGATATTATCTGCGATAAATACCTGATTGTTATAAAGTTTGATCGTTCCTTCAATGGAATCATACTCTGTATTGATCTTCGGGAAGTACAGGATACCTTTTAAATTAAACGGATAATCCATATTCAGATGTATCCAGAATAACGGTTCCTTATAATCCATAAATACCTTGCGGTAGAATTCCTTGTATTCATCATCTGTACATTCATTCGGATGCTTCATCCAGAGCGGATTAATATCACTGATGGAAACCGGACGTTTATTGATCTTTACTTTATCCTTTGCAGGAGAAATTTCAACAACTTCCTTTTCACCTTTATCATTTTCTTTTTCTTCTGTCTTTGCTTCCTCATGAATATGTTCAACAACTACATCATCGTCTCTTAACTCAGATTCATCAATTGTCTCATATTCCTGAGGTGCATTTGCTTTGGAAAGGTAAATATGAACCGGCATGAAGGAACAGTATTTCTCAAGAATCTCACGCATACGGTATTCATTTGCAAATTCCAGGCAGTCTTCATTCAGGAACAGGGTGATTTCTGTACCAATCGTATTCTTGTTACCTTCCTGGATATCATATTCTGTTCCACCATCGCAGGACCAGTGTACAGGCTGTGCACCTTCTGTATAGGAAAGTGTATCAATATGCACTTCATCCGCCACCATAAATGCAGAATAAAATCCAAGTCCAAAATGACCGATCATCTGATCATCTGTAGTTTTGTCTTTATATTTCTCAAGAAACTGAGTTGCACCTGAAAAAGCAATCTGGGTAATGTATTTCTCTACTTCATCAGCAGTCATGCCAATACCATTATCGATGAATTTCAGAGTTTTCTCATCAGGATTAACAATTACCTGAATCTCCGGTTTGTATCCTTCCGGAAAAGTATATTCTCCCATTACTTCCAGTTTTTTCAGTTTAGTGATCGCATCACATCCGTTGGAGACCAGCTCTCTTACAAAAATATCATGATCGGAATATAACCATTTCTTGATGATTGGGAAAATATTTTCACTGTTAATTGATAAATTTCCATGTTTTACAGCCATGCTGTCCACACTCCTTTTTGTTTTTAATCATTTGCCGCAACTTTATCTGTCAATATACTGCATTCTTATCTGCTCTGCCTCCGAAGCCAAAACTATCCTCTCCTGTTTATCCTTTGAAATAGCTTTTGACTCCTGTAAGTTGCTTCTCTGAAAGATATAGTAATACCATTTATTCCAAAAGTCAAGAAAAAATTAGCACTCACCAAAAATGAGTGCTAATAATTTTATATTTTACATATTCCCCTGTATTTTTTCTTCAGATAACTCTTATTTCTTTCGTCTTTTGTATACCACAACTCCCACAATACATCCTGCTGCAATCGCCAGAATAATCACAAACGGTGTGATATTAGTCGTATCTCCTGTCTTTACCGCTGATTTCGCAGTTGCTCCATTCGGCTGTGGAGTCGGAGTTGCAGTTACAGTCTGCGCCTGTGTAATACTGAAATTCACCTGTTTAGTATCCTGCTCCCCTGTATTCTTCCATTCACTTCCATTATACTTCTGACGGTCAAATGTAACTGTCAATGTGTAGGTTCCGGCCTTCGTAATTCCAAATGCAGCAGTATAAGGTGCACTGCTCCAGCTATTTGTATTGATCACTTTCCAGTTATACGGTACATAGCGGACATCTCCCTTTCCCGGACTTTCATTGTCCATACCCGCTCCGACTGCTGTAAATGTAATCTTTGACTGTGTTGTGTATCCATCTGAACTGATTCCTGTAATCTTATTATCTGTCGGATCTGCAATTTTCGCCTTGCGGGCAGCTTTAACCGTAAACTGAACTTTCACTTCTGATCTGCTGTTTATTATCAATCACAACTGACTCTGTATAGGAGCCGGCCTTTAAACCCTCCTTCGGGCGGATTTTAAATGTACAGCTCTCCCCCGGTGCAAGCTCTGTGGCTGAAAGTTTCCCGATTTTAAAGTTTTTACCTGACGGTGCATTTAAAGTTACATTTGTATTCCCCTTATTCGTCACTGTAACTTTCTGCGCTTCCGGTGCCTCACTATATCCTTCTTTTGCTTTTCCAAAATTCAGTTCTTCCGGTGTTACGGATAATTTATAAATCTTTTTCACTTCCGAAACAGTCGCAGAAGCTTTGATTGTTGTCAATACATCCTCCTGTCCTTCCGAACTGGTCTGGGCTATCTGAATACTGTCCAGGTAATTGCCGACTTTCAGACCGTTCACCGGTACTGCTGTAAATGCAGCAGAATCTCCCGGCTCCAGCACTGATGCCGAAAGTTCCCCAATATCAAAATACTCTGCATATGGCTGCATCAGCGAAACAGTTGTATTTCCTGTATTGGTAAGTGTAATGGTCGTCGCCTCAGGAGTATCATAACCTTCCTTCAGATCATCATAACTGAAAGATTCCGGATCTGCCTGAACTGCTGTGATCTGTTCCTGTTCTGCCTCTTTTACAGATACTTCCGCAGTTACCTGCACTGCTACTTCCGAATCCTCTTCACTTTCAAATATCAGGGTATCACTGTAATCACCCTTCGTCAGACCGGTTTTTGGCTGTACCATGAACATAAGAGAATCACCTTTTGCAATCTGTATTCCTGATACAGCTTCACTTCCATCTTCGTTCATCACCTCAAAATAATCTGATTTCGGTATCTTTAAAGTGACAGTTCCATCCCCTGTATTTGTTACGGTTACGGACAGTGTCTCATTGGCCTGTGTATAATTTTCTTCGATATCGCTGAAATTAAGACTTCCTGTATTTACATCAAGAGACTGTGCCTCAAGAGATGCATCTGCATTGTCACCTGAGCCTCGCTGTCATCCGGCGTCTCTGTCGGTTCTGCAGAAGGCTCATCCGAAGGCTTCAGATCTTCGTCATCTGATGAATCATCCTCACCTTCAACTGCGATCTTCGCTTCAAAAGAAACCTCAATACCTTCTTCCGTCCGGTATGTGATCATATCATCATATTCACCCGGTTCCAGCCCTTCCCTCGGCTGTATCCATACGCTTACAGATTCACCTGCACTCAGCGGTTCTGTAATATCCTGAACCATAAAATGTTCCGGACTGATCTCCTGAAAATTCAAGTTCTCATTTCCGGTGTTCGTAATCTGCACATACTGTGCTTCCACATCCTCAAGATCACTCTTTACTGTTCCAAAATCACAAATCTGATCTTCGCTGTCCTCTACAGTGGCAGTCGCTTCGTAAGTCTTTTGATCTTTCTCTGATCCATCTGTCTGCACATTTCCGTTCTCATCCACCTGCAGCTGATCTTCTGTATAAATTTTCATCTGGGAATCATCAGTACCTTCTGTTGTTTCCTCCGGCTGACCTTTTGTGTTCTGAGAGTCATCTTCCTGTTCATTCCCTGCATTCTGCTGTACATCTTCTGTTCTATCTACATCCTGATTTTCAGAATCCTGACTGCCTTCTGCATTATCTGCTGTTTCTTCCAGCTGTGCCTCCTCTGTTCCATCTGCCGTTTCTGTCTGCTGTGTATCCTCTGCTTCCTGTTCCACTGCTTTCGCCTCTTCTTCAGTTGCAGCTACCTCTAACGTCTTTGCAGTAAGAATACCTGTCAGTCCGCTTCCATCTACAGGGGTCAGATCAAGCACCAGTCTGCATCCCAGATCATCCTGAGTGATCGTATAGGTCTTCTCAGTACCTACCTGTGTTAACTCCTTCTCCCCTGTCTGTCTTGACCAGGAAAAAGTGAAATCTTCATCTGTAACCTCTTCCGGTGTAACCTTTGCATAATCTGCACTCACTACTACGCCTACAGCTGCCAGTCCCTTAATCTTAAGCTTACCGCCCAATTCTCCTGACGGAGCTGCCGCAAAAACCATGGATGGAATCATTGAAATAACCATCATCACAGTCATTACAACTGCAAGAAATCTCTTTCTCTCCATCTGTAGTCCTCCTTTTCATTTATAATAAGATTTGTAATTATTCAGCAGCCGCTCTGAAGGTACTGAATAATTACAGTTCTGTGATGCTTCTGTGTCTGTCTGCCCTTTTCATTCCCATCACAGACCACAACATCGTTTTTCTCTGTATAAAAGCATTATAGCATCACATTTTCCGGAAATGTAATCTGTATTTTCTCCCTTAAAACAACTTCAGCCCCTGAGTATCAGAGTTCAATTTTCTCCAATATTCAGGGACCGAACTGTGTTTTACAGTTATTTCTCCGATATATCACGTGATATCCATAATTTGACCGAACAGTTTTTATCCTTCTACTATCAGATATTTTCCATCCGGCAGAGCAAATACTTCACTTGCATCTTCCAGTTCTTCATCTGACATTCCTTCCACATCAGCGCCTGACTCTTCCAGATATTCTCTCACTTCTTCAATAGAATCCACAACCTGCGCCATGCAATCCTCAAGGAATGCTTCCGCTGCTTCATATGATTCTGCTACCGCCTGTGGAAAAAGCTGCTCCTGATTTTCAAGAAACGTATTAATACATTCTTCTGTAAACAATTTAAATAACCTCCTCAATCTTTCCCTTTGCCCGGATCAGCTTCTCAAGGACCGGTTCAACCTGTTTTGTCATATAGGACGTAGCTGCCCGTACCCCCTCCTTGGAATGCTCCATGGCAAAGCCATATTTTACCGCTTTAAGCATCTCTATATCATTATATTCGTCTCCGAACGCAATACATTCTTCCGGCGAAATATGATATCTTTTCTGATATTCTCTGATTCCTTTTGCCTTGTTTGTTCCAAAAGGAATAAAATCGATCCACTCATTTCCCGAAGTGACAACAACACATTCTTTTCCAAATCTGTCCATCCATTCTTCTGTAAGGCCGGCCGGTTCAAACACAGCCAGCTTCATGATAGGAGCCGTCATCTCTTCCATACTGTTTACAAATCTGCATTCATTTTTTACTTCATATAACATATGGTCATGAAATCTCTTTGTCTTCGGCATCAGGTAGTGGTAATCCTTTGCAGAACAGGTAAACTCGGCATCCTTCTTTTCCAGGATTGCAGAAATAATCTCCCCTGCCAGCTTTCTGTCAAAAGAATCCTGATACAGTACCTCTCCATGATCCACTGCCAGTGCACCATTCTCCGAAATATAGGAAATCTCTGAAGCAACAGGTGCAAACAGCTTTGTCATATTCGGATATTGCCTTCCACTGGCTGCTACAAACATAATCCCCAGTTCCTCTAACTGCCTGATCAGCGAAAAAATTTCTTCAGGCAGAGACTGTGCCTTATGTAAAAGTAACGTCCCATCCAGATCACTTGCAACCAACTTAATCATTTCCATGTTCCTCGCAAATTTTTACCAGATCTGTCGGTTTCTCAGCGACAAGATCTGCTCCATTCTCATTCAGTTCTTTTCGGTCACGAAAGCCCCATAGCGCACCTACTGTATACATTCCTGCTGCTCTACCGGTCTTCATATCTGTACTTGTATCTCCCACATACATACATTCTTCCGGTTTTACACCAAATTTCTCCGCAACCATAAGCGGACCATCAGGTGCCGGTTTCCTGCGGATTGCTTCGCTCTGACCAACTACCATATCAAATTCCCCGTCAAAAAGCTGCGCAATTACTTTCACAGCTGCAGGATGAGGTTTATTTGAACAAACTGCCAGCTTCATTCCATGTTCCTTCAATTTCTTTAAGGTTTCCGGAATTCCCTTATAGGGAACTACTTTATACATCGGATCTGCTTCAAACATTTCCCGGTAAAGCTTCTGTCCCTCATCATAATGCGCAAGTTCCGGATCCCCCGCATCCTTAAGTGCGCGGCGGATCAGCATATTTGCCCCTTCTCCGCTGTAATATCTGAAATTATCCACCGGAAGTGTTTTCAACCCGAATTTTTCCATAATAATATTAGTCACATAAGCCATGGAATCCAGCGTATCAGCCAGTGTTCCATCCAAATCAAATATACATGCTTTAATCATCTTTTGTCATCCTCTTAAGTTAATTCCTGATTTCTTCATTTCATAAAATAATCTGGCAACCGGGAGTCCTACCACATTATTGTAATCTCCGCTGATCCCCTTTACATAAATTCCGAAAAGTCCCTGGATGCCATAGCTTCCAGCCTTATCCATAGGCTCTCCTGTAGCAACATACTCTCTGATCTCCTCATCTGAAACCGGATAAAAAGTCACATCTGTACTTTCATAAAAAGTATGTTCTGTCCAGACTTTTTCTTTCTTTTCCCATACAGAAACGCCGGTATATACCTGATGAGTATTTGCCTGAAGTTTCTTTAATGTATTCACTGCATCCTCTGTATCATGAGGTTTGCCAAGGATCACATTCTCAAACACTACCACTGTGTCAGATCCGATCACAATTGTTCCGTCGGCACTATCTTTCATAGTACGGATAACAGAAGCTGCTTTATCCGAAGCCAGCTGTTTTACTGCCTCTCCCGGATTGTCTGAGATACGATTCTCATCACCTGATGCAGGCAGCACTTCAAAATCCACGCCAGCCCGTTCCAACAGTTCTTTTCGTCTGGGTGAAGCAGATGCCAAAATAATTTTTCTCATAATAACCTCTTCTTTCCTGTCATAGTATACCTTGTATCTTTTTGGTATGCAACTGCTTTCATTAACTCTTTCCATAAAATTTCGCTTTTCTTTTTATCTGAAAAGTATTAAAATAACAATAACCTATAGCTGAATAAAATGGTGTCAGGAGTAAAAGATATTTTTATCCTGACTCGCTGTCAAAAATAGGAGAATATCAGAAAGGAGTTTATGATTATCATGGCTAAAATTAATAAATACTGGGGATATGTTGCAATAGGTGCCCTTACAGCAGCTGCTGCCGGTGCTGTAGCTGCCCTTATTGCCAAAAAAGGATCCTGTAAAGAGGATTTTGATTTTGAAGATGACTTTGATGATTTCGATCTGACTGATGAAAAGGAAACTGCTAAGGAAGATCAGGAACCTGCCGAAGATTTCCAGTCCTGGGAACATACAGGCGAACAGTCTGCAACAGATGACACCGAAAGCGAAGAAGCTGAAGAAGCTGCTGATACAGACGATTCTGAGAAGTCTTCCGATAAAGCTGCTGAAGTTGAGATTAAAGATGCAGAAGAGGAAGAAGATGCCGATGAACCCGAGAATTTTGAAGAGACTATGGACGCTGCATCTGAATCTGAAGAATAAACGTTACCGTTCACAGTAACGTAACCAAAAAGGAATGTTACTTCACGATTATACAATCGTAGAAGCAACATTCCCTTTTTATTCTGATTATA
>OHMH01001337.1_pt1 | contig 9925 bp, 6 predicted proteins | sample 1569311 | NCBI WGS metagenome assembly OHMH01 (sample SAMEA3879503, study PRJEB24766) | human gut metagenome | biome: human-associated habitat; feature: feces | place: USA | collected 1985/1987
CAATACGCATTTCAGCATCATATTCATACTGCGTGGAGGAATACATTGTTTGATGATTAATACCAACCAACTGTTCCTTCGCATACTGAGATATGCCCTCGTAGAAATAGCCCTTGAAAGATTTTTCACTAAGTTCCTGATAAACACGTCCAAGGTTATCGTATTGATAGCTTGTCTGTACTTCATTGGCCGTTTTGCTTCGCACCCTGCCCATATTGTCATAGACATAGGATTTTGATACATTTTTAGAAGTATCACTGCAAATAGTATTTGCTGTCAGCACACGGTTCAGTGCATCATAGGTGTTAGTGGTCACATTGCCATTGGCATCGGTTACAGTCAGTGCATTACCATTCAGATCATAGGTTGTTGCACCAGAGTTATAGCCTGTGCTGTCAGTCGTTCTTACCAAATGTCCCCACGCATCATATTCATAATTCGTGGTCATGTAGTCAGAATCATTTGTGCTGTTCAAACCCGTGTACATTTTGGTTTGGATACCAGCATTGTTGTAGAAATATTTGGTGATATTCTTCTCACCATTAGACGTGCCGTCACTCAATGTTACCTGTGTCAGCAAGCCCTGTGCATTGTACTGATTTTCAGTTACACTATACTTTACTGTATCCGAATCCTGCTTTTGAACAGTTTGCTTTGCCAGCGTTACATTGCCATTCTTGTCATACTGATTTTCCGTTACAGAGTAGTTGACAGATCCATTCGATTTAGTATTGAACGGTGTGTAGGTCTTAGTAACCTTGTTCAGATAACCATACTCATACTTCGTGATGTTTCCCAATGCATCTGTCTGACGAGCAAGCTGCCCGTTGGCATAGTATGCACTAGTCCGCTTAGTTTCACCATTTGTTTTTTCGTAAATTGTGTGTTCCTTGATATCGGTCAGCGTTTCGGAAATAACCTGCTTGTTTTCAGTAATGTAGGTCGTTTTAGTTGTTTTCAGACCCTTACAGGAGTGAGAAGCTGAAGTATCAAGTGCAGAATAAATGTCAAAATTGTATCCTGCAAATTCATAGGATGTCTTCGTTAAAATTTGCTTTGTGCCATTTTCACTGCCCAAGAAATATGTTGCCTTTTCTCTTTGAAGACCATCATACGCCGTCAGATTCATTGTGCCGTCTGGATTGGTTTTCTTGATTACCTGTCCATACGCATCATACACATAAGAGGTAACATTACCTTCTGCATCTGTTTCTGATTTTTTGTTTCCGTCCGGATAATAAGTTGTCAAGCTGCCGTGGCTCTTATCAGCAGAATAATTCGGTGCATACTCCGCAGTTTTGCGGCTCAGCAAATCATATTCTGCAACGGTAGTCGCCGGTGTGCTTCCCGTTCCGTAATCTCTAGTAACTGTAACATTGTTGAACTTATCGTACTCATATTCCTTTACAGAATAAAGATTTTTAGAAATGTCAAAACTGGTGGTTTCCTTTGACACTTGAAGTTGTGCATTATACTCATAAGAAACTGTATTTACAACAGTATTTCCATCCTTCAGTGTCTTGGATTTTACCAGTCCTTTTCCAACGCCATCCTTGTAGTAATCATACTCAGTTACATTACCTTCGGGGTCGGTTGTAGCACGAATCAACCCTGCAATTCCACTCACATAACTATCAGCATAATATTCATGACTCGTGATTGCATAACTTGCCTCATTCGCTGCAAGATACTTCACTGGATCAAAATTGTCTGCTGTAACTGTATTGATATCAGTTTGAGATAATGGATGCAGACTGGTTGCTTCTTTCAAAAGCCGAGTTCCATTCGAATCATATGCTTTGATAGTTGCATTTCCTGATTCGTCAACTTCTGCAATGACACTGTTTTTATCGTTGTAATTGGCAAGTGTGTATGTACCGTCAGCATTTATTGTTTTGATAACATTTCCGTTAGTATCACGCTCATACTTTGTTGTATTTCCCATGATATCAACGCTTTCGGACATTTCATCATACTTATTTTCGCCATCAACCATAGTATAAGTGATTTTATCCACTTCATAGGTTTGACCATCGGTTTCCACAGTATTTGTCTTTACTGCATACTTTTCATCATAGTTATAGGTGTACGTTTTGACCAGCGTATCACCATCATATTCTTTCAGTCCCGTCTGTTTCTGTGTTTTATCATAGGTATAAACCTGTTTCAAACCGGATGCATTGGTCAGCCAATTTACAGAGCCATTATCGTTATACACAATCTGGTCTGTCATTTCATCGTAGCAGTTTGTAATTTTACAAAGTCTGCCTTTTCCATCATATTCATAGGATTCTGTTCCGCCAGATACGCTTGTTGCAGATACTAACTGAAAATCTCCGTTATATGCATAAGTAACCACACGACCTGCGGCGGTATCTTCAATACTGGTAATCCGAGAATGTTCTTTATTGCCATTATAGGTGATTGTATAAGTTCTGCCAGTAGAATCTGTCACAATACGCTGGTTATTTGTCATAGAAGAGATGGTTAAGACATTACCTTCTGCATCTTTGACCCAATCTAATTCACCGTTTGTATTAAAGTGATATTTTGACTGTGCTGCATTTGTAATAGTGTATTCGTTTCCAGACTTTGTCATAGTGCTATGAGTATTTAGACACTCAAATCCACCTTTTCCATTATCCTTAAATGTAGTGTTCGAACCATCAGGCAAAACAACCTGATAATACCCAGCAGTTGGCTTTACAATCTTGCTGACATCAATATTAAAATCCCAACCAATTCCGAAAGAGCCTTCCTCATTGCTGGTAGAATTGTAGGTACGAATAAAATCAGACTGCACTCCTGGAGATTCGATACTCAAATCCGTAAAGGATTTGGTATAGTTACCAGTTGCGATATGCACACCATCACCCATTTCCCAACCTTTACGGTAAAGGGTATAGTCCGGTTCATCATAAGGTCTCCACCACGGACGGAACCAGTAATTTTCAGCAGTAAAATCATATATGAAGTCAATACCGCCATCAAAATTGAATGTTCTTTCTGTATTCAGAGAACCATCTTCATTATTGATATATGTTTCGCAGTTGTCCCAAAGAACGGTCTGCTTGCCGCCTTCATAACCAAAATGAATGACTTGTGAACCGGAAGAATAGATCGATTTCGGCCCAGAAGCTTCATTGACTTCCCAGATTGGTCCAAAGAAACAGATATTACCTGCTGTCCATTTTCCTTCCATATCGGTCAATGTGATATAATTCCAGTTTCCATATACTTCGAGCCAATCTGCACTGTTTGTCATCCAGATGGTATCATAACAATTTGCCTGACCAAAATTAAAATCGCCGCCAATAACTACTGTACCGCCATTCAGACGCATATTTTGTCCGGCATTTCCACCCCAACCATCTGGAGAAGCGGTACGAAATACTAAGTTATTGGAAACTTCCAAATAACCATTGCTAATATTCAGTGTTGCTCCTTGATTGCCAGACCAAAATTTCGGAATATCAGTTGTAAAGGACATACAGTCGCCTACATACAGAGAGCAGCCATTCAGGTTCAAATCTGTATCATGCAAATTTAAGCTGCCCTGAAAAGCGCCGCTTTCCTGCATGATCAGTGTTCTTTTAAAGGCATGATCCCAATCCAAATCGCCAGAAGCCTTGTATGCGGCTGAAAACCATGCAACATCTGCATTATCAATTGTGCCGCTGTCGTCTTTGTCCATGTATGCGTAGTAATTATCAGAACGTCCACGTTTCTGAGCCGCTGCATTGATCAAATCAATACCATCATTATAATCGTCCTTATTAACGATTATATCTCCTGTAAATTCATGATTATAGATATAAACCCATGAATTTACATCTCTTGCAGAATCAACTTCTGCCTTAAATGCAGCTAATTCTTCTTCTCCTGCACCAGCATCCATCAAAAGCAAATAGTCCGTATCATTAATTACTCCATCTAGGTTTATATCAAGATTCTGGACATTTTGTGGAAGTTCATAATATTCATCATCAGCAAGATGATCATAAAAATCGCAAAATGCTTTCAAATCTGCTGGACTAATAATATTATCACCATCTGCATCCATACTGGGATTAAAATCGGAATCACCACGATATGCTCCTAAGCAACTCTGTACATATGCCAAGTCTTTTCCATTGATAACATCGTCGCTCCACTCGTTGTCGTGTTCTTCATTCCAAGTGGTATCACCTGGAACTAATGTCACTGCATTGCGAGAATCGCCAGATCCAACAGTATAGGTACCAGTACCAAAATCCTTCAAGTAAAACGGCAAATAACCATCACTTTCATACTTGACATGATAAATGCCACTACCACTGCTTGCTGTTACAGAATAACTGTCACCACTTCGGAGTTCCTGGTATTCAATTTCATTCCAGTTCTCATCAAAAATACGTACATAAATCGGCGTTTTGTCTTTAATTCCATTGACAACGCCTTGTTTAACAATACCAGTTACTGTTAATTCACCTGCTGGAGCATCGCCATCCGAAGCAGTCGTAATAGCTGCAGTATGATCTTGCACTGCTTCGTCTGATTCGGATTGAACAGAAATATCATCTTCTGCAATCTCCTCATTATTAGCAGTTTCATTTTTGTCTTCAGCAACATCAAAATAATCTACTTTTCCAAGATCTTTTGTTGCTTCTTCAAATTCCTTGGCAAGCTGGTCTTTGTTCTTTGCTCCTTCAATCGCTTCTGCAGCAGATGCAATTGTATCAGCATGTAAAAGACCTTGGGCACTGCCGTCGCCAAAAATCATGACCTGTCCCATGAACATCAGGGACATGACTCCAGCAAGTGTTCTTGTCAGTTTTTTATTCATGCACTTCCTCCTTTTTTATTTTCAAAAACATTCTTTCCTTTTCCAAGCAGCAACATAACTGCAAGAGAGCACCATGCGATCTCCAATACCAAAACAAATTGTGTGAAATGTAAAGCAAACAACAGCATCGCCACAATCATTTCTATTGTCATCACAACAATTGCTCGAATATGATAAACATGATGTTCTTTTTCATCCAATCTCTTATTTCGATCTTCTACCGGCGACAGCAAAAAAACAACGATGCAGGCTATCAACGACAATGTTGTAATCACCCAAAAATACGTTTGGGGCGTGTATTTTACGATACACAGTGCAATCCATAACATTATCGCAGAAAATGCCCAGCATCGCTGCGGTGTAGAAGCATGATAGCCTCCGGCATATACTCGAACAGGAATGTATATCACTGTAAATAAAATGGCTTCTATCAGCATTTGCATTAAAAAACCGATTAGAAGCATTGTCCCAGCATTAAAAATTGTTGAGAATATCTGCCTCAGACCATAAGCACATACTTCCTTTGTAGATGATTGAATGATTTTTTTGTCTTCCAAAACCTCTGTAATTGCTACAGAAACCTTTTCAAACATCAAAACTTTCGAAGCTTTTTAGCTGTTTCCGGAAGTTTTTCCTGATGACTAAACCACACACAAGTTGTGTTTACAGTCAACGCTGTCGCCATAACAGCCAAAGCCGCCATACAACTTCCAAGCTTTACAGCATACTTGCAAATAAAGTTTTTCATTGTAAAATCCCCCTTTCCTCAATTTGTGTCACATTATAACATAAAATCATTTATTCTGCCGTGACATACCGAAAATCGTATAATTAAATGGCGAAATTTAAAGTTTTCTATATTTTGTACAGCATTTTCAACATCTATGTTGAAAATAAAAAAGAGGCAGGTAATTTTTTATTACCTGCCTCTTCTTAGTGGACCACTAAAATATATATCATCATCTTTCATACATCATCGCATAAACAGAAAAAACATTTTTTTCTTGCTCATACTCAAACTTACCATCATATTTTTTTACTGTTTCTACAACATTTTTAATTCCAAGTCCATGACATTCTTTTCTATCTTGTTTCAATGATAAAAGTTGATTTTTCTCATTGACCATCAAACATATTTCGCAAACAAATGTTAACAACACCCTTCTCATACACCATCCTAAAATATAGAATTTTCTTATCTACTTTCGATAAAGCTTCAAGTGCGTTGTCAAATAGATTTCCAAGAATGCAGTTCATGTCGAAACTATCTATATTTAACTTCGTTGGTATTTTTAAATCTAAATGGATTTCAGTTCCTTCTCGTTGTGCCTTGGTCAACTTTACATTCACAATGCCATCAACATCCGAGTTTCCAGTACGACAAATTGGGACAATAGATTCCGTTTCACTAATAATATGCTCCATATACTCCTCCAGTAGCGGTATTTCCCCTTGATGAACCATTGTTTTCATACGATAGAAATGATTTTTCATATCATGACGAAGCATTCGCATTTTTTCTTCTGATTCTCTTTGCAGTTGAATTTGATTTTCATATAATAAATTCTGCTGCTGTAGTTGCATTTTCACTATCTTTTGTTTCTCATTTTTCTTCAACGCATCATACATATAAAATACAATTCCATTGATAGCGAATAAAATTATTGATTCTGGAAGATAATCTTCAAAGGCATGATTCATTCCTCTTAATGCAATTATAATACTACCCAATGGAATAAAGATAATTAGCAACAGTTCTTCTATATGAATTTCTGCCTTTTTCTCCAATTTTTCTCGTGGGAAAAAGTACTCATATAATCGCTCTATCAAAAAAATTAACAAAGAAGTTGCTACTCCAGAGGATACCACTACAGAATTTAAATGTAGCAAATGCTGAACAGAAAATAATGCAATATCAGCAAATATGCTGATTGAATACACAATAACTGTTATCAAAACTCGAACAGAAGTCTTTGAACGATAAAATAGAGTTACGCAGAAAAAAGGAATTAAATTTGAAAGGATATTAACCCCTATCATTGGAAAACATAGAAAACAAACACTATTTATTGAGAAATAAATTAAAAAGCTAATGGCGATCCATCTAACAGTTGTTTTTCTCTCAGAAAAGAAATTCTCTGTAAATCGGAATAGGGTATATATTCGAAATAGATTTGCCGAAAGATATGCTAACAACTCCATTCTAGTCACAGAAAAACTCCTTTCCGCTGTTATTCTTAGACAAATTTAACTGTCTCATATCGCTTCTATAATTTTGGCTAATCATTAAAACATCATCATTCGTCATTACGACATTCGTATAATTATACTTCTTTACATACATTTTATTTATGATATACGATTTATGAATAACCTGAAATTGGCATGGAAGTTGTTCCACTATGCTGTTCAGTTTCCCATAAAAATATGCATTTTCAGCTATAGTAATAACATCAACTACTTTATCATTGCTCTTAAAATAGAGAATCTGATTAAAAGGAACCTTTCTCTTTTTTCTCTGGGAAGTAAACTCAAATAATTTTCCCGCAGAATCATATAATTCGATATATGTTTCTACAGTATTTATCACGTCTATATCTGTAAAAGGTTTTTTTAGAAAATCCATTGGTCGAACTTTGAATAATGCTTGCTCATAGCCATCAAATGCAGTAATATACACAATTTGAGTAATATTATTCTTCATTACATTTCGAATATGGCGACCAATTTCAACACCATTCGGCCCAGACATTTCTATATCTAAAAAAATCAGATCAAAATCGTGTTCGTTCTTTAAGTATTTAAAATAATCCAACCCGTTTTGAAAGACCTCAATATCAAGATCATATGTTGAAATGTGATCATACGACAACAAAATTCTTTCAATTCTAGAAGAAATGTACCAATCATCGTCTACTACTGCTATACGAATCACGTAATGTACCCCTTTCTTATCTTTTTCTCTCTATTTCCATCATACCATAAAATATCCCAAAAAGCAAGAAGAATAGATGGTTTATCACTGGAGATACTAAAAGGAAAGAAGCATTTTTGTTTCGTAAAATCCGCCCATTGACCATTCAAACCTAAAAAATCACGCTGTTTCCGATACTTTTTGCATTTTCCATACGATTTTTTGACGGCGAAACATTATCCCGTCAATTGCAGTCGCTTTACATATTCCTGCTTCATCTGCATAGAAGAATGCACATATCGATTCAAAGTAATACTGGCATCAGCGTGTCCCAGCAATTCACTCAGCGTCTTTGCATCAAACCCATGGGCAATACAATCTGTGGCATAAGTGTGTCGAAGCAGATGAAATGGAACCTTCCGGATACCACAAAGTTTCAGGATTTTCTGAAACCGATACTGCATGGTTCTCGGTTCTGCCGGTTTGCTTTTTCCAGTAATCAGGTACAAAAAATCCTGCCGCTTTTTCTTTTCCAGCAGTGTCAACAAGAAGGACGGAACCGGAATTATCCGCACAGAAGTTCTGCTTTTTGGGGAGCCAATCAGCACCTCTGAACAGCCATTTCGATAGACCCTCTGCACAGTTCGCTTCACGGATAGTGTTCCGTTTTCAAAATCAATATCATTCCACTGCAAGCCGCACAATTCGCCTACACGCAAGCCAGTGAACAAGCACAGCAGAATCGCCAAATCAATGGTCAGTCCTGTCTGAAGAAGATATTGCTCCAACTTCTTTCGCTCCTCAGGAGACAGCACATCCAGCTGCTTTTTCTCTGCTTTCGGCATAGTGAAATGTGTTCCATGAATGTGATATTCCTGCACTGCATACTGTTCTATGCTGTGGTAAACACGCATAATGTCCTGTACAAACCGAGCGGAAAGTCCGCCAGTTCCGCACAATCGGCCGCTTTGCAGTTTCTCATAGACAAAATCATTCAGTTGATGTGTTGTCATATCCGTGAGATACTTTGTTCCGAGATCCGGAAGAATATGATTGCGAATGATGTTTTCATAGTGCGCATAACTGGACGGTTTCACACGCAGTTTTGCTGCAGAAAGCCACTGATGAGATGCCTCTGCCACGGTCAATTTCAAAGCAGAAACTGGCTGGCTCTGCAAAACAGCTTGAAATTGTGCCATTTTTTCCTTTACCTCAGAAAGCGTTCTGGCATACACAAATTTGTATTTCAGCGATCCATCTTCCTTATGACCGATCGGGACACGTCCCTCAAACCGACCGTCTTTTCTCTTGTAAATGTTGCTGCCTCTTCTTGGCATTTGAAATCCCTCCTGACAAGTTTTCGGACTGTTCAAAACAAGAAAACGCCTGCTTTTTCTCCGATTCTTATGATTTATTCATGAATTTTCAGAAATATATACTTTACTTTTTCTGAAAATCTGCTATAATGATAGCAGATTCGATGCTGTTTTGTCTGAAATTTCTGCAAATAAATGGGCGGATTTTACGAAGAAATCTACATTTCATAGAAACAAAATGCCATGCTGGGAGGATGTGCTTTCCCAGCATGGCATTTTTTATGGTTCTAATTTTGATTTTACAACAAAAAAACGATAGCCTCGACCTACCGTTTTATTTTACCCTATCGTTTTTTTGTTGTTTCAGAAATACAAACAGCCTGCTAGGAAAACGCTCTCCAGCAGGCTGTTTTTGCTTGATAAAACCGAAAAAGTCACGCATTTTCGGCATTTTTCCAAAAAGAAAGCACTGCACAATTGTATCATTTGTGCAGTGCAGTTATGGTTGCGGGAGCCAGATTTGAACTGACGACCTTCGGGTTATGAGATTTATAAAACACTGCTTTTCGTTCTTTTTCATAACGAAAAACAAGGAAAAACAGTGCTTTTTCATGCCATTCTTTGATATATATAGTCATTCATAAAGTTTCATAATCTCATAAGGGTATGCATAAGGGTACGAAATCATACCCTCTTACAGACAACATTAACACTTGAATATGTCTACAATGCTATGAGGGATATTGTGGAGAGATTATATATCTAAAAGCATAAAACAAGCTGTACAGTTTGATTACTGCATAGACTTTTTACAGACAAATCGTCATGTAAGGCGGTATACAGATAATGTCATCCTTGAAACTGAGATTT
>OHMH01001338.1_pt1 | contig 9922 bp, 9 predicted proteins | sample 1569311 | NCBI WGS metagenome assembly OHMH01 (sample SAMEA3879503, study PRJEB24766) | human gut metagenome | biome: human-associated habitat; feature: feces | place: USA | collected 1985/1987
CCATTATCAAGAAGAAGTACAACGACGCACGACGCACAAAGATCGAACCGGTCAGCGGCGAGGTCGATATTGAGGATCTTATCCCCGAGGAGGACTGCGTTGTTACCTACACAAATATCGGTTACATCAAGCGCCAGCCCGTGGAACTTTACAATATCCAGAAGCGCGGCGGCAAGGGCGTTTCCGGCATGAAGCAGCGTGACGAGGACTTCGTTGAGAACATGTTCATTTCGTCCAGTCATGAAAATATACTGTTCATCACGAATCAGGGCAACATGTATCGCCTGAAATGCTACGAGATTCCCGAGGGAAGCAAGCAGTCACGTGGTATGAACATTGTGAATCTTCTTCAGCTCAACGAGGGTGAGAGAGTTGCCGCGATGATGACAACGCATGATTTCGCAGACAACAAGTACTTCATCTGCGTTACCAAGAACGGCATCGTAAAGCGCACCAACTTGTCTGAGTACAGAAATGTGCGCAAGAAGGGTCTGCGCGCTGTAACTCTGGCAGAGGGCGATGAGATCGCGTCCGCTTTCCTTACCGAGGGCGACTGCAAGATACTGACCGCCACCAGAAACGGCGCCGCAATCTGCTTTGATGAGAATGACTGCCGCCCGATGAGCAGACAGGCACGCGGCGTAAAGGCTATCAAACTTCGCGACGAGGACTATGTTGTCGGCGCTACGAAGGTATTTGATCCTACCGCGACCATTCTTACTGTTACTGACAAGGGTATGGGACGCCGCTGTGCGGTTGACAGCTATCGCTTACAGAGACGCGGCGGTCTGGGTCTGAAAAACTACAAGGTCGGCGATGAAAAGGGATATGTCTGCGGAATCCGCACGCTTGGTCCTGACGATGACGTTATTCTTATCAGCACTGACGGCATAATCATCAGATTCCGTGCAAACGATATGCGTGTAATGGGAAGATCGGCTACAGGTGTTCGTGTAATGAGACTTGGCGAGGAAAGCAGAGTAGCTTCATTTACGAGAACACAGCACGACGATTCCGAAAGCACTGAGGAGATTGAGAATGTTTCCGATGAGGAAATACAGGCTTCACTCAACGAGGACGCTTCCGAGGTTATCGAGTCGGATACTGCTCCCGATGACGATAATGTAGAAGACAACGCTGAGTATTCAGATGTTAAGTCTGACGAAGGCACTGAGGAGTAATTAACTGCAACTGAATAGTTCGCCCGGATTTTGGTTCGGGCGAATTTTGTGAATATAGGATTTTTTCGATTGTTCCACGTGGAACATTATGTCGAATTGTAAGTAAGCGAAAGGAAGATGTTTATTGGAATCCGGATATACGCTTGAAGAATACGATGTAGCCGTTATCGGTGCAGGTCACGCGGGGTGCGAGGCGGCTCTTGCCGCGGCACGTCTGGGATTGAAAACCGCAATATTCACGCTGTCACTGGACTGCATTGCTAATATGCCTTGTAACCCCTGTATCGGAGGCTCTGCTAAAGGGCAGATCGTATGCGAGATTGACTCCCTAGGCGGCGAAATGGGAAAGGCGGCGGACGCGACCTTTATACAGTCCAGGATACTGAACCGCGGAAAAGGACCGGCAGTCCACAGTCTCAGGGTGCAGAGCGACCGTGTTAAGTATCACACTTATATGAAACACACGCTGGAAAACACACCGAATCTTTATATTAAGCAGGCTGAGGTAACAGCGGTAGATGTTGAGAATGGGAGAGTGACCGCTGTCCGTACTAAGCTCGGAGCGATTCACCCGGTAAAGGCTGCAATCATCACAACTGGAACATATCTTAATGGCAAGATACACATAGGCGAACTCAACTACAGTTCGGGGCCTGATAATCTTCTGCCATCAAGCGGGCTTACCGGGTGCCTGAAGGATCTCGGCGTTTCAATGAGGCGGTTCAAGACTGGAACTCCAGCGCGCGTTCATAAGCGCTCAATTGATTTTTCAGTCATGGAGAAGCAGAGCGGTGATGAACAGATAATGCCATTTGCTTTCGATAATGAGCAGGAACTCCACAACATCGTTGACTGCTACGTGACCTACACGAATGCGGAAACTCACAAGGTGATACTTGAGAATCTGCATCGTTCTCCGCTGTATTCCGGGCGAATCGAGGGCATTGGCCCACGTTACTGCCCAAGTATTGAGGATAAAATCGTAAGGTTCAAGGATAAGGAACGCCATCAGCTATTCGTTGAGCCGATGGGGCTTGATACTGATGAATACTACTTGCAGGGCATGTCCTCCTCGCTGCCCGAGGACGTCCAGGTTAAATTCCTGCGGACAATAAAGGGTCTTGAACATGTGGAAATCATGCGCCCGGCATACGCGATAGAATATGACTGCTGCGACCCTCTGGAGCTTCTTCCTACTTTGGAATTCAAGCGGATATCCGGGCTGTACGGCGCGGGTCAGTTTAACTGCACAAGCGGGTACGAGGAGGCGGCGGCTCAGGGAATCGTTGCAGGAATAAACACGGCTCTGAAAATCCATGGCAGAGAGCCGATGATACTTGACCGACTTGGTTACAAAGGGCTGCTCCGAACCTTACCGTATGATGACCTCACGAAGTGAATACCGCTTGATTCTCAGACAGGACAACGCCGCTGACCGCATGGTGCCTATCGGTCACAAGGTCGGGCTTGTCTCTGAGGAGAGATATTCGAAGTTCCTTGACGAAAAGAGAATATGCGAGGAGGAGCTGCTGCGTATTAAGTCGGTCGTTGTTCACCCTACTGAGGAAGTCAATGAAATGCTTGTAAGAAAGGGAACTTCTCCGATAACCACGGGAGTTCGAATGATAGAACTGCTGAAACGACCACAGCTTGGGTATGAGGATCTTGCTGAATTCGACCCCGGCAGACCTAAGCTGAAATATTCGCTTGTGAATAAGCTGGAAGTTGAGATAAAATACTCGGGCTATATCAGGGTACAGCAGGAACAGATAGATAAAATGAGAAAGCTTGAGAGCAAATCACTTCCAGAGAATATTGACTATAAAACTATAAAGGGATTGCGGCTTGAAGCTCAGGAGAAGTTGAACAAGTTCAAACCGCTTAACGTTGGTCAGGCAGGGCGTATATCCGGCGTAAATCCGGCTGATGTATCGGTACTGCTGGTCTGGCTGGCATCAAAAGAACATGGAAGCAGAGGTGACAACAATGAATAAAGCAGAACGTATCGAATTCGTTATTTCAGAATTCCGGAAGGCTGATATTACTATCGACGAAAATCAGGCTGATAAGTTCGTCAGGCTGTGCGACTTCATGGTCGAGTATAACGAAAACGTTAATCTTACCTCCATCACCGAATTTTCAGAGGTAGTAGTGAAGCATTTTGTTGACAGCGTGCTCCCGTTTACAATGGTGGACATCCCGCAGGGAAGCTCTTTTATCGACGTGGGAACCGGTGCTGGATTCCCGGCAATTCCACTTCTGATATGCCGACCGGATCTGAAGGGAACTCTGTGCGACAGTCTGAATAAGCGCTGCGTTTATCTTGAGAAAGCGTGCGAACTAATCGGCGTTAAGTCTGAAATTATCCACGCGCGCAGCGAGGAACTCGGAAGAAAAAAGCGCGAGTGCTTCGACTTCGCTACTGCCCGTGCTGTCGCTGCAATGCCAGTGCTTTCGGAATACTGCATTCCATTTGTGAAGGTCGGCGGTAAGCTCATCGCTTTGAAATCCATAAATGAGGATATTTCGACGGCTTCCGGGGCGATAGCGAAGCTTGGCGGAGAGATAGAGACGGTAAAAGACTACGCAATACCAAACGGTGACGCAAGGCGCCTTGCTGTAATAAAGAAAATATCGCAGACGCCGACAAAATACCCCAGAAACTCGGGCAATATTGCGAAAAAGCCATTGTAAAATGTGATTTTGTATCGCATTTCCGCGAAATTTAAGCGGAAATGCGATTTTTTATTGTGGATATTATTTCCTGCTTGTGTTATAATCAAGGTAATAAAATTCGGGAGGTAATATTATGACTGGATTATTTAAAAATAAGGAAAAGCAGGTTCAGCGTGTTGTTCTGATTGAAACTTCGCTGATCATTCCGAACAGGTCTCAGCCAAGGGTTACGTTTTCTGACGAGGAGTTAAGTTCTCTTGCCGATTCGATCAGAGAGAATGGAATCCTCCAGCCCATCAATGTACGCAAGTGCGGCGTGAATTACGAGATTGTCAGCGGTGAGCGCAGGCTCCGGGCGGCTAAACTGTGCGGACTTGAAAGCGTTCCATGCATTATTATTGATGTGGATGATGAGAAATCCGCTGTTCTGGCGCTCATTGAAAATATCCAGCGTAGAGACCTCAGTTATTTTGAGGAGGCGGTCGCAATTGAGAAACTTATAAGCTATTACGGCCTTACTCAGGAAGAGGCGGCTTCGCGGCTCGGGAAAGCTCAGTCGACTATCGCAAATAAGCTGCGGCTTCTTAAATTCACCGACGCAGAGCGTAATCTGCTTATAAAGGGTAATATTTCGGAACGTCAGGCGCGCGCACTGATAAGGCTCGATGATCCTAAAATGCGTGTGAGAGCGCTTGGACAAATCATAATGGACAGGTTAAATATTGAGCAGTCCGAGAAGCTGGTTGAAACTATGCTGTCTGATAAAACTCCAGAGGTTCAGAAGAAAAAAACTCAGACGCCCAGAAAGATACTGTTTCCGGTTCCAAGACTCTACATAAACAGCATTAACAAAATAGTCAAGACAATGAAAGAGGCCAATATCGACTGCGAAACTGTCACAAACAGAGTCGGCGAGTATTACGAATACACGATAAAGATTCATTCTGCAGCGGAGATTTGATTCAAAATTCGACAGAATGTTCCACGTGGAACAAAGTTCGACAGCGTTTTACAATGTTCCACGTGGAACATTGCGAGAAAGTGTCGAAAAAGTGTTCCACGTGGAACATTTTTTACAAAAAGGGCTTTATTTTTCGCGTGGAGTATGCTATAATAGAAAGGAAGTAATAAATAAAGGGGGAAACCTAATGAGCGTTGTTATAGGCGTTGTAAATCAGAAGGGCGGCGTAGGAAAAACTACAACATCAATAAATATCGCCGCAGGTCTGGGAACGCTCGGAAAAAAGATACTGCTGATAGATTTTGATCCGCAGGGAAATTCAACAACGGGATTCGGAATAAAGAAAAAAACACTGGATATATCTACATATGATATAATCATGGGCAATGCGAGACCACAGGAAGCTATAATCAAGACAAGATACAAGAACGTCGACATTATACCTGCAACAAATCAGCTTTGCGAGGCGGAACTCCAGCTTGCCGATGTGGAACAGCGTAACCATCAGCTCCGCAAGATAATTCTACAGGTAAAGGACAACTACGATATTGTGATAGTTGACTGCCTGCCGTCGCTTGGAATCCTGGCAATTAACGCAATGATTGCATGCGACAGAATAATTGTTCCGATGGTGTGCGAGCCGTTCGCGCTGGAGGGTCTGGCACAGCTTATGCAGACGGTGAAAAAGGTAAAGCGTTCAGCTAATAAGGAACTTCAGCTTATGGGAATCGTGTTCACTATGCTTGATAAGAGGCTGCTTGCAAGCAATGAGATTATGAGGGATATCAAGAGAACATTTCCATCTGACGTTATTTTCAAGACCGAGATACCGCGTAATGTAAGAATAACCGAGGCGCAGAGCCACGGCGAACCAATCATTTTCTACGACAAGAACTCCAAGGGTGCAGACGCGTACAAGCGCCTTGCAAAGGAAGTACTGGAGAAGTGCCGCGAAATGGAGAAGAAGAATGAGCAATAAACGTATAGGCGGTGATTTCAACAGCCTGTTCGACGACAACAATATGGAGGAATCCGATGGACTGAGAACTCTAAGACTTTCCGAAATTGAGCCGAACAAGGGACAGCCCAGAAAGGTTTTCGATAAGGAAGCGATGGAGCAGCTGGCGGAATCTATCAGGGTCAATGGAGTGCTTCAGCCGCTGCTTGTGCGCCCGCTGTCTACCGGCAACTATCAGATTGTTGCCGGTGAAAGACGCTGGAGAGCAGCTAAAATAGCAGGGCTTGCGGAAGTTCCGGTTGTGGTCCGCGACGATTTATCGGACGAGCAGGTCATGCAGGTGGCTCTTATTGAGAACCTCCAGCGTGAAAACCTTAATCCCATTGAGGAAGCTCAGGGTTACAAGGAACTCATCGAAAAATATAATATGACCCAGGATCAGCTTTCAAAGGCGCTGGGAAAGGCTCGTTCCTCCATTGCCAACAGTCTTGGTCTGCTGACTCTTCCGGTCGGCGTGCGAGACCTGCTTGCCGATGGAAAGCTCTCAGCCGGGCACTGCAAGGCGCTCAAGATGATAAAGGATCCTGCGCTGATGACCGAGATTGCAGTCAGAGCTGCTGACGGAGAACTCAGCGTAAGAAGCATCGAGGCTATCGCAAAGCGCGAGGCAAAATCCGAAGAAGAACAGACGATGATAAAGCCGCGCATGGCATATTATACCGAAGTTGAAATGAGCCTGACAGAGGCTCTGGGCACTAAGGTTAAAATCTGCGAGGGCAAAAAGACCAATACGCTCCAGATAGCATTTGAGAACAAAGACCAGCTTGAAGGAATACTCAGGCTGATGGCAGTCAAGTAAAATCAATTACAGGCAAAGCCTGATAAAAAAAGAAAGGCAATCACAATGATAGACATTAAGTTTTTAAGAGAGAACCCCGACGCTGTTAAGGAGAACATCAAGAAGAAGTTCCAGGACAGCAAGCTTCCGCTGGTTGATGAGGTTATCGAGCTGGACGCACAGCTCCGCAAGGCTCAGCAGCGCGGCGACTCCCTCAGAGCCGACAGAAACCGCATTTCCAAGGAGATCGGCGGCTTCATGGCTAAGGGTCAGAAGGACGAGGCTGAGAAGGCAAAGGCTCAGGTAAAGGAGTTCTCATTCCGAACATCATTGATCCTTCTGTTCCGATAGGCAAGGACGACAGCGAGAACGTTGAAATAACCCGCTACGGCGAGCCGGTAGTTCCGGATTTTGAGATCCCGTATCACAGCGAGATAATGGAGCGCCTGAATGGTATCGACCTCGACAGCGCAAGACGTGTTGCAGGCAACGGCTTCTATTATCTGATGGGCGATATCGCAAGACTTCACTCTGCGGTTCTGGCTTATGCAAGAGACTTCATGATTGACCGCGGATTCACTTACTGCATACCTCCGTACATGATAAGATCCAACGTTGTTACCGGCGTTATGAGCTTTGCTGAGATGGAGTCCATGATGTACAAAATCGAGGGCGAGGATCTGTACCTTATCGGTACTTCCGAGCACTCCATGATCGGTAAGTTCATCGACACTATTCTTGAAGAGGACACGCTTCCTAGAACTCTCACCAGCTATTCTCCCTGCTTCCGTAAGGAGAAGGGAGCGCACGGTATCGAAGAGCGCGGCGTGTATAGAATTCACCAGTTTGAGAAGCAGGAAATGATCGTTGTCTGCAAGCCCGAGGATTCCAAGATGTGGTTCGACAAGCTTTGGCAGAACACCGTTGACCTGTTCCGCAGCATGGATATTCCGGTCAGAACCATCGAGTGCTGCTCCGGCGACCTCGCAGACCTCAAGGTAAAGAGCTACGATGTTGAGGCATGGTCTCCCAGACAGAAGAAGTATTTTGAGGTAGGAAGCTGCTCTAACCTCGGCGACGCTCAGGCACGCAGACTCAAGATCCGCGTAAACGGCTCTGATGGTAAGAAGTATTTCGCTCATACCCTTAACAATACCGTTGTTGCACCTCCCAGAATGCTTATTGCGTTCCTCGAGAACAACCTCAACGCTGACGGCACTGTTAATATTCCCGAGGTCCTCAGACCTTATATGGGCGGCAAGTCCAAGATCGGATAAAAGTATAAAGATATGAAAAGGGGGCAGGGTCAATCGCCGCGGTATGCGACGGCTTTCTCTGCCTGCTCTTTTTATCGGGCGCGGCGACTGAGCCTGCAATAACAGATTGGAGCTAGAAAATAATGGCATTTGTGACACTCGACAATGTATACAAGCGGTACCATATGGGCGAAATAACCATTAATGCCGCAGACGGAATGACCTTTGACATTCAGAAGGGCGAATTTGCAATAATCGTAGGCCCCAGCGGCTCCGGAAAGACCACCGTGCTGAACATGCTCGGCGGCATGGACACCTGCGATGAAGGCGTGATAATCGTTGACGGAGAGCGTATCGACAGGTTCAACCGCAGGCAGCTTACGAATTACCGCAGATACGACGTAGGATTCATTTTTCAGTTCTATAACCTGATGCCGAACCTTACCGCAAAGGAAAACGTCGAGCTTGCGGCGCAGACAACCAAGGACTTCATCCCTGCGGCTGAGATACTGCAAAAGGTGGGGCTTGGAGAGCGCCTGCAAAATTTCCCGGCGCAGCTTTCCGGCGGCGAGCAGCAGCGCGTTTCGATAGCGAGGGCGCTCAGCAAGAAGCCAAAGCTCCTGCTGTGCGACGAGCCAACCGGCGCGCTCGACTACAACACCGGCAAGATGATACTAAAGCTGCTTCAGGATACCTGCCGGATAGACGGTATGACCGTGATACTTGTAACGCACAATTCCGCTATAGCTCCGATGGCTGACAGGATAATCAGAATAAAAAACAGCAAGGTCGCGGAGATCATCACGAATGATCACCCCACACCGGTTGAAGATATCGAATGGTGACGGAGGTACGAGGTTGAAGTCAGTAACCAAGAATATTTTTCGTGAGATAGCGCGGACCAAGAACCGATTCTTTTCGATATTCACGATATGCGCGATAGGCGTGGGATTTTTCAGCGGAGTCCGGGCTACTGGAAGCGATATGAAGATCACCGCGGATAATTACTACGACGCGCACGAGCTTTTCGACCTGCGTGTAATGTCCACGTTCGGGCTGACCGATGGGGATTTATCAGCGCTGGAGCAGGTAGATGGAGTTTCAGAGGCGCAGGGTTCGAAATACTCTGACCTGATGTTTATCTACGACGGCAGAGATTACAATACCCGCGTTTTTTCCTGGAATGAAACCGCGAAGCTGAATAGAATAGACATTCTTGAGGGAAGATTTCCGCAGGCGGATAACGAGTGCATTCTGAACGTCCGCAAGATGAACGGTCAGATAGGTATAGGTGAAAAGCTGGTTCTTACCGATCCTTCGGATAACGAGGATTTTCCGCTGAAAAACAAGGAATACACTATTGTCGGGCTGTTCGATACGCCAATGTACATTTCCTCCACTCAGCGCGGAAGTACTACTATAGGGGACGGTTCGCTTGACGCGTTTGTGTACATTCCCGAGAGTAATTTTACACAGGAAGTTTACACTGAGATATATATACAGTCAGAGCAGTTGAAGGGCGTGCCGAGCTATTCTGATGAGTACGAGCAGCTAAGGGACGATATATCTGATAAGCTGGATGAACTCGGAATAGACCGCAGCGAGATACGCTACAACGAAGTTATAGGCGAAGCTCAGCAGAAAATAGCCGATGGCGAGAAGGATCTCGAAAAGGGGAGGTCAGAGGGTCAGCAGAAGCTCGACGACGCAAAAACCGAACTGGACGACGCGGCAAAGCAGATATCCGACGGCGAAGCAGACCTTGCAAAAGCAGCGGAGGACATCGCAGACGGCGAAAAGCAGATAGCCGAAGCCAAGCAGACCCTTGCAGACGCACGGATCGAAATAGACGACGGAAAGGCGGAGCTTGCCGAAAACGAGCAGAAGCTGAACGACGCGAGAAAGCAGCTAGACGAAAGTAAAGCGCAGCTTTCGGACGCCAAAAAACAGCTCGACGAGGCAAAGCAAACTTTGTCTGACAGCAAGAGACAGCTTGAAGATGGTCAGGCGGAGATCAACGGCAGGCGTGCTGAGATAGAATCCGGCTGGGAG
>OHMH01001344.1_pt1 | contig 9907 bp, 7 predicted proteins | sample 1569311 | NCBI WGS metagenome assembly OHMH01 (sample SAMEA3879503, study PRJEB24766) | human gut metagenome | biome: human-associated habitat; feature: feces | place: USA | collected 1985/1987
GCAGCGGAGATCACCTTGCGGCTCTCCTCCTCCTGACAGCACACCGGCAGCACCATGGCAAAGCAGGGCGCTATGAACTCTGCGTCAAATTGCGTTGGTTTATCCTCTTTGTTGATAAGTGCAATGGCTGGACGGCCTGTGCAACGCTGTGCAAGCTCCAGATCTTCCCGCGTGGGCGGCTCAGAGCCATCGAACACAGCCAGGATCAGGCCTGCCTCCTCCAGCTTTTTCCAGCTGCGGCGGATGCCCTCGGCTTCAATGGCATCTTCGGTCTCGCGCAGACCGGCGGTATCGAACAGATTCAGCTGGATATCCCCCAGCTGTACCGCCTGCTCCACCACGTCACGGGTGGTGCCAGCCACCGGCGTGACGATGGCCCTGTCGAACCCGGCCAGCAGGTTGAGCAGTGTGGATTTGCCCGCATTTGGTCTGCCCACAATGGCGCAGTCCACACCTTCGCGCAGGACGGTATCCGCCTGATAATTATGGATCAACTCGTCCAGCTCTGCCTTTACCCCACTCAGTACGCGGTGCAGATGGTCACCGTCCAGCTCCGGCACATCCTCTTCGGGAAAATCCACCCATGCGGCAAGGTGAGCCTGAATGGCGGTAAGCGCTTCCTTCTGGGCACTGATCTTCTTTGCCAGCGCACCGCCCAGCGCGGCATTGGCCAGCGCGGCACCCTGACGGCCATCCGCCGAGATCAGATCCATCACCGCTTCGGCCTGCGTCAGACCCAGCTTGCCGTTCAGGAACGCGCGGCGGGTGTACTCGCCGGGCGCGGCAGGCTGCGCACCGGCAGCAAGACAGGCTTCCACCAGACGGCGGGCCACGGCGCTGCCGCCATGGCAGGAAAGCTCCACCACGTCCTCGCCGGTATAGCTGTGGGGCGCGCGGAAAAACAGGGCCACCCCCTCATCAAAGGCTTCGTCCCCTTCCCGGAATGTGCCGTACATGGCGGTGTAGCCTTTGGCATCCTCCACCTTTTTTGCGGCGTTGGCCGGGCGGAACACCCGGGCTGCTATGGGATAGCTCTCCGCACCGGAGAGCCGCACGACGGCAATGCCGCCTGCGCCCGGCGCTGTTGCAATGGCTGCAATGGTCGTTTCCTGCATGGTTTTTTCTGGCTTCCTTTCCGCGCCCGGTCTGGCCGCTTGCTCCCATCTGCCCACAGCAGCGAGACCAATACAGTTTCATTGTACCACGAAATGCTGCGGAATGGTACTGTTTTTTCAACCAATTCCCGGGAAACGGTTGAAAATCCGCCCGTTTCTCACACAAAAAAGGGGCTTTCCGTCCCAACACGGAAAGCCCCTTTTTACAGGAAACTGTTTTTTAGAACTTGGCGATATCCGCCGTGGTGATGGCCTTGCCAGGCAGCGTGCGTGCATCGGCATTCTCATTCAGGGCCAGCTTGCCCTCGCGCAGCAGCTGCACAGCCTTCTGGTGATCGGCGGCCTTCCAGTTGTTGCCCACGATCTTCCAGTTGTTGTTCACGTGCGGCTCAATGGTGCCGCCCTTCACGGTGCGGATGTACTCGCCCAGCAGCTCGCGGATGCCGCCCACGTCGCCGCGCACATCGATCTCCAGCAGCTTGGGCAGATCCTCACCGGGCAGGAAGATGTCCGCAGCCGTCAGCAGCTGGGTGGTGGCGCGGTAGTTGTTCACTGCCACAACAAAGGTGTCGGTGTCCTTCACGGCCTTGCCGTTCGGCCACTTGAGGTTCTTGATGCGGTGGCCCGGCTCCTTGGAGACGTCCAGCTCGTAGTTGACACCCTCAAAAGCATCATACAGGTAGTAGCGCACCGAGGGGTCAAAAGCGATGGTCACTTCATCCGGCTTCCATGTCTTGAAGAAGGCAGCAGACCACTCCATGAAGCGGCGCAGCTGCTCGCCGGTCATCTGCAGCTTGTACAGGGTGTTCTGGTAGGTGTAGATGCTGGCCATATCGCACTTGCGGATGGTGCCTGCGCGCATCTGGGAGGTCATGGAGGTCAGGGCCGTTGCGGAGACCTGCGCACCGGTGTAGTACATCTGCACTTCGTTGATGAAGTCCAGCAGCGCGGTGTCCTGCACCATGGCCTGCGGCAGGCAGTCGATCTCGTTTTCGGGGGCCAGATCGCCGCCCTTCAACTCGCCGATGGGGGTGACAGCGTCTTCCTTGGCGCGGGTGTCGTAAGAAGCCAGCAGAGCGGTCAGCTCCGGATCGGGCTCGTACTCCTTGATCTGCAGGTTTTCAGAGGTGCGGTTCACGACCTTCCACTTACCGTCCAGCTGGCGCTCCAGATAGACGTGGATCTCGGACAGGGTGGCACCGGCATTCTTGTTCTCCACCACCAGCACGTTGTTGATCATCATGTTGGGGATGCTCCTGTGGCCGTGGCCGCCCACGATCACATCAAACTCCGGGCAGGCATTTGCCAGATCGGTAACGCCGGAGCCGTACACACCGTACTCGTTCTCGGTATCCATGTGCATGACGCCGATCAGCACGTCCACCTGATCCTTGATCTTATCAATGATCTTGCGGCTCTCGTCCACAGGGTTGGTGACCTTCCAGCCCTCCAGATTCTTGGCATCCCAGCGGATGATGTTGGGGGTGACCATGCCAATGACACCGATCTTCACGGTGCCCTTCTTGATGATGGTGTAGCCGTCGGCCAGCGGGGTGCCGTCCGGTGCGTAAACGTTGCCGGTGAGCACCTTGGCCTTCTGCTGTCCCATGACCTTTTTCAGCACATCCATGCCGTAGTTGTACTCATGGTTGCCGGTGGTCCAGATATCATAGCCGATGGCATTCATGGCAGCGATCATGGGATGCAGGTCATCGTTCAGGAACAGCTCTGCGGAGTTGGCCTGAATGGTATCGCCTGCATCCACCACCAGCGTGTTCCGGGTGCGGCACTGCTTGATGGCAGTCGCCTGCTGGGCCACACTGCCGGAAGCATCTGCCTTGTTGGCAGCGTAGTCCCAGGGGTCGAATTTGCCGTGGGTATCGCTGGTAGCAAGGATCTGCAGATCCATGCTCCACAGAGACTTGATGTCACAGGCGGCTGCAGAGGGTGCCATGCAGCTGGCGGCTGCGATGGTTGCGGATGCCCCTGCACCACGCAGGAAGCTGCGGCGGGAGATCTTGTTCTGAGCCATAGTTGAATACCTCTCTTTTCATCATTCTGTCTGTTCTTCACGAACAGAACGCTCTTGACTACAGTATAAATCCTCGACCAATTGTTTTACAATTGCCATTTAAGAGAAAGATTTCGGCAAAAAACAGGCAGTTTCTCCAAATTTTGAGAAGAATGACTTTTTTATGCTCAGTATACCGCAACAGCTGCCCGACCCGAAACCAGCTTGGCGTTAGATTTTGGTAAAATCCTTTTTGCGTGAAAAAAGGTCTCCGGAAAATCCGCAGATTTTCCGGAGACCCTGATTTCAAAAGTAATTCCGTATTACAGCTCGATCTTGCCAAAGCTGAAATCGGCAAAATCGTCCACGCGCTCGGTGCGCTTGGGTGCTACCGGTGCTGCATTCTCTGCATCACGGGGTGCATAGGTACGCTCCGGCACGCCGGAAGGCCGCGGGCCGCGGGGTGCACCATTGCGGCTTCCACGGTAACCGCCGCGGTTTCCATTGTGGTCGCCATGCTCAGAACGGTTCCCGCCGCGATAGCCGCCATTGCGGCTGCCGCCGAGACGACGGCCATTGCCGCGTCCGCCGCGGGGACGGCGCTCGCCATAGGTGTTCTCGGTCTGTGCATCGGGTGCGGTGGAGTAGATGACCACACGGCGGTCACGGCCTTCGCCCTTGCTCTCGCTACGCACGCCCTCCATCTTGCTGATTGCAGAGTGGATGATGCGGCGCTCGTAGGGGTTCATGGGTTCCATGGCAAAGCTGCGGCCGGTCTTGCGCACCTTGGCACCAATGCGCTGTGCCAGTGCGGTCAGGTCGCTCTCGCGCTTATCGCGGTAGCCGGCCACATCCAGACCCAGCTTGATGTAATCGCCCTCCAGACGGTTTGCCACAAGGCTTGCCAGATAGGAAAGGCTCTCCATTGTCTCGCCGCGGCGGCCGATGAGGGCACCCAGCTTTTCACCGTCCAGACGGATGATGGTAGCTTCGCCCTTCTGCACAGCGCTGAAGGTGACATTCTCCACGCCCATCAGGGCAATGACCTCACGCAGGTAGTCCACAGCAGCCTTGATCTTAGCGTTCTCTTCGATCACGATGGGGACTTCCGGCTCCTCTTCCTCGGCAGCGGGCTGCTCTGCAGCAGCTTCTGCAGCGGGGGCAGCAGGCTCTTCGGCCTTTGCTTCCGGCTGTGCTGCCGCAGCGGCAGGCTCCTCTGCCACGGGAGCGGCCTTGACAGCCTCCTGCACGGGAGTCTTTTTCTCAACAACAGGCTCAGCGGGTGCTGCAGCCGGAGCGTCCGGCTCCTCCACGCTCACGCACACCTTAGCGGGGGTGAGCTTCAGGCCCAGAAAACCAGTCTTCTGGGGCATTTCCAGCACTTCGCAGCTGACATTCAGATCATCGGCCTGCACGCCCAGCAGAGCGCAGGCTTTTGCGCGGGCTTCATCGACCGTTTTGCCGGTCGCTTCCTGCTTACGGATCATAACCGTTCATCCTCCTCTTATTCTTTATCCTGCTTGTTCAGCTCGCTCAGCGGCACGGTACGCTCGTCCTTGTAGCGCTCCTCGTCCAGCTGGCGGGCATACTCCAGACGGCGCTTGTTCATCTCGCTGGCAGAAAGGTTCTTTTCCGTGGTCTTGCCGGTCTTGGGATCGGTGACCTTGACGGTAGTGTTCTTCACACCGCGTTTTTCCTGCTTTTTCTTTTCTGCGATCTGCGCTTCGATCTCCTTGCGCATCTTATCGGGGTCGTACACCTTGCGCATGACCTGGGTCTGCACGGTCATCACGATGTTGGAAATGACGTAGTACAGAGAGAATGCCAGAGGATAGGTGAAGCAGAAGAACAGGTACATCAGCGGCATCATATACATGGTCAGCTTCATGCTGCCCTGCATCTGCTGGCCGCTGGCCTTCATGCTGATATGGGTGGACAGGAGCATGGTGATGACCGACAGCAGCGGCAGCACAATGTCCAGAGAAAGGCCCAGCTTGGGGATGCGGGTCAGGTCGATGCCGAGGAAGTTCATGTGCTGGCTGAACTCGGTAATGGTAGCGATCTGCTCGGCGCTGAAGCAGCCCAGCACACCGCCGTTGCCAGCAACCACCTGTGCGATGATGTTGGTATCGCGGGTGATGGCGGTAAAGGCGACGCCGGAGGCGGTCAGAGCCTCACCGGCGGCGGTCAGAGCCGCAGCGCTGATGTGGAAGATGCGCTCCAGCGGATTGTACACGACACCGATAACGCCGAACATGACAAGGAAGTTCAGCAGCATGGGCACGCAGCCTGCGGTGGGGTTATAGCCGTAGTTCTGCTGCAGCTTGAGCATTTCTTCCTGCTGCTTTTCGGGCTTGTCCTTGTACTTGGTCTGGATCTCCATCATCATGGGCTGGAAGGCCGACATTTTAGCCATGCTCTTCTGCTGGCTCAGCTGCAGAGGGATCTTGACGATGTTGATGAGCAGCGTGAAGATGATGATGTCCCAGCCGTAGCTCGGGAGCAGCTTGTAGATCCACTCCATAACATAGCCGAGAGGACCGCTCAGGATGTAAAAGAAGTTCATACCTTTGTCCATTCTGCCCCGTCTGTGGCACGGGACTTGTTATTTTTATCGTAGGACACGCTGCCCACAGTGCACCGCGTCACAAGAAGCTGATTCAGATGCCGTAGAAACTCCCCCAGTCTCGCATTCGCTCGACAGCCCCCTCTGAGATGGGGCCTTTGTCATGGCGATAAAGTTTTCCTTCTCGCCAGAGGCTCCCTCCATGAGGGAGCTGGCACGGCGCAAGCCGTGACTGAGGGAGTTTTCTTCAATGACAGATAAACTTTATCCCCTATGCCGCTTTTCAAACAGCTTTGCGGGCTGCAGCCGGCGGGCAGGGTTCTGCCAGCAGCCCGGCTCCGGCACCGGGTCAAAGCCCCATTTGCCGAAGGGATTACACCGGGCGATGCGCCATGCCCCCAGCAGGATGCCCTTTACGCACCCATGGGTCATGATGGCCTGCATGGTGTAGTTGCTGCAGCTGGGCGTAAAACGGCAGCTGCGGCCGATCCATGGGCTGAGAGTGTACTGGTAGGCCCGGATGGGCACGCACAGCGCGCGGCGGCAGATGTACTGCAGTCGGTTCATGCGTCCGGCTTTTCCGCCTGTGCCCTGCGTGCCGGGGGCACGGTGGCAGGGGGCGGCGCATCCGGCCGTTTGGCCTTATCCGGCAGACCGGCCTGTGCAAACAGCTTTGCCACAACGCTGCTCAGCTGCCAGCTCTTCAGCCGCGGGGTCATACCGCGGGCTACAAAGATCAGATCGTAGCCGCCGATGTTGTAGTCCAGATGCTCGTCGATGGCCGCCTTCATCACGCGGCGGGCGCGGTTACGCTGCACGGCGTGGCCGATCTTTTTGGTGGCGGTCAGACCCACGCGGGTCTTTTTGCTGCGGGTCTTGAGCACATACATCACAAGACCGGGGTTCACATAGGATTTGCCGCGGGCATACACTCTGCCAAACTCGCTGTTGCGGCGGATGGGACGATAGCGCATGATTCCGCGCCTCCTTTCTGTGGCTGAGAACACGCCCCGAAGGGTGCATTCTTCAGCCAGTATATCAAAAATTTTTCGACTTTGAAAGCCCATGCGGGCATTTTTACGAAAATTCTTTCAATTTTCAAAAAAAATAAGACCGCTAATCCAATATCAGCGGTCTTTTGTGCGCATATTCATTTCTGCGCCGGATCCCGTCATAAAAGGCCGGATCAGACAGTCAGGCTCTTGCGGCCCTTTGCACGGCGAGCATTGATGACCTTACGGCCGTTCTTGGTGCTCATGCGGGTCAGAAAGCCATGAACTTCCTTGCGCTGACGCTTCTTGGGCTGAAAAGTTCTCTTCATGGTTGTATCCTCCGTAAAAACTTATCCCCGGTATGGGGTCTGATGTGGTCCCAGATTGGGGACAGGCTTGCAATTCAACAGTATATCGCATAGTATGGCGTTCTGTCAAGCATTTTTTTCGCTTTCCTTCAAACTTTTTTGTGAAAAGATTTTCAACTTTTTCACCATTCTGCCGTGGAAAACTCTTTTGCCACAAGATATTGTGGCCCTGTTTTGCCCATGCCACAACGGCCGTGCAGGGGCTTTTCTTATGTATTATAAATTACATTATAGAAATATGGACGCACAGCGTTTTTTGTGGTATACTAACCTAGTATCAGCAGCATTGTTGAAAACTTTAACGGAGTGGATGTTTTATGGATTCTTTTAAGGACGTTTTAGAGGCCGCCCAGGCGTACTGCAAAACGCAGATGGCCGAGCCGACCTATAATCTCTATATCGACGGACTGGAGCCGATCAGCTTTGAGGATTCCAGCCACATCACCCTTTCGGTGCGCAACGACTTCATCTGCAAGATCGTGACGGACCGCTACCTTGGCCTGCTCAAGGAAGCCTTCAAGACCGTGCTGGGCTTCGACGTGGACATCACGCTGGTGGTGCCCAGCACGCCGCCGCACGAGGTGGTGCTGGCCCAGCAGTACGAGGCGAACCCCGCCTCCCCGCAGGGCAACTACGAGTTCACATTTGAAAACTTCATCAAAGGCCCTTCCAACCAGTTTGCGTTTGCTGCTGCACAGGCGGTTGCGGCCAATCCCTCCGGCGCATACAACCCGCTGTTCATCTACGGCGGCTCCGGCCTTGGCAAGACCCATCTGCTCACGGCCATCCAGACCGAGATCAAGCGCACCCACCCCGATTTCGTCATCATGTACGTTACCTGCGAGCAGTTCACCAATGAGCTGATCGCCGCCATCCGCGCCGGCAGCACCGAGGACTTCCGCATGAAGTACCGCGTGGCAGACCTGCTGCTGGTGGACGATATCCAGTTCATCGCCGGCAAGGAGTCCACGCAGGAGGAGTTCTTCCACACCTTCAACTCCCTGCACGATGCCCACAAGCAGATCGTCATTGCCTCCGACCGCCCGGCCAAGGAGATCAAAAGTCTGGAAGAGCGGCTGCGCACCCGCTTTGAGTGGGGCCTGACCGCCGATGTGCAGCCGCCGGATTTTGAGACCCGCGTGGCCATCGTCAAGCGCAAGGCAGAGCTTTTGCATCTGGACCTGCCCGAGGATGTGGCCGAGTTCATTGCCAACCACCTGAAGAACAACATCCGCCAGCTGGAAGGCGCTGTAAAAAAACTGAACGCCTACTACATGCTGGAGGGCATCCAGCCGGTCATCAGTGTGGCCCAGAATGCCATCAAGGACATCCTCAACGAGACCCAGCCGGTGCCCGTGACCATCGAGAAGATCATCGGCGAGGTGTCCCGCACCTTCAACGTCTCCCCTGCCGACATCCGCGGCACCAAGCGCAACGCCAACGTTGCCTCTGCCCGCCGCGTGGCCATCTACATCCTGCGCGAGGTCACCGGCATGAGCATGGAAGAGATCGGCCGTGAATTCTCCGGCCGTGACCACTCCACCATCGTCTACTCCCTCAAGACCATGGAGCGTGACATGAAGAACGACCAGCACCTGCGCGAGACCGTGAGCGACATCATCAAGAACGTGAAGGCCTGACCGCAGAAATCGTGCAAAAGTCGTACTCATTTATGGGTGAAACCCCAAAATATGGGGAGAAAACGGAACAAAACGGGGAAAAAGAACCTATATCTTGTGGTAAAAACGCAAACCTTTCCACACTTTCCACAGAGTTTTCAACATTCAACCTTCGTTCTCCACATGGTCTGTGGAAAGAAAGACCTATTCCAACCTTTCCACGATCCATTCACAACACATTCACAACCCCGTGGAAACCAAAACCCCCGCATTCCGACAAGGCTTTTCGGGGTTTTCCACAAGTTCCCCACCCCCTACTACGGTTACTACAACAAGTTCAATAAGATAGACCGGTTCTGAAACTGTTTTGAAACACAAAACAACATCAGAAACGAAAAACAAAGGAGAGAATTCAGTTTGAACATCGTATGTGATAAAGTTCTGCTGAGCGCAGCCATCGATGGTGTGTCCAAAGCCGTCACCATGCGTTCTGCCATCCCTGTGCTGGAAGGCATCCTGCTGAAAGCAGAAGGCTTCCAGCTCAACCTCACCGGCTACGATCTGGAAATGGGCATCGTGACCACCATCGAAGCCAATGTCAAGGAAGCCGGCGAGGTAGTGCTGAATGCAAAGCTGCTCAGCAGCATGATCAGCCGGATGCCCGCCGGTCAGGTCAGCATCCTCTCTGCCGAGAACGGCAAGACCACCATCCAGAGCGGCGTAGTCCAGTTCGAGATCCAGTCCATGCCGGCCAACGATTTCCCGGAGCTGCCCAATACCGGAGCGGAAGAGACCCTGACCATCAAGACCGGCGTACTGAAAGATATGATCGATCGTACGTTATATGCTGTCAGTCAGGACGAGAAAAAGCCCGCCCACACCGGTGAGCTGTTCGAGATCCTGCCCGACAAGCTGACTGTGGTGGCACTGGACGGCTACCGTCTGGCCATCGTGGAACGCCCGGTGACGGCGGTAAAGGATATCCGCATCATCGTGCCCAGCAAGACCATGACCGAGGTCGCCCACCTGCTGCCCAACGACGACGAAGAGCCGGTGCACATCAGCGCCAACCGCCGCTATGTGGTCTTTATGGCCGGCGGCTACACCATCATGAGCCGTCTGATCGAGGGCGAGTTCCTCAACTACCGCAATGTGATCCCCGCCGACAGCCGCACCCGCGTGACCATCGACACCAAGGAATTCATCGAGACCATCGAGCGTGCTTCGCTGATTATT
>OHMH01001346.1_pt1 | contig 9903 bp, 10 predicted proteins | sample 1569311 | NCBI WGS metagenome assembly OHMH01 (sample SAMEA3879503, study PRJEB24766) | human gut metagenome | biome: human-associated habitat; feature: feces | place: USA | collected 1985/1987
CAAGTAAAGTGCAAAAAAAAAACAATGGCTGGAGCCGCGCGGCTCCAGCCATTGTTTCGTTTTCCGGAAAAGGCTCAGTCGATGACCTTTGCCTTCTGCAGTGCGGTGACGATGAGGGGGATGAGCACCAGCTGGGCGATGATGCCGGGCACAGCGGTGAAGAGTGCGCCGGACAGGAAGGCCGAGAAGGGGAAGCTGGAGCCGCTGAGGCCCGCCAGCAGGAAGCGGACTGCGCCCCAAACGAGGCGTCCGGCCACCATGGCCGCCGCGAGGGTAGCATAGGTCATGGGCAGGGTGTGGTTCACCCGGCGGTAGAGCCAGCCGGACACCGCGCCGTAGGCAGCCAGCTCAAAGGCCATCGAGAGGGCGATGGGGTACAGCGGGGGCATCCCGAAGAGCACCGAGCGGAGCATCGGGGCCGCGAAGCCCACGGCCAAACCCCACGGCCCGCCCAGCACGAAGCCGCAGAGCAGGATGGGGAAATGCATGGGGCAGAGCATATTGCCTACCTGCGGCACATGGCCCGTCACCATGGGCAGGACGAAGGCCAGAGCCAGAAAGAGTGCAGCCAGCACGATGCTGCGGGCCGGAGAGGTGTGTTTCGTTTTCATCGGAGTTCCTCCTTGCAGGCCGCACCGGGACAGAAAAAGGGGTCTGCCCTTGGAAATGCATCCCAAAGGCAGACCCCTTCATAGCGTCTGTTGCAAAAAGTACGGCGGAAAATAAGCGTGCGGCGGGCTTCGGCCCGCAGGCCCGGCTTCCTGCCGGAAATCGTGAAAATTATAGCAGAGTGCCGCAGGATTTGTCAAGACCGGTGCAAAGCAGACTGCAAATTGACCAAAAAAGGATGCGTTTGGAGCGGTTTTTGACCACGTGTGTACATTTTGCTGGAAGAAGCTTGACCTTTTTGCGCAGAATAGATAATATAAACTTGAATTATAGCGCAATGAGGCGGCAGGAGCCGCACCTTGCGCGGCTGTTACCTTGCAAATTCTGAGGTTCATACGGGAGGACCATCATGACAAATGCAGAAAAGCTCACCCTTGCCAAGCACGCCTGCCACATCCGCATGGGCGTGATCGAGGGAACTCACAGTGCCAAGTGCGGCCATCCGGGCGGCAGTCTGGACATCGCCGAGGTGCTGTCTTACCTCTATTTCGTGGATATGAATGTTGACCCCAAGGTTCCGAAAAAGCCGGACCGCGACCGTCTGGTGCTGTCCAAGGGCCACGCCGCCCCGGCGCTCTACGCTGCGCTGGCCGAGCGCGGGTTCTTCCCGGTGGAAGACCTCAAGACCCTGCGAAAGATCGGCAGCTACCTGCAGGGCCACCCCAACATGAATGAGACGCCGGGCGTGGATATGTCCACCGGCAGCCTGGGTCAGGGTGTGTCCGCCGCCTGCGGCATGGCTCTGGGCGCAAAGATCAGCGAAAAGCCGGTCAATGTCTACACCATCCTTGGCGATGGCGAGGTGGAAGAGGGCGAGTGCTGGGAGGCGTTCATGTTTGCCGCCCACTATAAGCTCTCCAACCTCTGCGTCATGCTGGACCGCAACCATCTCCAGATCGACGGCACTACCGAGACGGTCATGAACAGCGCCCCGCTGGAAGAGAAGCTGAAGGCTTTCAACTTCAACGTCCTGACCATCAACGGCCACGACTACGACCAGATCGAGGCGGCTGTCAAGGCGTTCCACGCTGAGAACGACAAGCCCACCTGCATCATTCTGGACACCGTCAAGGGCACCGGCGTCTCCTTTATGACCAACTCTGTGGATTGGCACGGCAAAGGCCCCAACGACGAAGAGTACGCTGTGGCCATGCAGGAGCTGAACGCAGCCTACGCCGCGCTGGAACAGGAGGACAAGTAAGATGGCAGATGTGAAAATGATCGCGACCCGCGAGAGCTACGGCAATACTTTGAAAGCACTGGCCGCTGAGGGCCATGATGATCTGGTGGTGCTGGACGCCGACCTCGCCGCCGCCACCAAGACCGGGATGTTCCGCAAGGCTTACCCGAACCGCCACTTCGACTGCGGCATCGCCGAAGCCAACATGATGGGCGTTGCCGCAGGTCTGTCCACCATGGGCTATGTCCCCTTCGTGTCCAGCTTCGCCATGTTCGCTGCGGGCCGTGCCTTTGAGCAGATCCGCAACTCCGTGGCCTATCCCCGCCTGAACGTCAAGATCGGCGCCACCCACGGCGGTATCTCCGTCGGTGAGGACGGCGCTTCCCACCAGTGCTGCGAGGACTTCGCCCTCATGCGCAGCCTGCCCGGTATGACCATCATCTGCCCCGCTGACGATGTGGAGGCCCGGGCTGCTGTCCGCGCTGCCTACGAGATGCAGGGGCCGGTCTACCTCCGCTTCGGTCGTCTGGCCGTCCCTGTGTTCCACGACGAGGCCAACTACCACTTCGAGATCGGCAAGGGCGAGCAGCTCACCGAGGGCAATGACATCGCCATCGTGGCCACCGGCCTGATGGTCAACGAGGCCCGCAAGGCCGCTGAGACGCTGGCTGCTGAGGGCATCCACGCCCGCGTCCTCAACATCCACACCATCAAGCCTCTGGATGAGGACATCATCCTCAAGGCAGCCAAGGAGTGCGGCAAGATCGTCACCGCCGAGGAACACAACGTCATCGGCGGTCTGGGCGAGGCCGTCTGCTCGCTTCTGAGCGAGAAGCTGCCCACCCCCGTCCGCCGCGTGGGCGTGCAGGACAAGTTCGGCTGCTCCGGCCCTGCATGGGAGCTGCTGCGCGAGTATGGTCTGGACGCCGCCACCATCTGCAAGACCGCAAAGGAGATGCTGGGCCGATAAGCCAAGCGTTTCCAGCATAAGAAAAAAAGAGACAGGCTTCCCCGGAAGGGGCTGCCTGTCTCATTTTTTATGCGAGGATGCTTTATTTTTTCTTCTTCGGAAAGACGAACGGATTGTGCAGATAGACCGTCATCAGCTCGGCGGTCATGAAGCACCAGATGACCGGCTCACAGAGGATGACTGCGTTGTACGCGAAGCGGGGGATGAACACCATGACAAAGACGATCTTGCCCAGAAATTCGATGACGCTGGACAGGAGGGGCAGCACCTTTTCGCCCATGCTCTGCAGCGCATACCGGCTCGCCAGCAGGACGCCCAGCACGGCGTAGAAGGGAGCGTTCCAGATCAGATACCGTGCGCCGTTTTCCAGCACCACCGGCTCAGAGGAACCGGACACCAGCCGGACCATCCATTCTGCCCCCACGCTCATCAGCACCGTGATGGCGGCGGCCACCACGATGCTGTAGAGGATGAGGTCTCGCATCCCGCGCCGGACGCGGTCGGGGTGGTTCGCGCCGTAGTTCTGGGACACAAATGTCGAGCAGGCGGAGGCCATCGCCGTCAGAGGCATATCCGTGAAGGAAAAGAGCTTCCGGGCGGCGGTGTGGCCCGCGATGACCAGCGTGCCCAGCCCGTTGATGCCATATTGCAGCACCACCGAGCCTGCCGAGACGATGCTGCTCATAAGGCCCATCGAGATGCTCTGGCTGAACAGCTCCCAGTAGAGGCGGCTGCCCACATGGAAGTGCTTTTTCTCGGGCAGGAGCAGCCGGGCACTGCGGAAGACGTACAGGATGCAGAGTACCACCGACACTCCCTGCGAGATGACCGTGGCCACGCCCGCACCGGCCACCCCCATGCCCAGCACGGCGATGAACCAGAGGTCGAGGATGACATTGAGCACCGACGAGAGGATGAGGAAGACCAGCGGCATGAAGCTGTTGCCGATGGCTCGCAGCAGACCGGCACAGAGGTTGTAAGCGAACATGATGAAGACGCCGTAGTCGATGATGATGATGTAGCGGTAGGCGTCCTCAAAGATCTCGACCGGGGTGTCCAGCAGCTCCAGCAGCGGGTGCAGGCCCAGCGCGCCCGCCAGCGTGATGACCGCAGACGCGATGAGTCCGATGACGATGGAGCCTGCAACGGTCTGCTTGAGCTGCTCGTCGTCTCCGGCCCCGTAGGAGCGCGCTGCGACGATGGCAAGGCCGTTGCCGATGCCGATGCCGAAGCCGACCAGAAGCTCGTAGATGGCCCCGCAGGCCCCGATGGCAGCAAGGGCGGTGTCACCCAGCACATTGCCCACGATCATGGTGTCCACGGTGTTGTAGAGCTGCTGGAAGAGGCTCGACACCAGAATGGGGAGCATGAAGATGACGAGGCTCTGGAAGATGGGGCCGTTCATCAGGTCCACGCTCTGGCTGAAAAATGATTTTTTTGCGGGGGATCGGGTCATAGGCGGTTCTCCTTCATAACTTTAGGCGGCTTGCCCTCTCCGTTACCTTCGGTGCCAGCTCTCCCTTTGGGGGAGTTGGCGCGTGAGCGCCTGAGAGGGCGCAGGCCGTTTACCAGAAAACAAGGCCGCCGCACAGATAAACTGCACGGCAGCCTTGCTGCAAAATTCAGGGGTTACAGCTCCTGCGTCTCGAAGCCGTTGGCCGTCAGCACGTCCACGCTGGAGAAGCCTGCGGCCTTGATGGCAGCTGCGGCCTCGTCGAAGCCGAAGGTCAGGCTGCCGATGTCGTGGGCGTCGGAGGTGATGATGACCCGGCCGCCCATCTTCTGCCACTCGCCCAGCATCCATGCGCCGGGGTAGAAGTCCTTGCGGTAGCCGCGGTAGACGCCGCCGGTGTTCACTTCCAGCCGACAGCCGTGCTCTTTGGCCACAGCCAGTGCCTTGAGGGCTGCGGCTTTGTAGCGGGGAGCCTCCTCATCGAAGAACTCGCCGTCGGCGTTCAGCTTCTTGATGAGGTCGATGTGGGCGAGGATGTCGGGACCCATGGCCGCCACCTTCTCCACCTCGGCAAAGTAGGCCTCCACAGCGGCCAGCGGGTCGCCGTCGAAGTCGTCGTAGATGCAGTCGTGCAGGTCCTGCGGGCGGAAGTCGATCTCATAATACTTGCCGGTGTTCTTGCCGTAAAGGTGGTGCGCCGAGCCGATCCAGTAGTCGTAGCCGGTGCGCTTGTCCTCGCTCAGCAGGTCCCACTCGATGCCGCAGAGAATGTCCACCTTGCCCTTGTACTCGGTCTTGAGCTTGGCGATGGTGGCCTTGTACTGGGCCGTGCGGCTGGGACTCATGCAGTATTCACGGTCGCGCTGGGTGTAGCTATGGCCCGTGAAGCCCAGTGTGGTCAGCCCCTGCGCACACGCGGCGGAGGCCATCTCCTGTAAGGTGTTTTTGCCATCACACATCGTCGAGTGACAATGGACACTGGACTTCTTGTAATCTGCCATAGTGAATCACTGCATCCTTTCCTGTTTGACCTTGTGGTCGATAACGTGGCGTTTTTCCAGCTCGCGGGTGACGTCCTCCACCGTGATGCCGGCCTGCACCATCAGCACCAGCACATGGTATGCCAGATCGCTGATCTCGTAGACCGTCTCGGCCTTGTCTTCCTTTTCGCCCGCGATGATGACCTCCGTGCACTCCTCGCCCACCTTCTTGAGGATCTTTTCCTTGCCCTTCTCGAAGAGGTAGGTGGTGTAGCTGCCCTCCTTGGGGCTGGTCTTGCGGCCCTTGATGAGGTCATACAGCCCCTGCCAGCTGAACTGCTTCAGCTCGGGGGAAACATACACTTCGTTGAAGAAGCAGCTCTCGGCACCGGTGTGGCAGGCGGGGCCGCTCTTGACGACCTCCACCACCAGCGCATCGGCGTCACAGTCGGCGGTGATGGACACCACCCGCTGGACGTTGCCGCTGGTCTCGCCCTTGCGCCAGATCTCCTGACGGCTGCGGCTCCAGAACACCGTCCGGCCCTCCGCGATGGTCAGCGCCAGCGTCTCGGCGTTCATGTAGGCGAGGGTCAGCACCTCTTTGGTGTAGTGGTCCTGCACGATGGCAGGGATGAGGCCCTTTTCGTCAAACTTCAGATCCATAATGTTTCTCCTTCCCCGCAGGGGGACAGCTATAGTTTAGCGTATTCGGCGGGCAAACGCAAGCATTTACAGCCGCATTTCCACACCATTTTCGTTTAAGTACTCCTTTAGTGCCCGGATGGTGAGCAGCTTCTGGTGGAAGATGCCCGCCGCAAGGCCCGCGTCGATGCCCTTGTGGCGGAACAGCTCGAGGAAATCTTCCTTTTTGCCCGCGCCGCCGCTGGCGATGATGGGCACGTTCACCCGGGCCGCTACGGCGTCCAGCATCTCAAGGTCGAAGCCGTTGCGCACGCCGTCGGTGTCGATGCTGTTGAGGCAGACCTCGCCCGCGCCGTTGTCCACGCACCACTTGATCCATTCCAGTGCGTCCCGGCCGGTATCCTCGCGCCCGCCCTTGGCAAAGACGCGGAACTGCCCGCCCACCCGTTTGACGTCGGCGGAGAGGACGACGCACTGGTCGCCGTAGCGCTTCGCCGCCGCCGGGATGAGGGAGGGGTCCTTCAGCGCGCCCGAGTTGACGCTGACCTTATCGGCCCCGCACTTGAGCACCCGGTCGAAGTCGTCCAGCGTGTTGACGCCGCCGCCCACGGTGAGGGGGATGAAGATCTCGCTGGCCACCCGGGTGAGGATGTCGGTGAAGAGGGAGCGGCCCTCGGCGCTGGCCGTGATGTCGTAGAACACCAGCTCGTCCGCGCCGGCCGCGTTGTACATCCGGGCCATCTCCACCGGGTCGGCCACGTCCTTGATGCCCTCGAAGTTCGTGCCCTTGACGACCCGCCCGCTGCGGACGTCCAGACAGGGAATGATGCGTTTTGTGATCATGGTCTAGCTCCTTACTTCTGCACCAGCGCAACGCAGCGTCTGAGGTCCAGTGCGCCGGTATACAGGCTCTTGCCGAGGATGGCGGCGGCAGTGCCCATCTCTTCCAGCTCCAGCAGCTCCTGCTCCGAGGAGATGCCGCCGCTGGCCGTGATGGCGACGCCGGGCACTTCCCTTGCAAGCTGACGGTAGAGGGCGAGGTTGGTGCCCTGCATCGCGCCATCGCAAGCGATGTCGGTGTAGATGATGGCCTTGCAGCCCGCCTCGGCCAGACGCTGGCAGAAGGCCACGCCCGGCTCGGCGCTGACCTCCTTCCAGCCGTGGATGGCCACATAGCCGTCCTTGGCGTCTACGCCCACGGCGATCTTGTCGCCGTATTTTTTCAGCATCCGGGCCGTGAAATCGAAGTCCGTCACGGCCACGCTGCCGAGGATGCACCGACCCACCCCGAGGGAGAGGTATCGTTCGATGCGCTCCTCGGTGCGGATGCCGCCGCCCACCTCGATGTATAAGCCGCCCTGTTTGGCCAGCGCGGCGATGGTGTCGTAGTTGGAAAGGGTGCCGTCCTTCGCGCCGTCCAGATCGACGACATGGAGGTTCTTGGCCCCGGCGTCCAGAAAGGCCCGCGCCTGTGCGCAGGGGTCTTCGCCGTAGACGGTCATTTTATCGTAGTCGCCCTGCGTCAGGCGCACGACGTTTCCGCCCCGCAGGTCAATGGCTGGGAATAATTGCATTTCGTTTCTCCTCTTAGCATCCTTGCCCTCTCCGTCACCTTCGGTGACAGCTCCCCCAAAGGGGGAGCCAAAAGCCTCTCCCTTTGGGAGCAACAATGATAACCGCCGCCAGTGGCGGAAACAGGGAATCATTGTTGGGGCCGCGGCCAGCAAGACGCAAGTGCTTTTCAAAGCACGAAGCGGATGCTGGGTGCCGCAACCCGGGAGTGGCACCGAAGGTGACGGAGAGGGCAAGCCGCCTTTAAGTTTACAACTCACTGAACGCCCGCAGCAGCCGCAGTCCCGCGTCGCCGCTCTTTTCCGGGTGGAACTGAGTGCCGTACACCCGGCCTGCCTTCACCACACCGGTGACGGGGAGGGAATAGTCGCTGACGGCCAGCGTGTTGGCGGCGCAGTTCTTGCCGTAGTAGCTGTGGACGTAGTAGAAATACTCGCCGTCCCGGACGTACTTGAAAATCGGGTCGTCGTGCAGGATGTGGACGGCGTTCCAGCCGATCTGAGGCACTTTCAGGGTCTTATCGCCGAGGTCAGGGGCCAGCGGGCAGACCTGCCCCGGCACAAAGCCGAGGCCCGGGTGCTCGCCGTATTCGAAGCTCTTTTCAAACAGCAGCTGCATCCCGAGGCAGATGCCAAGGAGGGGCTTTTTCTCCGCTTCCTCCTTGATGACCGGCACAAGGCCGGTGGCCTCGAGCTTTGCCATGGCGTCCCCGAAGGCCCCGACCCCCGGCAGGATGAGCCGGTCGGCGGCACGGATGTCGGCGGGGTCGGCGCTGACCGCTGCGTCCAGCCCCAGATGGGCCAGACTGGACTTCAGGCTGAACAGGTTGCCCACGCCGTAGTCGATGATGCAGATCATACCAGCAGTCCTTTCGTAGAAGGGATCTCGTCCCGGTGGGCGGTGTCGATGCGGACGGCGTCGGCCAGCGCACGGCCGGCGCCCTTGAAGGCCGCCTCTAAGATGTGGTGGGTGTTCTCGCCCGCGAACTGGACGAAGTGGACGGTGGCGGGCACGCTGCGGGCAAAGCCCAGCCAGAATTCCTTGGCACACTCCACGTCGAAGTCGCCCACCTTCTCGGTCTGACAGCGGATGTCCCAGTTCAGGGTGCAGCGGCCCGAGATGTCCACGGCGCAGAGGATGAGGGCCTCGTCCATCGGCAGGTAGAAGCTGCCGTACCGGTGGATGCCCCGCATATCGCCCAGTGCCTCGGCAAAGGCCTGCCCCAGCGCGATGCCCACATCCTCGGTGGTGTGGTGATAGTCCACCTCCACATCGCCGTGGCAGGTGAGCACCAGATCGAACCGGCCATGCCGGGCGAACAGCTCCAGCATATGATTCAGAAAGCCGCACCCGGTGTCCACCTGATACCGGCCTGCGCCGTCGAGGTTCAGGGTCAGCTCGATCTGTGTCTCGTTCGTGTTCCGCTCTATGGTCACTTCCCGCATGGCTCAACCCTCCAAAATTTCATCCAGCGCCCGCAGCAGGGCTTCCATATCCTCCGGCGTGCCGATGGTGATCCGCAGCCAGTCGGTGATGCGGGGCGCGTCGAAATGGCGCACCAGCACCCCCTTTCCCTTCAGCTTCCGATACAGCTCGCCGCCGCCCTTTTTCCCGGTGGAGGCGAAGAGGAAGTTGGTCCGGCTGTCCAGCACGGTGAAGCCCCGCGCTTCCAGCTGCTGCTTCGTCCAGCTGCGGGTTTCGACGATGGCGGCACAGGTCTTTTCGAAATAGGCCGTATCCTCCAGCGCGGCCTTGCCGGCCTTCAGGGTCAGGCGGTTGATGTTGTAGGGGTTGAGGCTGAATTTGACCCGGTTGAGGTCGGCGATGAGCTTTGCATTGCCCATCGCAAGGCCCAGACGGGCACCGGCCAGCTGACGGGACTTCGAGAAGGTCTGGATGACCAGCAGATTTTCGTACTGGTCGATGAGGGGGACACAGCTCTCGCCGCCGAAGTCCACATAGGCCTCGTCCACGATGACCACGTTGTCGGGGTTCGCCTTCAGGATGCCTTCGATGGCGCTGCGGGGCAGGGCCAGACCGGTGGGGGCGTTGGGGTTGGCGAGAACGATAGTCTCGTTCAGGCCGTAATAGTCGGCTGGGTCGAGGGTGAAGTCATCCTTCAGAGGGATGATGTGGCTGGGAATGTGCATCAGGCCGCACCAGACGCCGTAGCAGCCGTAGGTGATGTCTGCATAGGCCAGCGGATGCGCCTCGTCGCAGAAGGCCCGCAGGGCGAAGAAGAGGTTCTCGTCGCTGCCGTTGCCGGGCATGATCTGGTCGGGCTGCAAATGGAAGTGGGCCGCTGCCGTCCGCAGCAGCTCGGCACAGGCGGGGTCGGAGTAGAGGCGGAGCTTTTCCACCTCGGCCTCGCTCACCGCCGCCACCACCGCCGGAGAGGGGCGGTAGGGGCTTTCGTTGGTGTTCAGCTTGATGTACT
>OHMH01001359.1_pt1 | contig 9816 bp, 4 predicted proteins | sample 1569311 | NCBI WGS metagenome assembly OHMH01 (sample SAMEA3879503, study PRJEB24766) | human gut metagenome | biome: human-associated habitat; feature: feces | place: USA | collected 1985/1987
ATAAATACATCATATATTTATTACTGCGAAATACATTATACTATATTTCGCAGTAATTAAATTATCGTTTAATTATACTAAGATAGATTATTTTGCTCTTGAAGCAATAACCTTATCCTGAACTGACTTAGGAGCCTGTTCATACTTATCGAAGAACATAGAGTAGTTACCACGACCCTGTGTCTTAGAACGAAGGTCTGTAGCATATCCGAACATCTCTGAAAGTGGAACGAATGCTTTAATCATCTTACCACCACTGATGTCTTCCATACCTTCAATACGTCCTCTACGAGCGTTGATATCACCAATAACATCACCCATGTATTCTTCTGGCATAGTAACTTCAACCTTCATAATAGGCTCAAGAAGAGCTGGAGCTGCCTTAGCCATAGCATCCTTGAATGCCATAGAACCAGCAATGTGGAATGCCATTTCTGATGAATCGACTTCATGGTAAGATCCATCATAAATATCTGCTCTAAGTCCGAGAACTGGGAATCCAGCTAAGATACCTGAGTTAGCTGCTTCTCTGATACCATCAGCAACTGAAGGAATGTATTCCTTAGGAATAGCACCACCAACTACTGAAGACTCACAGAAGAGAACTGGAGGCTCATTAATTAATACTGTATTCTTTGTCTCAACATCAAACTTATCAACGTTAGCTTCAAGTGGAGTGAAACGTACTTTACAGTGACCATACTGACCACGACCACCTGACTGCTTAGCATACTTGCTATCAACATCAACGGCCTTAGTAAAGCACTCTCTGTAAGCAACCTGAGGTGCACCTACATTAGCTTCAACCTTGAATTCACGAAGAAGTCTATCAACGATGATATCAAGGTGAAGTTCACCCATACCAGCGATGATTGTCTGACCTGTTTCCTGATCTGTATGAGCACGGAAAGTAGGATCTTCTTCAGCAAGCTTTGCTAAAGCTTCACCCATCTTACCCTGGTCATTCTTAGTCTTTGGCTCAATAGCAAGCTCGATAACTGGCTCTGGGAATTCCATAGACTCTAAGATAACTGGATGTGCTTCATCACAGATAGTATCACCTGTAACTGTAATCTTAAGACCTACTGCAGCAGCGATATCTCCTGAGTAAACCTTATCGATTTCTTTTCTCTGGTTGGCATGCATCTGAAGGATACGTCCAACTCTTTCTTTCTTATTCTTATTAGCATTAAGTACATAAGAACCTGCGTTTAATGTACCAGAGTAAACTCTGAAGAATGCTAACTTACCAACGAATGGATCTGTCATAATCTTGAATGCAAGAGCTGAGAATGGCTCTTCATCAGATGACTTTCTTACTACTTCGTTACCGTCTTCATCAACACCTGTGATATCAGGGATATCAGTAGGAGCTGGCATGTACTCGATAACTGCATCAAGAAGCTTCTGAACACCCTTGTTCTTATAAGCTGTACCGCAAAGACAAGGAATAGCTGTACCTTCAATAGTACCCTTTCTTAAAGCTGCCTTTAATTCAGGAATTGTAAGTTCTTCATCATTAAAGAACTTCTCCATAAGGTCTTCATCAAGTTCAGCACACTGCTCAACAAGCTTATCATGATATTCCTGTGCCTGATCAGCTAAATCAGCAGGAATCTCACTAACCTGGATGTCATCACCCTTATCACCGTTGAAGATATAAGCCTTCATCTCGAATAAGTCGATAATTCCCTGGAAGTCATCTTCCTTACCAATAGGAATCTGTACGAGTACTGGATTCTTACCAAGCTTTGTAATAAGCTGGTTGCATGATCCGAAGAAATCAGCGCCCATCTTATCCATCTTGTTCATGAATGCCATACGTGGTACGTTATACTTATCAGCCTGACGCCATACGTTTTCTGACTGTGGTTCAACACCGTTCTGTGCATCGAATACACCAACAGCACCATCAAGTACTCTAAGCGAACGCTCAACTTCTACTGTGAAGTCAACGTGTCCTGGAGTATCGATAATGTTAATACGATATTCTGGCTGTGTCTTATCTGGCTTACCTTCTTTTTCAGGTGTCCAGTGACATGTTGTAGCAGCTGAAGTAATTGTGATACCTCTTTCCTGCTCCTGGGCCATCCAGTCCATAGTAGCAGTACCTTCATGAGTATCACCAATCTTGTGATTAACACCAGTATAATAAAGGATACGCTCTGTTAATGTTGTTTTACCAGCATCAATATGAGCCATAATTCCGATATTTCTGGTTCTCTCCAATGGATATTCTCTTCCAGCCATGGATAAAACCTCCTATAATTATTATTAGAATCTGTAATGAGCAAAAGCCTTGTTTGCCTCTGCCATCTTGTGCATATCTTCTTTTCTCTTAACTGATGCACCTGTGTTATTAGCTGCATCAAGAATCTCGTTAGCGAGTCTTTCTTCCATAGTCTTCTCGCCTCTTGCTCTTGAGAATGCTGTCATCCAACGAAGAGCTAAAGCCTGTCTTCTATCTGGCTTAACTTCGATAGGTACCTGGTATGTTGCACCACCGATACGTCTTGCCTTTACTTCGAGAACTGGCATGATATTGTTCATAGCCTCTTCGAATACTTCTAAAGCAGGTCTTTCAGTCTTTGCTGCGACTCTGTCAAATGCTCCATATACAATCTTCTGAGCTACTCCTCTCTTACCATCAAGCATAATGTTGTTGATAAGCTTAGTAACCACCTTGTTATTGTAAATAGGATCTGCTAATACATCTCTTTTCTGAGTATGTCCTTTACGTGGCACGGTTCTTCCCTCCTTAACATTGTATTGTCGTTATCATTTCGCACTAATGAACGCCTAACAGCCTCATCAGCCCTCAACTAACGACGTTTCATTAATTCATAGGTACTCACAAATTAAATTGTGTTCGGGCCGTATATCTTAAACCTGCAACCTTCGGATTAATCTAACTCCGGCACTTTTAATTTAATTGTTCGTAAATTATTGTATGCAATAATCTGCAAATATTCTGATTCACCTTGTAAATCAATCACAGACTTATGATGCTTAATTCTTTATGAATTACTTAGCATCCTTAGGTCTCTTAGCACCGTACTTAGAACGTGCCTGTCTTCTCTTTGCTACACCTGCTGTATCAAGTGTACCTCTGATGATATGATATCTTGTACCTGGTAAATCCTTAACTCTACCACCTCTGATAAGAACAACGCTATGTTCCTGAAGATTGTGGCCTTCACCTGGAATATATGAAGTAACTTCGATTCCATTAGAAAGACGTACTCTGGCGATCTTTCTAAGAGCTGAGTTAGGCTTCTTAGGTGTTGCTGTCTTAACAGCTGTACAAACACCTCTCTTCTGTGGTGCAGATACATCTGTAGCCTTCTTCTGAAGTGAGTTATATCCCTTCTGAAGAGCTGGAGATGTAGACTTCTTAACTGTTGACTTTCTTCCCTGTCTTACTAACTGGTTAAATGTTGGCATTCCTTTTTCACCTCCCGGAATTAGAATAATGAATGGTTGCACTTAGTATAATAACTAAGAAATAAGTGTGAGCCAGCTTTATAAGCTGCCCAATCTATATTTACGTGCATAAAAAAGAGCTTGCTTTTTCGCACGCTTAATTAGTATATATTTTAATTTAAAATTCGTCAAGTATTTTACCAAAAAAAGAAAGCAAAAAATTTTGCTTAAAAATATATTAGTGATTTTAAAAAAGCAGGAGACTCTTCATCTCCTGCTTTCTGTTATATTTATGATGTAAAGCCTTTATCTGAATGATTACTCTTCTGTAACCTCATCTTCAGCTTCCTGTATATCAGCATCCTCAGTAAAATCAAGAGTTTCCTCTCCATCCTCTGTGAAGCTTAATATCTCATCTTCTTCAAGTTCATCATAAGCTGCAGCTGTATCAAGCTCTACGTTCTGATATCTCTTCATACCAGTACCAGCTGGAATAAGCTTACCTATGATAACATTTTCCTTAAGACCGATAAGTGGATCAATCTTTCCGTTAATAGCTGCATCTGTAAGAACCTTTGTAGTTTCCTGAAATGAAGCTGCTGACATGAATGATGTTGAAGCAAGTGAAGCCTTTGTTATACCAAGGATAATAGGAGTTCCTGTAGCCTTCATCTTACCCTCTTCCTCAAGCTTTTCATTAACCTCTGTGAATTCAAGAGTATCAACCTGTGAACCAGGTAAGAAATCTGAATCTCCAGCAGAATCAATAACTATCTTCTTAAGCATCTGTCTAACAATAAGCTCGATATGCTTATCATTGATATCAACACCCTGGATACGGTAAACCTTCTGAACCTCACGAAGCATGTAATCCTGAACAGCTCTTACACCAAGAATTCTTACGATATCATGTGGATTCTCAGAACCTTCTGTGATTTCCTCACCAGTTGCAACAACCTGTCCTTCCTGAACCTTAACACGTGTATCTCTTGATACAGGGTAAGACTTTGAATTACCTTCGTCATCTGTAATAACGATATCTGTCTTCTTATCTGTCTTAGCAAAGCTTACTGTTCCACCAAACTCAGCAAGAACCGCAAGACTCTTTGGCTTTCTTGCCTCGAAAAGTTCTTCTACTCTAGGAAGACCCTGTGTAATATTATCACCGGCAACACCACCAGTATGGAATGTTCTCATGGTAAGCTGTGTACCAGGTTCACCGATAGACTGGGCAGCGATGATACCAACTGCTTCACCAATCTGTACTGTCTGACCTGTTGCAAGGTTAGAACCATAACATTTAGCACAAACACCGATATGTGAACGGCATGTAAGGATTGTTCTTATCTTAACCTGGTTTACACCAGTCTTAATAATAGCTTCTGCTCTCTTAGGAGTTACAAGGTGGTTAGCTGCAACAACTATCTCGCCTGTAGCTGGATCCTTGATATCTTCTGCAAGATATCTTCCTGTAATACGCTCCTGTAATGGCTCAAGAATATCTTCTTTTGCATCACTTGAGTTAGTAGCTCTGTCATTGACAAATGAATATACATACATACCAGGTATAACTTTACCAACGCTGCAATCTGTCTCTCTAACAATAAGATCCTGTGAAACATCAACAAGTCGTCTTGTAAGATAACCTGAATCGGCTGTTCTAAGCGCTGTATCTGAAAGACCCTTACGGGCACCATGGGCTGAAATGAAGTACTCCAATACATCCAGACCTTCACGGAAGTTAGACTTGATCGGCAGTTCGATAGTACGACCGGATGTATCTGCCATCAGTCCACGCATACCTGCCAGCTGCTTGATCTGTTTATCAGAACCACGGGCTCCGGAGTCCGCCATCATGAAGATGTTATTGTACTTATCAAGACCATCAAGAAGTGCCTTAAGCAATGTCTTATCTGTTTCCTGCCATACTCTGATTACATTCTTATATCTTTCTTCATCAGTTGAACGACCTCTGTTGTAGTTCATGTTGATTCTTTCAACCTTCTGTTCAGCATCAGCAATAAGCTGTTTCTTAACAGGTGGCACTGTCATCTCTGATATAGAAACTGTCATGGCTGCTCTTGTTGAGTACTTATAACCCATTGCCTTTATATCATCAAGAACTTCAGCAGTTGTTGTTGTACCATGAGTATTAATAACGTGCTGTAAGATATCCTTTAACTGTTTCTTACCTACATGGAAGTCAACCTCAAGCTTTAAGAAGTTTTCTTCCTTGCTTCTATCTACATATCCAAGATCCTGAGGAAGAATTTCATTGAATATGAAACGTCCAAGTGTAGACTCAACTATACCTGATACTTCTTCTCCTGATGCATTTGTCTTAGACACTCTAACCTTAATCTTTGAATGAAGAGTAATAATAGCATTCTCATAAGCAAGAAGCGCTTCATTAACACTCTTAAATATCTTACCTTCACCCTTAACGCCAGGTCTTTCCTGTGTAAGATAGTAGATACCAAGAACCATATCCTGTGAAGGAACGGCAACCGGACCACCATCTGAAGGCTTAAGTAAGTTGTTAGGTGAAAGAAGCATGAATCTACACTCAGCCTGTGCTTCTACAGACAATGGAAGATGCACGGCCATCTGGTCACCATCGAAATCGGCATTGAATGCTGTACAAACAAGTGGATGAAGCTTAATAGCCTTACCTTCTACAAGGATAGGCTCGAATGCCTGAATACCAAGTCTGTGAAGTGTAGGAGCACGGTTAAGCATAACTGGATGCTCTTTGATAACATCTTCAAGCACATCCCATACTTCTGTTTCAAGATGTTCAACACTCTTCTTAGCTTTCTTAATATTCTCAGCAAGACCACGTCTTACTAACTCTCTCATAACGAATGGTTTGAATAACTCAATAGCCATTTCCTTAGGAAGACCACACTGATATATCTTAAGCTCTGGTCCTACTACGATAACAGAACGTCCTGAATAGTCAACTCGCTTACCAAGAAGATTCTGTCTGAAACGTCCCTGCTTACCCTTTAATAAGTCTGATAAAGACTTAAGAGCCCTGTTACCAGGTCCTGTTACAGGACGACCGTTTCTACGGCCATTATCTATAAGTGCATCAACCGCTTCCTGAAGCATTCTCTTTTCGTTACGGACAATGATTTCAGGAGCGCCAAGTTCCATAAGTCTTGCAAGACGGTTATTTCTGTTTATGATTCTTCTATAAAGATCATTAAGATCTGATGTTGCGAATCTACCACCCTCTAACTGTACCATTGGTCTTAAGTCTGGAGGAATAACTGGAATTTCAGTAAGGATCATCCACTCTGGCTTAGTACCAGCAGCGATAAATGCATCCATAACTTCGATTCTCTTAATAAGCCTTGCAGCCTTCTGTGAAGTAGTAGTAGCAAGCTCTTCCTTAAGCTTTGCCACTTCTTCTTCAAGGTTAACACTTCTAAGAAGCTCTAAAATAGCCTCAGCACCCATTCCAACTCTGAAAGTGTTACCATACTGGTCATAAAGATCTCTATACTCTGTTTCTGTAAGAATCTTCTTGAATGGAATATCTGTTTCACCTGGATCAATCACGATATAAGAAGCAAAGTAAAGAACCTTTTCAAGATTCTTAGGTCCTATATCAAGGATAAGGTCCATACGGCTAGGGATTCCCTTAAAATACCAGATATGTGAAACTGGAGCAGCAAGGTGAATATGTCCCATACGATCTCTACGAACACTTGCCTTAGTAACCTCAACACCACACTTATCACATATGATGCCTTTATCCTTAATCTTCTTATACTTACCGCAATGACACTCCCAGTCTTTGCTAGGTCCGAATATTCTTTCACAGAACAGACCATCTCTTTCTGGCTTTAAAGTTCTGTAGTTAATAGTCTCAGGCTTAGTTACCTCGCCATGAGACCACTCTAAAATACTCTCAGGAGAAGCAAGCTTTATCTGAATTTTATCAAATTTCATTGATTTATTTGACTTAATCTCTTCTGCCATTATAGTGCTCCCTTCTATTATTCTTCTCTATTTCCGTCACCGTAATCATCAAAATCATCATCAAAGCCGTCAAGATCGAAATCGTCATCATCATCTGATCCGAGTTCTTCCATAGTAGCTTCACCATCATCACCCTGCTTTTCTGCATGGTAACCGGCATTCTTTAATTCATTTTCCTCATCACGGCTGTTTCTCTTATAACCACCATCATCAAGAACCTTCTTGAAGTCTGTAACCTCATATTCTGAACTTTCAAGAAGCTGGACTTCGTTGTTATCTTGATCAAGAACTCTTACATCAAGTGCAAGAGACTGAAGTTCCTTAAGAAGAACCTTGAATGATTCAGGAATACCTGGTTCAGGGATATTCTCGCCTTTAATAATAGCTTCATATGTCTTAACACGTCCAACAACATCATCAGACTTAACTGTAAGGATTTCCTGAAGTGTATATGATGCACCATACGCCTCAAGAGCCCAAACTTCCATCTCACCGAATCTCTGTCCACCGAACTGTGCTTTACCACCAAGTGGCTGCTGTGTTACAAGTGAGTAAGGACCAGTTGAACGTGCATGGATCTTATCATCAACAAGGTGATGGAGCTTTAAGTAGTGCATGAATCCAATAGTAACTGGACTATCAAAGTACTCACCAGTTCTACCATCACGAAGTCTTACCTTACCATCTCTTCCGATAGGAACACCCTTCCACTCTGCTCTGTGAGCTCTGTTATCTGAAAGGAACTCAAATACATCATCTCTTAAAAGATCCTTATATTCAGATGTAAATGTTGTCATATCTGCTGGATACTCTTCACCTGCAGCCTCTGCTTCAGCCTTTTCCTTTGCAAGCTCATCATCATCAAAAGGATGGTTAGCATAAGAATTAGCCATATCAAGTGTATCCATAATATCATTTTCGTTAGCACCATCAAAGATAGGTGTTGCTACGTTAAAGCCTAATACCTTTGCCGCAAGACTTAAATGAATCTCAAGGACCTGTCCGATATTCATACGTGAAGGCACACCCAGTGGGTTAAGTACTATATCAAGTGGACGTCCGTTTGGAAGGAATGGCATATCTTCTACTGGAAGTACTCTTGAAACGACACCCTTGTTACCATGACGTCCGGCCATCTTATCACCAACAGAAATCTTTCTCTTCTGTGCAATGTAGATACGGACATTCTTGTTAACACCAGGAGCCAATTCATCTCCATTCTCTCTTGTAAATACCTTAACGCCTACTACGATACCATAAGCACCATGAGGAACCTTAAGTGAAGTATCTCTTACCTCTCTTGCTTTCTCACCGAAGATAGCTCTAAGAAGTCTTTCTTCAGCTGTAAGCTCTGTTTCTCCCTTTGGAGTAACCTTACCAACAAGGATATCACCGGCTCTTACCTCGGCACCTATACGGATAATACCATCTTCATCAAGATTCTTGACAGCATCAGAACCTGTTGAAGGAAGATCTCTTGTGATTTCTTCTGGTCCTAACTTTGTATCTCTTGCTTCTGTATCATATTCTTCTATATGGATAGATGTATATACATCATCTCTTACTAATCTTTCACTAAGAAGAACAGCATCCTCGTAGTTGTAACCTTCCCATGTCATGAAACCGATAAGAGGGTTCTTACCAAGTGCTATTTCTCCGTTAGATGTTGATGGACCATCAGCGATAACATCTCCTGCCTTAACCTCATCACCCTTGAAAACAATAGGTCTCTGGTTATAGCAGTTACTCTGGTTACTTCTTGAGAACTTAGTAAGCTTGTACTCATGAACCTTACCGCTTGTCTCTCTTACAAGAATCCTGTTAGATTCAGAAGAAAGAACAACACCATCTTCTTCTGCAACAACACACACACCTGAGTCGCATGCTGTCTTGTTTTCAATACCTGTACCTATTACTGGTGCCTCTGTCATAAGAAGAGGTACTGCCTGACGCTGCATGTTAGAACCCATCAGGGCACGTGTACAGTCATCATTCTGAAGGAAAGGTATCATAGATGTAGCTACTGAGAATACCATCTTAGGAGATACATCCATAAGATCAATCATGCTCTTATCAAACTCAGATGTTTCTTCTCTGTAACGTCCAGATACTGAATTCTTAACGAAATATCCATTTTCATCAATCTCAGCATTAGCCTGTGCTACATGGTAATCATCTTCCTCATCAGCTGTAAAGTAACGTACATCATCAGTTACTCTTGGATTCTTAGGGTCTGACTTATCTATTATACGATAAGGAGCTTCTACGAAACCATATTCATTGATTCTTGCATATGATGCAAGAGAGTTGATAAGTCCGATGTTAGGACCTTCTGGTGTCTCGATAGGACACATTCTTCCATAATGTGTATAATGTACATCTCGAACCTCGAAACCTGCTCGA
>OHMH01001360.1_pt1 | contig 9789 bp, 7 predicted proteins | sample 1569311 | NCBI WGS metagenome assembly OHMH01 (sample SAMEA3879503, study PRJEB24766) | human gut metagenome | biome: human-associated habitat; feature: feces | place: USA | collected 1985/1987
GGCTTCTACTACTTTTTGACTGTCTATACTCGTGGGCACGCCATCCAGCGTCAGACGAAGACTGTCATGCAGTAAATTCCACGTAGAGATGAGAATGACAACAGCCACAATCAGACCGATAATCGGGTCGATAATATACCAGCCGGTCCGGCTGATAACGATACCTGCCACTAATACTCCCACTGATACCAAAGCATCTGCCGCCATATGCAGATAAGCTCCTTTTACGTTCAGGTCTTTTTCCTTATCTTTCATAAAGAGGAAAGCCGTGAATGCATTGATAAGTACCCCCACACCCGCTACCCAAGCAATAGCTCCACCGGGAACAACTGCCGGATTATTCAGCTTATGAATACTTTCGATGACAATGGCGCCTACAGCTACCAGCAAAATGACTGCATTAAGCAAGGATACCAGGATTGTACTTTTTTTATAACCATACGTATATCGTTCATTGGCTTTGACTTTGGCCAGACGGAAAGCCAGCAATGCCAGCACGAGACTGACTACATCGCTTAGATTGTGTCCTGCATCAGAAAGCAGCGCGAGGGAATCGAACCAGAAACCGGCTGCAAATTCTATGACGACAAAAGCTAAATTGAGAACAATGCCTATAATAAATGCCTTGTTCAGCGACTCTGCGTTGATGGCATGGCTATGCTGATGTGAATGTTCGTGTGACATATATTTAATAAGGTGTAAGAGTTATATAAATTTTATTATGCAAATTTACGTGATAGAAATGTAACACTTGAGCGGCGAAATAGTTTTTTATCTATCTTTGCTTAGAAACGAAGATAAGCTGTACCTCTGCATAAAAAATGAACGAATTCATTTTATTCTGCTTTCGGTTTGCATTATCTTTGTACAAAGATACCTGCAAGTGAGGATATTTAATAATTAGATTGTGATGGCAAAAATAGCAAAGAACCTGACGGAACTTATCGGTCGCACTCCGCTTATGGAATTAGCGGAATACAGTCGTAAATACGGACTGAAACAGAATATTATCGCAAAGTTGGAAGCGTTCAATCCGGCTGGGAGTGTGAAGGATCGTGTGGCGCTTGCCATGATCGAAGATGCGGAAGCGCGCGGAGCACTGAAGCCCGGTGCGACGATTATAGAGCCTACCAGTGGAAATACCGGTGTGGGACTGGCGATGGTTGCTACAATCAAAGGATATCACCTGATGCTCACGATGCCCGAAACCATGAGTATAGAGCGTCGTAATCTGCTGAAAGCACTGGGTGCTGAAATTGTACTGACAGATGGATTGACCGGTATGGCAGGCTCCATTGCAAAAGCGCAGGAGTTGTCTATTCCCGGTTCAATCATCCTTCAACAATTTGAAAATCCTTCTAACGCACAGATTCATACGCTCACTACAGGTGAAGAAATCTGGACGGATACAGACGGAAAAGTGGATGTCTTTGTAGCCGGAGTGGGAACAGGCGGAACCATCTGTGGAGTGGCACGCGCCTTGAAAAAACATAATCCGGATGTGTATATTGTTGCCGTAGAACCGGAATCATCTCCTGTATTGGAAGGCGGAGTGGAAGGACCACATCGTATTCAGGGAATCGGAGCCAATTTTATTCCTGCTATTTATGATGCCTCCGTTGTAGATGAAGTGCTTCCTGTTCCCGATGATGAAGCAATTCGTGGCGGACGCGAGTTGGCGTCTACCGAAGGATTACTGGCGGGCATATCTTCCGGTGCAGCTGTATATGCAGCGCGTTTGCTGGCACAACGTCCGGATTTTGCGGATAAGAAGATTGTAGTTCTTCTGCCTGATACGGGAGAGCGTTATCTGTCGACAGAGCTGTTTGCATTTGAAACTTATCCTCTGGATTAGTTATCCTTATTAAACGTTTCGTTGCATATTAGGGAACAAAATGTTTCCTCGTATGGAACAAATAGTTTCAAGCGATGAAACCAGCAGTTTCTCGGTGTGAAACCAGGAGTTTCAAGCAATGAAACTAATAGTTCCAAGTAATGAAACTAACGGTTTCAAGTAATGAAACAAATGATTCCCTTCCTTGAAACATAATCTTTAAATAAATTAAAAATGAAGAAGTCTATTCTTTCTTTCCTTGTATATATAATAGGTGTATCTCCTGTGTTTGCCCAAACTTACCAGGAACTTGCGGACCGTGCCATTGCTTGTACGGAACAAGATAGTCTGGCACAGGCGGAAAATTATATCCGCCAGGCTTTGAAACTGGAACCTGCTAATCCGCATAATGCCTTATTGTTTTCTAATCTCGGTACTATCCAACGTCGGCAACGGGATTATGATCAGGCTTTAGAATCTTACACGTATGCCTTGAACATTGCTCCACGGGCTGTTCCCATTCTCTTGAATCGTGCCGCACTGAATCTCGAAATGGGACGGAATGAGCAGGCACGTGTAGACTATTCTTTAGTGCTGGATCTGGAAAAGGATAACCGGGAAGCACTCTTGATGCGTGCCTATATTTATGTGACCCAGCGCGATCTCAAATTTGCCCGGGCAGATTATGAACGATTACTGAAGCTCGATCCTCAGAATTATAATGCCCGTTTAGGACTCGCCACTCTGGAGCAAAAAGATGGAAACTTACAGAAAGCCTTGGAGATATTGAATAAGATGCTGGTAGAAGATCCGCAGGATGCAGCCTTATACGTAGCACGTGCAGGAATAGAACAGGATATGCAGCATGTTGATCTGGCAATGATTGATCTGGAAGAAGCTCTAAAACTGAATCCTTCGCAGACGGAAGCCTATCTGATGCGCGGACAGATTTATCTGTCCCAGAAGAAGAAAAATTTGGCAAAGCAGGATTTTGAGAAAGCAATGTCTCTTGGAGTGCCGCAGGCGGATCTCAGGGGATTGCTACAGCAATGCAAATGATAAGTGGTTTACATCTTTAGTATATTATTTATACCATAAGAAATTCCGCAAACGGGTTATTAAACGTATTTCTTGATTAACTCGACAAAATCCTTCCCGTATTTCTTCTTTTTATATTCACCGATTCCGCTGATATTGCCGAATGCTTCCATTGTAATAGGGCGGGCGGTGCTGAGTAAATGCAATACCTTGTCGGACAGTACAATATAGGCCGGTAGTGCTTCTTGATCTGCAAGCCTTTTCCGTAACGCACGCAGGGCTTCGAAAAGTTCTTCACTTTCCGTGTTCGGTAACCCCAATGGTAGCTCTCTGACCGGAATGGTTGATTTTTTCTTTCGTCCTTTGGCGGGTGCGAACTCTTCACGCCGGATTACTGCCAACCGTGCTTGTGCCCGCCCGAAGAGGACATCACTACCGCTACTTGTTATTTTCAGATGGTTGTTTTCGTTGTATGCTATTTCAAAATAACCCAGTTGTAGCATTTGTAACAAGTAGTCCTGCCAGTCACGGGCAGGAACTTCACGTCCGGCACCGAAAGTTTTCAGTTGCTGGTAGTCTTTCTCCGATACATCCGGAGTATTATTTGCGCGCAAGATATCTACAAGAATACTCGTGCCGATTTGCTGTTCCGTACGGACGATAGCACTTAGAGCTTTTTGTACAATCACAGTTCCGTCAAAACGTTGGGGTGGATTCTTGCAGACATCACAGTTCCCGCAATCCTCTGTAGTGGCTTCACCGAAATAACTCAACAGGATGCGACGCCGGCAAACATCAGCTTCAGCATATTGTTGCATACGTTGTAACTTCTCCAGGTTGATACCTTGTTGACCGCTTTCCGTCGCAAACTTGGTTAATAGAATGAGGTCGGCCAGAGAATAAAATAAGAGAGTATCACTTGGCAATCCATCTCGTCCGGCACGCCCGATCTCCTGGTAAAAACTCTCTATACTCTTAGGCAGATTGTAATGGATGACCCAGCGCACATTACTTTTATCAATTCCCATACCGAAAGCAATCGTGGCACAAACTATTTGTACACGGTCGTTGATGAAATTATCCTGTGCTTCATCCCTTCGGGCGGAGGATAATCCGGCATGATAAACGGCTACACGGAGCCCTTGTTTTTGCAGCATCTGTGCTACTGTCTCCGTTTTGCTGCGACTCATGCAATAGATGATGCCGCTTTCACCGCGATGGCGACCAATGAAATCCAGTATGGCTTTACTCTTTTCTTTCTGTTGGTATCCCCGTTTTACGGTAAGACTCAGGTTGGGGCGGTCGAAAGAAGAGATGAAAACCTTCGGCTGGTTGAGGTGTAACTGCCGTACAATATCTTCACGTGTAATTTTATCTGCTGTAGCTGTAAGAGCTATGACCGGAATATTTGGAAACATCTCGCGTATGAATCCCATTTGTGCATATTCCGGACGGAAATCATGCCCCCATTGTGAAATACAATGCGCTTCATCGATGGCAAATAATGAGATGTGCATATCTCTTAAAAGATAGTTGGCTTCTGCTATTAATTTCTCAGGCGAAATGTAGAGTAATTTCAGCTTTCCTTTCATGCAAGAACGGCGTAAGGCGGCATTTTCCGTCTCGTCGTTACTGCTGTTCAGAGCACCCGCAGCTACACCGTTGGCACAAAGTGATTCCACCTGATCTTTCATCAGGGAAATTAAAGGGGAAACTACGACGGCAGTTCCTTCGCATAACAGGGCCGGAAGCTGGTAACAAATGGACTTTCCACCTCCGGTAGGCATCAATACCAAGGAATCTTTTCCGGCCAGTAATGTGCGGATAATCTCTTCTTGTAAGGGGCGGAAACTATCGTAACCAAAATATCGTTTAAGCGTCTGTATCATTTTCGTTGATAAAGTTTTATCCTGCAAAGGTACATTAATTATTGTATATAAAACAAGCTGATAAACGTATTCATTTTATATCATAACCTCTTTTGCAAAAGTTAAAGTTTCTTATTAAATCGGCTTAAAGACTACTTTTCAACCTTTTTCGTTGTTTATAGATCAAAAATATGTACGAGAAAAGTTGCGTATTAGAAAAAAATGTCAGACTTTTGTAAAGTCTAAAGGAAAATCCTTCGGGCTTTCATTTTTTAACAAACCCTAACCAGTTAATTCAAATGAGTGATTTAGAAAACAAGAATCAGGAAGCGGCTACAAAGAAGCGCCCCTATAACCTGAGAGAGAAAAAAGAGAAGAATGCTGCTTACCGCTCGTTGATTCGTCCGGAATTGGCAGATGAATTGTATGACAAGATATTGAATATCGTGGTTGTGCAGAAGAAGTACAAAGATCCCGATTACTCGGCTAAAGACTTGGCGAAAGAGTTGAAAACCAACACTCGCTATTTGTCTGCTGTAGTAAATTCTCGTTTTGGTATGAACTATTCATGCCTATTGAATGAGTACAGAGTAAAAGATGCTAAGCATTTATTGACGGACAAGAGATATGCCGACAAGAATGTAGAGGAAATTAGCACGATGGTAGGTTTTGCCAACCGTCAGTCTTTCTACGCTGCATTTTACAAAAATGTAGGTGAAACTCCTAATGGATATCGCAAAAAACACGCAGATAAAAAACAATAATTCTGCGTAGAACAATGTATAAAAAGGAAATATTCCGGAGCAACTGTTTCGGAATACTTCCTTTTCGTCTTTTCTAAATACCAACTCACATATCTCCCGACACATGAAGAAACAACTAATAGCATGTGCCGCTTTTGCATTGCTGACAGCTTGTAGCGGCTCGAAGACAACAACTGCCGAGGCAGATAAATTTGATTATACAGTGGAACAATTTGCAGATTTACAGATTTTACGTTACCGCGTACCAGGTTTTGAGGATTTGTCCCTCAAACAAAAAGAATTGGTTTATTATTTGACGGAAGCGGCTTTGCAGGGCAGAGACATTCTTTTCGACCAGAATGGCAAGTATAACCTGACGATTCGCCGGATGCTGGAAGCTGTCTATACCGGCTATAAGGGAGATAAGAATACTCCTGATTTCAAGGCTATGGAAGTGTACCTCAAGCGGGTATGGTTCTCTAACGGCATTCATCATCACTATGGCAGCGAAAAGTTCGTTCCGGGATTTACTCCCGAATTCTTCAGGCAGGCTGTACAGAGTGTGGATGCAGCTACGTTGCCGCTTGCCGAAGGACAGACTGTGGAACAACTGTGCGAGGAAGTGTTCCCCGTTATTTTCGACCCCACGGTGATGCCCAAACGGGTGAACCAAGCTGCCGGTGAAGATTTGGTTTTGACTTCCGCATGCAATTATTACGATGGCGTGACGCAGCAGGAGGCCGAAGATTTCTATAATGCCTTGAAGAATCCGCAGGATGAAACTCCCGTTTCCTATGGTTTGAATAGCCGTTTGGTGAAAGAGGATGGCAAGATTCAGGAGAAAGTATGGAAAGTGGGGGGCTTGTATGGACAGGCACTTGAAAAGATTGTCTACTGGCTGAAGAAGGCAGAAGGAGTTGCCGAGACTCCCGAGCAGAAGGCGGTGATAGCCAAACTGATGGAATTCTATGAAACCGGCGATTTGAAGACATTCGATGAATATGCCATTTTGTGGGTGAAGGATTTGAACTCACGCATTGACTTTGTGAACGGTTTTACCGAAAGTTATGGTGACCCGCTCGGCATGAAGGCAAGCTGGGAATCTCTGGTGAATTTTAAAGATTTGGAAGCTACCCAGCGTACAGAGTTGATAAGCGGCAATGCACAGTGGTTTGAGGACCATTCGCCGGTAGACGGACAATTCAAGAAGGAGAAAGTGAAAGGGGTGTCTGCCAAGGTAATCACGGCGGCTATTCTGGCCGGTGACTTGTATCCTGCAACTGCTATCGGCATCAACCTGCCCAATGCCAACTGGATACGTAGCCATCATGGTTCGAAATCCGTTACAATCGGTAACATTACAGATGCTTATAACAAGGCAGCTCATGGCAACGGGTTCAATGAGGAGTTTGTGTACAGTGATGCAGAGCTTCAACTGATTGATAAGTACGCAGATGTGACAGATGAACTGCATACTGACCTGCATGAATGTTTGGGACATGGTTCCGGTAAATTGCTCCCGGGTGTGGACCCGGATGCGTTGAAGGCATATGGTTCTACTATCGAAGAAGCGCGCGCCGACTTGTTCGGACTCTACTACGTGGCCGACCCGAAGCTGGTGGAACTGGGGCTTACTCCAAGTGCGGATGCTTATAAGGCTCAATACTACACCTATCTGATGAATGGTTTGATGACACAGCTTGTACGTATCGAGCCGGGTAACAATGTAGAAGAAGCCCATATGCGCAACCGTCAGCTCATAGCCCGCTGGGTGTACGAGAAAGGTGCGGCAGAAAAGGTTGTGGAATTGGTAAAGAAGGATGGGAAGACGTACGTCGTGATAAACGATTATGAGAAAGTGCGTGACTTGTTTGGCCGGTTGCTTGCCGAGATACAGCGTATCAAGTCCACCGGTGACTATGCCGGCGCCCATGATTTGGTGGAAGCCTATGCCGTGAAAGTCGATCCCGCTTTGCATGCCGAAGTGCTGGAACGCTACAAGAAGCTGAATCTTGCGCCGTATAAGGGGTTCGTCAATCCCAAGTATGAAGTGGTGACGGATGCCGACGGTACTATAACAGATGTGACAGTGACTTATGATGAAGGTTATGCGGAACAGATGTTGCGTTATAGCAAAGACTATTCTACATTGCCTTCTGTCAATAAATGATGAACTATGATAGATACTAAAGAGCAGCTGCATCAGCGGCTGAAAGATATAAAGACACAGCTCCGTCTCTCAATGAACGGGGCTGTGTCCCAAAGTATGCGTGAGAAAGGGCTGGTATATAAGCTGAACTTTGGCGTGGAGTTGCCCCGTATCAAGGGTATTGCTGCCGGTTACGAGAAGGACCACTCTCTGGCTCAGGCTTTGTGGAAAGAAGATATCAGAGAGTGCAAAATATTGGCGGGACTTTTACAGCCGGTAGAGAGTTTCCTGCCCGAGATAGCCGATATCTGGGTGGAAGATATCCGTAATATCGAGATTGCAGAACTTACCTGCATGAATTTATTCCAACATCTTCCTTATGCGCCTGCCAAGTCCTTCCATTGGATTGCAAGCGAGGACGAATACACGCAGGTTTGCGGCTTCCTCACCATAGCCCGTCTATTGATGAAGAAAGGGGATATGAACGAACGGGTTGAAAATGAGTTCCTCGACCAGGCAATAACGGCTTTTTTGTCGGGCTCCTATCATGTACGCAATGCAGCCATGACTGCTATCCGCCGCTTTATGCAGCAAAATGAGGAAAATTCTTTTCAAGTTTGCCGCAGAGTGGAGGGTATGGACAATTCTTCTTCTGATGTAGAACAATTACTATACAATCTTGTAAAAGAGGAGGTTTGTTAGATTAGTTCTATGGTTATAGAGACTGATGCGGTAAGGGAATATTTCCCTTATCGCAATTTTTATCTCTTTCTCGTTTGCTTTCCACAAAAAAGGATTAACTTTGTTGGCTGTAAAACTGCGCCGTCAAATGGAAAGTCAGAATGTGAAAGATACAGTTAGGCAGATATTCACTGAATATCTGAATGCGAACGGGCATCGGAAGACTCCCGAACGTTATGCTATACTTGACACCATTTACTCCATAGACGGTCATTTTGATATCGACACGCTCTATTCACTGATGGCCGACCAGGAGAACTTCCGCGTCAGCCGTGCAACGCTTTACAATACCATCATTTTGCTTATAAATGCTCGTCTGGTCATCAAGCATCAGTTCGGCAACTCTTCCCAATACGAAAAATCTTATAATCGCGATACGCACCATCACCAGATATGCACCCAGTGCGGAAAGGTGACCGAGTTTCAGAACGAGGAGTTGCAACATGCCATTGAGAATACCAAACTGAGCCGTTTTAATCTTACGCACTATTCCTTATATATGTATGGGTTGTGCAGCAAGTGTGACCGGGCCAATAAACGGAAGAAAAAGAATAATAACCATAAAAAAGAAAAATGAAAGTAGACGTATTATTAGGATTACAATGGGGCGACGAAGGCAAAGGCAAAGTCGTTGATGTGTTAACTCCGAGATACGATGTCGTAGCTCGTTTCCAGGGCGGACCGAATGCCGGACATACACTCGAGTTTGAAGGGCAGAAGTATGTGCTCCGTTCCATTCCGTCTGGAATATTCCAGGGAGACAAGGTGAATATCATCGGTAACGGAGTGGTGCTTGACCCGGCTCTCTTCAAAGCGGAAGCCGAATCATTGGAAGCGTCCGGCCATAACTTGAAGGAACGCTTGCACATTTCCAAGAAAGCACACCTCATTCTGCCGACTCACCGCATACTGGATGCTGCATACGAAGCAGCCAAAGGCGATGCAAAGGTAGGAACGACCGGAAAAGGTATCGGACCGACTTACACGGATAAAATCAGCCGTAACGGTGTGCGTGTAGGCGACATTCTGCATGACTTTGACAAGAAGTATGCAGCGGCCAAGGCCCGTCATGAACAGATATTGAAGAGCCTGAACTATGAGTATGACCTTGCAGAAATGGAGAAGGCATGGTTCGAAGGTATCGAATACTTGAAACAATTCCAGTTGGTGGACAGCGAACACGAGATGAACAATCTGCTGGCTGCCGGCAAGTCTGTATTGTGCGAAGGTGCGCAGGGGACAATGCTGGACATTGATTTCGGTTCTTATCCGTTTGTCACTTCTTCTAATACGGTCTGTGCAGGTGCTTGTACCGGTCTGGGTATTGCTCCCAACAAGATTGGTGAGGTATATGGTATTTTCAAGGCCTATTGTACGCGCGTAGGTGCCGGTCCGTTCCCGACAGAACTGTTCGAC
>OHMH01001362.1_pt1 | contig 9777 bp, 9 predicted proteins | sample 1569311 | NCBI WGS metagenome assembly OHMH01 (sample SAMEA3879503, study PRJEB24766) | human gut metagenome | biome: human-associated habitat; feature: feces | place: USA | collected 1985/1987
GAGGGTCGGGGGTTCGAATCCCCCTAGCTCCACAATCGAGGCCGGTGCTTCACGCACCGGCCTTTTTCGTTTTCTGGCCTATCGGCCGACTTTTGCGCAACATTCCCCGGAAAGCGTCGCAAAGGGGACGCTTCCGATTGGCGCGACACCGGCGTGAGCGATAACAGTAATCGCCACTACAATGAGGTGTGGTCCCTATCGTGTTGATCATCAAAGGAGACAAAAACATCGTGACCGTCACCCGTGTATATATCGCCAGCCCTGAAGGCGCCAATGGCCGCAACGTCGTCGCTTACGGCATGCTCAACGCATTGACTTCCAAGTACAAGACCATGGTGTTCCGCCCTGCTGTGTCCAACCATGACGAATTCACCCCGATCCTACTCGCCGCCTCCAATGCCGGACTCGGCGTGGCCCTGTCCACCGGCCTCGATGTGCACAAGGTGCGCGAGGATAAGAACACCGCCCGTGGCGATATCGTCGGCGCGTTCAACGATGCCATGGACGTTTCCCGCGCGGACGCCGCCCTGATCGTGGGCACCGACAAGTCCCACGTCAACGATCCGACCAGCTATGAATTCGACGCGAATGTCGCCGCTGATCTGAAGGCCGGCGTGTTCCTAGCCGTGTGCACCATCAACCGTTGGCCGCACGAGCTCGACGAGACCGTCAAGCTGTCCATCGAGGGCATGGAGGCCGCTGGCAACAAGGTGCTCGGCATCTTCGTGACCGGATGCGAGCCGCGCCACGCTTTCTCCGTTAAGGAGACCCTCGCCAAGTACGGCCTGCCGGTCTGGACTCTTCCGCAGGTGCCGTTCACCGATGAATCCACCAAGGATCTGGCGCTGGAGGCCTTCCGTAAGAACGCTCCCACCGATGAAGTGCTCGCCGCGCTCGATGTGGACGTCACCGCGCCCATCACCCCGTACGCCTTCCAGTTCGGCCTGCTCGGCAAGGCCAAGAGCAACAAGAAGACCATCGTGCTGCCCGAAGGCGAGGAGGACCGCATCATCAAGGCGGCCGACTACCTGCTTGAGCGCGAGATCGTGAACCTCATCATCGTGGGCAACAAGGACGCCATTCTGGCTCGCGGCAAGGAACTGGGCCTGAACTACTTGGATCGCGCCCGCTTCCAGGCTATGGACGACGAGAACGTGCTGAAGCCCATGGTCGCCAAGCTGTGCGAGTTGCGTGCCAAGAAGGGCATGACCGAGGAGCAGGCCCGCAAGCAGCTGACCGACGCCAGCTACTTCGGCACCATGCTCGTGGTGCTCGGCTACGCCGACGGCCTGGTCTCCGGCTCCGTGAACTCCACCGCCAACACCGTGCGCCCGGCCCTGCAGGTCATCAAGACCAAGCCCGGCCAGAAGCTGGTCTCCGGCGCATTCCTCATGTGCTTCAAGGACCATGTGGCCGTGTTCTCCGACTGCGCCATCAACCTCAACCCGGACGCCGAGCAGCTTTCCGAAATCGCGTTGCAGTCCGCCGAGACCGCACGTGCCTTCGGCATCGACCCGAAGGTCGGTATGCTCTCCTACTCCACCCTCGGCTCCGGCAAGGGACCGGACGTGGACATGGTCGAGGAAGCCACCAAGCTGCTCAAGGAGAAGGCTCCGGATCTGCCGGTGGTCGGTTCCATCCAGTTCGACGCCGCCTGGTCCCCCACCGTGGCCGCCACCAAGGCCAAGGGCAACGATGTGGCCGGACACGTCAACGTGTTCGTCTTCCCGGACCTGTGCGCCGGCAACATCGGCTACAAAGCCGTGCAGCGCTCCTCCGGCGCCTTGGCCATCGGCCCGGTGCTGCAGGGTCTCAACAAGCCGGTAAACGACCTGTCCCGTGGTGCTCTGGTGCAGGACATCATCAACACCATCGCCCTCACCGCCATCGAAGCGCAGTGAGCCCGGCTTGGCTCCCGGTGGCTCCCGCCAGCGGGAGCCACCGTAATGCTTATTTTGTAGCAAGCAACGAGTAATCTAATCAACGGTAACCCGTGTCTCACGGGAACATTCAATCACAATGGAGGATGCCCACAATGGCGAAAACCGTCCTTGTCATCAATTCCGGCTCCAGCTCGATCAAGTACCAGCTGGTTGATCTCGAATCCGGCGAAGGCCTCGCTTCCGGCCTCGTCGAGAAGATCGGTGAGCCGGTCGACGGCCACTACAAGCACGAGTACAACGGCGAAAAGCACGAGCTTGAAGAGCCGATTCACGACCACGAAGCGCGTGCTCGGCTTCTTCGAGGAGTACGGCCCGAACCTGTCTGAGGCTGGCATTGTCGCCGTCGGCCACCGTGTGGTGCAGGGTGGCTCCATCTTCCCGAAGCCGGCCCTCGTGACCAACAAGACCATCAACCAGGTCAAGGATCTGGCTGTGCTCGCCCCGCTGCACAACGGCCCGGAGGCCAAGGGCGCCGAAGTCATGCGCTCCCTGCTGCCGGACGTTCCGCAGATCTTCGTCTTCGATTCCTCCTTCTTCTTCCAGCTGCCGAAGGCCGCCAGCACCTACGCGCTGAACAAGGAAATCGCCGATCAGTACCACATCCGCCGCTACGGCGCCCACGGCACCTCCCACGAGTACATCTCCTCCGTGGTGCCGGACGTCGTCGGCAAGCCGGCTGAAGGCCTGAAGCAGATCGTTTTGCACATCGGCAACGGCGCTTCCGCTTCCGCTGAGGTCTCCGGCAAGCCGGTTGAGACCTCCATGGGTCTGACCCCGCTTGAGGGCCTGATGATGGGTGGCCGTACCGGTGACATCGACCCGGCTGTGGTCTTCCACCTGATTCGCAACGCCCACATGAACGTGGACGAGCTTGACGCCCTGTTCAACAAGCGTTCCGGCATGATGGGCATGACCGGCTATGGCGATTTGCGTGAGGTTCACCGTCTGGTGTCCGAGGGCAATGAGGACGCCAAGCTGGCTCTGGATGTCTACGTGCACCGCATCGTCAGCTACATCGGCAACTACACCTACCAGATGGGTGGCTGCGACGTGATCACCTTCACCGCTGGCGTGGGCGAGAACGACGACGTGGTCCGCAAGATGGTGTGCGACAAGCTCGCTCCGTTCGGCGTCAAGCTGGACGAGGAGAAGAACGCCACCCGCTCCAAGGAACCGCGCATCATCTCCACTCCGGACTCCTCCGTGATCATCGCCGTGATTCCGACGAACGAAGAGCTGGCCATCGCCCGCAAGTCCGCCGCAATCGCCGAAGCCGGCACCGACACCTACGGCAACACCTTCGCCAAGTAAGTAACCGCCGTTAGGCATCTCACCAATCTCTAGTTGCAACACTATGGGGGCTGATTCCGATTGGAATCAGCCCCCATTCGTATATGGTCATGAGACCCCTACCCCTGCGTCATACTCCCCCTCAGTCGCCTCCGGCGGACTGAGGGGGGTCCACCAGAACACAGGACCCCTTACTGCCTCAGCATGCCGCTCCACATACCGACGAAATCAGGCAAGGTCTTGCGCGTGGTGGCCACGTTGATGACCTCGATATCGGGAATACGCAGCCCCAGCATCGCGGCGAACGTGGCCATACGGTGATCAGCATAGGTTTCCATCACGGCACCGTGCAACGTCTCCGCCGGCACCGGTTCGATACGCAATCCATCAGGCAATTCCTCAGCCGCTCCCCCAACACGACGAATCTCGTTGACCAATGCCTCCAGACGATTCGTTTCGTGGCCGCGCAAGTGACCAATACCAACCATGTCTGTCGACTTATCAGCAAACACCAGAATCGCCGCCAACGAGGGCGCAATCTCCCCGGCCGCCGTCAAATCGAACGTACCCAGCCCATGCACGGTGCCGTCACCGGTCACCTCGCAATAGCGCACGCCATCGATTGTCGGGAACGATACTTTGGCACCCATCTGTTCCAGATAGCCCGGCAACAAACCACCCGGCTGGGTGGTGGTCTCAGGCCAATGAGGCACCCGGACCGTGCCGCCGGCGATCAATGCCGCGCCGAGGAATGGCGCCGCGTTCGACAGGTCGGGCTCAACGGTCACCTTGCTCGGCAGTTGCATTGCGCGCGGTTCAACCGTCCATGTGCGGGCGGATTCGTCGGCCTCAACCGCACCGCCGGCACCGGTCACATCGGCCACGGTCATGCGAATGTGCGGCAGGCTCGGGGTCTTCTCCCCCGTGTGCGCGAGGTGCAGACCGCCAGGCAGTTTGGAACTAATCAGCAACAGGCCGGAGATGAACTGGGAAGAACCGGACGAATCGATGCTGACCTGCGCCTGGGCAGCCGGCAAGGTTGCAGGCGGCGTAATAGTGAACGGCAGACGGCCAACCTCGCCGTGGTAATCAACCGTTGCACCCAGCTGTTCCAAACCGTCAAGCACCGGCTTCATCGGACGTGCATAAGCCTGTTCGTCGCCATCAAAATTCACTGGGCCATCTGCAAACAGGGCAAGGCCGGGCACGAAACGCATCACCGTGCCGGCCAGTCCGCAGAACACATTGACGTTGCCATGGAATCGGCCGGATACAGGAGGAGTAACCGTTACGGTGGTGTCGGTTGCGGAATCCACGTCGCAGCGGACACCGAGGGCTTCGAGTGCGCCCATCATAAGGTCCGTGTCGCGCGAACGCAGCAGGCCAATCAGAGTAACGGGCTTGCTGCCGAGGGCGGCGAGAATCAGGTAGCGGTTGGATAGGGACTTGCTGCCCGGCACCGTTACCGTAGCGTTCAACGGCTGTGCGGCGAGCGGGGCAGGCCAGAGATTCGTGAGTCGTTCAGTCATAAGGCCAAATCTATCAAACAAATTATTCACCGGTCGGCAGCGATGCGGGATTCGATCTGCTGATCAGGTGCGGAAGACGGCTGCTCAAAACCGCCTTCGATGGCCTGCGCGTGCAACAACTGAGCGGCCGCGCGATCGGCCTCTATGGCGGCGATCTGGCGCGAGAACACGATGAACCAGCCGAGGAACGCCAGACCAGCCAACGCCTCCACATTGGTGAGGGTGTTGTGACCCATCATCATATTGACCCAGAATGCAGCGCATACGAGCGCGGTCAGGTCGGAGGCCACCATCACTGCTTTGGACAGGCGTGGCGCAAGCCACGGCAGGAGCACGAACAGCAGCAGCATGACGAACGGCAGGCCTTTGGCGCATATATTGTGCAAGAGATTGTGTGGCGTGTACCGAAACACGCCGATGCCGATGAATGCCAGGCCGGCCACCATCAGCAGGAAGGACAGAATGGAGATGCGCAGCATGAAATGTGGGATTTCGTAGCCGCGATTCGGATCTCTGTTGGTGCGGTCGTGCCAGAGGCGCTGTAGCCGTTCGGTGGTCACCAGTTCGGAGATGGCGAAGTAGCTGACGATGATGATGCATGTGCCGGCAAGAATCAGCGTGGAGTTGAACATACGGGCCGCAAACGTGGTTCTGTCGCCGAGCTGCGAAAAGTTGTTGTGATACCAGTATGGGTCGTCGGTGGTCATGCCGGCGGTGACCACGCCGGAGATGACGAAGAACGGCAACAGACTGGCAATAGTTTTGGCGTTCATCATCTCCGCCTGTACAAAGGTCATGTACCCCACCACGCCGGCGAAGGCGGCGCAGACGCTGGAGATATAGCCGGAGAAGATGGCATTGCCCATCATATCGTTGGCCGCACCGATGAGTGCAAAAGACGACAGGAAAATGGTCGAGGCATACACCACCGAAAGGGCGACGATTTCGAAAATGCGACGAATCGGTGCAAACCAACCATGTTTGAGGTTCAATGAACGTGATTTGCGCGCATAGCCAATAATGAAGGAAATGACGCCGCATGCCGCCACGATGCCCGAACATACCATGAATCGGCGTTGCGTCAGCTGCCAGATGGCCGGCGCGTATTCCATGTACAGGTTCATCGATACCGCGCCAACGACGGCGCAAATCAAGAAGGAGATGAGTCCGGAGGTTTCTGCACGCTGATGACGTCCCATGCCGGGCCTCCCCTATCTATTCGATGCCGCGTTATCTTTCAACAACAAACAAAACTCCCCCCGAGGACAACGCTTTACTAGCAAGCCAGCGGGATTTGGCTGTCGCCATTCTACTGAAAATCTGAAACACTACAAAAAACGATTATGTACGGGCTTCTTAGCCTTTGCGACTATCGTTACCGCCTTGCCGAGTACCGTTGTTCATGCAGAAAGAAAGCAGTATTGGACACAATCGAATGAGCGTGTCGGTATCGTTGAAAAAGTAATGAATGACGGTTCTATCGGTTCAACCTTTAAGGGACGAACCAGCCGCGGCACCATGGCGCTGATGCATGACTATGCCGAGCTCATCAATGAATTACGTCCGACAGCAGAGCAATTCACCGAGATCGAGCAATACTGGGTCAAACGAATTCAGGCGTTCTTCACCAGCAAACCATTCAAGCTGGAGTCCGACAACTCGCTTTCCGTTGATGCGGCCGTGGAACATCTGCTGCGGCAGGCAGCGCAGCGGCGAAGGGAGAATCCGGGCACCATGTACGTCGGCACCGTCCTGCAGCATCTCGTCGCGGCAAAGCTCACCATCGTTGCTCCGGAAGTGGAAATCAACGGCGCGTCCGTTGCTGATGATCCGAGTCCGCGGCTTCCAACGGTGAGGCCGCGGACCGTCTCACAAAACCGTCCGCGGCTCCGCCCTCCTGTTTCGTCGCAACTGACTACACCGACGGGTTCGGGCGCTTCGTCACGAAAACGCCATTGCGATGCACCGTATGCGCGCCGCCGTCACTGCCCCGTTCCGCCCGGAACAGGACGATCGGCTCCCCTGCGATGTCGCGCAGTTCGACATCCGATCTGCCACGTGTCAGATAGAAGTCGAATATGGCGTCGTCGGATTGACGCACGGTGTGCAGAACGTCAGAGGTCACGCCGCTGGCGGGCGACCGCAGGTTGGCTTCCGGCTGCCGGCCATCCTGCGGCTGCGCGGCAAGCCAGCCTCCCACGAATCGCGTCAGATCGCTCACGCCCAGATCGCAGCCGAGGAAATACGCCTCCCCTTCGCCGTACGTGTTGCGGGTGATCGCGGCCATGCCGTCAAGCTCCCACTCATCCGCTTCTTCGCCGGCATACGAGGCAAGCACCTGCACATGCGGTCCGGCGACGGTCACGTCACCGAGCTTGTCGATGACGCGATCGAGCCAGTCGAAATCCCAATGGTCTTCGATGGGCTGGAGGCGATCTCAGCTGAAGATGGCAAGGGCCACGGTGTTGACGCCGGCCTGGCCCATCAGGCGGATGTCGTCATCCCAGATTTCCTCCGGCCATTGGTCGGGACTATAGTCGCCACCGAAAGCGATGCCGCGTCCGTCCGCGGTCAGCAGTTTTTGGCCATGCGAAGTCACGTCATGCACGCACGGTTATCTCCTTTGGCAGGCGGCGCAGGGCCACGGCCCATATCGGATACCAGCTGATACTAGCTGATAGACACTCCTGGCCGATAGTCGACACGCCGCCGGTTCCGGCCCCACTGCCGGAACCGACATGGGTATGTTCATGACCGCCGACCGCAGGAACGAACAGGCCCGTCCGCCACGGACCGCATCTTGCGGTTCAGGCGGACGGGCCTTATGGGAGGGATGGGAACGGGAGATCAGTTCTTAATAACTGCCTGCGCCTCATCGTCGACGATCTCGCCGGAAGCGAGCTTGGCTTCGAGCTCCTCAACGATCTGCGCATGCATCTTCTCATCGATCTTGACCTTGAACCAGAACACGACGAGGCTGAGGATGATGAGAACAAGCGGGACGTAGAAGGCGAAGGTCTTGAACGTGGCGATGTTGGACGCGGTCATGTCGGCTGCCGTGGCATGACCGGTCATGCCAGCCGCGAGGGCAACGGCACCGACCGCACCGTTGGACATCGCGCCGCCGATCTTGTCGAGCATGGGACGCACCGACAAGGTGACCGCCTCGTTGCGCTTGCCGTTCTTCAGCTGGCCGTACTCGATGGAGTCGGTCAGCGACAGAATCGCGGTCATCTGGATGAACTGCGCAGGCACATAGAAGAAGATCAGGGCGACGATGACGACCGGCAGGTTGCTGGAGAACAGGGCGAGCATCGTGTAGCCGATGATCATGGAGACCATGCCGCCGGTGAACAGGTAGCGACGGGGAATCCAGCGGTTGAGAATCGGGTACAGCGGCGCCATGATGAATCCGGCGATCAGCGGAATGATGCCGGTGATGGAGAAGGCGGCAGGCTCGTCAAGCACGAACACGAAGAGGTAGTACATCACACCGGTCGTGATGACGTTTGCGATGGCGTACAGCAGGTAGGACAGGGCGACCCACAGCAGCTGGTCGTTCTGGAACAGCGCCTTGAACGCCTCGAACGGGTTGCCGTTCTTCTGGGCCTTGGCACGCAGCGCGCTGGTGCTTTCCTTGGTGCCAAAGGCGACGGTCCAGGCGGTAATCAGGCCGAGGAGCGCGACGATGAAGCCGAAGGAGGTCCATCCGGCCTGGCCCTGGCCCTTGGCGCCGGTGAACGTCCAGGTGAAGTAGCTGACGATCGGGATGACGATGACGGTGATGCCGTTGTAGCCGATAGAGCCGGTGAAGGTGCCAAGGGCGGTGTAGGTGGAACGTTCGTGGGAGTCGGAGGACAACGCCGGGATCATGCCCCAGTAGGAGATGTCACGCAGGGAGTAGAACACGTCAAGCACGATGAACGTGATGATGAACAGCACGATGAACAGCGTGGTGTTCACGTTGACCAGTCCGAACATGCCGGAGAAGATGAGCACGATCAACACGGAGGAGACCAGTCCGCCGATGAACTGCCACGGGCGGAAACGGCCCCACTTGGTGGTGGTGTTATCCACGAGGTTGCCCAGCAGCGGATCGATGAAGATCTCGGCGATGCGGATAACGACGATCAGGCCGGTGATGACGGCGATCATTTGGGCGGCGAGAGCCTTGCTGTAGCTGACGAACAGGCAGCTGGTGACGTACGTGACGAAGTACGTGCTCATCGCGTTGTAGAAGGCAGCCTGCCCCAAGTTGCCGCACGCGTAGGCGATGCGCTGGCCTAACCCGCCCTTCCTGCGGACGTCACCGTCCGCGACATTTTCGTTGCTCATTAATCTTCTCCTTAAGAACCCAGAGCATGGAATCACTCATTGATTTTGTAAAGTAAGCATACAAGTTTTATCACCGTAAGCATACAAGTTTTATCACCGTAAGCATACAAGTTTTATCACTGAAAGTAAAAAGCATTAGTAAACAAGGAGATAAACAGCGTGTCGCAAGGATGGGATAACATGAGCTGAACCGAGACATTGCATGGACGCGGCGTAGCGTCGACGGCAAGCAGTGCCAGTGATTTGGAAGCGGTAAACAGGATTTGCGTTTTATATAAAAACTGTTTATCCTTTTCGGTAAAGGAGGCCCCGGCCTCTTCCATAATATCATTCACAACGAGGTAATGACAGAAAGCAGGAGAGCATGACAGACGTCACACATGTCGATCGCGCATCGCAGGCTTGGCTGACCGACCCGACGGTGTTCGAGGTGAACCGGACTCCGGCCCATTCCAGCCACAAGTGGTACGCCCGCGACCCCCAGAGCGGACAATGGTCCGATCTCAAGCAGAGCCTTGACGGCGAGTGGCGGGTCGAGGTCGTTCAGGCCGCCGACATCAACCTCGAAGAGGAACCCGCGACGGCCGAGTCGTTCGACGACTCCTCGTTCGAGCGTATCCAGGTTCCGGGCCACCTGCAGACGGCCGGTCTGATGAACCACAAGTACGTGAACGTCCAGT
>OHMH01001365.1_pt1 | contig 9769 bp, 8 predicted proteins | sample 1569311 | NCBI WGS metagenome assembly OHMH01 (sample SAMEA3879503, study PRJEB24766) | human gut metagenome | biome: human-associated habitat; feature: feces | place: USA | collected 1985/1987
TTCCGCCATGACGGCTGGGCGCGTTTCGTGGATCCCATCGTTCCCGACCCCTTCGAACAGCGCGCCCGCGAACACGGCCTGCACTACGTGCACCTGCACGGCGAGGTCGGTGTGATCGGCAACGGTGCAGGACTCGTCATGAGTTCCCTGGATGCCGTCTCCGGCGCTGGCGAGGAACAGGGCACCAACATCAAGCCCGCCAACTTCCTGGACATCGGCGGCGGCGCCTCCGCAGCCGTCATGGCCGAAAGCCTGGAGATCGTACTGTCCGACCCTCAGGTCGAATCCGTGTTCATCAATGTCTATGGCGGCATCACCTCCTGCGTGGAAGTCGCCAACGGCATCCTCGAAGCGGTCGCCAAGCTCGGCGGTTCCAAGCCGATCGTTGTGCGCTTCGATGGCAACGCCGCCGCCGAGGGTCTGCATATCCTCGCCTCCGCCAATAACCCGAATATCCATGTGTCCGAAACCATGGAAGGCGCGGCAGCCAAGGCCGCGCAGCTCGCCGGTGAGGCGACCCAGTCCAAGGAGGTTCGCTGATGCTGTTCATCGAAGACGGCGCTCCCGTTATCGTCCAGGGCATGACCGGCCATCAGGGCATGACCCATACGGCTCGCATGCTCAAGGCCGGCACCAATATCGTCGGCGGCGTGAACCCGCGCAAGGCCGGCACATCCGTCACCTTCCCCGGTGCCAAGAACGGTGCCGACGCGGACATCCCCGTGTTCGCCACCTGCGGCGAAGCACGTGAAGCCACCGGCGCCAAGGCCAGCGTGGTGTTCGTGCCGCCGAAGTTCGCCAAGTCCGCCGTGGTCGAAGCCGTCGAAGCCGGCATCGAACTCATCGTGGTCATCACTGAAGGCATTCCGGTGGCCGATTCCGCATACTTCGTCGAACTGGCGCTCAAGAAGGGCGTGCGCATCATCGGACCGAACTGCCCTGGTCTCATCACGCTCGGCAACCCCGGCGTCAATCTGGGCATCATCCCCGACGGCATCGTCGGCCGCGGCCCGCTCGGACTGGTCTCCAAATCCGGCACCCTCACCTACCAGCTCATGGGCGAATTGTCCGATATCGGCTTCACCGCATGTCTCGGCGCCGGCGGCGACCCGATCGTCGGCACGACGCTGCTGGAAGCCCTGCAGGCATTCGAAGCCGACCCCGACACCAAGGCTGTCATGATGATCGGCGAAATCGGCGGCTTCGCCGAACAGGACGCCGCCGCATGGGCCAAGGAGCACATGACCAAGCCGGTTGTCGCCTACATCGCCGGTTTCACCGCCCCCGAAGGCAAGCAGATGGGCCACGCCGGCGCCATCGTCTCCGGAGGCAAGGGCACCGCCCAGGACAAGAAGAACGCGCTCGAGGCGGCGGGCATCCCCGTGGGCAAGACCCCGGGCCAGGCCGCCGAAATCATGCGTGACGTACTCGCCAAGGCCAACATCGACTGATCGGTTCCAACCAATCGTGATGAAAGCCGTGATTCGCCAATGGGTGCGGGGAGCCATAGTCGCCCTCGCATCCATGGCCATCTATGCCGTTGCATTAGGCTGCTATACAGCGCTGATGTTATTGGTCGTCTCTATGGAAGAGGGCGGCGACAATCTCACCGTCGGCACAACCTCGCTGACACAGGTCGTTGTGCTTCTGAGTGAGGGATCGGGCTTTAGAACCGATTCGTTCACCCTCACCATTACGCCATTGCTGTTGACCATACTGCTGATATGGCTGATCAATGCACTCACCATGCGAATCAAGGCATACGGGCCGCATGCGTATGTTGCCGGATTGATTGTTTGGCTCGGGTTGAACGAGGCATTCCGGCAATCCGTGCACCTAGGTCTTGTCGATGACCAGTGGCTGGTGTTGCTGAAAGCAGCCATCGTATTCTCGATCGGTTTCCTATGCGCAGCCGTACCGGAATCAGCCAAAATGCGAGCATTCAGGGACTGGACTCGCAAGCAGGTGCCGGCGGACATACGCCACTGCCTGAAAATCGGCGTCGCCTTGGCCGTCGCGATACTGAGCATATATCTGGCAATTGGATTGATTACCGTCATCGTATGGTCGGTACGCAACCATGCCGCTGTCGTATCGTTGTTCGAATTGTCCGGGATGGAAACAGGTTCACGAATTCTCACCACCGTCGCCATGCTGATCTGGCTACCCAACGTCATGCTCTGGGCTGTTTCCTGGCTCTTCGGCGGCGGATTCGCCATCGGTGATTTGGCCAGTTTCACATTATGGCTCGGCCAATCCAAAGAGCTTCCTGCAATTCCGGTATTCGGTATTCTGCCCGAACCGGTCAGCAGCGAACTATGGCGTACCGTTGCCTTGAACGCGCCTCTCGCCATCGCTGCGCTCGTGGGCCTGCTGGCTGTATTCCTACCGCAAGGATTCGCCTGCAGACCGTTGAATGTACGGAATACGTCCACCCGCGGCCCGGTACTGGTTTCGCTGATCTACTCCGCCGGGGCATTCTGCCTGAGCGCGATGCTGATCTCACTGGCATCCACATTGCTGTTCGCTCTGTCCAATGGATCGCTTGGCGATCATCGTCTTGCTCACATAGGCGTTGACGTCATGGCCTCCACCAGAGTCGTCGGTCATTCGACCGCACTGGGACTTACCGCGGCATGGCTGCTCGCGCTGATTGGCATAGCGCTCGTTTTTCCGATAGTCTGGTTGGTTGAGAGAATCAAGGATTCCCGCACCACCGCCACGACCTCGAAGACCGCCACCGTTCATCAGGCGCGGTTCCTAGCGTCACAACCACAAGAATCCAAGGAGGAACAGGATGACAAACACGAACCGACCGATACGTCGAGCACTGGTCTCGGTCTTTCATAAGGAAGGCATCGAAGTACTCGCGGAAGCGTTCGTGAAGGCCGGCACCGAAGTTGTTTCCACTGGTTCGACCGCCAAGAAGCTTGCCGAACTGGGCGTCAAGGTAACCGAGGTGTCCGATGTCACCGGATTCCCCGAATGCCTCGACGGCCGCGTCAAGACGCTGCACCCGTACATTCACGCCGGCATTCTGGCTGATATGACCAACCCCGAGCACGCCAAGCAGCTCGAGGAGTTCGGCATCAAGCCGTTCGACCTGGTGGTCGTCAACCTGTACCCGTTCGCCGACACCGTGCGCTCCGGCGCCAACGAGGCCGATACCATCGAGAAGATCGACATCAAAACAGACAAGCTTCGTCATACAAAGAAACTAAAAACCGCAATTTCAAACTTCTATAATATGAAGGAATCTAATATAAATATAAGTGAGTAGAAGAAATATGATAGAGAGGGAAAAACTACAACATCTGATCGAAAATATCGGCATTCCAAAACTTTGCCTGATCTTACTTCTTGGCATCAGCCTGATCATCGTAAGCATCCCATCCGGGAAGACAAAGAAGAACGCACAAAGCACTGAAACCACAGCAAAAGAAGATTCTACCGATCTCTATGTGAAAAAGCAGGAGAGGCGATTGGTCAATGCATTAAAACATGTAGAAGGAGTCGGAAAAGTAAAAGTGATGATCACCGTTAATTCATCCAAAGAAGCCGTCGTAAATAAAGACAGTCCCTATGAACAAAGCAGCAGTGAAAAAGAAAAAACAGTCAAAGAGGATGAACAGACCGTCTTAGTCGAAGAAGACGGAAAGAAAGTTCCATACGTGATCAAAGAAGTAGAACCAGTCGTCGAAGGAGTGGTCGTTGTCGCCCAGGGCGGTGGGAATGATATTATAAAGAATCAGATCGTTGAAGCAGTTTCTGTGTTATTTCATATTTCATCTTATAAAGTGAAAGTCTTAAAAATGGAGGATTCCTAACAATGAAAAAAGTATTTCAAAAAAATCAGATGATCATCATGACCTTAGCGGTTGTGATCGCTGTTGCAGGGTATGTAAATTATAGTCAGAAATACGATCCGGCAGGGACGAAGAATAGTAAGACGAAGACAGTTTCAAAGAATGTGGCAAAAGAAAGTGCGGCAGCAGTAACCGATGATGTGACCGATGTTGGAGAAGCGGTGCTTACAAATGCACAGGTTAGTAATTATGTGGCGAAGGCGAAATTGGAGAGGGAACAAGTGCATAGCAAGGCGAAGGATACATTGGAGGAGATTATTAAGGATAAAACAGTGAAAGATAGTGTGAAACAGGATGCAGTGGATAAACTGGCAATGCTGTCGGAACAGATGGAGATGGAAACTGCAGCGGAGAATCTGCTGGGGGCTAAGGGATTTTTGAATAGTATTGTTACGATTACGAATGGGAAGGTGGATGTGTTGGTGAATAAGAAGGATCTGTCTAAGGTTGAGAGGAGTCAGATAGAGGATATTGTTGTTAGGAAGGTGGGGTGTCAGTTGGGGGATGTGGTGATTAGTTCGATTAAGACGGAGGAGTAGATGGAAAAAGAAAAATGAATTTAAAACTTTCTGAAAGATGTTCTTTAATGAAAGAATGTGTTTCAGGAAGTTTTTATATATTTATGTTGCATATATATTGAAATGGTTTCATAATCCTGTCTTTGACAGTTAGTGAACAGAAAAATCGCTGTATCCATTGAAAATACGTGGGACTGGTGTGCTCCCTGTCAAGAGGACAATGAAAAATAATAAATTTTTGTATCGTCAGCCATGCTATGGCTGGCGATATTTTATGCTGCTTTTGTATATTGCTCATGATATTTCATTGGTGTCATTACATGCAGTTTCCTTTGAAGTCGTTGGTTGTTGTAGTAATCTATGTAATTAGCTATCGCAGTAATCAAAGAGCTTCTGTCATTAAAACGCTGTTTATAATACATTTCTCGTTTTAGAATTCCCCAAAACCCTTCCATTGGTCCATTGTCAATACAGTGGGCAACTCTAGACATACTCTGCTTCATATGATGTTTTTTTAATCTAGTATAAAACTGTGCGCTTGTATATTGAAAGCCTCGATCAGAATGAACTAATGGGTGTGCATCTGGCTCCTGACGAACAGCCTCATCAAACGTGTCCATAACTAATGGATTATCATTATGATCGCTGATTTTAAAGGAAACAATCCTTCTATCATATAAATCTAAAATAGCACTCAGATAAACTTTATGAACTTCTATTCCGTTGTAGTATTTAAATTCAGAAACATCTGTAAGCCACTTTTCATTCGGTTTTTCGGCGTGAAATTCACGGTGTAAATAGTTTTTTGCTATGTGATCAGGATTTCTGTCTCCTCTGGTACAACTCTTAGGTTTCCATTTAATATTTGATTTTATATCGTATTTCCTACAAATACGAAGTACTCGTTTATCATTCACATGAATTCCTTTATGTCCATCTAATTCATCACGAATCCTTCGGTATCCCATATCTGGATGCTGGTGATGAATCCTTTGGATTTCAGTGGATAGTCTTTCGTTTCGAAGTTCATTATTACTTTTCGGATATTTTCCCCAGCGGTAATACGCAGAACGTGTAACATTAAGATATTTACAAAGTCTATCTATGGGATAATGCTTAGTAGACGATAGTTTTTGGATGGCTTCATATTCGGCTAACCGATGGATTAAAGATAGCGACCCCTCCTTTCCAGTTCTCTGACTTTTTTTAACAGATCATTCTCCATTTGTAAATCTAGATTTCTTCTTTCCAGTTCAGCTATCTTGTCACGTAGCTCTTCTTCAGGTGTTCTGCTTGGAAGAGAAGCTATACGACGTCCACGTCTGTCTTCCAGACCCGCTTGACCCATCTTTTCGTATCGTATTACCCAATTGCGAACTTGTTGATAGGAACAATCATATTTGAGTGCCATTGCACCATAATTCTTATCATTTGCAAGACAATCTGTTACTATTTTTAATCTCTCATCAAGTGTAGTGTTCTTTGCCTTTTTCATGTAAGCACCTCCAGTGGATGTTTTTAATATTCCACCAGAATTATACACCTTAATCCAATCGGAAAGCTGTCTGTGTGAACGAATTCCGTATTTTGTGCAAATATCCTGAAGAGATCCTTCTCCGTTAAGATAATCATTTATAGCAGATATTTTTAAATCTTTTGAATAAGATTTGTTTTTCGGTTGATTGAGTAATCCAGTTGGTCCATCATACTGATAAATAGAAATCCAATTTCGAATACTATGATGATCAACTCCTAATTCTTTTCCTGCTTGCTGTATGCCAATTTCTCCTGCAAGGTAGCGTTCGACTATTTTTACTTTTTCTACTGGTTCTATCTTACTCTTTCTGAACATGAAAATACCCCCATATAGGACTTTTATATTTCATTGTCCTATATGAGGGTAGCATATCAGATTCAGCGATTTTTATTATGTTCACGGAGTTTAGTATTATAGCCTTCCTTTGCTGTTTTTCCTATAAAACAAGCAGGATTGTTCGGATTTTTGCGGTTCTTTTTTGTACTTCCGTTTCAGATCATCTTTTGTGCACGTTCCCCCATATGGTTATAGCAGCGGATATCTTCAGAAGCAAGACCTGCATCACTGCAATAGATGAATTTCTGGCAACCAAAATCTTGAAGGACCTTTTTCTCTAAAGGTTTTAGAGATGTCTGTTCGTTTGTATTTCCAGGGAAAAGGGAAAAAGCAAGCGGGATGCCGTCACCGTCCATATTTTTTACTTCCATTTTCCTTAACATAAGACTTGGCAATTTAAAAAGATTCAGAATTTTTTGATTTTGAAAAATGCAGGTTTTATGCGAGATGCGACCTATTTTTTAAAATGCAACTGTCAAACTCCCGAGTAACTTAATAAAAATCATGCGTTCGCAAGAATATTGCTTTTAATAAAGGAATGACAATTGAAAAAAGAAGAAAAATATGCTAAAATAGAGAACAGAATGGAAAACGAAGATAATATTTCGAGAGGTGGATAAGATGGCAGTTACATATAAGAAACTTTGGAAGTTGCTAATAGATAAAGATATGAAGAAAAAGGATTTGCAGTCGCTTGCAGGGATTAGTGCTGCATCTATAACTAAACTTGGGAAAAACGAAAATGTAAATATGGATATTATCGAAAAAATATGTATTGCATTGAAGTGTGATGTTTCGGAAATTTTAGAGATAACAGAAGACGAATAAAGGAGTGAAGTGAATTTATGGTTAATTATACTCCACATCAATCAAGATATTTTGCTGAACAAATTCAATTAAAAAGACCACAGTCAAGTTTTGAATCAATAGCTTCAGCTATGTCCGGTGTAAAAGTTGACTTAAACCCACACCAAGTAGATGCTGCAATGTTTGCTGTAAAATCACCTTTAAGTAATGGTGTAATTTTAGCTGACGAAGTTGGACTTGGAAAGACTATTGAAGCAGGTCTTGTGTTATCACAGTATTGGGCAGAAAGAAAAAGACGAATAATTCTAATTGTACCTGCATCTCTTAGAATGCAGTGGAGACAGGAACTTGAAGATAAATTTTACATTGATTCTATTCTGATGGAGTCAAAAGAATTTAATCGACTTAGGAAAAATGGTTTAATAAATCCATTTGAAGTTACTAATAAGGTGGTTATTTGTTCTTATGCTTTCGCATCTCGAAAAGCGGCTGAATTAAAAGCAGTAAATTGGGATTTGGTAATCATGGATGAAGCTCACCGCCTTAGAAATGTGTACAAAACAAGTAATGTTACTGGTAATAGACTTAAGAGTGCTTTAAATGGTAAAAAGAAATTGTTGTTAACAGCTACACCATTACAAAACAATCTTATGGAGTTATACGGCTTAGTAAGTATTATTGATGACCATGTTTTTGGAGATTCAAAAACATTTAGAGAAATGTATGTTGCGGTTAATAATACAGAAATTCGTAATCGTAACTTAAAGAAAAGATTACATTCGTTTTGTCAACGAACACTCCGTTCGCAAGTAACGGAATATGTCCGATACACAAATAGAATTCCGATTTTGCAAGAGTACACACCCTCAGCTGATGAAGAAAAATTATATAATTTTATCTCTGATTATTTGCAGACTGATAAGTTATATGCACTTCCAGAAGGTCAGCGTACACTTATTACTATGGTTCTTAGAAAACTATTAGCTTCTTCTTCATTTGCAATTTCTGGAACACTTAATTCGTTAATCGAAAGATTGAACAATCTTTTGATAGGTGTTGAAAGCGAATTGGATATTGAAGATTATGATACTATTGATGAATTAAAAGATTCATTTGATGACGAAGAAAACATAACTGCTGAATTGATTCGAGACAGAGAAGGTATTATGCAGGAACTTGCACAGCTTGAAGAATATGCTAAGTTGGCACAAAGCATTACTGAAAACTCTAAGGGTGAAAATCTTCTAACAGCATTACATAAAGGTTTTGATGAAACAGAAAAACTTGGTGGACAAAGAAAAGCTGTTATCTTTACAGAATCAAGAAGAACACAAGATTATTTATACAATCTGTTATCAAACAATGGATATGAGGGTCAGATTGTTGTCCTTAATGGCTCTAATAGTGACGCTGATTCAAAAAGAATCCTTAACGAATGGAAAGAGCGTCATAAAAATGACGGAAGAGTTTCAGGCTCTCGAACCGCTGATATTAAGGCAGCTGTTGTTGAAGAATTTAGAGATAGAGCAAGTATTTTAATCGGGACAGAAGCAGCAGCTGAAGGTATAAATCTTCAATTTTGTAGTTTACTTGTAAACTATGACCTTCCATGGAATCCGCAGAGAATAGAACAGCGAATTGGTCGTTGCCATAGATATGGTCAGAAAAATGATGTTGTAGTTATTAACTTCCTTAATAGAAAAAATGCAGCTGATGTAAGAGTATATCAATTGCTTGATCAAAAATTCAGATTGTTTAGTGGTGTGTTCGGTTCTTCTGACGAAGTTCTTGGTTCTATTGAATCAGGTGTTGACTTTGAAAAACGTATTGCTGGAATCTATCAGAAATGTAAAACATCTGATGAAATCACTCAAGAATTTGATGAATTGCAAGAAGAAATGTCTGAAGCAATCAATGAAAAAATGACACAAGCTCGTCAAACAATTTTAGAAAATTTTGATGAGGATGTAGCTGCAAAACTTAAAGATTGTCAAACAAGTACAGTTGCAAGTATGGATAAATATACTCGTTGGCTTTATTACTTTTTCCTTATGCACGGAGCTAAAAGAGTTGAGCCACTTGACCAACTTCGTTTCCGTGTAGATAACGATGGGAATTTTAAAACATACAATCTTGATTGGAAATCAGCAGAAACATCTGGAGATATATTTCTTAGAAAAGATGATAAATTATATTCGGCTTGGTTAGATGAAGCAAATAAAACTGAACTTTCTCCGATAACGATTGAGTTTGATTACTCTGGTAATAAAAATAGGCATATAGCTTTCTTTGATTCACATGTCGGATTAAAAGGCATGTTGTCAATTGACAAAGTATCCTATGAGGGTATTGGAGAAGAAGAACATTTGATATTTACTGTTAAATGTGATGATGGAACTTTGTTTGATGAGGAACTTATCAATTGTATGATGGAACTTCGCGGAACTGTTGTCGGTGATTGCCAAACAGAATCTGATAGCTTCATTAGATTTAGACAGGAGCTTATTGCTTATCAACAGCAACAGGTTGAAGAAAATAATAAAAAATATTATTTGGAAGAATGTGATAAGTTGGATGCTTATAGTGAAGATTTAAAAGAAGGTCTTAAGCGTGAACTGAAAGATTTAAAGAAAGCTATCACTGAAAAAAATAAAGAATTCAGAGCAAGCACAAATTTACCGCTTTCTGAAATGCTTGAAATAAAA
>OHMH01001368.1_pt1 | contig 9745 bp, 8 predicted proteins | sample 1569311 | NCBI WGS metagenome assembly OHMH01 (sample SAMEA3879503, study PRJEB24766) | human gut metagenome | biome: human-associated habitat; feature: feces | place: USA | collected 1985/1987
AGCTAAAAGCATTCGCAGATAACTCAAACTCGCTGCGCTCAGACAGTGAGCTTTTTTTCCACAACGCAAATTCCTGAGCACTAAGAGTTACTACAGTCCCTGCAAATGCGCTCAAAAACAAATAATTTCCGGAGCGTCCCTTCCCATTAATCTATCATGGACACATCGGCACCTGCAGCAGTCCCTCAGCCTCCTTAAATCCAAACATCAGATTCATATTCTGCACAGCCTGTCCCGCAGCACCTTTCACCAGATTATCCATAGCCCCCATCATAATAACTCTGTGAGTTCTGGGATCAATCTTAAAGTTCACATCCACATAATTACTTCCTTCCACACACTTAGTCTGCGGACAAACATCCTTATCCAGCACACGGACAAAAGTCTCATTCTCATAATACTTATCATAAACTGCCTTCACCTCTTCATAAGAAACATCCTTAGTCAGAGAAGCATAAGCAGTCACCAGAATACCACGATTCATAGGAATCAGATGAGGTGTAAAATTAATCAGCACCTCTTTGCCACACGCATAACCAAGCTGATCCTCAATCTCAGGTGTATGTCTATGAGTTGCAACACCATAAGCCTTAATATTCTCATTCACTTCACAGAACAGATTGGCAACCTTCGCTCCACGTCCTGCTCCTGAAGTACCGGACTTCGCATCAATAATAATGGTAGACGGATCGATCAGCCCTTCTTTGATCAGCGGATAAATAGAAAGGGTGGAACATGTGGGATAACATCCCGGATTCGCAATCAGTCTTGCCTTCTTAATCTCCTCACGATTAATCTCACATAAACCATAAACCGCCTCATCAATAAACTGCGGAGCCTTATGCTCAATTCCGTACCATTTCTCATATTTCTTCACATCTTTAATACGGAAATCCGCACTCAGGTCAATTACTTTCGCTTTGGAAAGAATTCCTTCATTAATTAAAGAAGCACAAAGTCCCTGCGGAGTAGCTGTAAAGATCACATCCACTTCATCAGCTAACGCTTCCATATTATCATCCATACATTTCGCATCTACCAGTTTAAAAAAGTTCTGATAAACATCTGCATATTTCTGGTCAATGTAACTTCTTGAACCATACCACGCAACTTCCACATCTTTATGTCCCAGAAGCAGTCTCACGATCTCGTTACCTGCATATCCTGTGGCACCGATAATTCCTGCTTTAATCATAATAATTTCCTCCATCTTCGCCTCATCCGGCGATCTTCATTTCATAGTAAAACTTTACTCTATCAGAGTGCTGGACTAATTATACATCTTACCTGCATAATATGCAATAGTCATTTTTCAATGTTTTTACATGGATTTTATTTCAGTTCACGGATTTCCCCCTGTCTTTTCCTATATTATATTGCATATTTATGCAAAAACAGATAAAACTTTTTTGCATTTTTCTATTGCATATTTATAAAAAAAGGTGTATATTATCACTTGTTAAGCGGAATCACACGAAATCATCTTGTTCCGCATTGAATATTTATTCAAAAATTTCAATCAGAAATTACCGCATTTATTCAAAAATAATGCGCTGAACTCCCGACCTATTCATTTACTTTCGGCAAACGGATATCTCAGGAAATTTTTACAAATCAGGAAAATAATAAAATCCAATTTCAGGAGGAATACAATCATGAAAGAAAAAGTCGTTTTAGCATACTCAGGCGGTCTTGATACCACAGCCTTAATCCCATGGTTAAAAGAAACATTTGATTACGATGTTGTCTGCTGCTGCGTAAACTGCGGTCAGGGAAACGAACTGGACGGACTGGATGAAAGAGCAAAGCTTTCCGGTGCTTCCAAACTATATATCGAAGATATCGTAGATGAATTCTGTGATGACTTCATTGTTCCATGTGTACAGGCAGGTGCTGTATACGAACACAAATATCTCCTTGGTACATCCATGGCCCGTCCGGCAATCGCTAAGAAATTAGTTGAGATCGCACGTAAAGAAGGCGCAGTTGCTATCTGCCACGGTGCTACAGGTAAAGGTAATGACCAGATCCGTTTCGAACTTGGCATCAAAGCTCTTGCTCCTGACATCAAAATCATCGCTCCATGGCGTATGACAGACAAATGGACCATGCAGTCACGTGAAGATGAGATCGCATTCTGTAAAGCTCACGGAATCGACCTTCCATTCGATGCAAGCCACAGCTACAGCCGTGACAGAAACTTATGGCATATCAGCCATGAAGGTCTGGAACTGGAAGATCCTTCACAGGCTCCAAATTATGACAATATGCTTGTTTTAGGTGTTACACCTGAGAAAGCCCCTGATAAAGAAACAGAAGTTACCATGACATTCGAGCAGGGTGTTCCGAAAACATTAAACGGCAAAGAAATGAAAGTTTCTGAGATTATCACTGAGCTTAACAAATTAGGCGGCGAGAACGGTATCGGTATCGTTGATATCGTTGAAAACCGTGTTGTTGGTATGAAATCACGTGGCGTATATGAGACTCCTGGCGGAACTATCCTGATGGCAGCTCACGAACAGCTCGAAGAACTTACACTTGACCGTGAGACAATGGAAACCAAGAAGAAACTTGGCAGCCAGTTCGCTCAGGTTGTTTACGAAGGAAAATGGTATACACCACTTCGCGAGGCAATCCAGGCATTCGTTGAATCCACACAGAAATATGTAACAGGTGAAGTGAAATTCAAACTGTACAAAGGCAACATCATCAAAGCCGGTACAACTTCTCCATACAGCCTGTACAATGAATCTCTTGCATCTTTCACAACAGGTGACCTCTATGACCACCACGATGCAGATGGATTCATCACACTGTTCGGACTTCCACTGAAAGTTCGCGCTATGATGTTAAAAGAAGTTGAGCAGAACAAGAAATAATTAATTGATAACAGCTTCAGCCAGATGGACACTTTATTCATCTGGCTGTTTTTATTACCTGATACAGTATTGCAATTCTGTAAAAAACGGCACAAAAAAGACACAGCCAGATGGCCATGTCCGTTTTTATCTGCTATGTTTATGATTATCTGCTTTCCAGTTCCGCACGTTTCTTATCGATAAGCTCCTGAAGTTTTTCCAGCTCTTCCACTGTAATCCCATCAGATTCCAGAAGCGCATTCATCATTTCCACCGGATTAATCTTTCTGCTTTTGGCATTTCCCTTTAAATAATCCTCTCTTGAAAGAAGAGGGGTATAATTTCTTGCATACACCTTGCCGTTCATTGAAGTTCCCGCAACCTGGATCAGATTCTCTTTCAAAAGAAGCTCCAGGCATCTTCTTACTGTCGGCATTTTCAGTTCCGGTGCAATGTCATTGATCTCAAAAGCAGACAATGGTCTTCCCTCTTCCCAAAGCACATTCATAATATCATAACGTTTACCTTTTAAGATGTCCATCTTAAGATCTCCTTCCATTTTTAACCAGATATCACTATAATACAGAAATATCGAATTAATTACAATTACAGAGACCTTACACTGATTTACAGTCCTTTTACAAATTTGTTACCAAGTTTATCCGGACAATAATACATCTTTCTACACATCACGAATCATTTCGTTATAAAACAAGCTGTTTTTTCTCAAGACGGGCATATACCCACTCTCTGAAAAGTGTATAGATGACAGATACTGTCGGAATGAAGATCAGCATTCCCGCAATTCCCATCAGACTGCCGCCAAGTGTTACAGCTACCAGTACCCAGATGGATGGAAGCCCGACAGAACCACCTACCACATGAGGATAGATCAGGTTTCCTTCTATCTGCTGCAGGATAAGGAAAAGTCCCAGAAACAGAACTGCTTTTACAGGACTTATCATAAGGATCAGAAAAAATGCTACCCAACATCCGATAATTCCGCCAAACAGCGGGATCAATGCTGTAAATGAAATCAGGACACCCACCAGCATTGCATATGGAAAATGCAGGATTGTCATGGATACAAAGAACATACTTCCAAGAATCACAGCTTCGATACACTGTCCGGTAATAAAGCTGGAAAAAATCCTGTTTGCCAGATTCCATACATGTGCCAGATATCTGACCGGTTTTTCCGGGAACATTGCGTACATTGCTTTTTTTATCTGCTGCAGGAGCTTTTCTTTCTGCAAAAGGACATAGCAGGCGAATACAAAGCCAATGGATACATTCATTGCAGTAGTCAGAAGTCCCATGGTGATGGACACTGTGGAGGAAACAATGTTATTGACTCCGTTCTTCAGTACGCCGAGTACAGAATCGATTATTTTTCCCGGCTCAATGTCAAGAGACTGCGCCCATTTCACAACTTCCGGATTGTTTCCGAATACATTGTCGATCCATTTCTGGAAAACCGGAATATTTTCTTCTATCTTTTTCGCTATGTTTACGAATGTTGCTCCCAGTTCCGGTACTACTACCAGCATAACGATCACGATTATACAGATCACAAAGCAGATAGAAAGCACCAGGCTGACCGGTCTTGCCAGTTTTTGGGCTGTTTTTTTCTCTTGTTTCAGGACTTTTCCGAACAGATGATGTTCTATGAATTTCATTGGAATATTGAGGATAAAAGCAATTCCAAAGCCAATGATGAACGGAAAGAGAAAGCCAAGCAGAACTCTGACAGTGCTGATGACTATGTGCAGGTTCTGGACACCCAGGTATAAGAGAATTGCGAATGCGATGAGCCATCGGATTTTTTTTATGTTTTCTTTGTCTAGCTGCATGTTTGTTTTTCCTTTCTTTTTGATATTGGAGAGTATTATATCATATTTTCCAAAAAAACGGACGCTTAGAAAAATATTTTATCTGCTATGCGGTTTCGGCATCTAAGAGATTCTAAGCCCTCGAAAATCCGCTAAAAGCATGAAGAAAAACGCAAAACTCGCTCCGCCTCCGACTTCGCTCAGACAGGTTGCTGTTTTTCTTCATAACGCGGATTTCCCCCACCTAAGAGTTACTAAGCCCCCTCCAAATTCACCTGCAGAGAGATGCTGCTTCACGCTGGCTATTGGCTGTGTAAGAGAAAATGGATGAGGTGGTGGGAGCGGAGGGGGCAAGTGAAAAGAATCAGTTGTTACTCTTGACAATCGAATGATTTTCTGCGTATATTTTGGATAAGTAAAATTATGAAAATAAATGAGTAAAAGCTACAAAGATGAGCAGAAAGAGGTAAAGATCATGGATTTAAAGAATTATTCAACAGGGGTACAGCATATCGGGATTCCGACAAATGACATTGATAAAACTGTGGAGTTTTATCATAAACTTGGTTTTGAGACTGCATTTGAGACTGTAAATGAGGAAGCGAATGAGAAGGTTGTGTTTCTGAAACTGGGAACTCTGGTAGTGGAGACTTATGAGAATCATGCGGCGAAGATGGAGCATGGAGCGATTGATCATGTTGCGCTTGATGTGAGAGACATTGAGGAGATTTTCCAGTATATTAATGAAGCTGGTTTAAACTCCACACAGGATACCATTCATTTCCTGCCATTCTGGGAAAATGGTGTAAAATTCTTTACCATTGAGGGTCCGAATAAGGAGAAAGTGGAATTCAGTCAGTATCTGTAAAACAGAAAAAGTTACGGAATATACCTGTATAATAAAATGAAGCAGTAAAGCCGATACATTGACTGGAAACAGTGTGTCGGCTTTTTCACTGTTCGAAATAGACTGTAGCAGTAAAAACCGGGAAAAATAAAGGGATATTAAAGGGAAGAGAAAGATGAAATATTTAAAGAAGTGGTATATTAATCTGTCAATACAGAGAAAAATTCTGTATTGTACATTAGGGGTAGCATTGGTTGTTTTGTTGGCTGCCAGTGTTTCGCAGTATATGTCTGCATCTTCAATTGTGACAGAACAGACAAGGAAGCAGTCTGCGGGAGTGGTAAATGAGTTGTCGGTGAATTTGGATCATTATTTTGATATGGTGAGGAATTCATTTGAGTATATTGCAAATAACAATACGGTTCAGGAGGAATTGGAGTCTGATGAACCATATAAATCGGATGGCACAGAGCTGTATTCCTATTATTCAAGATCAGGGCAGATCAGAAGGCTGCTTTTGCAGGGATATACAAGTATTTATATGAATGATATCCAGCTGTATGGTTATAACGGAGCAAATCATCTGCTGGCAAATAATCATGAGATTCATGAAAATACCGCTCAGACATCCTGTGAACTGGCGGAGCAGGCAAAAGGACGCTGTATTTATTATAATGCTTCTGAGGAAGGTCTGATGTATATGGCAAAGCAGATCAAAGATTCTCTGACTATGAAGCCAGTGGGAATATTGAGAGCATCTATTAAGCTGAGCTATCTGAAAAAAATGACGATCACAGCCAGAGATTCTTTGGCTGCACATATTTTTCTTCTGGACAATGACAAAAATGTTCTGATAGAGAGTGCAGAGAATGATGCGACAATCAGTGACAGAAGCTGGATAGAAAAAATATCAGGCAACACAGGAGAATTTCTGTTTACTGCAGATGGACAGGGTTATGACTGTGTATATCAGAGAAGTTCTGACACAGGACTTACAGTTGTAGGAATGATTCCTATGAGTTTCTTGCAGAAAACAGCCAGAGGATTACAGAAAACGACAATCATGCTTATTCTGGCAAGTTTGATGTTGTGTATTTTTCTTGCTGATATTCTGGCAAAGGGAATCGCCGGTCCGATTGAGCGTACAAGTAAAGCAATGCAGCAGTTTGCGGAGGGTGACTTTTCTGTCCGTCTTCCGGAAGGAAGACGTGATGAGATTGGAGCCATGAATTCTGTTTTCAACCAGACGATAGAGAAAATAGAGCAGCTGATAAAACAGGTTGTGGAGATGGAAACAGTTAACAAAGATATTGAATTCCAGGCTTTACAGGCACAGATCAATCCGCATTTTCTTTATAATGTACTGGATACAATCAACTGGATGGCGCGAAAAAAAGGTGAGGATAATATTTGTCGTATGGTTACTTCTATCAGCAGTCTGATGCGTGCAAGTATCAGTAATAAAAGAAGTATGGTTTATATTCGTGAGGAAATAAAATATGTACAGGATTATCTTTACATACAGGAAACCAGATATGGAGATAAATTTACATCTTATATTGAAGTGGATGAGAGATTAAATGAATTAGAGATTCCGAAGATGATTATTCAGACACTGGTGGAAAATGCGGTAGTTCATGGTGTGGAAAATGCGACATGGGACTGTTTCCTTTATGTTTCAGGAGAAATTACAGATGGAATGGCAGTATTTACAGTAAAGGATGATGGAGTTGGAATGTCACAGGAGCAGTTGGAGAAACTGATGGGGACAGAGGAAGAGCCAGATCATGAAGCAGAGCGGACACATACTCATCTGGGAGTGTATGCGGTGAGAAAGAGACTGGATTATGTATATCAGAACAAGGCAAGGATGAGCATTACATCAGAACCGGGGAAGGGAACACAGGTAATACTGGAAATTCCGATGAACGGTAATGTCGGAGTTACTTACAGGAAATACGATGAAACTGTAAATGAAAATAACAAAAAAAGGGGAGACGAGAGATAATGGAATTGCAGGTAATGATATTAGATGATGAATATATTATTCTGGATGGTTTATGTTCGTTTCCATGGAGCGATTATGGATACCGTATATCCGCAACTGCAAGGAACGGATTGGAAGGGCTGGAGAAACTGGAGCAGGCGAAACCGGATCTGATCCTTACAGATGTGAAGATGCCGGGAATGGATGGACTGGATTTTGCAGAAAAAGCACATGAGATTTATCCCAATGCGGTTATAGTGATACTGACAGGATATGACAGTTTTGCCTACGCTCAGAAAGCAATCAGCATTGGTGTGGAAGAATATCTTCTCAAACCGGTGGACTATGATGAGTTAAAGGCAATGGCTGCCCGGATTGCAGGGGAAATTCATGCAAGGAAGGAAAAACAGCAGGAAATCCGGGATCTGAAGAAATATTTCAACAGGTCAGTTCCGCAGCTGAGATCCAAATTTGCGGGAAATCTTCTGTATGGAAGAATCCAGGGAAAAGGAGTTGTAAAAGAGCAGGCAGAATCTCTGAATCTGACAATAGAGAAATATATTGTGTGTGTAGGGCGAAAAGTTGTTGGAGAAAATAAAATCCATACAGGAGATAAATGGATAGAGGAAGTTGCATGCATCAATATTTTTGAGGAAATTTTTAATGATTTTGGAATTCATGTTTTGAGCGATTATAATACAGCAACTGCAGAATATAATTTTATTCTTTTGTTTGAAAAGGAAGAAGAAAACGCAGTATGTATGGAAAAAGCATTGCAGGCATGCAGTAAGATACAGGTAGAAGTAGAACGGTATCTGAAAGCACATATGAATTTTGGATTGAGCGATGTAGAAGTGGACGAATATCAGGCAAATGCACAGTACCGTAAGGCACAGACAGCATGCAGGCAATGTGTTTATCTGGGTACGAATATCATACTCAGATACGAAGATCTGCAATATGAAAAACAGACAGACTTTGTGATTACTTCCGGTGAAAAAACACATTTTATGATGACTTTGTTTCAGGACAGTTTTGAGAAAGCGGAGGATGAACTTCATCAGATGTTTCGAAACGCACCGGAAGATGTATCTCCGGTGAAATTTGCAGCAATGGATTTACTTTTGGGATGTATGAAATTTCCATATATCTGTGCAGTTGACAGTGAAATTCATAATAAAAACTGGAATCTTTCTGTGCTTCAGGATGGAATAAAAAGAATCTGTCAGTGCGAGAACACAGAAGAGGTGTTGAATTGTCTGCTGAATCTGTTTGGAACGCTGATTAAACAGAATACAGAAGGAACTGATGAACGGAACCGGAAACTGGTTCAGAGTGTTCTTTCTTACATTGAGAAGAATTATTCAGGAGATTTATCTATGGATGATCTGACTGAGAAATTCCATGTAAGCAGAACCTATATCAGCCGCCTTCTTAAGAAATATGCCGGAAAGAGTTTTCTGGAATATCTGACAGATGTCCGGTTCCAACAGGTGGAGAAACTGATTGCAGATAATAAATATAAACAATATGAAATCGCAGAAATGGTAGGATACAAAGACTTTGGATATTACATAAAAGTATTCAAAAAGCGTTACGGTATTACACCCAATGAATTCAGGAAATATATATAAACAGCGAGGTTAACTGTATCAGGTAAGTCATTTAATCGAATCAGGCAAGTAGCGAGGCGGATGATTTTATCTGCCTGACGATAGAACAGGAGATTTGTGCACAGTATAAAATTTGTGCACAAATCTCCTATTTTTACTTTTATTTCCAATTGTTTATAAAAGGCAAAAAGACTAAAATAAAATCATCAAGAACGAGGAAACACAAATTAAAAGGAGGAAACAAGTAAATGAGGAAAATGAAAAAAGTGTTATCACTTGCCATGACGGCAGCTATGACAGCCAGTCTTCTGACAGGCATGGGAGCAGTTACAGCTTCTGCGAAGAAATCGGATGATGGAAAAAGAACGAAGATTACTGCTTTATTAAACTCAACAGAATCGACAGAACAGTATCAGGTTTATGACTATTTGTTGAAAAATTTCTGTGATGAGAAAGGCATTGACTATGAAATAGAAATGGTTAATGATAAACAAGATTATTTTACGAAATTACAGATGTATACGCAAGAGAAATACTTGATTCAAGAGGAAATCCGACAGTTGAGGCAGAGGTTCATCTTATTGATGGAACAGTAGGCAGGGGAA
>OHMH01001370.1_pt1 | contig 9734 bp, 9 predicted proteins | sample 1569311 | NCBI WGS metagenome assembly OHMH01 (sample SAMEA3879503, study PRJEB24766) | human gut metagenome | biome: human-associated habitat; feature: feces | place: USA | collected 1985/1987
CTGGTTCTCTTTTGGCACGCAAAAGAGAACATTAGCCTTAATGAAAAAGCGCTCTGCCCCGCGCCGCAGGCGCGAGATACCACACAAAAGAGGAACAATAACAATGCAGAACATCGACTTGATTTGCGTCGGCAAGCTCAACGCGAAGTATTTTGCCGAGGGCGTGGCCGAATACCAGAAGCGTCTGGCGGCGTTCGCGTCTTTCCGCATCGTCGAGCTGCCAGAGGAGAAGATCGAAGAGAAAAATGCCTCCGACGCTGTGGTGAAAAAAGCGCTGGACAAGGAGGGCAAAGCCATCCTCGCCAGCGCCCGCAAGGGCGCGGCCATCGTGGTCATGTGCATCGAGGGAAAGCAGATCTCCTCCGATGAGCTGGCGCAGTTCCTCGCCGACCGTGCAAACAGCGGGGCGGGGGATGTGGCTTTCGTCATCGGCTCGTCCCACGGCCTCTCAGAGGAGGTCAAGCGTGCGGCGGCGCTCAAGTTCAGCATGGGCCGCATCACGATGCCCCATCAGCTGGCCCGCCTCGTCCTCACGGAACAGATCTACCGCGCCTGCACCATCAACGCAGGGATGAAGTATCACAAATAAGCTGAAAAAATCAGAGAACGGAACAGGCAGCCGTCGCCCATTGTTAGGAGATGTGGGAATCGTCACCCCGCCTGATTCTCAGAGAAAAGGCCGTTGCAGAAATGCAGCGGTCTTTTTTGCGTGGAAAAATCGGGGAAGGCGGAGAGGATGTGGAAAACTCAGCGGCGTGCGAAAGCCTCTCCCTTTGGGAGCAACGGCGACGACCGCCGCCAGCGGCGGAAACAGGGAGGAGCTGTTGGGGCAGCGGCCAGCAGGATGCAAGCGACAGCGAAGCAGACGCTGGGAGCCGCAACCCGGGCTGTGGCATTGCGAAGCAATGACGGAGAGGGCAAGCTCCTCTCCCGAGAGCCGCCGCACAGCGATAAGCTGTCTCTTTGTCAGAGCGATGCCATCGCCGTGTCTGCGCTTCCCCGTCAGCGCCCTTGCCCTCTCAGGCGCTTCGCGCCAGCTCTCCCAAAGGGAGAGCCGCAGGCGGAGCGGTTGTATTTCGCTGTCCCTTTCTGTGAATTTGTGGAAAATGCACGGTTTGGATAGAGATAATTTGTAAATGTGATAAAAATGCGAAAAGGATATTGACAAATCCATTCAGGGGGGGGGTATAATGAGGCCACAGGCCGACAGCCGGAAATGGATGGCCTGCCTGTATAATTTATTTTTACTTATGGAGGCAAAAAATCATGAAAATGGCAAAGAAACTTCTGGCCCTCGTCCTGACCGGCGTCATGGCAATGTCCATGCTGACCGGCTGCGCAAGCATCTCTTCTCGTCAGGTCGCTGACGAGCTGGAGGGTATGCTGAAGGCCGCTAACCCCAAGGCTACCGTCAAGGCTGTCGATGACGATCTGGCAAACAAGGCTGTCAAGGCTGCTAAGACCGATGACGGTAAGCTCAAGGTTGAGGCCACTCTGAAGAATGACGTCAAGACTGCACTGAGCAAGGATAACACCGATAAGTACGTCTGGTACGACTACTTTGAGACCAAGGATCTGAAGAAGGGTGATAAGGCTCAGAAGATCGCCAAGAACATGATGTTCGTGACGCCCTTTGCTACAGAGATCAACATCAACAACGCTTTCAACCACAGTGATGTCAAGATCGATGGCGTGGCTAAGATCAAGGCTGGCAACGAGTTCAAGCTGAGCATGAAGGAGTTCACCATCGGCACCGGCAAGGATGCAAAAGACTACGTCATGGTCGTTGTCACCTGCAAGGCTCAGGTCAAGGCTGCTGCCTGATTTTTCCAACTAAGCAATTCCCTATTTCTTCGATAAAAAATGGCACCAAGGCCCGGAGTGGAGACACCCCGGGCCTTGGTGTTTTCAGGGAAGGAACGCGGAAGAACAACGCGGTTTGGCCTTTACAATCCCCCCAAAACATGATAAAGTAAAGATAATGTGCTTTCGACAGGAAAGGCACGCCCGGCTGCGGGGAAAGCGGCCGGGAGAATACTACAACACGACACGGCAAACCAGCCGCGGACGGAAAGGATGTACTTACAATGGAACAGAGCGAAAAGACCCTTGATATGATCGTCAATCTCTGCAAGAACCGTGGTTATGTGTTCCCCGGCTCTGAGATCTACGGCGGTCTGGCCAATAGCTGGGACTACGGCCCTCTGGGCGTCGAGTTCAAGAACAACGTCAAGAAGGCGTGGCTGAAGAAGTTCGTGCAGGAAAGCCCCTACAACGTCGGCCTCGATGCCGCCATCATCATGAACCCCCAGACCTGGGTGACGACCGGCCACGTTTCCAGCTTCTCTGACCCCCTGCTGGACTGCCGCGCCTGCAAGGCCCGCCACCGCGCCGATAAGCTCATCGGCGAGGAGCACCCCGAGGTCAACGTCGATGCCATGAGCTTCGACGAGATGGACGCTTTCATCGCCGAGCACGAGGACATCGTCTGCCCCGTCTGCGGCAAGCATGACTTCACCCCCATCCGTAAGTTCAACCTGATGTTCAAGACTGCCATCGGCGTCACCGAGGACAGCTCTTCGACCTGCTATCTCCGCCCCGAGACCGCACAGGGCATCTTCGTCAACTTTGCCAACATCCAGCGCACTACCCGCCGTAAGCTGCCCTTCGGCGTGTGTCAGGTGGGCAAGGCGTTCCGCAACGAGATCACCCCGGGCAACTTCACCTTCCGCACCCGCGAGTTCGAGCAGATGGAGTGCGAGTTCTTCTGCAAGCCCGGCACCGACCTCGAGTGGTTCAGCTACTGGAAGGACTACTGCGAGAACTGGCTGCTGAGCCTTGGCATCAAGAAGGAGCATCTGCGCCTGCGTGACCACGAGCCTGCCGAGCTGGCCTTCTACAGCCGCGCTACCACTGACATCGAGTACGCCTTCCCGTTCACCGACTGGGGCGAGCTGTGGGGCATCGCAGACCGCACCAACTACGACCTGACCCGTCATCAGGAGGCCTCCGGCAAGAGCCTCGAGTATTTCGACAGCGAGACCAATGAGCACTACATCCCCTACGTCATCGAGCCGTCTCTGGGCTGTGACCGTGTGGCTTTGGCCTTCCTGTGCGAGGCCTACGACGAGGAGCACCTGACCGACAGCAAGGGCAAGGAGGACATCCGCACCGTCCTGCACCTGCATCCGGCTCTGGCTCCCTACAAGTGCGCCGTCCTGCCCCTGAGCAAGAAGCTGGGCGACAAGGCCATGGAGATCCGCAACGAGCTGAGCAAGTACTTCATGGTGGACTACGACGACACCGGCTCCATCGGCAAGCGCTACCGCCGCGAGGATGAGATCGGCACCCCGTACTGCATCACCGTGGACTTCGACACCGTGGGCGACGAGGCCAAGGGCATCGCAGCCGACAACTGCGTCACCGTCCGCGACCGCGACACCATGGAGCAGGTGCGTATGCCCATCTCCGAGCTGAAGAGCTACATCGAGAGCAAGATCGAGTTCTGATAAAAGCTTACTTTTGTAAGTGAAAAACAGCCCCGCCGTTGCAATTTCGGCGGGGCTGTGGTTTAATACAACGAAAGAAAGTGCTGTCTGGCAAACGGTCAGTACCTTTCCGGCAAGTCAATCACAAAGAATGACCGCACGAGTGGGCTAAACTGGGCGGTCATTTTTTGTTGAAAAACTACGGAATGTCTGTTATACTTAAAATATGAGAGTGCTGCCCACATACGGCAGGCGGTCTTGCAGCTCTTTGGCACGGTGTCAGGGAGCCTGCATGCTGCACCCCTGACGCTTCACTGCGAAAGGGGGGATGGACCATGACGCTTTTGGAGACTTTAGCTCTGCTGACGCTGATTGCAACGGTCGGCTTTGGAATGTTCGACATCGCTTGGAAAATCTTCGGCAACAAAAAATGACCGCCCCCAGTCTCGCAAACTGAGCGGTCATTTTTGTGACTAGCCAAAGAGCGAAGACCGTTTGCCGGGCAACACTCTCTTTTTGTATCTATAGTATAACACGATAACGTGAAAAAGGCAATGGATCTCCTGAAATTTCAAATATGGACAACTCCCCTGTAAATGGGTTATACTGTTAATCAGAAAATGCACCGCCGTGTTCTGCACGGCAGAAAGGAATCTTTGTGGAAAACTTTGACATTCTTCTGAAAAAATATGCCGATTTCATCGTCCGGGTGGGCGTGAACCCTCAGCAGGGCCAGACCCTCATCATCAACTGCTGCCTCGAGGCTGCTCCGCTGGCCCGTCTGTGCGTGCGCAGCGCCTACGAGGCCGGTGTCCGTGACGTGCTGGTGAACTGGAGCGACAACGACGTCTCCCGCAGCCGGATGGAGCTGGGCAGCGAGGAGGCTCTGAGCGATTTCAAGTCGTGGCAGCTGCGCCGCTATCTCGACTACGCCGAGAGCGAGGGCGGCGTCTGCGTCCTCCACATCCACGCCGACGACCCCGAGGTCTACGCCGGTCTGGACGGTGCGAAGATCAGCCGGGTGAACGCCGGTCAGCGCAAGTTCATGGCCCCGTGGCGGGAGTACACCATGAACGACCGCGTCCAGTGGTCCATCGCCGCCATGCCCAGCGCCCCGTGGGCCAAGAAGATGTTCCCGGAGCTGGACGAGGCTGCCGCCGTCGAGAAACTCTGGAAGCTCATCTTCGACGTCTGCCGGGTGACGAACGGCGACCCGGTCAACGAGTGGAAGGCCCATCTCGACCGCCTGACCGACCTGAAAAACAAGATGAACGCTCTCGACCTCGAGAGCGTCCACTTCGAGAGCGCCAACGGCACCGACCTGACCGTGGGCATCGCCGACAAGGCCACTTGGGAGAGCGCCGCCAGCGTCAGCGAGAAGGGCGTGGTCTTCCTGCCCAACATCCCCACCGAGGAGGTCTTCACCGCGCCCCACAAGGACAAGGTGAACGGCATCGTCTACGGCACCAAGCCCTACGTCTTCAACGGCCAGCTCATCAAAGGCTTCCACGTCACCTTCAAGGATGGCCGGGTCGTGGAGCACGGGGCTGAGGAGGGCGCAGAGCTGCTGGGCCAGCTGCTGGATACCGACGAGGGCGCACGCAGCATCGGCGAGGTGGCACTGGTGCCTGCCTCCAGCCCCATCAACCGCAGCGGCGCGCTGTTCTACAGCACCCTTTTCGACGAGAACGCCGCCTGCCACATCGCCTTCGGTGCCAGCTACCCCGGCACCACCGAGAACGGCACCCGCCTGTCGAAGGACGAGCTGCTGGCCCGGGGCATGAACCAGTCCACCATCCACGAGGATGTCATGGTCGGCGCGGAGGACAGCCATATCACCGGCAAATGCCGCGATGGCCGCACCGTGGAACTCTTCCGCGACGGCGTCTGGGTGCTGTGAGAAGAGGATTTTTCACGAAAAAGCTTGCATAATTCGCAAGAGTATGCTATATTCTAGTAGTACGCTATAGTTTTATTGGAAAGTGGGCCGCAAGGTCCGCTTTTCTTGTTTGTTTGGAGGTTTTTTATGGCGAAGCAGTCTGGCGGCAATACCGCCCAGAGAGTCGAAGCGCTTGTCCGCCCCACCGTGGAGGGCATGGGCCTGCGCCTGTGGGATGTGGTTTTTGAAAAGGAAGGTCCAGACTGGTATCTTCGCGTGCTCATCGACAAGGACGGCACCATGGACACCGACACCTGTGCGGAAGTGTCCCACGCGCTGGACCCCATCCTCGATGAGGCAGACCCCATCGACCAGAGCTATTATCTCGAGGTGGGCAGCCCCGGCCTTGGCCGCAAGCTGACCCGCCCGGAGCACTACGAGGCGCTCAAGGGCGAAAAGATCGGCGTCAAGCTCATCCGCCCCAACGCCGACGGCGTGCGCGAGTTTGCCGGCATCCTCAAAGGCCGTGAGGGCAGCACCGTCACGGTCGAAACCGAGAACGGCCCGGTGAGCTTTGAGGTGAGCGCTGCATCCAGCGTCCATCTCTGTGATGATGAACACCTGTTTGACTGAAAACAGCTCTCCCGGGGGAGAGCCAAAGAGGAACCGAGAGAAGATACAATATAAACTAGGAGGAACCCGAAAAATGGCAGCAGCGAACAACGAATTTTTTGAAGCTCTCTCCATGCTGGAGCACGAGCGCGGCATTACGGCAGAGTACCTGATCGACAAGATCAAGGCTGCTATCATCATTGCCGTGAAGAAGAACTATGAGGTCGAGGACGACCACGTCATGGTCGAGATCGACCCCGAGACCGGCAAGTTCAACGTCGCCCTCATTCAGGACGTCGTGGCCGACGAGGACTGGTACGACGAGCACAGCGAGATCGGCATCACCGAGGCACAGCACATCCGCAAGAGCTATCAGGTGGGCGACCGGGTCGTGACCCCCCTCAAGACCAAGGACTTTGGCCGCATCGCCGCCCAGACCGCAAAGCACGTCATCCGTCAGGGCATCCGCGAGGCCGAGCGCAGCCAGCAGCTGAGCGAGATCCAGTCCCGCGCCCACGACATCGTGCAGGCCACCGTCACCCGCGTTGACCCCGAGAAGGGCATCGTTGCCCTCGATCTGGGCAAGGGCGGCGAGGCCATCCTGCCCCGCAACGAGCAGGTGCCCGGCGAGGTGTACACCGAGGGCCAGATGCTGCAGGTCTACATCGTGGATGTGGTGGCCAGCGAGCGCGGCCCCCGCGTCATGATCAGCCGCACCCACCCCGGCCTCGTCAAGCGTCTGTTCGAGCTGGAAGTGCCCGAGATCTATGACGGCACCGTCGAGGTCAAGGCCATCAGCCGCGAGGCCGGTGCCCGCACCAAGATGGCCGTCTGGTCCAAGGACCCCAACGTCAACCCCGTCTCCGCCTGCATCGGCCCCCACGGCGACCGTGTGGCCGCTGTGGTCGAGAAGCTGGGCGGCGAGAAGATCGACATCGTGAAGTGGAGCGAGGATGTCTCCGAGTTCATCTCCGCTGCCCTCAGCCCCGCCAAGGTGGTCAAGGTCGAGCTTCTGCCCGGCGAGACCCGCTCCTGCCGCGTGACCGTGCCTGACCAGCAGCTGAGCCTTGCCATCGGCAATAAGGGCCAGAACGCCCGTCTGTGCGCCCGCCTGACCGACTACAACATCGACATCCGCCCCGAGAGCGGCTACTACGGCGAGGAAGAGCCGAAGGCTGCCGAGGCGGAGAAGACCGAAGACACCGCCGCAGAATAAGCGCAGAACACCTGCCGAAGGAGGGAAAACCGGATGGCACAAAAAAAGATCCCTGCCCGCCAGTGCATCGGCTGCATGACCAGCCGCCCCAAGAAGGAGCTGGTGCGTGTGGTGCGCGCACCCAGCGGAGAGATCAGCATCGACCCCGTGGGCAAAAAGCCCGGCCGCGGTGCTTACCTCTGCCCGGATGCCGCCTGCCTTGCAAAGGCAAAGAAGAAGAAGGCGCTGGAACGCTGCTTTGAGCAGCCGGTCCCCGCCGAGGTATACGATGCACTGGCCCAGCAGCTGGCCGGTGTGGAAGTGGAAAAGGAGGCCGACCGCGATGGCAAAGAAGCATAACGCCCCCGAAAAACCGGCCCTCGAGCCGAAGGAGGCCCTGTTTCAGGCCGTGAGCCTCTGCCGCAAGGCGGGCGCACTGACCATGGGCTTCGATGCAGTGGAGGAGGCCGTCGTCAAGGGCAAGGCGTGGCTGGTCATGACCGCGTCGGACGCCAGCGCCAAGACCGTGCAGCGGCTCAACTACGCTGTGGGCGATATGGTGGACGTCATCCCCATGCCGCTGACACAGGATAAGCTGGCTGACATCAGCCGCAAACCGGTGGCCGTGTATGCTGTCACCGACCGCAACCTCGCCAAGCTCTGCTTTGACCGGCTGACGGCGTGCGGAGCGATTCAAAATGAGGAGGATATGAGCGAATGACCGTAAAATATAAAGTGAGCGATTTTGCAAAGGACCTGAGCATCTCTGCCAAGAAGGTCCTCGATGAACTGAACGCCATGGGCAGCACCGGCAAGAAGAACAGCTCCACTCTGGAGGAGAACGAGCTGAACTACCTGCTGGAGAAGTTCAGCAAGGACAACAGCGTCAAGAACCTCGACGAGTTCCTGAACAGCGCCAAGGCCCCCAAGGCCGAGGCGAAGTCTGCCGAGAAGAAGCCTGCCGAGAAGAAGGCAGAGCCGAAGGCGGAGAAGAAGCCGGAGGCCAAGAGCGAGAAAAAGCCCGAGCCTGCAAAGGCTGAGGCAAAGCCCGCCGCCAAGCACGACAACGGCAAGAAGCCCGAGCAGCACAAGAAGCGAGAGGAGAAGACCGTCTCCCTGCGGGATCTGGCCCGTGAGACCGGCGCAAAGGCCGTCGCTGCCCCCGCACAGTCCGTCTCCGTCCGCCGCGAGGACAATCAGGTGACGGTGGATACCCGCACTGTCGATATGAACGTGGACCGCTTCGATGCCCGCTACGACGATCTGGCCTCCACCAAGAACACCGAGAACCGCCGCAAGCCCACCCCGCAGGGCAACAAGCAGAAGTTCACCCAGCGCGGCCAGCGCCAGCGCCAGCAGTTCCAGAAGGGCAAGCGCGAGACCGAGTTCGAGCGTCTGCAGCGCATCCAGCTGGAAAAGGCCCGCAACGCACAGCTGAAGGTCCTTATCCCCGATGAGATCACCGTCGGCGAGCTGGCCACCCGCCTGAAGCAGAGTGCCGCCAAGGTCGTTGCCAAGTTCATGCAGATGGGCGAGATGCACGCCATCAACGACGTCATCGACTTCGATACCGCTTCTCTGCTGGCCGAGGAGTTCCACGCCAAGGTCGAGAAGGAAGTCCATGTCACCATCGAAGAGCGCCTGTTCACGCAGGAGGAGGACGCACAGGAAGACCTCGTCACCCGTCCCCCGGTCGTCTGCGTCATGGGCCACGTTGACCACGGCAAGACCAGTATCCTCGACGCCATCCGCAAGACCAACGTCACCGCAGGCGAGGCCGGCGGCATCACGCAGGCCATCGGCGCCTATCAGGTCAAGGTCAACGACAGCCTCATCACCTTCCTCGATACCCCGGGCCATGAGGCATTCACCTCCATGCGTGCCCGCGGCGCCAACATGACCGACATCGCCGTTCTGGTCGTTGCTGCCGATGACGGTATCATGCCCCAGACCGTCGAGTCCATCAACCACGCCAAGGCGGCCAACGTCAAGCTCATCGTGGCCATGAACAAGATGGATAAGCCCACCGCCAACCCCGAGCGTGTGATGGAAGGCCTGACCAAGTACGGCATCATCACCGAGGACTGGGGCGGCGACGTGGCCTGCATCCCCGTCTCTGCCCTGACCGGCATGGGCATCAACGACCTGCTGGAGCGCATCGCGCTGGAGGCCGAGGTCATGGAGCTGAAGGCCAACCCCAACCGCCGCGCCAAGGGTGCTGTCGTCGAGGCCCGTCTGGATAAGGGTCAGGGTCCCATCGCTACCATTCTGGTGCAGAACGGCACCCTCCACTCCGGCGATGTCATCATCGCCGGTACCGCTGTGGGCCGCGTGCGCACCATGCGCAGCGACAAGGGTGTGCTGCTGAACGACGCAGGCCCCTCCACCCCCGTGGAGATCACCGGCCTGACCGCTGTGCCGGAGGCCGGCGACCTGTTCGAGGCCGTCGAGGACGAGCGTCTGGCCCGTGAGCTGGCCGAGCAGCGTGTTGCCGCCGCCAAGGAGAAGCAGTTCTCCTCCTTCCAGAAGGTCACGCTGGATAACCTGTTCAGCCAGATGG
>OHMH01001373.1_pt1 | contig 9701 bp, 8 predicted proteins | sample 1569311 | NCBI WGS metagenome assembly OHMH01 (sample SAMEA3879503, study PRJEB24766) | human gut metagenome | biome: human-associated habitat; feature: feces | place: USA | collected 1985/1987
TTATCAATACTTCTTCTGTATTTATAAGGGTGTCATAAACCGGTCCCAATATTTGTGGAGTACATCTTAACGAGTAATAAGGCTGTACTTTATGTTCAAAAATCTTTTCTTCATGTTTCTGTCCGTACAGTTCATTCTCTCTCTTGAGAGTACATTTACTGTCGGACATCCAGACTCTCATCATTTCAGCTATCTTTTGCTGCCCTTTATGAAGTTTGGCATCATTTAGCGGCTGAGAAACAAAATCATCATACGATGCGGCAATTTCATTCATCATTACCGAGGCGCATACGGACCAGTTGAGCAATTGGCGGGCATAAATCAAGTTAACAATGCCAATGCCTGTCATAACAGAAGTGCCGTTTGTTACTGAAAGCCCTTCACGGATATGTATGGAGAAAGGTTTGAGATGATTCTTCTCAAGTACTTGGGCAGTGGGTTGTAGCTGCCCTTGATAGAACACTTCTCCTTCACCGATCAGCGTCAATGCTATATGCGCCAATTGCACTAAATCGCCACTGGCACCTACACTGCCATGCTCCGGTATATACGGAAAAATATCCAGGTTAATGAACTTGACGAGTAGTTCGACCAGCTCTGTATGTATACCTGATTTCCCTTGAAGAAAGGTGAATAATCTGGCAATCATTGCTGCTTTTACATAAAGAGGAGGCAATGGTTTTCCCGCTCCGGTAGAGTGGCTCCTGATGATGTTGTATTGTAATTCCGTTAATGATTTATCTTCAATCCTATATTGAGCCATAGGACCGAAGCCTGTGTTAATTCCGTAAATAATTTTATCACTGGAGAATTCCTTCAAGAAACGAAAACTCTTATCTACTTCTTGAATACATTCATCGGAAATAATTACTTTTTCATCATCAAACAGTAGCTTCTGGAGCGTTCCCAAATTTATATATTTGCCGACTATCATAGTATACTTCATTGATATAGACTGCAAAAATAGCTATTTTATATCAATAATAGATGTCTATGCAAAATAAAACTTTTTTCTGCAAGGTGGTTTTTGACGGACCTGAATATATTGTAAATAATGTTATTCAGTAACAGCTTCCAACAATTTTATCTCATGACTGGTATCATTCGTATTACAGCTTCCATTGAATTTAGCCTGTGATTCTATTTCCAATTTGGTGGTATAGATATTGCCCTGCATCACACAGTTGGCTTTCAGGGTGAGTTCTTCCTTTACGTATGCATCACCGATGATAGTTCCGTGAAGGCAAGCGTGTGTACAAGACAGGTTGCCGTGTATTTTTCCTTCCGGACCGATGACTATTTTTCCGGTACACCGGATATTTCCTTCTACAGTTCCGTCGATACGCATATCTCCATCGATGGAACAATCACCTTTAATTAAACTTTGACTGGAAAGCGTGGTTAATTTATTGCTTACCTTGTCATCTATTCCTTTTTTTGAGTTAAACATGTTAGTATGCTTTTATGGTTTCATATATTCGGAAATATTGTTTCTCACTCCTTCAGTGGGATAGTAATACTCTTGACGTAAGAGTCCGTTGGAATAATCTGCACAACCGAGCCTGTTAATAAGAATAAGGTATTTCCTACTTTTCCGATCGGCTTGCCGGATATATCCTCATTATCGTTATAGCGCACTGTTATGTCATCCTGCATTTTTACGGCTCGATATGTGTATATCCCATAAAAGAAAGAAAATAGAAAAATGTAAATGATGACAAGTGCTAAGTAAGTGATCCTCATTACCGGTTTATACCAGCTCTTCTCTGACATACCGAAGGAACTTTTTTTGTAAGAAACAGGAAAACGTTTTATCCAGATGCGGTCTGTGATAAAAGCGATAATCGGGATGATCGGTGATAATATCATAAACCAGATGATAGTCGGGTCTTCAAAAGGAGAGATCAGAAAGTCAAAAACTGAGGCGTATTGAAAGATATTGATACCGAAATGCTTGAACTTAAAGTAGTTGAATAACATTCCGATACACACCATGACGAGATAGCACAACGGCAGAATGCGCGGAAGTTCTGTGACTACCTGCTCGTATCTGCTTTTTACCGTCCTCTCTGCCATATTTCTTATCCTTCTACACGAGTTACTTGCTTAATGTTCTGTATCTGTTTCAGATTATTACAGATGGTTTTTACATCATCCACATCATGCACGTACAATTGGATATTTCCTTCAAAAATACCGTCTGTTGTTTCGATGGACAACTTACGGATATTTACATTCAGCTGACGTGAAATAACCTGCGTTACTTCGTTCAGCAATCCCATGGCATCTATACCTTTTATATATATATTCACCAGGAAGGAGAGTTCCTTATGGGTATCCCACTCTGTAGCTAGAATACGGTTCCCGTAACTGCTCTTCAAACGTGCGGCGACGGGACACTGGCGTTTGTGGATAATGATACGGTCGTTTTCGTCCATATATCCCAGTACATCGTCACCCGGAATGGGGTGGCAACATTCTGCCATGATATAATTCTTCTGGATATTCTCTTCCGTCAGTTTCAGGATTTGCTTCGTATTGATTTTCTCCTTTTCTTGCAGTGGTTTTTCTTCAATCGGTTCTTTGTTGTCCTTGTTACCGCCGAACGAGAAGGTGAGAAACTTCTTCCAGTTGGTTCCTTGTTTCTCTTTCAGGGCATTTTTATCCAGGTCGCCCAATACGATCTTTTTATTACCGATGGCTATCAGAAACTCGTCCCGGTTTTTCATATTATGGGCTTTCACCAACTTGTCTATCAACAAGTCGTCCAATCGCAGTTCTTCTTTTTTGAAGAATTCGTTCAGAAGTGTTTCGCCTTCTTTCTGGCTGTTCCTTTGCTCTTTGCGCAGGATGGCGGCTATTTTGGCACGGGCACGGGCAGTAGTGGCAAATACTTCCCATTCCGGTTGTACGCGTTGTGATTTGGAAGTCAGAACTTCCACCTGGTCACCACTTTGAAGCTTGTGGCTCAGAGGGACAAGCTTATGGTTTACTTTTGCGCCGATACAGTGGCTACCGATGTCAGTGTGCAGGGAGAATGCAAAGTCCAGTGCTGTAGAGTTCTGCGGCATAGTCTTGATTTCGCCTTTGGGGGTAAACACAAATATTTCCGATGCAAACAAGTTCAGCTTGATGGTATCGAGGAAGTCAATGGCATCCGGTTGCGGGTCATCAAGTATTTCTTTGATGGTGCGCAGCCATTTATCCAATTCACCTTCATCTTCGCTGCCTCCGCCATCTTTATATTTCCAGTGGGCGGCGAAACCTTGTTCGGCTACGTCATTCATCCGTTCACTGCGGATTTGTACTTCAATCCATTGCCCGTTGTTTCCCATAAGGGTGACGTGCAAGGCCTGGTAACCATTGGCTTTGGGATGACTTACCCAGTCGCGCAGACGGTCGGGGTGGGGTTTGTATATTTTAGAGATGGAGACATAGATATCAAAACAATCGTTCAGTTCTTCGTCCGCATTTCGTGGTTCAAAGATAATACGTACGGCAAGCAAGTCATAGATTTCTTCGAACGGTACATGTTTGGTCTGCATCTTGTTCCAGATGGAATAGATGGATTTAACACGCGCGAGAATACGGAATTTCAGCCCCATTTTGTCCAGCTGGGCACGTATCGGAGTAGTGAAATCATTGAATACTTTATCACGTTCGGTTGCTGTGGCTGCCAGCTTTTCTTCGATTTCCTGATACTCTTCGGGATGTTCGTACTTGAAACTCAGATTCTCCAGTTCTGTCTTTATCTTGTACAGTCCCAGGCGATTGGCGAGGGGAGCATAGATATACAATGTCTCGCCTGCAATTTTGAATTGCTTGTTGGGAAGCATCGAACCTAACGTGCGCATATTGTGCAGCCGGTCGGCTATCTTGATTAGAATTACGCGTATATCATCGGACATCGTCAACAGCAACTTCTTGAAGTTCTCTGCCTGTGCCGAAGCGCGGTCACCGAAAATACCACCGGATATTTTGGTCAGCCCGTCTACAATCTGGGCGATCTTCGGGCCGAATATGTTTTCTATGTCTTCTACGGTATAATCCGTATCTTCTACCACATCGTGCAGCAAGGCGGCACAAATGGATGTAGAACCAAGACCTATTTCGTTGCATACAATTTGTGCCACAGCGAGGGGGTGCATAATATATGGTTCGCCCGAACGGCGTTTGATGCCCTTATGCGCCTGATTGGCAAAGTTGAATGCCTTTGTTATGATCTCAATACGCTTGCGGTGTTTGGTTGCCAAGTAGTCGTTTAACAGTTGCTGGAAAGCCTGTTCAATCATTTCTTCTTCGACTTTTTCTTTATCTTTCTGGCCCACATTCTCTTCCATATCCTGTTCTCCTTTCTTCAGTTGCTGCAAAAATAAGCAATTTTCAACATCACACAAGTATTTGTGCCTTTATTTATATATCTTCAATTGCTTTCCGGCAGAAATGTTGGTATTGCGCAATCCATTCCAACTCTGAAGTTGCTTGACGGTGACGCCATAACGACCTGCAATACCACCCAGTGTTTCGCCACTCCGTATCTTGTGGTAAGTCAGCTTCCCGTTGCCGGTTGTAGCGCGTCTTGCTGTAGAGCGGGGTTCGGGGATGGCTACAGTACGGCGGTTTTTGAATAATTCATTAGAACGGTGGGCGTAGATGGTGTCCTGGCTGTCGATAAATGTACTGATGTAATTCATTGGCAGGCGGAGGGTTTGCGCCTTGCTTTCACCGGGAATTATATTCTTTTTATATTGGGGATTAAGACTTTTGATCTCTTCCATACTCACGCTACAGATATCGGCAAGCTGTTCGAAATGTAAGTTTTTTGTTACCTGTACTGTATCTGTTGCATCGGGAATGTTGGTTTCCATGGGGCAGATGTTGTGCTTGCAGTAGTAGGTCATCACATAGTTGGCGGCGATGAACGCGGGTACATATCCACGGGTTTCTTTCGGCAGGAAGTTATAGATCTCCCAATAATCTGTTTTCCCTCCGGCACGGCGGATGGCCTTGTTGATGGTGCCCGGGCCGCAATTGTAAGCGGCAATCACCAGATTCCAGTCTTGGTAAATGGCATACAGATCCTTCAGATAGCGGGCGGCAGCCCAGGTGGCCTTGATTGGATCGCAGCGTTCGTCAACGAGGCTGTTGCTTTCCAGGCCATACATTTTTCCGGTAGCCAGCATGAACTGCCACAGTCCGCAAGCGCCTGCGCGTGAACGGGCGGAAGGGTTGAGAGCGGATTCGATAATGGGCAAGTATCTGAGTTCGAGCGGCAGTCCGTAGGTGTCGAGCGCTTCCTCAAAGATAGGCATATAGAAATTGCAGGCGCTCAGCATGAACGATACGTTATTGCGTAAGCGTCCTGTGTACATATCTATGAATTTGCGTACAATTTCATTGTATGGCATTTCCATCACGGCAGGAATACGGCTGAGACGGTCGATGTAGACGGAGTCACTGAAAAACGGATTCTCAGTGGAAGTACTGCAATCTTTGCCTAAATCAATATAATTCTTTGCTTTCCAGTCGTTGAGCAGGCTGTCCAGCGGATAGGTCATACTTGGAGGAAGTTCGATGCTTTCCTTTCTTTCCGTTCCGTTGTCGCGGATGAGTACATCCACGCTTTCTTGCGCTTGTACCTGGAAGGTGAAGAGTGACAGACAAAACAGGAACGGAGTGGCGATAAGCTTCTTCATATTTACAGATTTATTCTTCATGTGTGATTATTCTTTGGTATGGCTTTATTCTCATTTAAAAACGGAAACTGCATTGCAGTCCGACGGATTTATTGGAGGTACCGCTGCTATATGGGTTGTTGATAACAGCCGGTTCTATTCTCATACTAAGGTCGGGCGTTATATCGAAATTAGATAATTCCGCATCTACATACGCATCGATGACTGATATCAGATAAACACCGATAAAAGCGAAGATACTCAGGTCGCGATATCGACGGTATGTATCCTTTCGTTTTCGGAGCGTTTCTACTATTTGTGTCTGGGAAACCCTGTCGATGTATCCCGGGGGGAGCAGATCAGTGATACTGCTGGCATCCCAGTTGCCTTTGGAGGCGTCCTTGTACGCTTGCATGTAGTCTTTGTACATTTTCCCGTTCCAAGTCAGTGCATATGCACATCCGGCAAAGCCACCATATATAATAGGTAGTTTCCAGTATTTTCGGTTGTATATTTGTCCACCACCCGGAATTACCAGGGCGAGCCATGTCGCTTTGGTCGGATTGGGAATAAAAACTTTTTTATTGAGTTCCTTATTCAGACTGTCCGCAGGCGTATCGGGCACTTGCGGGGTGGGGGCGGAGGTCATCTCCAACAAACGCTTTTTGTTTTCGGCAGCAATGCTGTCGGCTACTGCGAGGCTATCAGCGGTTGAAACCCGTTGCAGAATAGGATCGCTTAGTGCATCCAGGCTATCCGGTACAATTTGCGGTATCTTCCGCAATGTGTCCGTAAGCTCTTTTTGCTGTCGTTTGGCAGCGGCACGCGGACGGTCCTGCCCATACATAGCAATCCCTGCCGTCTGCACGAGGCAAAGCAGCAGGGCGATACACCATTGATATGTTTTAGTTCCTTTCGTCATTTATTTTTTTAGAGTATCGAGTATGCCGATAATACGTTCTAAATCCTCTTCGTTATTGAACGGGATACTGATTTTACCTTTTCCTTTCTCCGAACAGGTCAGCTGCACTTTGGTACTGAAGAAACCGGATAGCTGTTGTTTCAGCATATTAAATTCTTCGGGCAACTTGGCTCGTTTGGGAGCTATTTTGCGTCCGCCGCTTTTCACGGTTTCGCCTTCGCTCAGAGATTTTACTAATTCTTCCACCTTGCGTACGGAGTATCCGTGCTCGATGATTTCTTCGAATATCTTCACTTGCAGCTTCGGATCAGCCAGAGTGACGAGTGCACGGGCATGCCCCATGTCAATCTGTTTGTTTTGTATGGCCATCTGAATAGGTGCAGGCAGCTTCAACAGGCGTAGGTAGTTCGCGATGGTAGTGCGCTTTTTACCTACACGTTCGCTGAGACGTTCCTGTGTCAGGCCGTATTGTTCCAACAGGTGCTGGTAGGCAAGAGCGATTTCCACAGAATTCAGGTCTTCGCGCTGTATGTTCTCGATAAGCGCCATTTCCATGACGTTTTCGTCGTCGGCGGTGCGGATATAGGCGGGGATGCTTGTCAGTCCGGCAAGTTGCGAGGCGCGGAAACGGCGTTCTCCGGCAATGATCTGATATTCATCGTCCGAGAGTTTACGCAAGGTGATGGGCTGAATGATACCTATTTCAGAGATTGAGTCGGCAAGTTCCTGAAGCGCCGTTTCGTCAAATTCATGACGTGGCTGATTCGGGTTGACGACAATCTTCGACAACTCTATTTCGTTGATGGAAGAAGAGCCTTCGGTCTGCACTTCGTCCATTGAAAGCAGAGCGTCGAGCCCGCGTCCTAATGCATTTCTTTTTTGTGCCATGGTTCTTCGTTTTTAAGTTAATTGTTGCGACTAATCAGTTCTTTGGCAAGTGCCATGTGGTTTTTGGCTCCTGTGGAGTCTGCGTCATACAAGATGGTAGGCAGACCATAACTGGGAGCCTCGCTCAGTTTGACGTTGCGTTGCACCACGGTTTCGAACACCAGTTCCTGGAAGTGGCGTTTCACTTCATCGTAAATCTGGTTGGCCTGGCGCAGGCGTGAGTCGTACATGGTCAGCAGGAAACCTTCGATTTCGAGTGCCGGGTTCAGTTTCGACTTGATGATTTTGATTGTATTCAGCAATTTACTGATGCCTTCCAATGCAAAGTATTCCGCTTGTACGGGGATAATCACAGAGTCGGCTGCGGTCAGTGCGTTGATGGTAATCAGTCCCAGTGAGGGCGAGCAGTCTATCAAGATATAATCAAACTCTTCCTTCAGCGGGGCAAGTACTTCTTTCAATATCTTTTCCCTGTTTTTCAGATTGAGCATCTCTATCTCGGCGCCCACCAAGTTTATGTGTGAGGATATCACTTTCAGTGTATCAATCTCGGTGTCATGAATCGCTTCGCGGACATCAGCCCGGTCGATAATGCATTCGTAAATAGTGCATTCCGACTGCTTGATGTCGACACCCAAACCGGAAGAGGCGTTTGCCTGCGGGTCTGCGTCCACAACGAGCACTTTCTTTTCCAGGGTGGCGAGTGAGGCTGCGAGGTTAATCGTAGTCGTTGTTTTTCCTACACCACCTTTTTGATTTGCCAAAGCAATAATTTTTCCCATAATCTTAGTGTTTATTGGCAGCGAAATAAGTGATAATTCCGTATTGCGCCTACTAAAAAAGAGAAAGATTGCAAAATCTGTTGATAAGTCGCCTTTTTTGTTAATAACTCAAAGCCGTTTTATTTCATTTCGACCTGTTCCGGCACTTTTCGTTCTCTTGTTCAGCTTGCAAATATACGTAATTATCTTGAAATGAAATATCTTTTTTGTCTCGCTTGCAGAAGATTAAGATTTGTTTTAAGTGCCTGTCCGCATTTGGGACGTGGTTTGTGCAAATAATCATGCGTTCTGCACTTTCATCTCTTTCAGCGGCTTTAGGCCGTTGTGTGTAAGGCGTTTAGACTGAAATCTCCGGTCGGGGACGGCTTTCAGTGCTTTCAGCCTGTTACCGTATCAATATCCTTTGTTTCGTCTTCCGGCTTATTTGGAGTCTGTACCCGTTCGCGCTCCAGCGTTTCGGGACGTAGCATTTCGTGGGGGAAGTATTTGCTTAGTGGGTAACGGAAGAAATCCATGTTCTGGCGTAGCCTTCCTGTTAACATGCGATCTGGTTTGAAGTAGATGCGTGAAACCCGCACCTTGCCCGGCATCACGTCGTCGGGATGTTCGAATCCCTCGCTTGTTATGGCGAGGTTGAAGGAGCCAAGTCCTCTGATAGTGACGGACTCTCCCTCGCTGAGTGCTTCTTCGATATATTTGGGTAGGTCCACCAGTACGCTTTGCACGTCGCCCTCGCCCATGCCTTTGCGACGGGCCATGCGTTGTGCCAACTTTTCGGTAGTTACTCCGCCGCGTGGTTGCAGGGTACGTTGCACAGCGTAGTACAGTTGCTTCATTCCTTCCTTGGAGCGGAAGAGTTTCTTCCTTACTAAATAAATCATTCCCATATCCTTGTTCCTGTTGATTGATGTTGTTGTTGATATCTATGCTTTTCAATGTCAGTAGCATAGTACCTTAATGCCTGAAACTCATTTCCCTATGAACTGTAGTTCCCCTTGCTTTGCTGCGTAAGATGGCATCTTGTGTTGTTTAAGATGGTATCTTATACTGCACAAGATGGCATCTTGAACGGCAAAGGTAACCATGCTTCAGTAGATATGCAAGCTTTTTGCGGGGGAAAGGTAAGGAATGTGTCTGTGATGGATAAGGGGATGCTTCGTGGTGCGGACGTTAAATAAGCGAAACTTCTCCTCCTTTTGCCACTTAAAGCTGGATGGTGAACGTGCCTCTTTATGTGGTGGGAGGCTTCTTCCGTTAGGGAGATTTTCTCCAGAAACATTACCAAGTTATTTTTTAAGTGTTACTTAGTTGTTTTTTTCGCCTACTACTATACTTCTCTTGGTCATCTTTTGTGCATTCGTAACGGTATAGAAAGGAATAAAAGTGATTAGTGTTTGGTGATAAGTGATTAGCGCCATTCGGTATATTATTTTT